>Ga0209083_1000381_pt1 | contig 67524 bp, 64 predicted proteins | sample AM7aDNAmetaG_FD_184132 | JGI IMG/M metagenome (GOLD analysis project Ga0209083, IMG submission 184132) | Freshwater microbial communities from Finland to study Microbial Dark Matter (Phase II) - AM7a DNA metaG (SPAdes) (version 3) | ecosystem: Environmental > Aquatic > Freshwater > Lake ... | reverse complement strand
GGGGTCACCACCCACGTCACCGGCAACTGCGGCATGTCGCCGGCGCCGCTCAGCGCTGCGCACCGCGACGAAGCCCTGCACAACTGGGCGCACTACTGGGACATCAGCGGGGTCGCCTGGGACTGGACGAGCTTTCGCCAGTATCTCAAGGCGCTGGAGCTCGCGGGCGGGGCCATCAACATCGCCCCGCTCGTCGGCCACGGCGCCTTGAGGCTGGCGGTCATGGGCCTTGCCGATCGGCCCGCCGGCGAGAAGGAGCTGGCACGCATGGAGCGTATGCTCGACGCCGCCCTGCGCGCCGGCGCCCACGGCCTCTCCACGGGCCTCGTCTACCCGCCGGGCTGCTACGCCCCCACCGATGAGCTCGTGCGGCTGTGCCGCGTCGTAGGCCGCCATCAGGCGATCTACACCACGCATATCCGCGGGGAGCGCGAGACCATCCTCGAAGCGGTGGCCGAGGCTCTCGCCATCGGCCGCGAGTGCGGCGTCGCCGTCGAGGTCTCGCACAACGCCCCCAAATGGGGCGCCCGCGAGGACGCCGGCGCCAACCTGGCGCTCATCGAGGAGGCGCGTCGCGGCGGCTACGACGTGACGACAGACAACGACGTGCACACCGATCTCGCGCCGCGCCTGTCCCGCGCGCTGCCCCAGCCCGTCCTCGATCTGGGGCACGACGCGCTGATGGCGCTGCTCGGCGACCCGGCCGGGCGGGAGAACCTGCGTCGCGGCATCGCCGACGACCTGCGGCCCGGCGCCGGCTACACGGGCCTCGTCCGTCATGGCCGCTTCGAGCGCATCGTCATCCTGCACGCCGGGCGGCATCCCGAGCTCCGGGGCCGGTCGGTGGCCGACATCGCGGCGGACCGCGGCCGCGACCCGCTGGACACCTTCTTCGACCTCATCGTGGAGGAGGACGACCAGATCGTCGGGATCTTCGACTACGTCGACGAGCGCGACATCCGGGCGCTTCTGCGCAGCCCGCTGGCCATGGTGTCGTCAGACGGCCTGGTGATGCCGCCGGCGGAGACCCTGGATGACCCGGCGCTGTACTGGCCGTGCAGCTACGGCGAGTACCCCGGCGTCCTCGAGCGCTTCGTGCGCGAAGAGCCGGTGCTGCGCCTCGAGGAGGCCATCCGCAAGATGACCTCCTTCCCCGCGCAGCGTTTCGGGCTGCTCGACCGCGGCGTCCTGCGGCCCGGCCTGCGCGCGGACGTCGTCGTGTTCGACCTCGACAGGGTGCGCGACCGGGCCACGAACCTGTTTCCGCACGCGTATCCTTTCGAGAACATCCCACACCGGCACCCGGAAGGCATCGATTGGGTGCTCGTCAACGGTGAGCCGGTGATCGCCGAAGGCGAGCACACGGGGTCCTTGCCCGGGCGCGTGCTGCGGCGACGCTGACGGCCCCGCTGTCGGCCTTGCCAGAACGTATAAAGCGCCCGCGGCCATCTTGCCGCGGGCTCTCGCGCCCTACTTGGACATGATGTAGAATCGCCAGCCATGATCAGCGTCCAGGACATCCTCGAGATCCCCGACCTGAACCTCAAGCTGCTGGCCGGCGCCAAGTCCACCAGCAATCCGGTGCGCTGGGTGCACATCACCGAGGTGCCCGACCCCACCAAGTGGCTCAAGGGCGGCGAGCTCCTCCTCACCACCGGCTACGGTTTTGTCGGTGCCGAGGAGCGGCAGGTCGAGCAGCTCAAGCTGCTCATCGATCACAACCTCTCCGGGCTCGGCTTCGGCACCGGCTTCAGCTTCGACACGGTGCCGCCGGCGCTCATCAGGGTCGCCGAGGAGTACGGTTTTCCGCTCTTCGAGGTGCCGTACCATGTGCCTTTCATCGCCATCACCGAGGCCGTGGCCTCGAAGATCGTCAACGAGCAGTACTCGCTCCTGCAGCGCAGCCTCGCCGTCCACGAGAAGCTCACAAAGATCGTGCTCGAAGAAAAGGGCCTCGAGGCCATCCTCTCGACGCTCTCGGCTCTGGTGGGCTGCTCGGCGGTGCTCTTCGACTTCCACGGCGTGGTGCTCTGCGAAGCCGCCTACCGCAGGCACCTGGGCGGCGAGCTCATCGCCGATCTCTGGGGCCAGATCAGCGACCGCCGTGCCAACCGCCAGAACTTCGCCCTCAGCATGGAAGGCGTGGGTTCGGGCGTACAGGTCTACCCGGTGGTCGCGTCGCATCGTATCGGCGCTTTCCTCGCCGTGGTCAAAGACAGCGGCGACTTCAGCGAGTACGACCGCATCATCCTCCATAACGTGGTCACCGTGACGGCCCTCGAGCTGGTCAAGAAGAAAGCCGTCGCCGAAACCGAGAAACGCCTTGCCGGCGACTTCTTCGACGAGCTCATCGCCAGCGACCTCTACGAGGAGGAGATCGCCCGCCGTCTGGCCTTCTTCGGCCTCGATCCGCAGTCCCCGCACCTCATCGTACTTCTCGACATCGACGGCTTCGAGGCGCCCGCCGGGCCGCGCGGCGAGCGCGAGGAGATGGTTGTGCAGGACGTCAAGGAGCGCCTGCACTGGGCGGTCGACGAGTTCATGGCGAAGCGCGACGTCCTGTTCATCTCAGCGTCGCGCAGCGAGTCGGTCGTCATCCTCGTGCAGCCGGGCAAGCTCGGTGGCAGCGCCGTGATCGCTCTTGCCGCGGAGCTTCAGGCGGCCATCGACCAGCTTCTTCCCGAGATCACCGTGTCGGTCGGCATCGGCCGGCCTCACCGCCAGCTCATCGACCTGCGCCAGAGCTACTACGAGGCGACCTACGCCATCAAGATCCGCAAGCTTAAGGGCGAGCCGGGCGTGATCGCCAGCTTCGAGGACCTCGGCTCCTACGGGCTCTTGCTGGGCCTGCAGGACACCCTCTCGCTGCAGGTCTTCTACGACAGCGTCCTCGGCAAGCTGCAGGACTACGACGAGCAGAGTTCGAGCGACCTCGTGAAGAGCCTTGCCTGCTTCCTCGCGGCCAACGGCCACTGGGGTGACGCTGCCGAGAAGCTCTACGTGCACCGCCATACGCTGCGCTACCGCATGAAGCGCGTGGAGGAGATCACCGGCCGCGACCTGGACCAGTCGCAGGATCGCATGGAGTTCTGGCTGGCGCTCAAGGCCAAGGAGCTCATCGACCAGGCCAAGAAGGGCAAGACAGCCTAGGACATCACCAGCGAGCCGTTGTCGACGACCACGTTGACGCCGGTCACGGCGTCGGTCTCGAGACAGAAGCGGACGGCGGCCCCGATGTCGGCGGGCGCGACGAGACGCTCCGCTGCCACCTTGGCGGCCGCCCGTAGTGTGGCCGCCCTGTGCTCGTCGTCCTCGAGGTCAACGGGTCCCGGCGCGACGCCGCAGACTCTCACGTCGTCGGCGCTCCAGGCTCGCGCCAGCTCCTTGACGAGGTGGATCTGGGCCGCCTTGGCGGCGCCGTGCGCGGCGAACGACGTCCACGGCTGCAGACCCAGACAGTCGGTGATGGCGACGATCACGCCGCCCGCCGCAGCGCCGGTCAGAAAGTGCCCGCGGGCGGCGATCGCCGTGAAGAAGAACCCCTTGGCGATGGTGTCGAGCGAGCCGTCCCACGAGTCCTCGTCAAGGCGCTCGGGGGGAGTGGGCACGTACGGTCCGCTGGCGGCGAAGACCAGCCCGTCAAGCCCGCCGAGAGCCGTCGCCGCGTCGGTCACGAGGCCTACGGCAGCGCTGGGCCGGCGCACGTCGCCGGCCACGGCGGCGGCGAGCGGCGCGCCCGCCGCGCGCAGCGCAGCGACCTGCGCCTCAGCCGCTTCGCCGGCCGCCCGTGAGGAAACGCAGACGGCGGCGCCGTGAGCGGCGAGGTCGATGGCCAGCGCGCGGCCGAGGCGACGCACGCCGCCGACCACGAGGATGCGGGCGCCGGCGACCCTCATGCCGGCTCGCCGAGATGCTCGTACAGTTCGGCGGCGATGCCGGCGATGGCCTGCGACGCGCGATCCTTGGCGGTCTGGCTGAGGCCTTTGCAGTAGACGACCATGACGATCGGCGCCGCGGAGGGCGTGTACGCGATCGCGGCGTCATTGCTGGTCCCCGAGACGCCGCCGGTCTTGTTGGCCACGAACAGGCCCTGCGGCAGCCCGGCGGGGATCTTCTCGCGCCACTCCTGCCGGCTCATGATCTCGATCATGAGCCGGCAGGAGGGCGCCGAGGCGCAGCGGCTCTCGACGATCATCGCCAGGAGCTCGGCCATGTCGCGCGGCGAGCCCTGGTTGTCGAGCGCCTGGTCGACGGCGAAGGCGTCTTCATAGCCGCAGGACTCGTCGAGACCCCAGCGCTCGTCGTAGAGGTGCTGGAAACCGGCGCCGCTGAGGCGCGAGTTTTCTTCGAGGACGCGCTCAAGGGCGTCCCCGTGCTCGCCGCGGGCCTCGAAGGAGCGCCAGCTGGCGACTATCTCGGCGCCGCGCAAGCCCCGCCAGTCGCTGCCCGCCCCGCATCCCATCAGGAAATACTCGCGGTTCGGCATGGAGCAGTCGATCGTCGCGAGGTCCAGCTCGCGCATCGCCCCGTTGACGGCCCCGAAGCCGACGAGGCGCCACAGCATGTCGGTCGCCGTGTTGTCGCTGAGCGTGATCATGAGGTACAGCAGGTCGCGCACCGTGGGCCGCAGGCCCTCCTGACAGTGGATGAGCGTGCTGCCGGGGCTCTTGTCCGCCTCGGTGAGGGTGAGGCGGTCGTCCAGGCGGAGGCCGCCGGCATCGACGCGCCGCATGACCTCGACCATGATGGGGATCTTGAAACAACTGGCCATCGGAAAGAGCTCGTCGGCGTTCATGCAGACGCTCGCCTGACTCGCCAGATTGCGGGCCGCGACGCCCACCGTGCCGCCGAGCCCGGAGGAGATGGCTGCGATCCTGTCGTGGACACGCTCATGCCTGGCCATGCAGCGACTCCCTTCATCGGCTGTGGTTAACATATACGAGCGGCGTGAGCCCGAGCCAGAGCGGCCGACGGTCGTCGGCGCGCCGGTCCCGCGGGGCGCACCCTCACATTCCGTTCGGTTGTGCGCGATTCCTTTTCGTTTTGGTCTGTTCTGGGCGTTCTCATGTGCTAGACTGCCAATCCGTGTGTGCCCTTACGAGTGTTCACATGAAGAGCGCGACCATCGGGATGAAGAGCGAGGAGGAGTCATGATCGTCGGTGTCCCCAAGGAGATCAAGAACGAGGAGTACCGCGTCGCGGTCACGCCGAACGGCGTCAAGGAGTTCGTGCGCGCCGGCCACACCGTCATCGTCGAGAAGGGCGCCGGCGTGGGCAGCGGCTTCGAAGACGCCGCCTACGAGGCCGCCGGCGCCACGCTGGCCAGTGTAGAGGACGTGTTTGCCAAGTCCGAGATGATCTACAAGGTCAAGGAGCCCATCCCCAGCGAGTACGACCAGTTCAAGCCGGGCCAGATCCTCTACACGTACCTGCATATGGCCGCCGCCTACGCGCGGCAGCTCACGGATGCCATGATCAAGGCCGACATCCGCGCGATCGCCTTTGAGACTGTCGAGACCGAGAAGGGCGCCCACCCGCTGCTCTTCCCGATGAGCGAGGTCGCCGGCAAGCTCGCCATCCAGGCCGGTGCCACTCATCTTCAGAAGAACAACGGCGGCCGCGGCGTGCTCCTCGGTGGCGTCACCGGCGTCCCCCCCGCGAAGGTCGTCGTCATCGGCGGCGGCACAGTGGGCACGAATGCGGCGAAGGTGTCGGCCGGCATCGGCGCCCGCACAGTCGTCATGGACAAGAGCGCCGAGCGCCTCACCTACCTCGACGACGTCTTCGGCGGTCGCGTCGAGACCGTGCTCTCCACCGAGGCCGCGATCGAAGAAGAGATCGAGCACGCCGACCTCGTCATCGGCGCTGTCTTGCTTCCCGGCGGCGCACAGGCTCCGCACCTGATCAAGCGCTCGATGCTCAAGACCATGCTGCCCGGATCCGTCATCGTCGACGTCGCCATCGATCAGGGCGGCTGCTTCGAGACCTCCAAGCCCACGACGCACACCGACCCCACGTACGTGGTCGACGGCGTTATCCACTACTGCGTCGCCAACATGCCCGGCGCCGTGGCTCGCACGTCCACCATGGCTCTGGCCGGCGCCACGCTTCCCTTCGGGCTCGCCATCGCCAACAAGGGCTTCGAGCAGGCCGTCAAGGACGACGCGGCCCTCGCGCTCGGCGTCAACGTCTACCGCGGCAAGCTCACCATCGCGTCGGTAGCCGAAGCGCATGAGCTGACGTACACGCCGCTGGACAAAGTGCTGGCCTGATTCTGCAATCGGCTCCGCGGCGTCCATAGGCCGCGGCTCGCCGACCATGCCAGAATGGAGCCGCGTTCGGACGCACGTCCGAACGCGGCTCCTTCCGTATCGGGACGCTCCGCCGTCCCACCAGGGCCGGCTCCGCCGACCCGAGGCGGTCACCGGGTGCGGGGGGTGCCGGGGTGCTTTGTCACTGCAAAGGAGCATGAATGGGCGACCTTCTTCGCATCGATCTGACCACGCGCACGTCCACCGAAGAGACGGTGCCGCCGGAGCTCATCAAGGAGCTCATCGGCGCCAAAGGCCTCGGCACTCACTATCTCTGCAAGGAGGTGGGCCCGGAGGTCGAGCCGCTCGATCCTGAGGCCAAGCTCATCTTCGCCATCGGTCCCATGGCCGGGACCACGATGCTGGGCAGCAACCGCTATGGCCTCTTCTTCGCCTCGCCGCTCACCGGGGGGTACTGCGAGTGCTACTCCGGGGGCAACCTCACGCCGCAGTTCGCGAGGACCGGCTACAAGGTCGTCATCGTCGAGGGCAAGGCCGACGGGCACGTCTACCTTGAGATCAGCGAGGAAGGCGTCGCCTTCCACAGCGCGGAGGATCTCTGGGGTCTCGATGCCTACGAGTCCGAAGACAAGATCGTCGCGCGCACCGATCACAAGCGTGCCCAAGCCTGCGTTATCGGCCAGGCTGGGGAGCGCCTGGTCCGCTTCGCCTGCGTCAACAACAACAAGTGGCACCAGCTCGGCCGCGGCGGTCCCGGCGCCGTGTTCGGCAGCAAGAACCTCAAGGGCATCGTCTGGCACGGCGAGAAGAAGGTCGAGGTCGCGCGACCCGACGCGTACAAGGCGGTCGTGCGCGACCTCCTCGAGCGCACCAAAGGCGACCCCGGCGTGGCCGCCTACCAGCGCGGCGGCACCCTCAACATGGTGCGCATCATGAACGGCGCGAATGCCTTCCCCACGCGCTACTGGCGCAAAGGTACGCTCGAGGGCTTCGAGCGCATCACCGTCGAGACGATGCTTGCGGAGCACGGCACCAAGCACGAGCTGTGCCCGCCCTGCACCTTCAAGTGCGTGAAGCACAACTTCGTCTTCGAAGGGCGCCACAAGGGCCTCGAGATCGAGGGCCCCGAGTACGAGACGGCCTACGTCTTCGGCGGGCTCTGCGAGATCAAGGACTTCTCCGAGATCATGTGGCTCAACGACATCTGCGACCGCCTCGGTGTGGACAGCATGACCGCCGGCAATCTCTGCGCGCTCGCCATTGAGGCCTCGCGGCGCGGCCTCATCGACGAGAAGATGGACTTCGGCGACCCCGATTGCGTCGGCGACTTCCTCACCAAGATGTGCCTGCGCGAGGGCATCGGCGACATCTGGGCAGACGGTATTCTGCGCGTCGAGAAGGAATACGGCCTCGAGGGCGTCGCCGTGCACGTCAAAGGCATGGAGCCGGCGGGCTACGACCCGCGCGTCATGAAAGGCATGGGCCTCGGCTTCGCCACGACGACGCGCGGCGCCTGCCACCTGCGCGCCACAATGTACAAGCCCGAGCTCATCGGCATCAGCCCCTACAACCAGCTCGAGGGCAAGGCGGCCATCTACTGCGACTGGGAAGACCGCCTCACGATCATGGACACGCTCCTCTACTGCCGCTTTTACCGCGACCTGGTTCAGTGGCCGTACATTACGGCGGTGGTCAACGCCGCCATCGGTACCGACTACGGCGAAGACGACATGCACCGTATCGCCAACCGCATCGTCACGATGACGCACGAGTACAATGCCGGGCGCGGCATCGGGCGCGAGTCGGAGCGCCTGCCGGACTGGGTCACCGAAACGCCCATGGACGACGAGGGCGCGCTCACGTTTCCGCAGTCCGAGATGGAGTACATGCTGGCCGACTACTACGAGATCCGCGGCTGGGGCGAATTGCCACCGCTCTGAGGCGACGGCGCACGAGGCCGGCAGACAAACGAGACAGACGGGAGGGCGTGCCCGCAGGGCACGCCCTCCCGTCTGTCTCTACAGACCGAAGTAGTCCTTGACCCGGCGGTATGGGGCCAGGCCGTCGCCGAACGCCTGGAGGACGACCTGCAGACGGCGGGTCGAGGCCCCGAGCCGGTCGATGCCGGCGGCGACCTGCCCCGTCTGCTGCATCATGTCGTCGCCGAGCTTCGCCAGCTCTTCGGCGCGCAGGGCGAGATCGGCCGCCAGCGGTCCGGCCACGCGCGACACCTTGATGCCGCGCTTCAGCAGCCGCAACGCCTTGACGGCCAGGAAACCGGCGGCCACGCAGACGACCGCGAAGCTGCAGAGACCCACCGAGAGCAGAAACAGACCATTGGGATGCATGGCGTCAGTCTACCTCGGTCGGGCCGCCGGCGACAGACCGGCGGCGCAAGGACGCGGCGTCCCGGGCTCCAGGGGCCGGCTTCACGGGAGCCGGATGGGGTACCGGCAGGCCAGCGTGGCGCCGCGGCCGGCCAGCTCGCTGACCTTGACCACGTCGCCGGTGTGCGGCGCCTCAATGAAAAGGCCGTTGCCGATGTAGATGCCGACGTGGTGATAGAAACTGGGGTCGCCGAAGAACACGAGGTCGGCCGGCTCGAGCCTGTCGAACGGGACTGGGGTGCCCATGTGCGCCTGCATGGTGGCGCCGTGCGGGAATCCGACGCCGAACTTGGCGTACACGAAGAGCACGAGACCCGAGCAGTCGAACCCGCCCGAGGGCGAGGCGCCGGCCCACACGTAGGGAATCCCCAGGTACTTCATCGTCTCCTTGACGAGCGCGATCTGGGCGGCGCTGCCGTTGATGCTCTCGAGGTCGACGCCGGCGGCGCTGGCGAGACGCTGCGACGCGGCGGCCTCGAGGCGGGCCTGGGCCTCGACGAGCTGCTTGACGCGGGCGTCGAGGTCGGCGAGCAGCGCCCGCCTCTGCGCCAGCTGGTCCTCCACGTCGGTGCGCTTCGCGCGCAGGTCCATCTCGCGGGTGAGGGCCGCGGCACGGTCCTTCTCGACCTGATCGGCCAGCTTGCCCACCCTCTCAGTGAGCGCCTCGATGCCCGCGACGGTGTCTTCGTCCGCCTGGCTGATCTGCTGGAAGTAGTCGATCTGCGTGTCGATCTCGGTGAAATCGCCGGCGTTCAGCATGATGTCGAGCACGCTCACGCCGCCGTTCTTGTAGATGTCGGCCATGCGCTCGCCGAGCACTGAGCGGGCGACGTCGAGCTGGAGCTGGGCGCGCTCAAGGTCGCGGCGCGTCTCGATGAGGCGCACGTTGAGGTCGTCGAGCGCGGAGCGCGCGACGTTGTACTTCTCGATGGCGATCTGGGAGGCGAGGTCCAGGCGCGCGACCTCGGCGCGCACCTGCTTCGCCTGGGCCTGCAGAGACCCGACGTCCGGGGCGGGGGGCGTCGCGAGGGCGACGGCGGGCAGGAGCGCGAGCAGCAGCGTGCCCAGCGCGCAGGCCAACGCTACCGCTGCCGCGGCCCCACGCGCGCTCGCCTGTGCTCGGTCTCGTCTCATGGCCTTACGACAGTGTATCGGAAGATGTCGCCTGCCCTTTACTTCGCGCCTGGCGCACAGACTCGCCGGCTACTTTACAATCCCGCCGGCGGGGGTATACAATCTATTGTCCAGTCACGTCGCGGGGTGGAGCAGTCCGGTAGCTCGTCGGGCTCATAACCCGAAGGTCGCAGGTTCGAATCCTGCCCCCGCTACCAAGCCTTCCGGGGCGCCCGTTCGGGCGCCCTTCTTGTTTGCCCACGCGTGCCGCGGGCGGGTACCATCGGCGGCTGCTGCGCGCGCGTGCAAGCAGGCCGCGGCCAACGGCTACGGCGATCATTCCCCGGCAGGGTACGCGATGCCGGCGGCGATCGTCATCGCGCTGCCGCTCCCGCCGCCGAACGCCCTTCTGCTATGCTCGGCCGGGTCCCGCAGCCAGGCCGTCAGCACGGCCCGAGAGGAGGCGCCATGTCGGTGCTGATCGTCGTCAACACGCCCCCCTATGGAAGCGAAGGGCCCTACAACGCCTTTCGGCTTGCCGAGGCGCTCGTCCTGCGCGACGAACACGTCGAGGTCTTCCTCATGGGCGACGCCGTGCACGCGGCGCGCGGTGGGCAGGACCCGCGCGGCGCCCACGCCTCGCTCGAGCAGATGCTGCTGGATCTCGTCGACAAAGCCGTGGACGTGTCGTGTTGCGGCACCTGCTGCATCGCGCGCGGTCTCGCCGAGGACGATCTCATCCCAGGCGCGCGCGTCGAGTCCATCCACGACCTCGCCGCTGCGACTGCTCGCAGCGACAAGGTCGTCTCCTTCTGACGCGTCACCGTGGGCGGCGCCGATGCGGCGAGCTTTCGCCTCGAGCGGCGCGTGGCCGGCTTCGTGGCGCGTGAGGATGTCCTCAGGTCCGGAGAGCACCTGCTGCTGATGCTGTCCGGCGGCGCCGATTCGATGGCGCTTCTCGCTCTGCTGCCGAGCGTCGACGCGCGCCTCGGCTTGGGACTGCGTCTCTGCGCGCTCCACGTCGACTACCGCGCCCGCGGCGCCGATTCCGATCGTGACCGCGAGATCGTCGCGCGCGCCTGCGAGACGGCGCACGTGCCGCTCCAGGTCGTGCGCCTGCGGCAGCGACTCAGCGGCGCCGGCTTCCAGGCCCGCGCCCGCACGCTGCGCTACGAGCGCGCCGCCGAGCTCGCCGCTGCCTTCGGCCGCGGCGTCGTCGTCACCGCCCACAACCGCGACGACCAGGCGGAGACCGTTCTGTACCGCCTGACCAAGTATGCGTCGCCGCGTGGTCTCACGGGCATGCGGCCGCGCGAGCGACAGCTCGCGCGGCCGCTCCTCTGCCTCGGCGCGGCAGAGATCCGCGAGTACTGCCGCGCCCGCGGCATCGAGTACGGGGAGGACGTCACCAACGCCCGGCCCGTCTACGCGCGCAACGCCCTTCGTCTCCAGGTGCTCCCCGTGCTGGCGCGCCTGAACCCTCGTGTGGCCGAGACCCTCGCGGACACGGCGGCGATGGCTGCGGCCGAGGCCGACGTGCTGGCCGCCGCGACCGCCTCCGCGGCCTCCCGCGTGGCCCGGCCGCTCACGCCCGGGGATCTCGCCGCCCTCGACATCGCGGCGCTCACGGCAGAGGCGCCGGCGCTGCGCGCCCTGGTGCTTCACGAGGCGGCGCGCGCGGCGCTCGGCGGCGAAGCGCTCGTGGAGCGCCGCGTCGTGGAGGCGCTGCTCGCCCTGTGCGCACGGCGGGACGACGCCGGCCGCGTCAGCGTCGGGCGCGGCCTCGAGGCCGCGCGCGCCTCCGGCGTCTTGCGCCTCCGGCGCCGTGAGCCGGCGCACATCTGCGAGGCGGTGAGCCTTGACGGCGCGGCGCTGGCGGCCGCAGAAGGCGAGGGCGTCACCCTCGCCTTCTGCGGCCGCGCCTTCCGCGCCCGGCTGCTCGGCGGATCGATGCTTGAGCGCGACCCGGCGCGGGCCTTCGTCGGTCTGTCCGCCGCGCCGCATCGCGTGACGCTGCGTCACGCGCGGCGCGGCGAGCGCTTCGCACCTCTGGGCCTCTGCGGCGAGACCACGGTGGCGCGCTTTCTGGCCGGCGCCCGGGCGCCGGCCCCCGCCCGCGCCCGCGCGCTTGTCCTTGCCGTCGACGACGCCGTGGCATGGGTGGGGTACGCGGACGCCGGCGCGGCGCGGCGCGGCAGGGTTGCGCAGGACTTTCGCGTGCGTGAGAGTAGCCGCTGTACGTTGCTCGTCTTCGAGGAGGACACGTGAAGGCTCCTGTCGCAGAGGTGCTCGTCGGCCGCGAGGAGCTGGCCGCCAGGGTCGAGGACCTCGCCGCCCAGATCTCGCGCGACTACGAGGGGCGGGAGATCCTCCTCGTCGGCGTGCTCAAGGGGGCGGTGTTCTTCATGGCCGACCTCGCGCGTCGCATCGACGCGCCGGTGGCCCTCGACTTCATGGCCGTGTCGAGCTACGGGTCGTCCACCGATTCCTCTGGCGTGGTGCGCATCCTCAAGGACCTTGACCTCGAGATCGCCGGGCGTCACGTGATCATCGTCGAAGACATCATCGACTCGGGGCTCACGCTCAGCTACCTTCTCAAGAACCTGCGCAGCCGCAAGCCGGCCTCGCTCGAGATCTGCGCCCTGCTCACCAAGCCCTCGCGGCGGCGCACCGAGATCCCCTGCAAGTACGTGGGCTTCGAGATCGAAGACAAGTTCGTCGTCGGCTATGGGCTCGACCTGGCCGATCACTTCCGGACGCTCGATTTCATCGGCGTCCTCACGCCTGAGGCAGCGGCCGCAATCGTCGACCACGAGGGTTCTTTGCTGTAGTCAGACGGGTATGCTACTCTGGCAGGACGGGCCTTTGCAGGCTCAGAGAGCCTGCCTCCCGGCGGTCCGCCAGCACCCATCCAGAAGGGTTTTAGTGAGCAGATTCATTCGCAGCGCCCTGTTCCCCATCCTCATCGTGATCGTCGTCGCGATGTTCATCGAGTGGGTCATCCAGGGCAACAGCAGCAACAACACCCCCAAGGCCATCTACTCCGCGCCCGGCATGTCCACGCAGCAGGTCCTGACAAACGACCTGCAATCCGGTGTGGTCAAGAGCGTGCTTATCGATCCGCAGAGCAAGCTCGCCCAGGTCACGCAGCTCGGCGGCGTGTTCTACGTCGCGCCGATCGCCGATGCCGCGGCGCTCGAGGAGCAGATCAAGACCGGCAACCCCAAGGTCACCGTGAGCCAGGGCACCGTCGCCAAACCGCCTGCGGTGCCCAGCTTCACCAACGACGTCGTCAATGGCAAGGTCCAGTCGGTCGTCATGAACACCAAAGACCAGGTCCTGCAGGTTACCCTCAAGGCGCCTACCGGCGGCAAGGCGACCCAGTACTCGGTCGGCTACACCGACCCGACGATCACCACTGAACTGCTCAACCAATACCAGGTCCCCTACGACGCCAAGAGCCCCAAGTCGCCCTGGTGGACGGGGGCGCTCACGTTCATCTTGCCGTTCATCCTCATCATCGGCTTCTGGATCTTCATCATGAACCAGATGCAGGGCGGCGGCTCCAAGGTCATGAGCTTCGGCAAGAGCAAGGCCAAGCGGGTGAGCGTCGACTCGCCGAAGGTCACGTTCAAGGACGTGGCAGGCTGCGAGGAAGCGGTCGAGGAGCTCCACGAGATCAAGGAGTTCCTCGAGAACCCCAAGAAGTTTCAGCAGCTCGGCGCGCGCATCCCCAAGGGCGTGCTGCTGTTCGGGCCGCCCGGCACCGGCAAGACCCTCCTTGCGAGGGCCGTTGCCGGCGAGGCGGGCGTCCCCTTCTTCAGCATCAGCGGCTCCGACTTCGTCGAGATGTTCGTCGGCGTCGGCGCCTCGCGCGTGCGCGACCTCTTCGCGCAGGCCAAGGAGAACGCGCCCTGCATCATCTTCGTCGACGAGATCGACGCCGTCGGCCGCCACCGCGGCGCCGGCATGGGCGGCGGGCACGACGAGCGCGAGCAGACCCTCAACCAGCTCCTCGTCGAGATGGACGGTTTCGAGATGAAGGACAACGTCATCCTCATCGCCGCCACGAACCGTCCCGACATCCTCGACCCCGCGCTGCTGCGCCCCGGCCGTTTCGACCGCCAGATCGTCGTCGACCGGCCTGACAGGCCCGGCCGCAGGGCCATCCTCGACGTGCATTCGCGCGGCAAGCCCATCGGCAAGGACATCGATCTCGACGCGCTGGCCGCGCAGACGCCGGGCTTCACCGGTGCCGATCTCGCCAACCTTGTGAACGAGGCCGCGCTCCTTTCGGCGCGCTACGGCAAGAAGGTCATCGGCATGCACGAGCTCGAAGAGGGCATCATGCGCGTCCTCGCCGGACCCGAGAAGAAGACGCGCATCATCTCCGAGAAGGAGAAAGCCATCACGGCGTATCACGAGATGGGTCACGCGCTCGTCGGCCACTTCCTCGAGCACACCGACCCCGTGCACAAGATCTCAGTCGTGAGCCGCGGCCAGGCGCTGGGCTACACTATCTCGCTGCCCACCGAGGACAAGTTCCTGACTACCAAAGGTGAGCTCATGGACACCCTCGCCATGACGCTCGGCGGCCGTGCCGCCGAAGAGGTTGTGTTCGGCGAGATCACCACGGGCGCCGCCAACGACCTCGAGAAGGCTACGGCTACCGCCAAGCAGATGATCATGCGCTTCGGCATGAGCGAGGAGCTCGGCCCGCGCACCCTGGGCCACGATCAGTCCATGCCCTTCCTCGGGCGTGAGTTCCAGGCGCAGGCCGATTACTCGGACGAGGTGGCGCGCCAGATCGACGACGAGATCCGCCGCATCATCGAGGAGGCGCACCAGTGCGCCCAGGATCTGCTCAACGACAAGCGCGAGCTGCTCGACACGATCAGCAAGATCCTCATGGTCCGCGAGACCATCGACGCTTCCGAGTTCCAGGCGCTCGTCGACGCCGTGCCCGAAGAAGAGGTCTTCCGCGAACGCGACGAAAAGGCCGCTCAACACCGCGCCAAGACCGCCCGCGAGCGCGAGAAGAAGGAACGCCCGGCGCAGCCGCCGGTGCCCAAGCCGGCCCACGTCAATCCTGTCAACCCCGAGACGACCTGACGTCCGCGGCCGTCCGGCCAGACACTCGTGGATCGCGACAAGATAGAGCACGGCGTGCGCCTCATTCTCGAGGGCATCGGCGAGGACCCGGGGCGTTCCGGGCTCATTGGCACGCCGCGTCGCGTCGCCGACATGTACGAGGACATCTTCGTGGGCATCGGCGCTCCGGACCCGGCCGAGCTCCTGGTGGCGATGGACGGCGACCATCACCGCGAAATGGTGATCATCCGCGACATCGACTTTTACTCGGTCTGCGAGCACCATCTGCTGCCGTTTGCCGGGATGGCACACGTGGCCTACATCCCCAGCAAAGAAGGGCGCATCACGGGCCTGTCCAAGCTGGCCCGCGTGGTGCGCCAGGTGGCGGCGCGGCCGCAGCTCCAAGAACGCATCACGTCCGAGGTGGCCGACGCCATCGTGCGCGCCCTCGACCCGCTCGGTGCCCTCGTGCTCATCCAAGCCGAGCATCTCTGCATGTCCATGCGAGGCGTGCGCACCCCGGGGACACGTACCGTGACGAGCGCCGTGCGCGGCCTGATCCAATCGCACGACGCCACCCGCGCCGAGGCCTTCTCCCTCATCAACTCGCCGCGCTGAGCGCGCTCGCCATGCCGGCCCAGCCGACCTGTGCTCTCGACCTCCCCTTTCCGTGCGTCATGGGTGTGCTCAACGTCACGCCCGATTCGTTCTCGGACGGCGGCCGCTACTTCGCCGCCGACGACGCGCTCGCGCAGGGCCTCGCCCTGGTGCGCGAGGGCGCGGCGCTCGTCGACGTCGGCGGCGAATCCACGCGCCCCGACTCCGACCCCGTGTCGGAGGACGAAGAGCTGCGGCGCGTGCTGCCCGTGGTCGAGGCGCTTGCCGGGCGCGTCGGCGTGCCGATCTCCGTCGACACGATGAAGGCCGAGGTGGCGCGCCGGGCGCTGGCCGCCGGCGCCGCTCTCATCAACGATGTGAGCGCCCTGCGCTTCGATCCCGGGATGACCTCCGTGATCGCCGAAGCGGGCTGCCCCGTCTGCCTGATGCACATGCGCGGCGAGCCCAAGTCGATGCAGGACGATCCGCGCTACGATGATGTCGTCGACGAGGTGCTCCGCTTTCTCGAAGAGCGCATGGCCTTCGCGCTCGCCCGGGGGCTTCGCGAGGACCAGCTCATGGTCGATCCCGGCATCGGCTTCGGTAAGACCGTGGATCACAATCTCGCCCTGCTGCGCGACCTGCGGCGCTTCACCACGCTCGGCAGGCCTGTGGTGCTCGGGACGTCGCGCAAGCGCTTTCTCGGCGCGATCCTCGGCGCCGCGCCCGCGGCGCGCACCATCGGCACCGTAGCCACAACGGTCGTGGGCCTCCTCGCGGGGGCGCACGTGTTCCGCGTGCACGACGTCAAGCCCAACTTCGAGGCGCTCCGCGTCGGGCTGGCCGTCCTGGAGGGCGCGCCGGCCACGTGAGCGTCTTCCGGCCGCGTGGCCGGCGCGCCCGGGAGGCCCCATCATGTCGAGCCGTCTGTCCATCTCCGTCGAAGGCCTCGTGCTGCGCGGCCGCTGCGGGGTCACCCCCGAGGAGCGCGCTGTGGGGCAGACCCTCATCGTCGATGTGCGCCTCGAGCCGGTCGCCTGCCCTGGCGCCTGGAGCGACGATCTCTCCGGCACCGTCGACTACGGGTGGGTGGTCGACGTGGTGCGCGGCATCGTCGAGGGCCGCGAGCTCAAGCTCCTCGAGCGCCTCGCCGAGGTGATCGCCGACGCTCTGTGGGACCCGCTCGACCTCGCGTTCCTCGAAGTCACCGTCGCCAAGCCCGCGCCGCCGGTGGCCGTCCCCATCGCCGCCGCGCGGGTGAAGGTCGTGCGCACGGCGTGAACCAGCTCCCTCGCAGCCGGGTGTTCGTCTCGCTGGGCTCCAACCTCGGCGATCGCTTGAGCGCTCTGACGGCAGCGCGCGAGGCGCTCGCCGCCTTGCCCGCCACGGCGGTCGTCGCGGCATCGCGGATCTACGAGACGGCGCCGCAGGACCACGACGCGCAGCCGGAGTTCCTCAATCAGGTCCTGTGCCTCGAGACCGGGCTGCAGCCTCATGACCTCCTGGTCGAGTGCCGGCGTATCGAGAACGAGCACGGCCGTGAGCGTGGGCTGAGGTTTGGCCCGCGCACGCTCGATGTCGATATACTCCTCTTCCAAGATGTCGAGTCGGAACAGCCCGAGCTCACGCTCCCGCACCCACGCATGCTGCGCCGCGCGTTCGTGCTCGTGCCTCTCGCTGAGATCTGGGATAGCGCGCGAGGGATGCCCGATCTTCACATCGCCGCTCTCGCGCAGACCGCGGTTCAAGACCAGGCGATACGGCCCTACGACGTCCCGGAGGCGTGACCCGTGACCAGCCATGATCGTGCAGTGACCTCCGCAGCGGGATCTGGGCGCGCCGCGCGGACGGGCCGCGGTGGCGGCCGGCCGTGACGCGCCCCTATATCGCCAGCCGTTCTGGGGAGCCCCTGCACCGGCGCACCTTCGACGTGCTCGTGCTGGGTGGCGGCATCGCCGGCCTCACGGCCGCCATCGCCGCCGCGCGTCGCTGGCGCGTCGGGTTGCTCACCAAGTCGACCTTCGACGACACCACCACCTTCCTCGCGCAGGGAGGCATCGCCGCCGCGCTGGGCCCGTCCGACTCGCCCGAGCTGCACTTCCAGGACACCGTCAATGCCGGGGCCGGCCTCTGCGACGAGGAGGCCGTGCGCGTGCTGGTGAGCGAGGGCCCCGACCGCGTGCGGGAGCTCATGGACATCTGCCCGCGTTTCGACAAGGTCGACGGGCAGATCGTCCTCGGCCGCGAGGGCGCTCACTCTGTGGCCCGCGTGGTGCACGCCGGTGGCGATGCCACGGGCAGCGAGGTTTCGAGCGCTCTCTCTGAAGCGGCCCGCGTGGGCAGCCGCGTACAGCTCTACGAGAACGAGTTCGTCATAGACCTTCTGACCGTGGACGGAAGATGCGTCGGAGCGCTCACGCTGAACCTCGACGACGGCGGGCTCACCCTCAACGTGGCCATGGTGACCGTGCTGGCCACCGGCGGCGCCGGTCAGGTGTACGGACGCACCACCAACCCGTCGGTGGCGACCGGCGACGGCGTCGCGATGGCGTACCGTGCCGGCGCCGCCATCCGCGATCTGGAGTTCATGCAGTTCCATCCCACTGGGCTGGCCGTGCCCGGTCAGGAGACGGTGCAGCTCATCACTGAGGCGCTGCGCGGCGAAGGCGCGTATCTGCGCAACGCGGCCGGTGAGCGCTTCATGATCGCCTACGACCCCCGCGCCGAGCTCGCCTCGCGCGACGTCGTCGTGCGGGCCATGGTCGGCGAGATGAGGCTGGAGGGCAGCGATCACGTGTACCTGGACGCGACGCATCTCGATGCCGGCTGGCTGCAACAGCGCTTCCCGCGAGTCACTGCCGGCCTTGCCGAGCATGGGCTTGACCTCGCGACCCAGCTCATCCCCGTGGCGCCGGTCTGCCACTACTTCATCGGCGGCGTGGTCACCGATGTGTGGGGCCGGACCACGGTGCCGGGCCTCTACGCCAGCGGCGAAGTGGCGAGCACCGGCGTGCACGGCGCCAATCGGCTGGCCAGCAACTCGCTGCTCGAAGGTCTGGTCTTCAGCGACCGCGTTGTGCGTGACCTCGACCGCTACATAGGACGTCTCGGCGAAGACGTCCGCCGCCTGCGTTTCGACTTGCCGGAGGCGGCGGAGGACGGCGGCGGCAGCAACGCCGCCGCGGCTCGCCGCCGCCTCACGTCCGTGGTGTCCGCCAAGGTCGGCGTGCTGCGCCACGGCGACGACTTGCGCGCGGCGCTCGCCGATCTCAACGCCCTCACGTCGGAGCTCAGGTTTGGCGTCCTCGGCGAGGCCGAGTACGAGGTGCTCAATCTGCTCACCCTCGGCACCCAGATCGCCAAGTGCGCGCTTATGCGCGAGGAGTCACGCGGCGTGCATCTGCGCGACGATTTCCCGGCGGCGGACGACGAGCATTGGCGGCGGCACGTCACGCTGCGTCTGCCGCCTCACGAGCGGGAAGAAGGCGTGATCGGCAGAGTGGAGCGCCCGTGAGCGCGCGCGCCTACGAGGAGGCGGCGCGCGCCGCGGCGCGCGCCGCGCTCGCCGAGGACCTTGCCGGCTACGGCGATATCACCGGCTCTGTCTTCTCCGGCGACGGCCGTGCGCAGGTCGTCGCGCGCGAGGCCGGCGTGCTTTCCGGCGCCGCCGCCTTTGTGGCCACCGTAGCGCTCGTCGACCCCGCCCTGCGGGTCGAGCTCCTCGTCGCCGACGGCGGTCGGTTCGTGGCCGGCGACGTTCTCGCCACGCTGTGCGGCCCGTTCGCCGCGATCCTCGCGGCGGAGCGCACGGGTCTCAACTTCCTCTGCCGCCTCTCGGGGGTCGCGACGCTGACGGCGCGGTACGTGGCCGAGACGGCCGGAACCTCGGCGCGAATCGCCGCGACGCGCAAGACGACGCCCGGCCTGCGGGCCCTGGAGAAGCAGGCCGTGGTGCACGGCGGCGGTACGCCGCATCGCTTCGGCCTGTTCGACGGCGCCATGATCAAGGACAACCACGTGGCGGCTGCCGGCGGCGTGCGCGCGGCCGTCGAGCTGGTGCGCTCCGGCGCCGCGCACGTGCACGCCCTCGAGGTCGAGGTCGACACGCTCGACCAGCTCGACGAGGCCCTGGACGCGGGGGCGACCATCGTGCTGCTCGACAACATGGACACGCCCGCCGTGCGGGAGGCCGTGGCTCGAATCGGCGGCCGCGCCCTGGTCGAGGTCTCCGGGGGCGTGCGGCTCGGCCGCGTCCGCGAGCTCGCCGAAGCCGGCGTGGACGTGATCTCGGTGGGCGCGCTCACGACGCGCGCGCCGTGGCTCGATCTCGGGCTCGACATGGAGGGCTGACCATGCTGCTGGTCGTGGACGTGGGCAACACGCAGACCCATGTCGGGCTCATGGACGCCGGCGACGTGGTCGGCGAATGGCGCCTCGCCACGGTTCGTCACCGCACGAGCGACGAGATCGCGGGTCTGCTGCAGGGCTTCTTCTCGCTGCAGGGCACGAGGCTGCGCGACGCCGTGGACGAAGTCGGCATCGCGTCCGTGGTCCCGCGCCTCACGCAGCAGTGGGTCGAGATGTGCGAGAAGCACCTGGGCGTGGAGGCGTTCGTTGTCGGGCCCGGAGCGCGGACCGGCATGCGCATCGCCATGAAGAACCCCGCCGAGGTCGGCGCGGACCGCATCGTCAACGCCGTGGCCGCGTTCGAGAAGTACGGCGGTCCCTGCATCGTCGCCGACTACGGCACCGCCACAACCTTCGACGTCATCTCGACCGCAGGCGACTACATGGGCGGCGCCATCGCGCCGGGCATCGAAGTGTCTCTCGAGGCGCTCACGACGCGCGCCGCCAAGCTCATCAAGGTCGAGCTCGTCGAGCCCGAGCACGCGATTGGCAAGTCGACCACCGAGGCGCTGCAGTCCGGAGCCGTGTACGGCTTCGCCGGCGAGATCGAAGGCATCGTGCACGCCATTTGGGGCGAGCTCGGCGAACGCGCGCAGGTGATCGCCACCGGCGGCCTCGCCGACCTTATCGCCCGCCACACCGACGTCATCGCTGCCGTCGACCCGCTTCTCACGCTGCGCGGCATCGAGATCGTCATGCGCCGTCAGCAACGGACCTGACGGAGGGCCCGGTGGCGGCTTCGCCGGCCGCAGTGCCGGAGCCCGGGCGCCGCGCCGCAGCCGTCCGCGATCCCTTCCGCGAGCCGCTGCGCATCGGCGCGCTCGCGCTCGACCGGCGCCTCTTCATGGCGCCGATGGCCGGCATCACCTCGCCGGCCTTCCGCCGCAGTGTGCGCCGCTGGGGCGCCGGTCTCGTGTTCACGGAGATGATCTCAGCCTACGGCGTGCACTACGGCAACCGCCGCACGCTCGACTACCTGACGTGCGGGCCGGGCGAGCATCCCCTGAGTTTCCAGCTCTTCGGCGCCGACGCGGGCGTGCTCGCGGGCGCGGCGGCACGCTGCGTGGAGGCCGGCGCCGACGTCGTGGACCTCAACATGGCGTGCCCGGTGCGCAAGGTCGTCAAGACGGGCGCCGGGGCGGCGCTCCTCGGCGACCCGGACCGCGCCGCGGCGATCGTCGCCGCGGTGGTCGGTGCCGTCGAGGGCCGCGTTCCCGTGACGGTCAAGATCCGCTCCGGGCTGCGAGAGGGCGACGAGGCCGGACGTCGCACCGCCTGCCGCCTCGTCGCCGCGGGCGCCGCCGCTGTCTGCATCCACCCGCGCACGGCGAGCCAGATGTACCGCGGCCGCGCCGACCACGCGCTCACGTGCGCTCTGGCCGCGGAGCTCCCAGTCCCCGTGATCGCCTCCGGCGACGTGGACTGCCGCGCCGCGGCGCTCGCCCTGCTGGGCGGCGGCGCCGCCGCGGTGATGCTGGCCCGCCACGCCGTCGGGCATCCCTGGCTCTTCGCCGAGATCCTCGAGGACGCCTCGCCTCCCTCTCTCGACGAACGGCTCGTGGAGGTGCGCCACTTCACCGGCGATGTCATGCTGGAGATGGGCGCGCGAGCGGTCGGCTACCTGCGCCAGTTCTGGCCGCGGTACCGGCGCGCCGGCGTCCTCGACAAGGAGCTGGCCCAGGCACTGATGCTCGCGGCCGACGCGGCCGCCGTGCGCGAGCTGCTCCGCGCCTGACCGGGCGCCATCCCGCCGGCGCCGCACGTCTTGCGCCTCGCGGGATCATGGCCTATACTTTCCGACCTGTTCGGCGCGCGGTCCCGGTTCGGGGCCGCGCTGCCGTGTTGAAGAGGAGGAACCAGTGGTCGATCGCGAGATCATCCTCACTCCCGAGGGCTTCCAACGCCTCAAGGAGGAGATCGAATACCTCTCGAGCGTCAAGCGCGACGAGGTAGCGGAGCGCATCCGTGCCGCGCGTGACTTCGGTGACATCTCCGAGAACTCCGAGTACGACGACGCCAAGAACGAGCAGGCCATGCTCGAGGCGCGCATCTACGCTCTCGAGGAGCGTCTGCGTGGCGCCATCGTCATCGACTCCGACTCCATCACCACCGAGAAGGTCGGCGTGGGCACCAAGGTCACCCTGCAGGACATGAAGGTGGGCGAAGTCGTGCAGTACTCCATCGTCGGCTCCGCCGAGGCCGACCCCGTCGCCCACAAGCTCTCCAACGAGTCGCCGGTGGGCAGCGCGATCATGGGTCACAAGCCGGGCGACAAAGTCACGGTGAGCGTTCCCCAGGGCTCCAAGAAGTTCAAAGTCCTGACCATCGAGAAAGCCTGACGGCTCCCGCCGTGGACGAAAGCAGCGAGCACGGCGGCGACGTCTTCGCCGAACGGCGCGCCAAGCTCGCCGCCTGGCGCGACGCCGGAGACGCCTACCCCACCCAGTACCAGCCGCGCGACGAGATCGGGCCGCTGCACGACGCCTACTCCGGGCTCGAGGCGGGCGGGGATTCCGGCGACGTGCGCCGCATCGCCGGCCGCGTCATGGCCCGCCGCGAGCACGGCAAGCTCACGTTCGTCGTTCTCAAGGACGCCAGCGGCGAGCTGCAGCTGTTTGCCCAGCTCGACGCTCTCGGCGAGGCGCGCTACGCGGCCCTCGAACACGTCGACCTCGGCGATTTCGTCGGCGCCGAGGGCACCGTCATGCGCACGCGGCGCGGCGAGCTCTCGCTGCGCGTCGCCTCATGGCAACTGCTCGCCAAGTCGCTGCGCCCCATGCCCGAGAAGTTCCACGGCCTCACCGACGTGGAGACGCGCTATCGCCGGCGCTACCTCGACCTCATGGTCAACGATGACTCGCGCGAGGTGTTCGTCAAGCGCGCCCGCATCGTCCGCGCCATCCGCGAGTTTCTCGACCGGCGCGGTTTCGTCGAGGTCGAGACACCCGTGCTCCAGCCGCTCTACGGCGGGGCTCTGGCGCGGCCGTTCATCACCCACCACAACGAGCTCGAGCGCGATCTCTACCTGCGCATCGCCACCGAGCTCTACCTCAAGCGCTGCATCATCGGCGGCCTCGACCGCGTCTACGAGATGGGCAAGGACTTTCGCAACGAGGGCGTGAGCTTCAAGCACAACCCCGAGTTCACGATGCTCGAGACCTACGAGGCCTACGTCGACTACAATCATGTCATGGACATGGTCGAGCAGATGATCGCCGAGGCGGCTCGCGCCGTCGGCGACCTCCAGGTCACCTTCCGCGATCATGATATCGACCTGACGCCGCCCTGGCCGCGGCTGACGATGCGCAAGGCCATCGAGAACGAGACCGGCATCGACATCGGCGAGATCCGCGACGTGCCGGCGCTCCACGCCGCCATCAAGGATCACGGCTTCGACGGCGTTGCCCCGGCGCCTACCTGGGGCCTGCAGGTCGACGAGCTTTTCAGCGCGATGGTCGAGCCCAAGCTCATCCAGCCCGTGTTCATCACGGAGCACCCGCTCGAGACCAGCCCGTTCGCCAAGAAGACGCCGCACGACCCGCGCTTCGTGGAGCGCTTCGAGGGCTTCATCGCCGGCATGGAGCTGAGCAACGCCTTCAGCGAGCTCAACGACCCCGAGGACCAGCGCGAGCGCTTCGTGCAGCAGATGCAGGACCTCGCCGACGGCGACGAGACCGCCCATCGCCTCGACGAGGACTTCCTCGAGGCGATGGAGCACGGCATGCCGCCCACCGGCGGCATGGGCATGGGCATCGACCGCATCGTCATGATCCTCACGGGCGCGCCGTCGATCCGCGACGTCGTGCTGTTCCCCGCGCTTCGCGGCTGACGGATGCCGTCGGCCGCCGTCGTCCTGTCGCGCGTGGACGTGCGGCGCGGCTGGGCAGGCGCGCTTACCGGCTCCGTCGTTCCGCCCGCGTCAGCCTGAACGGACCGCCGCGCCGGTCGTGCCTGCGCCGCCGGCGCTTCGTCGTCTTCTCACGGATCCTGGAAGAGCGATGGATCCCAAAGGTCACAGGGGCTCCCCGGGCGCCGCATCTGCGTGGCGCGCCCGGGTCGTCGCCGACATCGAGGCTTCGATGCCGCGTACCACTACGGAAGTGCCGTGCGTCCTGAGCTCGCCCGCCGGCCCACGCTCCTCCGCTAGGCTTCCTCCCGAGCCGGCTCCACTCCCGCCGCGAACGGCCGCGGCTCGGCCGTGGGCTCGTCAGCGGCCGCGCTCCGCTTCGTCCAGGGCGGCCCCGGCCAGCCAGCCTTCGGCCCGATCCAGAGCGTGAGCCCCGGCACGAGGGCGGTGCGCACCAGGAACGTGTCGAGGAGCACGCCGATCGCGACGCCGATGCTGACCTCCGCGAGGTCCTTGACGGGCTGCGACAGCAGGATGAGAAACGTCCCCGCGAGGATGATGCCGGCGCTGGTGAGCACGCCGCCGGTCGCCGACACTGCTCGCACCACCCCGCCCCGCAGGCCACGTGCCATCGCCTCACCGCGGATGCGCGTCGTGATGAAGATGTTGTAGTCGCTGCCGAGGGCGACGAGGAAGATGAACATGTAGAGCGGTATCCGGTAGCTGATGTGCTGCCAGCCGAGGAGCTTCTCGGTGATTAGGATCGTCGCCCCCAGCGCCGCGAGGTACGAGAGCACATTGGTGAGGAGCAGGTAGAGCGGCGCGACCAGGGCGCGCAGCAGGATCATCAGGATCGCGCCCACGACGATCAGGGCCGCGACGGCCACCAAGAGGGTGTCGCGGTTGCTCTGCGCCCAGGTATCCGCCTGGATGGCCGTCGGGCCACCCACGAGCGCGGTGCCGCCTCCGGCCGCGGCCGCCTTGCGTGCCGTCGCGCGCAGCTCCGTGAGCTGTTGCAGCACCTCCCTGGAATACGGGTCGCCCTCAAAGATCACCTGGAAGCTGAGCAGCTTGCCGCCGTCGGCCATGCCCGTGGGGAATGCGGCGGCCACCCCGGGGCTCTTGGTGAGGGCGCCGGTGACCATGCCGACGACGAACTTGGGCGGCGCCTGCGGCGCCTTGATGAGCACGGTCGTCGGCGCCAGGGCGCCCTTGGGGAAATGCTTCTCGAGAAGTGCGTATCCCTCCTTTGACGGCATGCTCGTGAGGAAGTCCTCGGTGAAGCTGAAGCGCGGGCTGTAGAGCAGGCAGCCGAGGGCGAGCACCACGAGCACGGCGGCGACGATGGCCGCGGCCCGCTTCGGCGCCGCGGCGACCCGCTCGGCGATGCCGCGCCAGGTGCGGTGCGTCGTGGCGTCGCCTTCCTTGGGCACGCGCGGCCAGAAGGCGCGGCGGCCGAGCAGGGCGAGCAGCGCCGGCATGAGCGTGAGCCCGGCGATCAGCGTGACGAACACGCCGATGCCCAGCACCGGCGCGAACGCCCGGTAGTCGCCGTACTGGGCGAAGAGCAGGGTGAGCACGGCCAGCGTGACGGTGAGGCCGCTGGCGGCGATGGCCTCCCACGTCTCGCCGAGCGCCGTGCCAAGGGCGATGCGGGCGTGGCCCTCCCGACGCAGGTCCTCGCGGTATCGCGAGATGAGCAGCAGGCCGTAGTCGGTGCCGGCGCCGAACAGCAGGATCACCATCAGCGACGTGGCCTGGCCGGAGAGCGTGAAGCCGAAGCCTTTGGCCAGGAGCGCGAGGATGCCGCCGGCCACGAAGTAGCCGAAGCCCACGGTGATGAGCGGCACGAAGGGCAGGACCGGCGAGCGGTAGATGAGCAGGAGCAGCACGAGCACGAGGATGACCGTGCCGAGCAGCAGTTTGACGTCGGCATTCAGGAAGATCTTGTAGACGTCGGTGATGAGGCCGCCGGGACCGGTGACCCGCACCTGCATGCCGTTCATGGAGTCGCCGAAGTGGTCGCGGATGGCCTGCACCGAGTCGCGGAACGCGGCGTCGCCGGGGTTGCCATTCAGGCTCGCGAAGATGAGCGCGCCCCTGCCGTCCGCCGAGAACTGCGTGCTGGCGCTGCTCACGGGCTCGGCGCCGCTCCTCAGCCAGGTCTCGCCGGCGGTGATCGCCACCTTTTCCTCTGGCGTCAGCGGCGCCGCTGAGCTGAAGACCACGATGACGGGCGTGCCCTTGGCGGCAGGGAAGGACGCCTGCTGCAGCGCGTCGGCGCGTTTGCTTTCAACGGCGTTGGACAAACCCTTGGCGGCGTCGTTGGTGGTCACGCTCTGCAGCTTGGGGCCCATCGAGAGCGCCCCGGCGATCACGATCCAGACGCCGATGACGATCCACGGGTGCTTGCCCCGAGTAGACCAGGTGATGATGTTCCGCATGGCTCAATGCCCCTTCGGTCGGTGAGCCATCATACGGGGCCGGCCGTCGCGGCGCAGCTCTTCCGCAGGCTCGGTGCTCGTGGCCCCCCGCGCCGCGCCTGGCGCGCGGGTCGCGTCTCGCCGGGAATCGGGTACCATTAGGCTACGTCACGCCTCCGGGGGGTACGCCGGAGGCTCAGAGCAAGCACCGGCGGCCGCCACCGTCCCCCGACATCATGGCGCGGCCCCGTCTTCCGGAAGGAGTTGCCGGATGTTCGAACGCTTCACCGAACGTGCCAGGCAGGTCGTCGTCCTCGCCCAGGAAGAAGCCCGGGCGCTCAAGCACAACTACATCGGCACCGAGCACCTCCTGCTGGGCCTGCTGCGCGAGGAAGAAGGCGTCGCCGCCCGCGTGCTCGACGGCCTCGAGGTCTCGGTGGAAGAGGTGCGCGCCGCCGTGGTGCGCATCGTCGGCTCCGGCGAGGAATCGCCACAGGGCCAGATCCCCTTCACGCCGCGCGCCAAGAAGGTGCTGGAGCTGGCGCTGCGCGAGGCGCTCTCGCTCGGTCACAACTACATCGGCACCGAGCACATCCTGCTCGGCCTCGTGCGCGAGGACGAAGGCGTCGCCGCGCGCATCCTGCTCGATCTGGACGCCGAGCCCGAGAAGATCCGCGGTGAGGTCATGCGCACGCTCAGCGGCCCCGGCCGCCGCGGCCAGCAGCAGGGCGGCGGCGAAAGCAAGCGCCAGGCCAAGGTCCTCGAGCAGTTCGGCCGCAACCTCACCAAGTTGGCCGAAGACGGCAAGCTCGACCCCTGCATCGGGCGCTCCACCGAGATCGAGCGCGTCATGCAGATCCTCAGCCGGCGCACCAAGAACAACCCCGTGCTCATCGGCGAGCCCGGCGTGGGCAAGACGGCGATCGTCGAAGGCTTCGCGCAGCGCATCTCCAACCACGAGGTGCCCGAGCTGCTCAAGGGCAAGCAGGTCTTCAGCCTCGACCTCGCCGCGCTGGTCGCGGGCTCCAAGTACCGCGGCGAGTTCGAAGAGCGCCTCAAGAAGGTCATGAAGGAGATCCACGACACCGGCGACATCATCCTCTTCATCGACGAGCTGCATAACCTCGTCGGCGCCGGTGCCGCGGAGGGCGCCATCGACGCCGCCAGCATCCTCAAACCGGCACTGGCCCGCGGGGAGCTGCAGACGATCGGCGCCACCACCATGGACGAGTACCGCAAGTACCTCGAGCGCGACGCCGCCCTGGAGCGCCGCTTTCAGCAGATCAAGGTCGCCGAGCCGTCGGTCGAGGAGACCGTCGAGATCCTCAAAGGCCTCCGCGACCGCTACGAGGCCCATCACCGCATCCGCATCACCGACGAGGCGCTCACCTCGGCCGCCGAGCTGGCCGACCGCTATATCAGCGACCGCTTCCTGCCGGACAAGGCGATCGACCTCATCGACGAGGCCGCCAGCCGCATGCGCATCCGCACCATGACGGCGCCGCCCAGCTACCGCGAGCTCGAAGAGGAGATCTCCGGGGTGCGCAAAGAGAAGGAGGCGGCCATCGAGGCGCAGGAGTTCGAGAAGGCCGCCAACCTGCGCGACAAGGAGCGCAAGCTCAGCCACAAGAAGCTCGAGCTCGAGGACCAGTGGAAGACCAGCGACGAGGGCATGCGGGCCAGCATCGGCGAAGACGAGATCGCCGAGATCGTGAGCATGTGGACGGGCATCCCGGTGGTCAAGATCACCGAGGCCGAGAGCCAGAAGCTCCTGCGCATGGAGGACGAGCTGCACGTGAGGCTCATCGGGCAGGACCCGGCGGTGCGCGCCGTCAGCAAGGCCATCCGCCGCAGCCGCGCCGGGCTCAAGGACCCCCGGCGCCCTACGGGCTCCTTCATCTTCCTCGGGCCTTCGGGCGTGGGCAAGACAGAGCTGGCGCGCACCCTCGCTGCCTTCCTCTTTGGCGACGAGGACCACCTTGTGCAGATCGACATGAGCGAGTACATGGAGAAGCACTCAGTGTCACGCCTCGTCGGCTCGCCGCCCGGCTACGTGGGGCACGACGAGGGCGGCCAGCTCACCGAGATCGTGCGCCGCAAGCCGTACAGCGTGATCCTCTTCGATGAGATCGAGAAGGCACACCCGGACGTGTTCAACATCCTGCTGCAGATCCTCGAGGACGGGCGGCTCACCGATTCGCAGGGCCGCACCGTCGACTTCCGCAACGCCATCCTCATCATGACCAGCAACATCGGCGCGGCGATGATCACCAAAGACACGCCGCTCGGCTTCGGTCAGACCGCGACGCAGGGCATGACCTACGATGACATGAAGGGCCGCATCACCGGCGAGCTGAAGCGCGTCTTCAAGCCCGAGTTCCTCAATCGCGTCGACGAGGTCATCGTCTTTCACAAGCTCGAGCGCTCCGAGATCGGCGCCATCGTCGACCTCATGATCGCACGGCTGCAGCAGCAGCTCGACCCGAACGGGGTCACGCTGCAGCTCACCGACGCCGGCCGCGAGGTGCTCGTCGAGAAGGGCTTCGACCCCATGCTGGGCGCGCGCCCGCTGCGACGCGCCATCCAGCGCTACATCGAGGACAAGCTCAGCGACGCCATGCTCGAGCGGCAGTTCCCGCAGGGCACGGTCATCCTGGTGGACGGCGCGGACGAAGACACGGTGCTCACAGTGAACGGCGAGCGGGTCGGAGGTCGCGTCGAGCTGCCGATGGTCGGCCTCGACGAGCCGGTGGCCCAAGGCATGGCGCAGGTCTCGTCGCCGTCGGCGGCTGCTGACGGCCCCGACGCCGGCGGCTCGGCTGCCGGCGCCTGACCGCGGTCGTGGCGAAGAAGCAGACGGTCTTCATCTGCGGCGAGTGTGGCCGCCGCGAGGCCAAGTGGCTCGGTCACTGCCCCGACTGCGGCGCTTGGGACTCCTTCGTCGAAGAGAAGGTCATCCCGGCGGGCGGCGCCGGCTACGCCGGCAGGGCCCGCCGCAAGGCGAGTGACGGGGGCGGCGCCGCAGGCGCCGCCCCCGTACTCTTGTCCGACGTCGTCTCGTCGGCCACCATGCGCTTCTCCAGCGGCATCTCGGAGCTGGACCTCGTGCTGGGCGGCGGCATCGTGCCGGGCTCGCTCGTGCTTGTCGGCGGCGAGCCCGGGATCGGCAAGTCCACCTTGCTGCTGCAGGTCCTCGATCGCGTGGCTGCCTCCGGCCGCCCCGTGCTGCTCGTGTGCGGCGAGGAGTCGGCCGCCCAGGTCAAGATGCGCGCCGAGCGCATCTGCGATCACCCCGGCGCTATCTCAGTCCTCGCCGAGACCGAGCTGGAGACAGTCCTCGAGAGCGTCGCCGCCGCCGCGCCGGCGCTCGTCGTGGTCGACTCCGTGCAGACCTTGTACAGCGACGCCTTCACGTCGGCGCCGGGCAGCGTGAGCCAGGTGCGCGAAGCGGCGGGCCGCTTTCTTCGCCTGGCCAAGGCCAGCGGCGCGGCCGTGTTTCTCGTCGGCCACGTCACCAAAGAAGGCGCGATCGCCGGCCCCCGGGTGCTCGAGCATCTGGTCGACACGGTGCTGCAGTTCGAGGGCGACCGCTACCGTTTCTACCGCACCTTGCGCGCCGCCAAGAACCGCTTCGGCTCCACCAACGAGCTGGGGATCTTCGAGATGACTGCTGCCGGCCTTCAGGGCGTCGCCGATCCGTCGTCGCTGTTTCTCGGCGACGCGGGGCCGGCCGCCGGGGCGGCCGTGCACGTCGCCGTCGAGGGCAGCCGCTGCTTCGCCGTCGAGGTCCAGGCGCTCGTCAATCGCAGCGAGCTGGCCATGCCACGGCGCGTGGCGGTGGGCCTGGACCGCAACCGGCTGGCCATGCTCGTCGCCGTTCTGGGCCGCCACGCCCGGCTGCCGTTGTCATCCAGCGACATTTTTGTTACAATTGCAGGCGGAATCCGCATCGACGAACCTGCGGCCGACCTCGCCGTTGCCCTCGCTATCGCCTCTGCAGAGCGCAACGCACCGCTTCCGCCGCGGATCGCAGCGATCGGGGAGATCAGCCTGACGGGCGAACTTCGTTCTTGCAGTCAGTGTGAGCGACGTGTTGCCGAAGCCGGTCGCGCCGGCTTTGACCGTATCGTCGTACCCGCCGCCGACGCGCGCCGCGCCGGCGGGATATCTGTGGGCGCGGCCGACCTGCGTGGCGTCCTTGCAGCCCTTCTTCGCGAGGGAGCGCCACCCCAGCCGGCCGCAGGGGCCACGAACGACCACAGGGGGGTTTGAGTACGTTGTATTCAGTCGGTGACAAGGTCGTCTACCCGCATCACGGGGCGGGCAAGATCATGAAGATCGAGCAGAAAGACGTGCTCGGGCAGCAGCGCGACTATCTCACGATCCAGATCCTGCACAACGACATGACCGTCATGGTCCCGGTCGAGAACGCCGACCGCGCCGGCCTGCGCAAGGTCGTCGAGTCGGACGTCGTCGATCAGGTCCTCGAGGTCCTGCGTGGCGATCCCACTAAGATGCCCAAGAACTGGAGCCGTCGCTACAAGCACAACCGCGACAAGCTCAAGACCGGCGACATCTTCGAGGTCGCCGAGGTCGTGCGCAATCTCGCCATCAGGCACGCCATCAAGGGCCTCTCGACCGGCGAGAAGCAGATGTTCTCGAAGGCGAAGAAGATCCTCGCCAGCGAGCTCATGTACGCGCGCGACTTCAGCGAAGACCAGGCCAACGCCTTCCTCGAAGAGGTGCTCGAGAACATCCACGTCGATGGGCCTGCGGTTGTCGACGAGCCCCTCGAGCCCGCCACCGTCGTCTGACGCCGGCGCGGCCGGCGCGGCTCGCAAGACCAGGGGCGTGCTCGCCCCTGCGGTTCGCCTGCTGCTCGCGTTGCTCTGCGCTCTCGCCGGCTATCAGATCGCAGAGCGCATTCGCTGGTCTTCGTATGCCCCGCATCTGAACCAGCCTGGCAAGATCGTCTGGCAGCTCGCCTTCATCGCCGCCGGCTTCGCGTTCGGCTACGCTCTCGGCGTCCTGCTTTCGCGAGCCGTCCGGCGCGGCCTAGACCGCGTGGACGAGGTCATGGTGCGGGCCACCGGCGCAGAGGTCGTGGTGGCCATCGGGGGCGTGCTGGTGGGGCTCGTCATCGCGACTCTCATCAGCATCGCCGTCGTGCGCATCCCCCTGGTGGGCGTCTACTTCACCGTGCCGATCTACCTTCTGTCGGGCTACTTCACGGCCTATCTCGCGGCCAAGAAGCACGTCGAGATCCTCAGGCTGCTTGGGCTGCGCGGCGCCTTCGAGGTGTTGCCCGGTCTGACGCCCTCCAAGCTCCTCGATTCGAGCGCGATCATCGACGGGCGCATCCTCGACGTCGCCCTCACGGGGTTCCTCGAGGGCGAGGTCCTCGTACCGCGCTTCGTGGTCGAGGAGCTGCAGCGCCTGGCCGACTCCGCCGACGCCGAAAAACGCGTGCGTGGGCGGCGTGGGCTCGATTTTGTGCGCCGCCTCCAGAACAGCTCGGGGGCCGTGCGCATCGACGACAAGGACTACGCCGATATCGACGCCGTCGACGCCAAGCTCGTGCGCCTCGGCCGCGACCTCGGGGCGCAGATCGTGACCACCGACTACACGCTCAAGAAGGTCGCCGAGATCCAGGGAGTGAAGGTGCTCAACGTGAACGATCTCGCCAATTCCGTCAAACCGGCGGTGCTGCCCGGCGAGGTCATCGAGGTCAAGATCCTGCGAGAAGGACGCGAGCAGGACCAGGGCGTGGGCTATCTCGACGACGGCACCATGATCGTCGTCGAGTCGGGCGCGGCCCTGGTGGGCTCGCGCGTCAAGGCTGAAGTGACGAGCGTATTGCAGAGCCCGTCCGGCAAGATGATCTTCACGCGGGTGCTGGCCTAGCGCCCGCCGGCCACTTGGGGGGACGCACATGGAGGAACAGCAGACCGAAGAGCTCTGGGTCATCGTCGCCGCGGCCGGAGAGAGCCGTCGCATGGGCTTGCCTGACGGCGAGTCCAAGCAGTTCCTCCTGCTCGGCGGCGAGCCGATCCTCAACTACTCAGTACGGCGGCTGCTCGCCATGCCGCAGGTAGACGGCCTCGTCGTCGTCCTCCACCCGTCGCACACGGTGCGCTTCGCCGGCGAGCTCCTGGCGTTCGACGACGCCAAGCCTCTGCTGATCGCCGAAGGCGGCCGCAAGCGCTCGGACTCGGTGCGCGCCGGCCTGCTCGAAGTACCGGCGACGGCGACCGTCATCGCCGTCCACGACGGCGCCCGGCCGCTGTTCTCCCGGCACGTCTTCGAACGCTGCATCGCGGCGCTCGCCGGCGTCGACGGCGCGGTGCCCGGCATCGAGGTGAGCGACACGCTCAAGCGCGCCGACCCCACCGGCGTTGTCGAGACGACCGTCGATCGCAGCGGCCTCTGGGCTGTGCAGACGCCGCAGGTCTTCAGGGCAGGCGCCCTCCGCGACGTGTACTCGCGCGCCGACCTCGACGGCGCGACGGATGACGCCATGCTGCTCGAGCGAGGCGGCTACAAGGTCGGCCTCGTGGCGTCCACGCCGGCCAACGTCAAGATCACCACGCCGACCGACCTTCCTTTGGCCGGCGCGCTCCTGTCGTGGGAGGTCGAGGCCGACGTTTAGGGTAGGCAGCGGCTACGACGCGCACCGCTTCGCCGAAGGGCGCCGTCTGGTGCTCTGCGGCGTCGAGATCGATCACCCGCTGGGCCTCGCCGGCCACTCCGATGCCGACGTCGGCGTCCATGCGCTCATGGACGCCCTGCTCGGCGCCGCCGGGCTCGGCGACATCGGCGACCTGTTTCCGGACACGGATCCGGCGTTCGCCGGGGTCTCGAGCCTGGAGCTTCTCGGCGAGGTGGTCGCCCGCGTGGGCGAGGGTGGCTGGCTGGTCGCCAACGCCGACCTCACGCTGGTCTGCGAGCGCCCTCGCATGGCCGGCTACAGGCTCGCGATGCGCGAGGCCCTCGCGGGCGCTTTGGGGGTCGCGAGCGACGTGGTGAGCGTTAAGTCGACGACCACTGAAGGGATGGGGTTCGAGGGCCGCGGCGAGGGCGTCGCCGCCCTCGCGGTCTGCCTTCTCTCCCGTTAACGACGACGGCCCGCCGTGACGGGCCGTCGGGGGTCACGCTGCTCGGGCTCAGGACTTTTCGGTCGCGTCGCTCTTCTCGAGCTTGGCGGCTTCGCCCTTCGCCGGCTTGTCGTCGTCGTCGTCGGGGGCGTCTTCCTGGAGGCCCGACTTGAACCCGCGGATGCTTTGGCCCATGGACTTGCCGAGCTTGGGCAGGCGCGTCGCGCCGAAGAGCAGGAGGATCACGAGGACGATGAGGCCGATCTCCAGAGGGCCAAGATTGGGCATGTCACTCTCCTGTGGTGCTCGCCGCGCCCACTCGGGGCGGAGGCGCGATTGGGCAGGATTCATAGCGTGGACCTGATGACACTCTACGGCCTGCGAAGAGCGTTATCAAGAAGCGCCCGCTGCAAGCGTGAGGCGCCGCTCGGGGCGGAGCGTGCTAGTAGCGTCGCAGCGCGTCGAGACGCACCGCGAGGAAACGCGCGAGTCCGGCCGCATCTTCCAGTTTGAAGGTGTGCTCATGCTGCAGCTTGGAGTCGGTGACCAGTGCCATGGCCTCGCCGGGTCCGCACAGCGGCTCCGCGTGGCCGGCGCCGACGCGGAACAGCTCGACGCGGTGCGGCGCGGTGCGCTTGTAGCCCTCGGCGACCACGAGGTCGAAGCCCGCGAAGAAGCGGCGCGCGAGCTCGGTGAGCGGCATCTCCCCGTCGAGCTTCGTGATGAAGGCCAGCCGCTTGGGCGACGCTATCGCGTAGGCCTGGGCGCCGGACTGGCCGTGACGCCAGGAATCCTTGCCGGGATGGTCGATCTCGAAGCTGTGGGCGTCGTGTTTGACGGTGCCGACGCGCAGGCCGAGCTTCACGAGCTCGGGGACGACCTTCTCGATCAGGGTCGTCTTGCCCGAGTCGCTCTTGCCGACAATGGCGACGAGAGCCGGCTGGGCGTGGGTGGCCGGCGCATCGTCGGCTGCGGCCGCCCGGCGGCGCGCCTCCTGGTAGTCGTCCATGGTGTTGATGTTATGGAACGGCGCATCCCCGGGAAAGCGCACTTCGGCGGCGTCGAGCGACGGGAGAATCTCGACGATGCGGTGACGGTCCGCCTCGAGCAGAGCCGTCATCGGCGCCAGGCAGGCGGGCCCGTAGACCGCGAACAGCGGCTGGTGATACTCACGGCCGATGGCCGGCAGCGCGAGGTCGTGGCCGGGAAAGGCCGCGAGCACGCGCCGGATCGCTGCGGCGTCGGGGAAAGCGATGTCGACGGCCAAGGCGAACACGGGCTGCCGGTAGCGCGCCAGGGCAGAGGCGATGCCCGCCAGCGGCGACGCGCCCGGCCAGGCGTCGTGCACAACCTCAGGCTCGCCGGCGTCGCCGAGGTCCAGCCGTTGGCCCTGGCCCAGTGAGACGGCCACGGTGGGGAAGACGCTGCGGAGAAAGGCGAGGTTGCGGACGATCAGGCTGCGCCCGCTGAGGACCAGGAACCGTTTGTCCACGCCGGCGCGGCGGCCGCTGCCGCCGGCGAGGAGCACGCCGATGTTGACCTGATCGTTGGCGGACGTCATCACAGCGACGACAGTCTACCCGCCGGCGTCGCGCCGGGGGTCGCCGGAAATTCCCACCTCAGCCCGCGTCGGCGTCGAGGTGCCCAGGCGGAGGCGCCAACCGCGCCGTGAGGGCCGGCCAGCGCAGGCCGACGTCATGCAGCCGCGTGCGTTTGAGTGCCGCAGAGGCCACCCAGCCGACGAGGAAGCCGATGGCGAGGTCGTTCGTGGCCAACGCCACTGCCGCGATGAGCGTGGCGCACGCGATGTCGTCGATCTGGGTGAGATCCGTCAGGAGGAGGCAGTGCTCTGCCCCCACGAAGAGCAGCATCCCGGCGAGCACGGCACCCGGTACGAGGAGCGGCGAGAGGCCGAAGGCCGCGCCCGCGGCGAGGATGGCGTACAGACCGGCGGCCGCGAGTGTGGCGCCCGCCGTTCGCGCGCCGAGCCGGTAGTGCGCGGTCGCGCCGCCCGACCCGTGGCAGAGCGCCATGCCGCCCAGCAGGCCTGCGCCCAGATTGACGAGGCCGAGGCTCAGGCAGATGCTCGCCGGCGTGACCCGGCGCGCGGCGCTCCCGTAGTAATGGTGCAGCACATCGTCGGTCGCGAATACCGAGTTGCCGAGCGAGAGCGGAAGCTGCGGCAGCACGACGGCGAACAAGGCGATCCAGGCGTCGTGCAGGCTGGGCAGATGCAGGAAGGGCAACTGGGCGCTCGCGGGGACGGCGGGGAGCTGCGCGACGCCGGCGCTCGCGAGGACGACTCCGACGAGCGCCCCTGCGCCCAGCACGAGCAAGCTGCCGGGCAGGCGACGACGCTCCCGCCCGGCGAGCAGGAACGCCGCGATGACCAGCGCCACGATGCCGCCGGCCGTGACGGTCAGGCCGCCGAGGCCGAGACTGACCCGCACTCCGGGGAAGGCGTTGGCTGCGCCGGCCATGATGAGGGCGCTCTTGAGAAGCAGTAGTCCGATGGCCAGCTGGATGCCGCGGACGACGGCTCGCGGAAAGAGGCGCCCCAGGTGGCGGGTCAAGGGGGTCAGGGCGAACAGCAGGAAGAGCAGGCCGATCTCGAGGCCGGCGGCGCTCACCACCGAGGCCGAGAGGCCGAGGGCTATGATGGAAGCCGCCATGGCCTTCATCGGCTGGACCGGCACCGGCACGCGGAACGCGAGAGCGGTGGCGGCGTAGACCGTGGCGACGCACACGAAGACGGTGACGAGGCTCAGGTGGGCCGCCGCCGCGACCCCGCAGGCGAGAGGGATCATGATGCCGATGTCGGCGACGCCGCCGGCGAGCTCGTGACGGTCGAAGCGCAAGGGCAGGATGCCCTTGCGTGTCAACCGTTGCGCCGCAGCCCCGGCGTCGGGGCGGTCCGCGGCAGAATGCGCAGCGAGACGCACCCTCACTCCTTTCCAAACACGAGGAGGTCCACGCGTTTCCGCCGCGGGCCCACGACAGCGCTGCCCGCGCTGCCCCATGGTCTGTCCATGGTACGGCCCGGCGCCCGTAGCTGTTGCCGTAGGGCGAAGGGCTTGGAGTCGGACTGACAAAGGGTAGCACCCCCGTCACGCAGTCCGCCACTGCCTGCGTCGCGGCCGGAGCCTCCCGAAAGAACCGCGCCACGCTTGACAGCGCCCGTGGCGACGGTACTATGCTCGTCATACGGATGGGCATGTCCGTATGACGGACGGACGTTGCAGGCCCACGGGGGCGGCAGCGCGGTCGTCGCGGTCGAGCGAGGAACGGAGGTCGGACGAGCATGGGCCAAGTCGATTGCAGGATCCCTCCCGCGCTCATCGCGGTCGTCGGCGCCGGCCTCATGGGGCACGGCATCGCGCAGGTCTTCGCCTGCGCCGGCCACCCCGTGGCGGTCCACGATCCGGCGACCGGGGCGCTCGCCACGGTGCATCGGCGTGTGGCCGTGAACCTCAACCGCCTGGGCTTGTCCGACGAAGCACTCGAGAGGATCTCAGTGCATGCCCGGCTCGAGGACGCGCTAGAGGGCGCCGATTTCGTCTTTGAGGCGGCGCCGGAAGAGGTCGAGCTCAAACGCGGGCTGATGGAATCGATCACGACGATCGCCTCCGCGGACGCGATCGTCGCCAGCAACACCTCGTCCATGCCGGTGGCCGTGTTCTCGGAGCGCGCGGCCGGCATATGGCGCGTGATCGGCACGCACTGGTGGAATCCGCCGTACCTCATCCCGCTTGTCGAGGTGGTCCAGGGCGCCGAGACGTCCGCCGGGACCGTGGCGCGGACCATGGGCCTTCTGAGCTCTGTGGGCAAGCTGCCTGTGCACGTGCGCAAGGACGTCCCGGGCTTCGTCGCCAATCGCCTGCAGCACGCCCTGTGGCGCGAGGCGATGTCCATCGTCCAGCACGGCATCTGCGACGCGGAGACGGTGGACCTGTGCGTCAAGAACAGCTTCGGCTTGCGGCTTGCAGTTCTCGGGCCTCTCGAGACCGCCGACCTCGGCGGCCTCGACCTCGCCCTCAACATCCACGAGCAGATCCTGCCCTTCATCGACCGCACCCCCGGCCCGCTGCCGATCCTCAGGGACAAGGTCGCGGCCGGCGACCTCGGCATGAAGACCGGCCGGGGCTTCCGCACCTGGACCGAAGCAGAGGCGAGCGCCGCTCACGCACGGCTCGCCGAACACCTCGTCGCGGCTCTGGCGGCTCGCCCGCCGGACACCGCCTAGGGCCGGGCGAAGAACACGCCCGCAAGCAGCGCGACGGCCTGCAGGTACTCGCGCGGGCCGTCGCGATTCTGCGGCTTCTGGCTGCGGACGCCTCCAGCGGCCTCACATGCGGCGAGCTTGTGGCGCGCGCAGGGCTGCCGCGCACCACTGTGCTGGCATCACCACCGCCCTCATGGTGGTGTCCCGGGTGGAAGCCCGATCCCCGGCCTTCTGCCCGGCCGGCGGCACGACCCTGCTCGCCGCCGACCTCGCCGGAACCGTGCTCTCCGAGGTCTGAGGCTCGTTCAGCAGGTGCGGATCGTGCGCGCCTCGGTGACGACAATGCCGCACGCGAGGTCGTGCGACTCGCAGGGCAGCTCGTCCACAAGCTGGACCTCGAAGGCCAGAGCCACCCATGGGATGCCCGCACGCGTGCGCGGCAGATAGGAATCGTAGAAGCCCCCGCCGTAGCCGCAGCGCCCGCCGGCAGCGTCGAACGCCGCCCCCGGGACGACGACCACGTCCATACGCTCCGGAGGCACCTCCTCGAGTCCCTCGCGCGGCTCGGGGATGCCCCAGGCGCCGGGCAGCAGGTCCGCCGCGGGGTCGGCGATGCGGTACGCCGCCATCAACCGCGGCGATAAGACGCGCGGTGCGCACACGATCTTGCCTGCCTTCAGCGCCCACGAGAGAAGGGTCGTTGTCTCGACCTCGCTGCGGAATGAGGCGTACAGCATCAGCGTGGTGGCCCGGTCGAGCTCAGGGAGCGCGGCGGCGCGCGCGCAGACTCGAGCGCTGAGCCGGGCGCGTTCCGCGCCCGGCAGGGCATCGCGCGCGGCCAGCGCGCGCCGCCGCATCTCGATCTTGGCTGCGGCGGGCGCCGGTCGCGGGCCCGCGTCACTTCGTCTGTCGACCATCAGCATGCCCTTCACTGCGCGAACAGTTCTGGCAAGGAGTGCGGCGCAAGCCGCGCACGGCGCGAGCTCGAGCGGCGCCTCCTTCCTCTATAGTATAGGCGCAGGTGCTTGGCGGCTCACAGGTCGGGCGCTGAGATGAGAGGGGACCGCGGGCACAAGGCCGCGCGGGGGAAAGGACGGGCATGGCGGACTTCTGCGGCGGCGGCCGGAACGCGGAGGACCTGGTCGCCGCGTGCCCCGGCCCGCCTCGCGGTTGAGGGCCGCCACGGTGGCGGCGCGCGTCGAGATCGTCGCCGTGGGGTCGCTGCACCGCGACCTCGAGCCTGCGGCGCAGCACTTCATGGACCTTCTGCGGCCTCACGCCACGGTCTCGGTGCGCGAGGTCAAGGAGGTGAACCTGCGCGGCCGCAGCGCCGCCGAGGTGCTGCGCGACGAGGGCCGGCGCCTGCTCGCGGCGTGGCCGCAGGCGCCCGTCGTCGCGGCGCTCGTCGTGGAGGGCCGCGCTCTCGACAGCGACGCGTTCGCGGCCTGGCTGCAGAAGGCCTTCGAGCGCGGCGGCGCGGGCTTCGTGATCGGCGGCTCGCTGGGCCTCGCCGGCGAGGTGCGGACGCGCGCCGCGGAACGCCTCTCCCTGTCGGCGCTCACCCTGCCGCATCAGCTCGCCCGGGTGGTGCTCCTGGAGCAGATCTTCCGCGCCGGCAAGATCCTGCGCGGCGAGCCCTACCATCACTGAGCGCTCGACCGCCGGCGAGCGCCGCGTCGCCCACTGCGGGCATCGTGCGGCAATCGCACCGCGCGGCCGGTGCCGTTAGAATGGGCGTCCGCGCCGGCGGGCTCGCCGGCGCGGTCACGACGACGAGGCGGTGACCCATGAGCGACGACCTCTACGACCTGAACGGCCTCGCGACGTCCTTGGCGGCGACGCTGCGAGAGCTGCTGGCCGAGGCCGGCGTGGGCGACGCTGCCGTGCCGCCCGTCGAGCTGGCGCTGCCTGCCCGCCCCGAGCACGGCGACCTCACCACGAACGCGGCCATGGTGAGCGCCAAGCGCGCCGCACGCCCGCCGCGCGAGCTCGCCCAGGCGCTCGGCGAGCGCTGGCAGGCCGGCCCGGGCGCCGCGCTCTGCGAGCGCGTGCAAGTGGCCGGCCCGGGCTTCCTCAACCTGTTCCTCGTCGACGCGTGGTACCGCGGCGCCGTGCAGCGCATGCGCGCCGCCGGCCGCGACTTCGGTCGCGGCGCGCTGCCCCTCGGCGAGCGCCTCAAGATGAACGTCGAGTTCGTGAGCGTGAACCCCACGGGCCCGCTCCACGTCGGTCACGCGCGCTACGCATCCTACGGCGACGCGCTCTGCCGCATCTTCGCCTTCGCCGGTCACGACGTCACCCGCGAGTTCTACGTGAACGACTACGGCACCCAGATGCTGCGTTTCGGGCAGTCGCTGGCGGCGCGCTACGGCCAGCGGTTTGGCCTGGACACCTCGGTTCCGGAAGAGGGCTACCAGGGCGCGTACCTGCTGGACCTCGCCGACGAGCTGATCGCGACGGTGGGCGACCGCTACCGCGCCGCCGTCGCGGCCGCCGCCCCAGACATGTCCGCGCTCGCCGCCGACGCGCTTGCGGCGATCAAGTCATGGGGCCGCGACGCCATCCTCGCCCAGTTCCGCGTCACGCTCGAGAGCCTGCGCGTGCCGTTCGACGTGTGGGCGCACGAGAGCGCGCTGTACGCCGGCGAAGGCGAGCACCGGGGCTTCGTCGGCGAGGTCGGCAAGGCGCTCGCCGACCTGGACGGCGAAGACCTCCTGTACGACGAGGAGGGCGCCGTCTGGCTCAAGACCACGCGGTTCGGCGACGACAAGGACCGCGTGCTCATCCGCTCCAGCGGCGAGCCCACCTACTTTCTCAGCGACATCGCCTACCATCGCGACAAGATGGACCGCGGGTTCGCCCACATGATCGACATCTGGGGCGCCGACCACCACGGCTATGTGCCGCGCATGAAAGCCGCCTTCACGGCCCTGCCGCCACACGATCCCGAGCGCCTGGAGCTGATCATCGGGCAGATGGTGAACCTTCTGGAGAGCGGTGAAGCCAAGCGCATGAGCAAGCGCAAGGGCGACATTGTGACGGTCGACGACCTTCTCGACGCCATCGGCGTGGACGCCGCGCGCTTTCTGCTCGTCGGCCGCTCGCACGACACGACGCTCGAGCTCGACATCGACCTCGCCCGCGAGCAGTCGAACAAGAACCCGGTCTACTACGTGCAGTACGCGCACGCGCGCATCTGCAGCATCCTGCGCAACCTCGAGGGCGCGGGGCCGGGGCCGGCCGGCGAAGCCCTGCCGGCCGTCGCCGTGGGCGACCACGAGAGGTCGCTGGTGCGCGCGCTCGCCAGATATCCCGACGTGCTGCTCGCGGCCGCCGGCCAGCGCGCGCCGCACCGCGTGCACACCTACCTCGGTGAGCTGGCGGCGGAGTTCCACGTCTTCTACCGCCACTGCCGCGTGCTCAGCGACGACCCCGACACCACCAGGTTCAGGGCCGCGATGTGCGAGGCCACGAGAGACACGCTGGCGGGCGGGCTCGCGCTGCTCGGGGTGAGCGCGCCCGACTCGATGTAGCGGCCGGCTCTACGCGCCGAAGCGCTCGCGTACCCAGGCGCGCAGCTCCGCAGTCTCGTCCGGCGTGAGCTCCCTCTCGAGCTTGAGAAGCTGCGACACGGCCACGTTGTACTGCCCGGTCAAGAGGTGGTCGACGACGCTCTCAAGGACGGTCTGCACCACCTCGCGTCCGGGGATCGCCGGCGTGTACACGTAGGCGATGTGCGACTTGTCCTGCAGGAGCAGATGCTTCTTGACGAGATTGTTCATCACCGTCATCACGGTGGTGTAGGCGATCTGCCGCCGCTCGCGCAGCGTCTCGTAGACTTGCCGGACGGTGGTCTGATCGTAGTTCCAGGCCACCGCCAGGATGTCGGCTTCCAGAGAGCCGATACCTGTGAACGGCGCTCCCTTCGTGCTGCGCATCCACTTGGGTCGGCCAGATTGTTCCATCACGATCCCTTTCGCCAGGTGACCTCAGGGCACATCCGCACGTCGGACGCAGTACGTAGATAGTGCTACGTATGCCCGCTGGGGAATCGTTTGATGCCTGAGGGCTTCAGCTCGAGGTCAGCGGCTCTCGTGGTGAAGACGAGCCGCTCGAACGGCCGCACCCCGCCGCTCGATGCGCCGCGCTTCTCGCTCGTGATCCCTGACGCCGCGAGACCAAGGGCATACGCGACTGCTTGAAGGTGCGCACCAGCGAGGTCGACAAGGTGCGCTGCGGCCAGAAGCATTTCGAGACGCCGGGGGTGCCGTCTGCGGTCGTGGTGACCGCGGACGAAGTCGAGAGACGCGGAGGGCGTGATCCCTGACAGACCGTGCGTCTCGGTCAGCCGACCTCAGGCGCATCCACGCCGAGGCGCGGACACAGATGCTCGACGCGACAGGCTTCACAGCCGGGTGAGCTTGGGCGGCAGGCGCCGCGCCCCAGCTTCCAGAGGCCGAAGTCGATGACCCCGGGGAACTTCGGGTTCAGCTCCCGGGCGCGATAGATGATCTCCTCGTCGGAGCAGTGCATCCTCACGAGCCCGAGCCTTCGCATGACCCGGCGCACGTGCGCGTCGACCGAGATGTCGATCGAGAACTTGTCGCCCAGCGGGACCCCGAAGTCGCGCACCAGGATGCCGGCTGCCATGGTGGCGATCTTCGGTCCGCAGCCGTCGAACTCAAGAAAACGGCGTACGACGGCGGCGCTGCTCGGGGAGTCGACCCAGATGCGGCCGGCATCACCGTCGTAGCGATCGGCAATCCTCTGAATGGCTGCGAACACGACCGGCGCCATCTTGGCCGGGTAGCGGTGAAGGGCGTCCGGTTCGCGAAGGTGTCTGGCGACGGCCTCCACCGGCAGCGCCGCGAGGTCGGCCATCTGCCATGACCCCACGCGCTCCCCGAGCCGGTAGGGCAGCATCCAGGCGCGCCCGGCGGTGTCCTCGCGATCGACGAGGCAAGCGAGCACGAAGGCATGGGGGTGGTCGTCCAGATCGTTGAGGAGGGCGTTGGCCTCTGCCAGCGGAACGAACGAAACCGGCGCGCGAGGGCGTCGGAGTGCGGCGTAGCCTTGTGCGACCAGCCTTTGCTTGATGCGCTCCGTATCCATGGAGCTGAGTCTACTCGACGTTTCCGGCCCGCGCACCAGGACCGCCTCGATGTCCAGGAGCGCTACGTCGGGCGGCGCGGACCGGGAGGCGCGCGCCGGTGCTGCCGGCGGCGGACGCTTGCTCCAGACTCGCGCCGACGCGTGTTGTAGAATCGGGCGCCAGTGCCTGAAGGAGGTTCGCCCGTGTCTGCCGATGCCGAACTGCTGAGATCGCTCTGCCTTGCCCCCGGCCCGACGGGCTTCGAGGCGCCGGCCCAAGAAGTCGTGCGCCGGCGCCTGGCTGCCCTCGGCGACGTCCAGGCCGATCCGCTGGGCAACGTCTGGCTCGACGTCGGCCCCGCCGGTGGCCCGCAGGTCGTCGTGGCCGCGCACGCCGACCAGATAGGCCTCATCGTCACCTACGCCGACGAGCACGGCTATCTCTACGTCGAGAAGATCGGCGGCGTGGCGCCCCTGCTCGTCCCCGGTCGCCATTTCGTGATCCACGCCGCCGCCGGCCCGGTGCACGCGGTCGGCGGCAAGAAGCCCACGCATATCATCCCCGCCGACGAGCGTGAGAAGGCGCCGCCCCTCGACGAGCAGTTTCTCGATATCGGCGCGTCGAGCCAGGAGGAGGCGCTCGCGCGCGTCGCGATCGGCGACCCCATCACCTTCACGCCCGAGTTCATCGAGCTGTCGCCGGGCGTCTTTGGCACCCAGGCGCTCGACGACCGCGCCGGCGTGTATTGCCTCGTGCGCGCCCTCGAGCTCTACGCGGCCGCGCCCGGCGCGGCGCGGCTCACCGGCGTCTCCACGGTGCACGAAGAGACCACGTTTATGGGCGCCAAGGCGCAGGCGAAGCGCCTCACGCCGGCCGTGATGATCGTCGTCGACGGCGATTTCTGCAGCGACACGCCGGCCGCCGACGCCAAGAAGCTCGCCGGCGAGGTCAAGCTCGGCGCCGGCCCGGTGCTCGGCCGCGGCGCCGGCAGCAACCATCGTCTGCTCGCGATCGCTCGCGAAGTGGCGGCCGCGGAAGGCATCCCGGTGCAGCTCAAAGCCGCCCCCGAGGCGATGTCCACCGACGCCGACGAGCTCATGGCTGCCGGCGCCGCCGCGACGCTGTCGCTGAGCCTTCCGGTGCGCTACATGCACTCTCCGTTCGAGGTCGCCCACGGCGACGACCTGGAGGCCGCTGCGCGTCTGATCGCCGCCCTCACGCGGCGGGTCGGCGCTGTCGGCGCCACCGAGTCGTTCGTGCCATCCATCTGAGGCGGCTCGCCGCCGCGTCCCGGGAGGGTCCCGTGAAGCTGTTCATCGCCATCGATCTGGAAGGCATCACGGGCGTGACGTCCGAGCGTGACACCGAACGTGACGGACCGGCCGCGAAGGTGGCCCGCGGGCACATGCGCGCCGATCTCGACGCGGTGCTCGAGGGCTGTTTCGCGGCCGGCGCCGACGAGGTCGTCGTCTGCGACGCGCACGACGACGGCCGCAACCTCGACGCGGCCGACCTGCCCCCTCGCGTCGTCCTCGTGGCCGGGTCTCCGACGCCGTACAGCATGCTCCAGGGCATCGGCCGCGGCTACGACGGCGCGCTGTTCGTGGGCTATCACGCGCGCGCCGGCACCGCCGCGGCCGTTCTGGAGCACACCTGGAACTACAAGGTTTTCGCCGCCACGCTCGGCGACCTGGAGGTGGGCGAGCTCGGTCTCGGCGCCTTGCTTGCCGGGCACTTCGGCGTGCCGGCCGTCTATCTCTCCGGCGACGACAAGGCGGCCGCCGAAGCCGAGGCGCTGGTGCCGGGCATCGTCACTACGGTCGTCAAGACCGGGATCACGCGCCTGGCCGCCGGCCTGCACTCGCCGGACGACGTCCGCGCGCGCATGCGCGACGACGTCGCGCGCGCGCTGCGCGCCGCCGACAAGCCGACGCCGCTCGCCTGGAACGGCGAGCCCCTCCGGCTCACCTTCACGCGCGTCGAGTTCTGCGATCGCGCCGCCGGTTGCCCGGGCGTGCGCCGTCTGGACGGGCGCACCCTGCAGATTCCCGGGGCGGACTTCGAAGAGGTCTACCGCGGCTTTCTCACCTGCGTGCGGCTGTCCGATCTCGGGGAGTGACCGACCCTGTCGGGCCGGCGGGGAGGGCCGCGCAGCTTGCGGGCGCGCGGCGGGTGTGGTCAACTACCGCTGCGAGCGGATGTAGTGTAGTTGGCAACACGTCAGCTTCCCAAGCTGAAGATCGCGGGTTCGACTCCCGTCATCCGCTCCAAGAGCTTCACGGAATCTGTGAGAATCGCGGCCCTCTTCTTGGGGGCCGTTTGCGGTTGACGCGACTGTCTAAAGGTCGCTGTGGCGCTCTGCCAGGCCCAGGCTGCGCAGGCGCGTCAGCATGGCCTTGCGGCTGACCTCGAAACGGTCGGCCAAACGGGTGGCGTCGAGGCCGTGCTCACGCACCGCCTCGCGCACCAGATGCTCGGGCATCAGTAGCTCGGCGGCGAATGAGTCGGCCTCGCGCTCCTCGAGGCGCCCTGCCTCGTTGACGGCGCCGCCGCGCTCGGGGCGGCAGCGCTCCGGGTGTAGCACGAAGTGGCCGATCTCGTGGGCGATCGTGAAGCGCCGGCGGCCGGCAACGCCGTCACCGTTCAGCACGATGGCGCGTCCGTCGCCCATGGGCTCCAGGGCGGCTTCGCTGGTGAACGGCTCGCGGGTCTTGCCGACCAACTCCAGATTGAGGGCGCTGACGACATCGCGCAGCGACACCGGCTCGTGAGAGACGCTGGCGGATTCGAGCAGGCGCGTGGCCTGACGGCGGATGTCTGAGGCGGGATAGTTCACGAGGATGGCTCCTTCCGGCGCGAATCCTACCACCGGGGTGGAGGACTAGCGACCGGTGGCAGCGCGCCGTCTGCTGACGGTCAGGCGCCGAGGAGCGGCAGCAGGCGGGCGACGACGCCGCCGACGGCCAGAGCAAGCACGATGGTGCCGGCGGAGATCGTCGCCGTCCACTTCCAGCCCAGCTCTCGCCGCAGGACGGCGATGGTGGCGAGGCACGGGATATAGATCGTGTTCACGATCGCGTAGGTGATGATCTGCGGCCTGGTCATGATGCTCGAGATGTCGGCCACCGCGCCGCCCGCGCTCACCGCGGCGAACACCAGCAGAAGCTGCAGGGCCAGCTCCTTGCGCAGCACCGCAAAGACTAGCGTGAGCCCGGCGACGGCGGGCAGCATGAGCCAGCCCTCCACCACCGGCGACAGGGGAACGGTGAGCTTCCAGACCAGCCCGGTCTCGTAGAGGGCGCCGAGCACCATGCTGCCGATGAGGATGATGGGCGCGGCGTCCCACACGAACTCGCGGAAGCGCCGCCACGTCTTGGCGGCCACCTGGCGAATCACCGGCCGGCGGAAGGGAAACATCTCCATGACGAAGGCGCCCTTCTGCCCGGGCAGGAGCCGGTTGAGGCCGAGGCCGGCAGAGACGCCGACGACGAAGACCACGAAGTAGGTGAACAGGGCCCACTGCCAGCCGGCAAACGCCGCCACCGCGCCGATGATCACGGCGGTGCGGGCACTGCAGGGCGTGAGCGTGGCCAGCGCCGAGGCGATCACGCGCTCGCGCTTGGTCGGCAGCGAGCGCGTGGCGATGATCGCCGGCACGTTGCAGCCGCCGGCGGCGATCAGCGGGATGACGGCGCGCCCGTGCAGCCCAAAGCGGTGCATCACGCGGTCGCTGAGGAAGGCGGCGGCGTTCATGTAGCCGGTGTCCTCGATGAACGCGAGGAGGAAGTAGAACGTGAGGATGTACGGGATGCCGACGGCGATGGTGGCGAGGATGCCGCCGTCGACGCCCCACAGCACGGTCCGGCCGAGGACGCCGTCACCCAGAACGCCGCTGACGGCTGAGGTGACGGCTGGCGACACCCAGGCCGTCCAGGCGCCGGTGAGCAGCCGCGAGAGGACGTCGCCGACCACGAAGAGCGTGGTGAACATGGCGGCGATGACGCCGAAGAGGATGGGGATGCCGGTGCGCGGGGACGTGGTGAGTCGCCACCAGGTGTCGGCGGCGGCTCGCGGCGAGGGCGCTTGCGCCGCCACCGCGAGCCGCCGCGCCTCAGCGTGGCGCGCCTGCGCGATGGCCAGCGCGAGGCCGTCGTCGTTGGGCGTGAGCACCCCGGCCGAGTCCAGCCCAAGCGCCTCGACGACCTCGGCGTCGCCCTCGAGGACGGTGATGGCCGCGGCCCGAGGCGCCAGCCCGAAGGGCGGGCGCCCGGTCTGCGCGGCCCGCGCCGAGATCTCGGCGGCGAGCGTCTCGATGCGCTCGGCGACGCCCGACGGCATCGGCGTGCCCGCAGCTCGCCCCAGGCCGTTGGCCGAAGCCGCAACGCGCAGCATCTCGGCTTCCAGCCGGGGCAGCCCCTCGCCGCGGGGCGCCACGGTGAGGACCACCGGCACGCCGAGCTCGTGGGCGAGCGCCGCGGCGTCGACGTCGCGGTCGCGGCGGCGCGCCTCATCGGAGAGGTTCACCGCAACGACCACGCGAAAGCCGAGGTCGAGAAGCTGCAAGGGCAGGTACAGGCTGCGGCCAAGGTTCGTGGCGTCGACGACCGCGACCACCACGTCCGGCGCGCGGGTGAGCAGGGCGACCCGCGCGGCGCGCTGATCGGCGCCCTGGCCGTCGAGTGAGTAGGCGCCGGGCAGGTCGACGACCTCGACGCGCCGGCCACCCCACCGCGTGCACACGGCGCACGCCTCGGTGGTCACGCCGGCGCAGTTGGCGGTCTCGCAACCGGCGCCGGTGAGGGCGTTGAACAGCGAGCTCTTGCCGACATTGGGGTTGCCGGCCACGCAGGCGACGAGCATCCGCTCGCCGGGCACCAGGCGGGTCTTCTCGCGACGGCGTGTGAGGACGGTCGCCATGGGCGTCAGGCGCGCACCAGGATCTTGCCCGCCACCTCGCGCCCGAGGGCATACTGCGAGCCGGCCACGCGCACGAGGAGCGGGCCGCCGAACGGCGCCACGCTCTCGACCGCGACGGGCGTCTCGGGCAGCAGGCCGAGGGAGCCGAGGTACCTGAGCAGCTCGCCGTTCTCCTCGGTGATGCAGCCGATCACGCCGTGATCTCCGGCGCCCAGCTCGACGAGCGGCCGCAGGGCATCGTCGGGCAGGGTGCCGTCAGCGCCGGGGATGGCGTGCCCGTGCGGGCACGTCGTGGGGTTGCCGAGCTGCTCCGCGAGCCGCGCCTCGACCTCGGGGCTAAGCACGTGTTCGAGCTTGCAGGCCTCGTCGTGAACGGCGTCCCAGGGCATGTCGAGGTAGTCGACGAGAAAGCGCTCGCTGAGACGGTGGCGCCGCACGAGCGCCGCGCCCTCGTGCTCGCCTTCGGGGGTGAGCGTGATGCCGCCCTCGCCATGGGGCATCACGAGGCCCGCGGCGCGCAACCGGCCCAGCATCTCGGAGACCGATGGAGGGGCCACGCCGAGCTCCTCTGCAAGGCGCTTGACGGTGACGGGGGCGTCGCCGCGCTGTAGCTTGAACATGGCCTCGAGATACTCCTCGGTGCTCTGCGTGCGTTTGTTCACAGGTCTCCTCCGGCGTCTCGGTCTGCTCCTTAGGATACCCTAACTATCGGCACGAGGGAAGCCTGACATTAGTCAAGAGGAAGGAAAGAGACGCGTGGTGAGGTGCGCCGAACCAGGCGCGCGGACTCGCGTGGCGCCGCGCCCTCACTCGCGGTCGAGCGTCGTGACCCCTTCCCGCAGGGCGTAGCGCACGAGGCCGGCGACGGTGTAGGTGTCGGCCTTCTCCATGATCTGGCGGCGGTGAGTCTCGATGGTCTTTACGCTGAGCCCGAGGTGCGCCGCGGTCATCTTGAGCGACATGCCCTCGGCGATGAGCTGCAGCACCTCGCGCTCGCGCGCCGTGAGCGGGGGTCGCGCGGCGCCCGTGGCGTCGCCGGACTCCGCGAGGACGGCCCTGCCGGCGACCTCTTCGCTCAGGCAGATCGCGTTGCCGCCGACAATCTCGAGGGCGGTGATGAGATCGCCCATTGAGATGTCCTTGAGCAGGTAGCCAGAGACGCCGGCGGCCAGCGCCGCTTCGACGAAGCGTTTCTCCGAGTGCTTCGACAGTACGACGACGTGCGTCGCGGGGCAGGCGGCTTTGATGCGCGTCGTCGCCGCCACGCCGTTGAGGCGCGGCATGCCGATGTCCATGAGGATGATGTCGGGGGAGAGCGCCGCGCACAGCGCGACGGCGGCCTCCCCGTCCGCGGCCTCGCCGACGATGTCGAAACGCCCGGCGTCGCGCAGCCCGTTCACGAGCGTCTCGCGGAAGAGCTGGTGGCCGTCGGCAACGACGAGCCGTGGCACGCCGGCCGGCTGCTGATCGGCGGCTTGCGCCATCATGCCTCCCGAGTATCGATGGTGGTCGTCGGCGCGGGGACGGTGACGGTGGCCGTGACGCCGTCCCCGGGGTCGCTGGTCAGCGTGAGCCCGAGGGTCGTTGAGTGGGACGTCAGGTGACCCGGGCGCGGAGCGCGCACGCGGCGCTCCGGAGCCGACCGACAGCGCCGCTGGCGCGAAGGCCGAGGAGCAGCTGAGGATCAGCGAGGAGCGCCACCGCCTGCTGGCCGAGGCCGCGAACGACGTGATCTGGACCATGTCTCCGGACGGGCGGATCACCTACGTCAGCCCCGCCGTGGAGAGGATGCGTGGCATCACGCCGGAAGAGGCGGAGAGCCAGCCCATCGAGGAGGCACTCCAGGCCGAATCCGCGGCTGTCGCACGCGGCTACCTCGCGGACGTCGCGGAGACAATCAAGGCCGGACTGCCGCCCAAGCGGTTCCGCGGCGAGCTGGAGCACTGTTGCATGGACGGTCCCACGGTCTGGACCGAGGTCCAGGTGCTCCCCTGTGTCGGGCCGGACGGCGCAGCCATCGAGCTCCTCGGGGTGGTCCGCGACATCAGCGACCGCAAGCGCCACGAGGCCGAGCTCGCCCGTGCGCGCGAGGAGGCCGAGGCCGCCAACCGGGCCCTGCAAGCGGCCAACGCCGCGCTGCACCGCCTCGCCACCATCGACACGCTCACCGGGGCGGGGAACCGGCGGCACCTCCAGCAGGCGGCGGAGACGGCCGTGGCCGCCGCGCGGCGCTACGGCGAGCCGCTCTCCCTGCTGATCGCGCCTCCTCGTCCATCTTCTCGTCGGCCGTGCGCGTGGGCTGGGAGCGGATCGGCCCTTCCGGGAAGGCTTTCGGGAATCGCTCGAGGTGAGCCAGCGTTTCCCCGCGGCGCGTGCCGTGAGAGACTGCGGGCAAACAGGTCTTGTGGCCGCATTCTACCCAGGGGGTGGCTCGTGAACGGTCCCGTCTTCGCATACTCCAGTTGGAAGCGCACGCGCGCAGTCCTCGTCGCGGTCGTCCTGCTTGCCCTGTCGGCGCTCGTCCTCGCGCCGGCGGCCTCGGCACGGCCTGTCTCATCTGCACATGCCTCCGCCGCCTCCGCGCCGGCCATCGCCTTCACCAGGGGCGACCACGTGTGGACGGTGTCGCCGGACGGCAGCGGGCGCAAGCAGCTCACCAGCGGCAAGGTCGAAGACGGGGTCCCCGTGTGGTCGCCCGACCACGCCACGGTGGCGTTCGTGCGGCAGGGCACCTCGTACAAGACGTCGCCGATCTACACGGTTCCCGCCGCGGGAGGCACTGCGCAGCTGCTGTACAAGGATCGCATCGCCAAAGCCAACTTCCTCCAGGTGACGGGCCTCGCCTACTCACCCGATGGCACCAAGCTGGCGTTCGCCGACACGTATTCGGCGAAGGGCCTGCTCGTCGGCACCAGGCTGGTCATCCTCGACATCGAGAGCGGTCGCACGTCCGTGATGCTGACGAAGAACGGGGGCTTCGGTCACGCCATCGTGACGGCGTGGCACCTGGCCTGGTCGCCGGACGGCGCGGCGATCCTCATCTCGCAGCAAGGTCAGGACGACGAGGGCGGCGGCACCTGGGTCTACACGATCATCAGCGGGGCCACGAAGAAGATCCCGGTGCCCGAGGCCTCCACAGCCGACTGGGCCGCCGACGGCGAGTCTGTGCTCTTGAGCGTCTCCACGCCGGTGAAGAGCAGCATCAAGCAGACGCGCCTGGACGGCACGGTGATCCGTACGCTCGCCACCGGCGGGGGCTGGGACGGCCCAGGTGTTCCGGGGGTCTACACCGCGCACTACTCGCCGGACGGCTCGCAGGTGGTCTATGTAAGATTCGGGGCGCTGTGGATCATGGGCGCGGACGGCACCGGCAAGCACAAGGTGACGGCGGGCTTCGCGCCGGGCTGGTGAGACCCTGCGCGGCAGACTGCGCCTGAGGGAGCCCGAAAGACGGCGGGGGAGCGGGGCGCCGGCGCCGGGAGGCGCCGGCGCCCCGATTCGCGGGTGGCGTCACTCGCTGTCGAGCCCGGCCACGCCGTACGTCTCGGCTTCCTCACGGAGCTTGACCCAGCGCCGCCGTTCGGGCATCGGCGAGCGCCTCGTCGACGTGCCTGCCACAAGCATCGCGATCCGGCGGGCGCGACGGGTCGGCACCACCCGCGCCCGCGCCCGAGGCCGAGAGCTCAAGGATAGCGTCGCCCAGCTCCTGGTCGGCGGCCTGCAAGGCGACGGCCGTCGCCGACAGGGAACCGGGCACCGCCGTCGGCACCGACCAGGTCGAGCCCAAGCGCCCCTCGAGCACCACGCCGAGCTCATTGACGGCGCCGACCTTGTTCATCAGCTCGGCGGCGGTCACCAGGCGCACGCCGCGGCGTCCAGGCTCGACACTCGCTGCGCGCATCGTCGCCCACGCCGCCGTCCCCGCCAGACGCGCCTGGTAGCCGAGGCGGCGGCACGGGCCAAGGCCGTCCTCCCCGCGTTCCGCCGACTCTTTGGTGGCCACGTCGCCGAGGGCCTTGAACCAGGCCGACGACACCTGCACAAAAGCACTGATGTCGGCGGGCACCCGCCCGCTGTTCCAGATCGGGATGATGAACATCATGATGATCGACAGCACTCCGCCGACGAACAGGGCCAGCCAGCGATCCCCCGCTAGTTGAACCGGGCTCGCACCCATCTGGCACGGCAACAGGATCACGAACACGCTGAGAAACGCCACGAACAGCGCGTAGCTGGTGTCCTTGACCGCGAAGAACACCAGGGCGGCCAGCACGGTGGCCACAGCCAGCACCGCCGGCCGGTCGCCGGCCACCGTGACGAACCCCAGGACCAGGGCCGCGGCGATGGTCGCGCCGATGGCCCGCTTCACGACCCGGGGGATCGACGGCCCGGCGTCGGGGCGCAGCAGCAAGACGCCGCTGACCGCGATCCATGACCCGTGTCCGAGGCCCAGCACGTAGGCGATCGCCGACCCTGCCAGGGCCACGACGGCCATGCGCAGCCCGTGCCGGAACGCGATGGAATGCGGATCGACGGCCGCGCGGACCCGGCCCCACAACGGGCTGCTGGGCGCCGTCACGACCGGCGTCCAGCCGGCATCCCCGACGTCCGCGCTCGCAGCGTTGACCGCCTCCAGCCGCTTTGCGAGCCTGGGGTCTCTCGGATCCGCGAGACTGCCGGACGGGCCGACGGCGCCGGCCGGGCCGGCGGGGTCGGCCGCGGCGGCGGCGGGACGGGCGGCCGCGGCGTCATCCGCGTCGCCGGCAGCAGCGGAAGGCGCCGGCTGCCCTCCCCGGCTCTTGCGCTTGTCCAGCGACGGGTCCAGCTGCAGGCCGACCTGCCGGACCGCCTCGGCGATCGCGTGCATGTCGGCCGCCAGACCGTCCGCGTCCGCGATCAGCTGCGCGCCCTCCCGTCCGACCAGCAGAGCGGCCTGGCGGACGTCGACCCAGACCTGTTCCAGCGCTTCGCTCACGTTTGCCAGGGCCGCCGAGTCCGAGTTAGCGGCCGCGGTGATCAGCGAGTACACCGCCAGCAGTTCATCCGTCACGCGCTCGGTCGTCGACCGGGCCTCCGCGGCGAGACTGCCGTCTCGCAGCGCCGCGGCGACCAGGGAGGCCGCGTCGGCGGCGTGCGCCGCCGCCTGCGCCAGCCGCTCTCGCAGCGTGGGATACCGCATGATCCGCCAGCAGAGCAGGATCGCCACCAGCTGGGCCGAGCCACCGGCCAGCGTCGCGAGCGCCGATCCCCAGGCCTGGCCGGCGGGCTGCGGCTCGATGACCGCCGTCGCCGCCGTCAGCGTGGAGAGGACGAGCACCACCAGCATGGACTGGTTGATCGCGATGCTCACACCGGCGGCGAACGCCAGCAGCGCCATCAGCACCGCGGCGACCACGAGCCACGGGTCGGCAAGTCCCGCCACCAGGGCGACCGCGGCCAGCGTGAACGTGCCGAACAGGCTCATCATGGCCAGCGACCGGGTGGACTGCCGGCGGTCGAACAGCCCGACGACGAACGCCGCCATCGTCGCGCTGACCGCCGCGTGCGGCCCGAACGCCAGGTCGGCGCCGACCAGCACGATCGCGACGACCGCGCCACGACGCAGCGCCGACCCCACCTGGACCTTCGACCAATCGATCGCGATCGAGGACTTCAGCACTCTGGCGCCGTAGGTCGCCATCGGCGTGCCCCCTCAGCTCACGAAAGCCTCAGGTGCCGGGCTTGGCGTCGGGCTCGGCGTCGGGCTGCGGATCGCCCCCTTCGACCTGCGACGCCGGCAGGTTCGTGACCGTCATCTTGCGCCGGCGTGCCCAGGTCGCGATGCCGTTGTCCTCCCACCTGCTCGCGGTGGTGTTGTCGGCGGCGGCCTGCCAGGCGTCCTCCCACACGCCCAGGGAGTAGCCGTACCACGGCGTGACCGGGCGCAGTTTGGGCAGGTCCAGTGACTCCCACAACTCCTTGGCCTGCTCCATGAACTCCTGCTTCGGCAGGCACACCGGCGGCATCGGCCCCTTCTGGGTGGCGTTGATCAGCACGGTCGAATCGATCTCCATGCCCTTCTGCGCCGGGGCGTGGCCGTGCGAGCGGTAGGGCAGCACGACCAGGTCCTCTTTGGGGTTGCAGCGAAACGCCATCGCCCACAGCACGTGGTCGGTGTTGCGCGGGTCGATGTCCTCGTCCACGGCGATGCAGAACTTGCCCACCGCCGGCTGCAGCGAGGTGACGCCCTCCAGTGCCCTCCAGATCTCGGTCTTCGGCGTGCCGCGTTCGAAGACGATGAAGAGGAACGCGCGCAGGTTCGTCAGCGGCTCGTGCATCACCACCTTCTGCACCTGCTTGATCGCCAGGTGGTCGCGCAGGTGCGAGAGAAACAGCGGCTCGTAGGCCAGTTTCTTGATGACGCTGGACTCCGCCGGCGTCACCTGCGAGATCAGCGACGTGATCACCGCCTTCTTGCGCCGGGTGATCGCCGTGACCGTGAAGATCAGGTTGAACTCCTCCAGCGACATGTAGCCGTGGCTCTCACCGAACGGACCTTCGGGCTCCAGGTACTCCGGGTCGATCAGCCCCTCGACGATCACCTGCGCGTGAGCCGGGACGACGAGGTCCACGGTCTTGCACTTGACGACCTCGATCGGCTTGCCGACCAGCGCTCCCGCGACCCCGACCTCGTCCTGGTCCAGCGGCAGCTTCTGCGGCCCGCAGTACTCCACGGCCGGCGGGGCGCCGAGCACGACGGCGGCCGGCATCTTCTGGCCCTTGTCGCGGTACTTCTTCCAGTCCTCCCAGCCGCCGGCCAGAGTCGCGCGCTCCATCATCACGACCACGCGGTCCGAGGCCTTGAGGTCGCCCCGGTAGACGCCCATGTTCTGGATGCCGTTGTCGGGGTCCTTGGTCACCCAGCAGCCCGCGGTGAAGTACGGCGCCGCGTCGTACCCGGGGGTGGACACCGGGATGGGCAGCGAGGCGAGGCCCTTGCCGTCGCCCTGCAGGTCGTCGCCGGTGATGACGATCTCCTGGCAGGGGGCGTCGGTCACGAGGACCGGGTCGATTGGATCCGCCATCGCGTGCAGCCAGTGCGCGCCGATCTTCTCGATCGGCACCCCCATGCCGACGCTGTAGATCTCGGGGTTGCCCGCCATCACGCCGACCGCCACGTCGATGTCGTACGTGCGCCCGTTGCCGTCGGTCACGTTCGTGAACAGAAAGCCCTTGCGGTCCTCCTCGGCGATGCCGCCGCAGTACTGCCAGCGCACCAGCGGGTGCAGCACGGTGTCCTTGTTCACCGGCGTGTCGACCTCGACCAGCAGGCCCTTGTCGCGGAGCGCCTGGAGATGCCCCTGCATGTCGGTCGCTCCGGCCGGCTCGGCCACCTGGTCAGTCACCGTGGTACCCCTTCATCAGACAACAGGCTCATAGCTGGACGGCAGTAGACTACAGCGCCGGTGATCCGGATCGTGCGTCGCGCGGCGGGGTCCGTGGACCCCGCTCTGCTTCACGGATTCCCGAGAGCCGAGGTCCAAGGGATCAAGCAGTCGGCTCGCCGCGAAATCCTGGCAAATCGAGGGACAGGAGCCGGGGATCCACAGGCACATTGTTTGCGCGCCCTGAGCCCCAGAGTTGTCGTTGGTATACTTGCACGTGGCAAGTACCGCCCATGAGTACGCCTCCTCGATAGGTACGCCGGCGATACCGCTGATGCGCTGCGCGACCGAGTCGCACGAGATCGGCGCGTCGCCCTGCGAGGGAAAAGGGGCCCAAGCCATCGCGGTAACAGGCTCTTCCTGATGCTAGCGGCCGTTGCTGCTGCTGTCAGCGCCCGACTTCTACCATTTGAGGCCAAGCTTCTACCCGGGACGGACAGTGGGTGCCTTTTCGCGCTCCATCGTGGAATTGCGTCATCCTTCCTCCCGGGGAACTTCTGCCCCGACCCGCCTGAACACTGGGTGAAAGACGAGTTGGGGTGGGCGTCTTCCTCTGCACGTGACCCTCAAGACCGAGGTGCGGTGCACGGGCTGCTGCGCCGTGTGTCGCGTAGCGCAGACTGGGTGCGCCCGCGCCACGTGCTCGTCCACGACTACTTCGACGGGTACGACGCGGTGGTCCCGACCCCAGTGCGGGTCTTCCTGCCGTCGCCGGCGCAGGAGCGTGAGCGCGTCCTTGACGAAGACGGCGAAGCCTGACGCACGAAGAGGCCCGCGACCTCGGCCTGCTGGAGCCCGGCGCCTGCGCCTGGGAGATCACCGACTGGATGGCGAGAGCGGAGCCCTCATGAGCATCGCGGCGGACGGCTCAGGAGTACAATGACGTCGCTGGCCCACCCACCCCCGAGGTCGTGACATGGACGAGATCATTTTCGTTGTCGAGGAAGCGCCTGAAGGCGGCTACTCGGCACGCGCGCTGGGTGCAGCGATCTTCACGGAAGCCGATGACCTCGATACTCTTCAGTCCGAGGTGCGCGACGCCGTCCTCTGCCACTACGAGGTCGAAGCCGAGCGTCCACGAGTCATCCGGCTCCATTTCGTGCGGGACAGCCTCATCGCAGTGTGAGGCTTCCGCGGGACCTCTCCGGCGCGGACCTCGCCCACGCGCTTGCGGCTCTGGGCTACGTGGAGACGCGGCAGATCGGTAGCCACATGCGGCTGACGACGCCGGAGCGCGGCGAGCATCACATCACAATCCCGCGACACGAATCGCTCCGCATCGGCACTGTCGCAGCGATCCTTGCGGAGGTCGCCGATCATTTCGGCTTGTCGCGGGAAGCGCTCGTCGAACGGCTCTTTGCTCGCTGAGCACATTTGACGGGTACCTGCAGGTGCCCGCAACGCAGATCACCGGCTGCAAAGCGAGAGTGGAGCGCAGACGAGCATCGGCGAGATCATCCTCATGCACCTGGTCGCCGGCGGCGGCGACAGGGAGGACGAGCTGTTCACGCTGAACGACACCGGCAAGGCGATCTGGGACCAGCTCGACGGGCAGCGCAGCCTCGCGGGCGTGGTCGCTGCCCTCGTGCCCCAGTTCGAGCAAGCCGAGGACGGCGCTTGAGAGCGCGACCTGCTCGGCCTCGTCGCCGGGCTCGTGGAGCGGCGCATGCCGGTCGCCGCCTGAGGCGGTCGCCGACGGGCGGGGCCGGCGCCACCAAGCTGTCGAGGCTGCGCGCCACCGCCGCGGCGGTGGCGCCCCTTGCCCCGCCCCGAAGACATGGAGTACGGCCGCCAGCGAACGCGATGACCCAAGGGCGGCGGCGGTGCCGTCGCCAGAAGCAGGAGACGCGAGCCCATGGACGAGCCCACGAGAAGAGCTTGGAACAGGCCTGAACTGATCGTGATCGTGCGGAGTGGGCCGGAGGAGGCAGTGCTCACGACGTGCAAGGTATTTACAACCAACATAGGAAACGCCGACGGTGATGGAGGGTGCACGGCTTTGCCCGCCACCGACTGCAGCACCCCGTGTGAAGACATAGCGGCGTCGTGACCCCCCCTTGATCCCTTGGCTCTTGGCCCTCGGGGATCCGTGAAGGAAGGCGTGGTCCACGGACCCCGACGCGGAACGCAAGGGGTATGCACTCCTCCGGCTACGCGAAAGGGGCGGGCGGGGGTGTCCCGCAGAAGGATCGCCGCCGGCTCCGTGATTCTTCAAGGGGGCGCGCAGGTGGGCTCTTCCCCTCACCATGGACGCCCGACCTGCGGACAGGCGATCACCCGTTTCGCCGCAAGACGACCGCCGTGGGAGCGCGGCGACGCGTGCTTCATGGCTTGGGCCAAGCGTCTCGACGGAGTGCGGAACGCCCGTCAGGCGACGGGAAAGCGGACGCGACGTCTGCGGAATCCTACCTGCACGAAGTTGTCGCGTTCGGCCTTCTCGATCTTCTTCAAGGCCAGTTCCAGAAGGAGCTCCCTCTCCTCCGGGTCCCTCTTCGCAGTCTTTCTGAATCTCCGCAGTCCGAGGCGGTCGCGGAGCAGCAACGCCTCGGTGGCTGAGGTCCGTTCTCGCGGCCCCTCTTCGAGTCTCATGGGGCCTCACGGTCCTTCAGCGTGCGCAGCTCAGCCAGTATGTCGTTCTCCGGAAGAGCCGCCCTCCGCTCCAGGTAGGCCCAGTCCAGCTCGTCGCGGTAGCGCACGATCAGAAGCTTCGCCATCTCGCAGTCGACTTCGGACTTCCGGTGCTTGCACGCGTTCATCCTGTCGATGATCAGGTCTTCGAGGCCGATGACGATGCAGCGCAGGCCTCCTTCGATCTCGACGGTCTCGCGTGGGGCATCCTCGCCGGCGAGCCCGGAAGCCGGAGCCTCAACGGCCATGTCCAGTCCCTCATGGATCCAGTAGCGCCCCTTCTTGACGCAGTCCAGCTCCCGCAGCGCTGCGTCCAGAGCGTCGCCATCGACGTAGGCCAGGTCGATGTCGGCGGTGAAGTAGACCTCGCGGGTGTAGTAAGAGAGGGCCAGCCCTCCGATGAGCACTGGAGCCGGTTTGCCCCGGTCCTCCAGAACACGGGTGATCAGACCGGTCATCAGCATCTGGCGCGCGAGAGGGGCTTCGGTTGTCGCGATCTGCGCCAGGATGTCCTTGATATCCACAAGATCATGATGACCACAACGGAAAGGGCGGACAAGCCGGGAGCAGGCCCGCGACCTCGGCCGGCACCGGAAGGCCAGTGGGGAGGGGGATCCCGTCGGAGTCATCTTGCCTCTGGAGGGATTCGCCTTGGTGGAGGAGACGCTCAGGCAACGCCTCCCCTCTCTCGCTGAGGAGGACGAACTCGCGAAGATGGAGCAAGCAGCCAACGACCCCCTCTTCATGGACGACGTGCGAGAGACCATGAGCGCCTTCGTCGGTGCTGACGCCCAGTGGTGGGAGCCGGCCCAGTGACATACCAGCGGCACGTCTTTCTCGCTGCGCTGGATCCGACCAAAGGTTCGGAGCAGGCGGGGAAGCGCCCAGTGCCTGTCGTCAGCCGGGAGCGGATCAACCAGGCAGTGCCGGTGGTCAAAGTGATCCCCCTCACTTCGCGCACGTCCGATGCGCGCTGCATGTACCCAAACGAAGTCCCGTTGCCGGCCTTCGACATCGACGCGACAGCCTTCCGGACTGGGCTACCTCTCGCTGCCTGACGCCGAGACCCAGGTGAGAGATCTCCGGGAGGACAAGGCAGCCGAAAGTGGGTGTCTGGAAGGACGGACCAACCCCGTTTGGCTCCGGGCCCTCGGGAATCCGTGATGGGAGCGAGGGTCCACGATTGACACGAGAATCGTGTAGCACTAGAATCGTGACCATGAAGAACGTCACCATCACTCTCGACGAGGAAGTGGCTCGGTGGGCGCGGGTCTGGGCGGCGCGCCACGACACCAGCGTCTCGCGGATCCTGGGAGAGATGCTCCAGGAGCGCATGCTCCAGGAGGAAGGCTACGAGGTGGCCATGAAGCAGTACTTGGCGGTCACCCCCCGAGCACTGAAGACCAGCGGTGCGTATCCCACACGGACTGAGGCGCACGAGCGCCTACGCCCGTGAACCCCACCTGTTTCGTAGACACGAACGTGCTGGTCTACGCGCGAGACTCATCCGAGCCCGCAAAGCAGCCTGCTGCCGAGCGCTGGCTGCGGCTGCTCTGGGCCACGCGTTCTGGCCGGCTGAGCTCGCAGGTGCTCAATGAGTACTACTCCGTGGTGACCGAGAAGCTGCGGCCCGGTTTGGGTCGCGTCGAGGCTCGGGCCGACGTGCGCAACCTGATGGCGTGGGCGCCCGTGCCCACGGACGGCCAGGTCGTCGAAGGGGCCTGGACCGTCCAGGATCGCTACGGTCTCTCCTGGTGGGATGCGCTCGTCGTGTCGGCCGCGCAAGTGGCCGGTTGCACCTGGCTGCTTTCCGAGGACCTCCAGCATGGTCAAGCGCTCGACGGCGTCACGGTGGTCGACCCCTTCCAGACAGCGCCGGAGGACCTTCTCGGCTGAGACACCCGGCGCAGTGCGCCCGGCACAGTGGTGACCGCCGATGCCGGCGACCATCGCCTCACTGGTCAGCGCCCGACTTCTACCAGTTGAGGCCGGCCTCTTGCCCGGGACGGACAGCGAGCGGACTTTCGGCTTCGGGTAGACTCCCGCCATGCCGCGCCTCTCCGCCAGGACCTCTCGATGACGAAGACTCCGCGGGCGCCTGTGACGGTGCGCTGGCTCATCGACCCCGATGAGAGCGTGCGGGTCGCGGCCGTCCTCCCGGTCGAGGTCGAGGTCCTGCAGCACGGTGCCTACCCCTTCCCGCCCGAGCTCGGGCACGGCTGGTTCGAGCGTCTGACGCTCGGCCCCGGAGTCTCGCTGTACCGCGGCGTGCACCGCTTCCGGCCCGGGACCTCCGGGCGCCTGGTGCCGCTGGGGGAGTTCACGGCCGACTTCCCCGAGACCATGCTCTGGGCGCAGAGCGTGCGCGGCGGCACGATCCTGCACCGCGAGTTCGTCCCGCCGGCCGAGCTCATCTACCGGCCCGGCCACGACTTCTTCCGCCGCGCCGACCGCTTCCACTCGATCCCGGCCGTCGATTCGTCCTCCGACAGCGAGATGACCTGCCTCCTCATCGCCGACGGTGCCCTGACCGGCTTGCTGGGCGAGGAGCTGGCGCGACAACTGATCGTGCGCCTCGGCCTGGAGGCGCCGCCGGCAGCCACAGTGCTGCAGATGCCGCGCCACCTCGCGGCCCCCTTGCACGCCGCGCTCTCGCCGACGCTGAGCGGCCAGGTGCAGCGGCTCTTCGGGCAGGCGAAGGTGCTCGAGTACCTCTGCGCGCTGGCGGCGCACCTCGGTGCGGACGAGTCCGAGAGCGTGCAGACGGAACGGGCGCGGGACGGCGTGCGCGCCCTGCACGACTATCTCCTGCGCCTCGAGGGCAAGCTGCCCACCGTCGAGCAGTTGGCGCTCAGCTTCGGCATGCCGGCGCGCCGGCTCAACGACGCCTTCGCGCGGGAGTACGGCGAGCCCATCTACGCGTTCGTCAGCAACGTCCGCCTCACCGAGGCACACGCGGCGCTCCTCGAGGGCGAGCTGCCGATCAAGGTGCTTTCGCGGCGCCTCGGCTACTCGCACGTCAATGGCTTCACCCGCGCCTTCACGAGGAAGTTCGGCTACCCGCCGGGGAGCCTGCGCCGCGGCAGAGGGAAGGGCGAGGGGTAGCGCGAGGACTGGCGCCGTGCGGCTGCGTCCACCCCGGCCACTGTCGCAGCCGGGGTGGGCAGCCGGTGTTCCCTACCTCAGAGGACGCCTTCCAGGCTGGTGCCCTTGAGGACGCGTTCGAGCAGGCCGTGGGCGGGGACCTTGCCGTCGTACATGACTTCGGTGGCCTTGGCGATCACGCGCACGTCGTACTTGGACGGGTAGACCTCCGGCGGTTCCTTGTCCAGCTTCAGCAGTGTGTAGACGCCCATCATCGCCGAGCGCACCGAGTACTCGACGGTGAACACGCAGTCCTCGGGGATCTCGGCGAACTGGCCGAGGAACGCCAGGTTCGTGCTGCCCGCCGGGACCACGTCGGGGCGGTCGCCGGCGACGCGGGGCAAGAACTGGGCGGTGATGTAGGGCATCATGCACGGCACGACTTTGACCGTCTTGAGGATCTCAGGAATCTGGTCCTCGGCGCCCCAGTGGTAGAGCAGTTCGCTGAGCAGTTCCGCACCGTTGCAGTCGCTCATCTTCTTCTTGATGAAGTCCCCGACGTTGTCCGGATACAGCCCGTAGGCCCAGATCACCAGGCAGTTGTCGGGCTGATCGGGCCATTGCGGCTGCCGGTTGCAGGTCGCGCTCATCAGCCACGATGAATCGCGGATGGTCATGATGCCGCCGGTGACGCCGTTGCCCGAGAACGGGTCGCGGCCGGTGAACTTGCGCAGCAGGTCGGCCATCAGGGGATCCGTGGCAGTGATGGTGAACGACAGCCACTTGGACTTGTCGATGTCTGAACAGAACACCTCGGGGCGACCGAACGCCGGGTCCTTGGCCGCGATGTTCTTCCACAGCGTCCAGCAGCCACCCTCGGTACGATCCAGGATTGCGGGTTCGGTCATCGACCCCACCGTGGAGCTCTCCGTCATCGACCCGTTGGTGACGAACACCAGGTCATCGGCGGTGGTGGGGATCGTCTCGGCCTTGCCGTCGCGGCTCACGTGGATGCCGGTGACCGTCTTCTCACCGTCGGCTACCTTGATGTCCAGGTCGGTGACCTGCGCGCCGAGGTCGAACGCCACGCCCTGGTCCTTCAGCCACCGTTCCAGCGGCAGGACCATGGAGTCGTACTGGTTGTACTTGGTGAACAGGATGTCCTTCAGGCGACTCATCCCGGGCAGCAGGTGCATGAAGCGGTTCATGTAGCGGCGCATCTCGACCACCGAGTGCCAGGGCTCGAAGGCGAACATCGAGCGCCAGTAGCACCACATGTCCGTCTCCAGGAACGACTCCGAGAAGTACTCCTCCACCGTGGTCGCACCAAGTGACTCCTCGGTGGCCAGCGTCAGCTTCGTGAGCTCCCGCACGTTGTGGTGGGACAGGCCCAGCGACGTGTTCGTGTACGGCACGCCCTTGTTGTTCATGATCCGGGTCGTGGCCTCGTTCGGGTCGGCGTTGTTGATCGTGCGGAGCTCCTCGAGCACCGTGCGGCCGTCCGTGATGATCGAGGGAACCTGGGAGAACAGATCCCACGTGCACTCGTAGTGCTCCTCCATCTCCCGACCACCGCGCACCAGGTACCCCTCAGCCGGGCTCCCCGAAGCGTCCAGACTGCCCCCGGCGACCTGCAACTCCTCCAGGATCGTGATCTGCCCGCCGGCCATGTGACCGTCGCGGATCAAGTACGCAGCCGCCGCCAGCGAACCGATGCCACCACCGACCAGGAACGCCCGCTTCGTCTCGATCCCCACTGGCGGTAGAGCTGTCACGTTCTGGTAGTTGCCCACGGTGAGTACCCCTCAGATAGGTGCTTGCTTGCCGCGCCGGAGCGTAGCATCGGCTGCAGGGCAAGTCCACACAGGGCGCGTGGTGTTGCGGGGACTCGCCACAAGACCCCGAACGACCCTGCCCCTCCCCGGGCGGCCGCGGCCGCCCCCGCCGCCTCAGCCGAAGAAGCCGCCGGTGCCGCCGTTGCCGCCGTTGCCGCCGTTGCCGCCGAGAATGCCGCCGACGCCGCCGTTGCCGCCGTTGCCGCCGAAGAGGCCGGCGTTGCCGCCGGCGCCGCCATTGCCGCTCCCCAGCACCATCATCAGCTCTTCATCGCTGAGCTCTTCCGCCTGGTGGGGCGGCAGCGGCAGCACCAGGAAGCGCTCGTTCTCGGTGTTCTGGTGCAGGCGGAGCTCAAGGCCGGCGGGGACGGGGATCAGCTTGGCCAGGTCGGCCATGAACTGCTCCTTGTCGCCGGCGGCCATGTCCTCGAAGCGGGGGATGGAGATGTGCGAGACGGTGCTCGTGCTCTCCAGCACCGTGACCTGGCAGTCGGCCGCCAGCGCAAGGCCGGCTTCCTTCACGGTCCCGGCGGGATCGTCGATCAGCTTCTGGCGGTAGGCTTCGTCCTTCCACGCGTTGACGATCACCTCGGCGGCGATGACTCTTTCCTTCTCGCTCTCGCTCATTGGTCGTCCTCCTGTCGGTCGGCAGTTGTGTGGCTGCTATCGGTCACCTTTCTGACACCAGAACTGGTACATACCCAGAAAGGTCTCAGGATACAACTGCTCCAGCTTCTCCCAGCACGCCAGACTCGTCCCCGCGCCGAACAGGGTCCTGTAGAGATGGCGTACGGCGCCGTCCGTCTCGAAGGCGAGGAAGCTCAGTCCCAGCTCGTCGAGCGCGGCGGCGATGCGCGGCACCGTGAAGCGGTGCTCCCGCACGTGGAAGAGCATGTCTCGGCAGCCGCTCAGATAGTAGAAGTCCCGCAAGGCGGTGCAGCCGTAGGCCGGGTGGTCCTGCGGCAGCCTCCCCAGGTAGGCCCGCGCCGCCCGGATGCCTGCCGGCGTCGGCGGCACGCCCATGCGGCGCACCTCGGCCTGCGCGGCCACGATGGCCCGGCGCGCCGTCTCGCTGTACAGGCCCACCAGCATGACGCCGCCGGGGCGCAGCAGCTGCAGCAGGCGGCGCCAGCCGGCCAGCGGGTCCTCGAGATGGTGCAGCACGCCCGTGCACACGATGGCGTCGAACTGCCGCTCCCAGCCGTCCAGCTGAGTCAGGTCCGCGTGGTACAGCTCGACCTCGACCCCCAGGCCCTCGGCCATCTGCTGCGCGTACGCGAGGCTGGTGCGCGAGAGGTCGAACCCCGTGACGGTCGCGGGACGCCACGTCCGGGCGGCGTTCAGGAGATCGCGGCCCGTGCCGCAGCCGGCCACCAGCAGACGCGGGCGCGTCAAGAAGTCCGGAGGGTCCCATTCGCCGCCGGTGAGCAGCCGCAGGTTCTGATCCAGGTCCAGGAGGGCCCCACAGGAGAGCCGGCGCCAGCGCGGATAGGGGTTCGCTTCGTAGAGGCCACGGACCTCGGTCGAAGTCCCGGCGGAGATCGGCGTGAGCGTCGGGATGCGCCGGCCCCGCTCCAGGAGCTCCGGGGAGACTACCTCGGGGTCGTACATCGCGCGCACCCACTCTGGCGCTCCGGCCAGGCGAGCTTCTTCTTCCGGGCTGACGGGCCAGGCGCACTCGTTGAGACGGCACTGCTCGGCGAGCCCGCGGGCGAGCTCCGGGGCGTCGCGGGGTGGAGCCAGGCACAGCTCCCGCCGCGCCTGCGTGAGCGCGCGCTCGAGGCGCAGATCGGTCAGGATCGCCCGGTCCAGGACGGTGAGCAGCAGAGGGTCCTCGAGCAGCGACGGCGAGTCCCACAGCAGAGCCACGGCGCCCAGGGTCAGCAGCTCGGGGTCCACCCCCTCGACCGCGAGGCTCTCCACGAGGTGCCGCGGCGAGCGCAGCCGCAGGGCAAGGAGCGGCCGGCGCGAGAGGCAGCGCGCCAGCCCCAGGCGGCAGCCCAGATGCTCGGGATAGCCGTCCAGCACGTGCTCGTAGCACTCTTGCGCCGCCAGGTAGTGGCCCAGCTCGTACTGGATGTCGCCGAGCGTGGCCCGCAGGGGGACGGAGTCGGGATGCTGCGCGACGAGCCCGCTCAGGCGTTGCACGGCCGCAGCCGCGTTGCCCTGGAGGCACAGCAGCCAGGCCACCCCCACCCAGGCGTGAAGCTGCTCGGGGTCGACGGCCAGGGCTCTCCGGTAGAGCTCGGCAGCCTCGGCGAACCGGCCCTGCTCCGTGCACCTGGCCGCTTCGTCCGACGGCGATGGGCCCGTGCACATGCGCTGCGCCGAGCGTCAGTACGCCGCCGGGAACTGCTCAGGGATCCTGTAGCCCCGAGCAGCCAGCATCGATATCAATTGGCCGGGGTCGTCGGTGATGATCCCGTCCACGCCCCAGGCGATCATCGTCTTCACGGTCTTGCCGTCAAAGGCGGTGCCGCTGTGCTCCGGCCACGTCCACACCACTACTTTCAACCCCAGGCTGTGGGCTTCATCGAGGGCTGCCTTCGTCAGCTCGACGTCTTCCGGCTCCCAGCACCTGCCGCCCAGCGCCTTGACCATCTGAGGGATCGAGTCGTTGTAGTCCTTCACCAGTTTGCCGCCCGTCCACAACCCGGCGATGGACGCGTCGTTGCTGAAGAAGCTGTACTCCGTACCGGGTTCATTGTCCCATTCGGTCAGGTATGCGGTAGCAACATCCGCGTCCAGCTTCTGCAGCTCGTACAGACACCGCCAGTCAAACGACTGGATCTCGCAATTGCGGCTGATGCCCTCTTCTTCCAGCACGTTGTCGAGCGCTGCGGCGAACTGCTTTGGCGTGTACGTCCAGCTGTCGTGCATCGGGTCTGTCTTGAACTCGATCTGAAACCCCACTGCGCCCTTGGTCACGCTGGTGACATACCGGATGACATCTTTCAGGAGGGGCATGCGCACGTCGTCCATCCCATACTGCTCGGGGAAGTACTTCGCGTAGGGGCTGGTGGGATTGAGGCGCCCGACATCGTACTGTTGCAGCTGTGCGTACGTCAGGTTCCTGACCATGTACGGTTGCAGGTGGGCGGTCAGCTCGCCGGGCGGGATGCCTTCTGTCATGGCGGACTTGCTGGGCGCAAGGAACTTGCCGTCCGGACCCCGGGTCGTATCGGGATTGAGCCAGATATCGTGCGAGACGACGATCTCGCCGTCCTTGTCCATCACGATGTCCATATCCACCCAGTGCGTGCCGATCGCCAAGCCTGTCACGTACCCGGGGACGGTGTTCTCCGGAGCAAAGCTCCGTGCCCCGCGATGGGCATAGACCTGGATGAGCTTCTTGCCGTCGACCACCGCCGTCGGCCGACCGACGGACTCGGCTGACGAGCCACCGAGGATCGCCTGTGCCGATGCGGCGCTACTGGGAGAGTCATTGGTGGGAGCGCTCGCGCATCCGCCGAGAATGGCGACCGCCAGGAGAAGGGAGCAGCAGAGCAGAAACGCAAGCCTCTTCACGATGCCCTCCGATCGTCGCCCCTCGGCTCTCCAGGCCGCCGTCTGCGCAAGGCACGAAGAACGTCCCGCAGGCAGCGTCCGCCCCGTCGCTCTCCGCGCAGGACCCCGGCAGCGGCAGCGGCCCACTCAGTGGCTCTCCGCCTGCCGCCTCGCGGGATGCTTCTCCTGGGAGTGTCGTGCATCAACCCTGCAGCCCGAGCGTCAGGGTTGTCAAGTGCCTCGCGGCGACCGACGTGCGGCGCGGAGCTTCCCAGCCGGCGCCGGTTGCTCCCAGCGGGCCGTCGCCACACGGGCTCAGACTGCCGCCGGCTCGCACCTCGGTGCCATCGCCGCCTGGCTGCAAGGGCATGAAGGCGCTCGCGTAGGCGGCTCCCTCACCACTCCCGAGGCCTCGAGATCCTGCGCCCCAGCGAATCCGTCAGCTCGTGGGGTAGTTGCGCGGCCGCAAAGTGCCCGCGCCGCACCGTCCTCACGAAGTCGGCCTGCTTTGCGAACACACACGCGCGCTGCCCACCCTCGACCTTGATCACGCCCACCGGCAGGCCCAGGGCGGCACGCACGAGCCGAACGGGCTCCAGCAAGTCGGCGTCGTTTGAGACCACGACCGCGACCTCGTACTTGCCGGTGAATCCGTCGACCAGCAGATGTGCGGCCAGGTTGACGTCGGAGCCCTTCTCCTCGGGAACCCACACGAGGGCCTTCTTGGGACCATGCGCCGGGGCGTCGACCAGCCACTGCAACTTGGCGTGCTCCACGAACTGCCCATAGTGCGTTTGGAGGCCCGGCGTCGCGCGCAGAGCCGCCAGATACGCCTCCTGGCGCGCCCGTTGGCCGTCCCTGCCACGAGAAGGATCGAGCGGCGCGGTGAAGTAGCGCACGAGCTGCACGTCGTTGCGCGGTAGTGCCGCCCTGCAGAAGGCGACCAGGTCCAGCCACTTGTACTCCTGGAACCGCGCCCGCCGAAAGGCAGCGTAGTAGAAGTTGAAGCCATCGATGTAGACACGTGTGCGCGGACGGCGTGGTGGCACGTCACCCCCCAGGTTGACGATGTCCCGAGAAAAGCAGAAGCCGCCCGGAGGCGGCTTCGCGCCCCGCGTCGTGCGCAGGGTCAGTGGTTCCATTATGCGCGCCGTCTGCCGAGGGTCAAGCGATCGGGCGCAACGTCAACCCGCCGCCCAGTGGCGCACTCGCGAGTGAGGTCTGGAGGAGGCGATTCCGCCCATTGAGCAAGGCCGGGACCCGATCCACAGTACCCGAGCGAGGTCAGCGCAGGCTCGACCCGGCGATGTGTCAAAGCACGGGTGGGTGACCTGCCGCATCTTTGGCGCCGGTGGGCTGGTCGAGGACTCAGTTGTCCGGTAACCCCGGACAACTGCCGCAAGCCGCCCTCATGCCGGAGCGCGACGATCTGCCTGGGCGCGCGGGTCGGCGTCCCGTAACGCGACCGCGAGGTTGAGCTGCATGGTCGCCTCGGCCACCTCGAGCAACTCGGGTGGGATGGGGTAGCGCTTCTCCCGGGCGAGCCACCGCAGCACGCCGGCGAGCCGCCAGATCGTGGGCCTG
>Ga0209083_1000380_pt1 | contig 67773 bp, 63 predicted proteins | sample AM7aDNAmetaG_FD_184132 | JGI IMG/M metagenome (GOLD analysis project Ga0209083, IMG submission 184132) | Freshwater microbial communities from Finland to study Microbial Dark Matter (Phase II) - AM7a DNA metaG (SPAdes) (version 3) | ecosystem: Environmental > Aquatic > Freshwater > Lake ... | reverse complement strand
GCTGGTGGACGAGCCTGGACGCGAAGCCCGAGAAGGTCATCGAGCTTTACCGGGAACACGGCACGCACGAGCAGTTCCACAGCGAGATCAAGTCCGACCTCGACCTGGAGCGCCTGCCGTCCGGCAAATTCGACTGCAACGACCTCATCCTGCACCTGGCCATGCTGGCCTACAATAGCCTGCGGCTGATTGGACAGACGGGGCTGCTGGGCAAGGCCAGCCCAGTGCGCCACCCGGCCAAGCGCCGCCGCCTCAAGACGGTGCTGCAGGAAATCATGTACCGCGCCGCCCAATACATCCGCAAGGCGCGGAAGCTGGTCTTGGACTTCGGATGCCAGTGCCCTGCCTTCCAAGCATTCGCGCTGATTCAAGAGCACCTGCAGGAGGCAAGGCACTCGCCATGACCGCCCGGTTTCCGACCCCGCATATCGGCTTGGCAACGGATGACCGCACGGGTCAGGGGCGGCATTGCCAAAAACACGGGAATACCACACCATTTACGATGGATAAGGGGTAAGGTGATTTCCAATAATGAATCCACCAAAACCGAAATGAATTGTCCACGAAAATCACCAACAATTCCTCCACAAATCACCTTGCCAAGCTGGAGCTTGGCGTTCCTTCTGGGAGCGCCAAGCCCCAGCTTGGCCTTTGGATGGGATGTTCTTTATTGGATATCACCTAATGGATGAGCAAATGGCGATAAATCGAAGCTTGTTTTTCTCATTTGGCTCGGGAACCGCTCGGTATCGGGCTTTAAAAATTCAGCATGGTCGCATGAGTAACCAAACTCGGACGTTCAACACGGATTCGGGAAACATTTTCATACCTTACATTGTCATCGAGCTATGGCAGTTGATTTTATACTATTGTCTTTGCGTAATATCTTTACTTCATAATCAGGGAACCCAACCATACTGCCGCGTAGGCCCGCTGGTTTTTGTTTGTATGAGGTGGCGACAATAAACACCTCCTCCGTTTGGTAAAAATGCAAATTGTACTTCGACAGGTCTATCTCGCGTTTTGCCATTTCTTCCCTAAATACAAGGAATGCTTCCGGTGGTATTTTATCAATAGGCTCAGGTGCTTTTTCTTCGTTCATTTTTATATCTTCTCGTTGTACGCTGTTCTGCCTATAAGTTTGAGACTGTCCGAGTATTGGGGTTGTATTGGAGAAAAGTACCGCTAGGAGTGCCCAAGTAGCCTCGGTAGCCCGGTTTGTCTGCCGCATCGTTCTCAATTCCCCGCAAATCCGTAGTTGAAAAATGATTACTATCGAATGCATCTTGGCTAGGGTCAGCGGTTCTGACCGGATTTCCCTGTGCATCGGCGGTAGAGTAATCTCCATGGGTGTGATAATCCCCAACGAGTGTTGTTCCGGGAGGGACGCTTACCGAAGAAGGATCGAATCCCGTCCCCGATCCGGCAGATGGCGCGGTATAGCCGTATCGACCATTCGCATTCCGGTAAATCAATCCACCATATTCCGTGTTTTGGCTAATCGAAGTGGGATTGGCTTGATTTAGTGCTGACTTGGCTGCTTCGGATTGTGTTGCATAGGTGTTTGCAACCGGACAAGCCGTCACAATGATATTGCAGGGAGCATCGTCTCCGGGTTTGGCATTTGGTGAACTGGGTTCGCCCTTGCTCATGTATCGCCTTCAAATTTAGCTGACATAAAAAAACCAAACCTTTGTTTATGGGTGGGGTGGTCTTCCTTCTACCCGCTTCAGCAAGGCAAACAAGTCGCTGTTGGTTGACAGCACAATGGTGGAATCGCCATTGATGACCTTGCCATAGGTTTCCATGCTTTTCAAAAACCGATAAAACTCCGCCGCCTGTGGGTTTTGCGTATAGGCCTTGGCATAGATGCCCGTCGCTTTGGCATCCGCCTCGCCGCGGATTTCTTGCACCTGCTTATAGGCGGTCGATTCAATCTCGTTGATGTCGCGTTGCTTGTTGCCGTTGATGCGGGCTGCCTCGCCTTCCCCCTCGGAGCGGAAGCGTTGAGCTATTTGTAGCCTCTCGCTGATCATCCGTTGGTAAATGCGATCTAGCACTTCCGGGTTGTAGTTGATCCGCTTGAAACGCACATCCAGCAATTCAATGCCGAATTCAGCCAATTTAGGTGCGGCGGCATCAAAAATACCCTTTTCAATTTCCACCCGTCCGTAGTGGATGGGTCGTAAAACACCTATGGTCCCTTCGCTGGCGGCAGCTAGGCTTTCATCCACTTTGGGTTGGCGGTCTTTATCGGTGCGGACTACTTCGATCAACTCATGCCGGGCAATGGCAGTGCGAGTTTCGCTACCCAATATGTCTTCAAGGCGGGATTGCGCACTACGTTCATCGCGCAGTCTCAGATAATATTGCATGGGCTTGGTGATGCGCCAACGCGCGAAAGTGTCCACTTGCACATAGGTCTTGTCTTTCGTGGACATCTCGACCATTGGCCCGTCCCAAGCCATATAGCGCTTGTCGAAACGGTTCACTTGTTGGACAAACGGCAGTTTGAAGTGCAAGCCGGGTGCGGTGATCGGTTCCCCTATCGGCCTGCCGAACTGGGTGATAATCACCTGCTCGGTCTGGTCCACCGTGAAGGCGGATAGCAAGGCAATGATGCCAAGCACGGCAAGGGCAAGCATTACATAGGGCGTGTGTTTCATTTTTGTTCCTCCACAGGCTGTTGCGATGCCGGGGTTTGAGCCATTTGTGCAGGGAGGGGCAGCATCGGCAATATCTGCTGGATTGTATCGTCGACAATAATAGTTTGCTTGGCATTCGGCAGAACCTTCCCCAAGGTTTCCAGATAGATGCGGGCACGAGTGACTTCAGCTGCCTTGATGTATTGTTCCAGCACGGCACTGAAAGCGGATGCATCGCCATCCGCCTCGTTGACTCGCTTAAAGCGATAACCTTCTGCTGCGCGAACTTTCTGGTCGGCCTCGCCACGGGCGCGGGGCACCGCTTTGTTGTATTCGCCGTTAGCTAGATTGATCAAATTCTCGCGGTCTTGCTGCGCCCGGTTCACCTCATTGAACGACGGTTGCACAGGCACGGGCGGGTTCACATTCTTCAATTGCACTTGGTTAATGGTCACGCCGAGTTGATAGCGTTTGGCCAGCGCACTTAACCGGATTAGCACGGTTTCTTCTATTTCTTGCCGACCGATGGTGATGATTTCGTCAACCGTCCGGTCGCCAATGACCTCCCGCATGACAGATTCGGAAATGTCCCGCAAGGTTTGCCCAGGATCGCGGACATCAAACAAATAATTCTTCGGGTCGGTGATGCGATATTGCACGATCCATTCGACTAGCGCCGAATTCAGGTCGCCGGTGACCATGGATTTTTCTATTCCGGGTTCCTGGTTGGCTTGATCTGCATTAGTGTTGCCCGGTGTGGCGAAGCCAAATTCAAGTTTTTGCTGGCGTTGGGTCGGTATCGCAATGACGCTGTCAATGCCCAGTGGCAGCTTGAAATGCAGGCCGGGGGGAACCTTGTCAATGTACCTTCCAAACCGTAGCAGCACCCCCTCTGACTCGGCGGGTATCGTGTAGTAAGAAGTCCAAGCGGACAAAAGGGCAAGAAAGCCGATGATAACTGGTATCGGCGAAATTTTGGGCGAATCGGGAAGTACATCCCATGGACTTTTTTCGCTATTCACGCAGTTTTCTCCTCTGCAAAAGAGCGGCAAACAAACTCTGGCACAAATGTTTTAACACAGTTTGGCGGTGATAGCCAAAGAAGTTGGGGGGCCTTTGTTGCGTTGCGCCTCGGGTAAGCATGTCGTGCGACGATGGGTATCCATTGTTCAACCAGATTGGCATTTAAAACACGGTATCTATAAAAACGAGCAATGCTTTACATGTCCTTTGCAAGTTTCTCCACCCAACGCCGCACTTGTGTCCAAGCCCATAGTCCCCAGTGTTTCAAAAGTTTCATCATTAAAGGCAATTGCCGCCGCATTGCCTCGTCCGCGTTAATCCATAAGCTGTGTAAACCTGACCAATCCAGCTTCCGGTCTTCCATTACACCTCGCTTGATCAGCCATTGCACCAGCCCGGTGATGTAAAACAACAGAGGGGTTAGGCCGGCGAAAAACCATGATAGCCTGCCCAATGGTCCGAAATATTCCCCGGTGTGCAAAGGCCAAAGACTGCTGACCAGGGTTTGGCCTGGGGTGAACTTGTTGGGATTGCGCACGTCGCGAATCTGCCCGCTCCAGCGGTCAATCCAGACTAAAGTAACCGGGTGGCGGATGTTCACTTCGCCAGGCCGACGTAGGTTGACCCGGTAAGTGCCGTCTTCCCCGGCTGGGGTGGCAACCCGCCGGATTTCAGCATGGGGGAAGAGTCCCCGTGCAATGACCACGGCCTCGGCCAGACTCACCGGGCGGTTGTTGTGTGCCGCCGTGCTGCGTATGGCCGGTCCATCTTCCCCGTGGCCCATGCCGGAGGCCCCAGCCAAGGTTTCAATGATTTTTGGAAAGGCCAAGTGAAAGCCGGTAAAGGCCAAGAGCAGTAAAATTAGGGCACTAACCAGACCCAGCAAACCGTGAAAGTCATGGGCAAACCGGCGTAGCCCTTCTTTGTGGTGAAGGGTGAATGCTTGGCGTAACCTATGAGAAATCCCCCCCAACACCCCTTTTTCAAAGGGGGGGCGGGGGGATTTCAATTCCTCCCACCATAGATAAAGCCCGCTGATGGCGGAAACCATCAGCCCCAAGCCGATAATGCCCACTATCCGCGCACCACTAAAACCCAGTTGGATCTGGGTATGCAAGTCTTCGACCCAAGTGGTGAAGGTCTGGCCCCAAAAACGGCTGGCGACGACCTCGGCGGTATAGGGATTCACCGAAACCATCAACGGCGCGTAATATTCGCCAAAAGTTTCATGGGGCTTTTCGTACCAGGCGGTGACCATGCCCTTGGGTGAACGGGGCATTTCCAGCACCCATTCACCGTGGCGGCTCGGATGGGCTGCCTGCACTGCTGCCATGATCTTATCTAGGGGTAGGTATTGGCCTTGTGGGGAATCCACCGTCAGACGGGGATTGAGTGCGGCATCAAGTTCTTCCCGGTAAATGCTCAAGCTGCCGGTGAGTCCCAGCAGCGCAAACAAGAATCCTAATGCCAGTGCTAGGGTGACATGGGTTTTTTTAAGCCACATCACGGAGGGGCGCGATTAAAAAGGATGCTGGAGTGCAAGGCTTGCCTTGCCATGGAACGTGTGGGCAAGGCAAGCCTTGCTCTCCCGACTTAATTTCAAATGCCACCCAGTTAGCATGCATTACAATTAATCTTACACACACCCTTCGCCAAGTTGCTTCATCGCTTTGTCGGTGTTTGTGGAGGTTTGGATACTGCTTTCTGTACGACACTGTCAATCTGATTGTTGCGCAAATAAGTGCGAACTTTATCCGCGTCGGCCAAAGAGGTAAATGGGCCAATCTTTACCCTATTCCAAGCTGCGTTTTCTATTTTGACGTTTTCAATGTGAGACTTGATTTTTAACGCGGTCAGTTTTTCCTTCATTTTTACCGCGTCTTGAGGATTGGCAAAAGACCCTGCTTGGAGCAAATATTGTCCGGCGCGTGGTTTATTGCCTTGGCTTTCCGCCTGCTTGAGATTGGTGATTTCACTTTCTGGAACAATCGCCTCCTTTTCCGGCAAAATTTTGTAGAAAGTGAACCTTGGTTCTGCAAGGGTTGCAGAGCCTGGATTTGCATCCTTTGCCTTGACAGGTTTTTTGACCCCAGGTTTCGCTTCTGCTGGCTTGGCAGGCAGGGCGACCGGGTTTGCATCGATTTTCGCAGGCGGGTTTTCCTGTTGCGCCGCCGTTATCGGCTCTTCTTTGTGACGAGTTACAGCCCAGCCCGCCGCCACGGCGATAAATACCACAATTATTGCGAGTGTAGCCCATAGGCCGACTCGGCTTTTCTTGCGTTCCGAGCGGTATCGATAATCTGGAATACGGTGTTTATAGTCCATGGAATGCGCTACATCGATTCAGGGGCGCTGACATCCAGCAGGCGCAGGCCATTTAGCAGCACCTGCCGCAAGGCGGCGATAAGGTTGAGACGGGCATCTCGAAGCCCCGCGTCTTCCACCAGAAACTGGTGGGCATTGTAATAGGCGTGGAGTTCCGCTGCCAATTCACGCAGATAGTGTACCAGATGATGGGGCGAATGTTGCAGGGCAGAGCTTTCCACCACATCGGGGTAACGAGACAGGGTTGTCAACAGGGCAGCTTCATGGGGTTCGGACAGTCGCTCCAGATGGTTCATCCCCAGAACGGTGTCGCGTGTCAAGCCCTTTTCGTCTAACTGGCGGAAAACACTGCAAATGCGGGCATGAGCGTATTGAACGTAATAAATCGGGTTTTCGTTGGATTTCGAGGTGGCCAGTCGAAGGTCGAAATCCATATGCTGATCGGACTTGCGCATCACATAAAAAAAGCGTGCCGCGTCTTTGCCTACCTCATTGCGAAGTTGCCGCAAGGTGACAAACTCCCCGGAGCGGGTGGACATTTGCACCTTTTCATCGCCCCGGTAAAGTACGGCGAATTGCACCAGCAACACGTCTAATTTGGCAGGGTCGCCACCCAGTGCTTGGATGGCCGCCTTGACGCGGGGGATATAGCCGTGATGGTCGGCGCCCCAGATATTGATCAATTGACCGAATCCGCGTTCCAGCTTGTCCATGTGGTAGGCAATGTCAGAAGCGAAATACGTCATCTGACCATTTTCGCGCACGACGACGCGGTCCTTCTCGTCGCCAAACTGGCTAGACGCGAACCAAGTCGCCCCGTCTTTTTCATACAGATGCCCACCGGTGCGCAACTTGTCCAATGTCCGCTCCACCGCCTTCGATTCGTCCAGACCGCGTTCCGAGAACCATTCCTCGTATTCCACGCCAAACTCGGCCAAATCTTGACGGATGTCGTCGAGAATACTGTTGAGTCCGGCATCGAACACACGCCGGTAAGCTTCCTGCCCCAATAATCCTTTGGCACGGGCGACCACGGCATCAATATGGATTTCCTTGTCGCCCCCCTGCGGTTCGTCCGGTGGCAAGCCTTCCATGACCTTAGCCGCAGGGTGCAGGTAATCGGAACAGGCTTGTTTTAGCAAATCCGCCGCGATATCGCGGACATATTCTCCGCGATAGCCGTTGCAGGGAAAAGCCAACACTTCGCCGCATTCCTCCAAGTATCGCAGCCATACGCTGGCGGCGAGGATATCCATCTGTCTGCCTGCGTCATTGACATAGTATTCCCTATGTACCTTGAATCCGACCGCTGTGAGCAGGTTAGACACAGCCGAACCGTAAGCCGCACCGCGCCCATGACCCACATGCAAGGGTCCGGTTGGGTTGGCGGAGACAAATTCCACTAGGACGCTTTGACCGGCACCGACTTCACTCAAGCCAAATTCACGCCCCTCATCAAGGATTTGCTGTACGATACGAAACTGTGCACGGGGGTCAATGAAGAAATTGATAAAGCCGGGGCCTGCAATTTCTGTTTTAACCACAGAGGGTTCGTTGGGCATCGCGCCAATGATTTTCTCCGCCAGTAGACGGGGGTTGATTTTCGCGGACTTTGCCAGGGTCATCGCCAAGTTAGTGGCAAAGTCGCCGTGGCTGGTGTCGCGGGTACGCTCCACCATGACGGTTGCCTCCAATTCGGTAGCCAAGTCACCTTGCACTTTGAGGGTGTCCATGGCGGATTTCAGTAGGTATTCCAGGCGTGTTTTCATTATCTTGGCGTAATCTAAGGTCAGCATAGCATAGCATGGCAGAGATGGGATATTATCCTAAAATACAGGGCTTGTCGGCAATGGACAATGTTTTTATAGGAATTGGAGAATTGCCCCATATTAGCAATTACTAAGCGCGACGGGGTTTTGTAACCCCGTCGCTTACGTTTAGTGTGCAACCATGTCTGTCTAACCACGAAACGTTACGGACGGGATTACAAATCCCGTCCGGCTTCAATAAGCAAATATCGTCACAAGGCAGGCTCATGGCTGAAACTGGTTCCAATTTTCCGTGCAACAATGAGGAGGCATTTGATCGTATCGCCGATGCGTTGAAAACCACTGGCTATATCATACTTGCCGACTGTATTCCCTTTGCATTGTGCGAGGCGTTGCGCGAACAAAGCGTCCTTGGGGCGGATGAACTCAAGCGGGCGGGGGTGGGGCGCGGACAGGCGTACAATTTAGATGGTTTAATCCGCACGGATGGCATACGCTGGCTGTGCCCGGACTCTCCTGCGGAAATTGCTTTTCTAGCCTGGATGGAGCTATTGAGGCTGGGTTTGAACCGTCGGTTGTTCCTTGGACTGTTCGATTACGAATCCCATTTTGCCGTCTACGATACGGGGGCTTTTTACCGCAAGCATCTGGACGCTTTCCAAGGGTTGCCCAATCGTGTGCTATCCACGGTGTGTTATCTCAACCCATATTGGATGCCTGATGATTGCGGCGAATTGTTAATCTATTCTCCGCATGACGATACCCTAATGGAAACTGTTTCACCCGATTTGGCAACGATGGTGATTTTCCTGAGCGCCGTTTTCCCCCATGAGGTCGCTGTCACCCATCGCAAGCGTTACAGTATTGCGGGGTGGTTTAGGGGGAGGGAATAAAATGGGTGATTAAAAACAATTATGCAAATTTGTCCCTGATTTGATCACAAACCCGCCGGGAGCGGTTGTGCATTGACCCGAATGGCACAGTTCAGGTCATTGCCCCCGGCCTTTGTTTGGGCTGCTAGGGCTTGGCAGGCATGGAGCTAACTAGTTCCGGCTTTTTGCAGGTACTCTGAAAATAACCTGACCAATTCCTTACTTTGCTCAATTTGGTTTTCCAGCGTCTTGCCCCAAGATTGCTGCAACTTAACAACCTCTCCGTTGAACAGTTCTGAAGTGTTGATCATAGTGTCAATCCATGAATTGAAGAGCTTGAGCATTTCCTTTGCCTGTGGGTTGTCTAGCGTATCGGCGTTGCTGAAAAACGATGCTTGCGATTTTTTCATTGAATCAAGCCAGTGCACTCGAAATGCCTCCTGTGTCTTGAGTGAAGTTTCAAGGAATTCCTTCTGGGTTTTCGCCCAAGCGTCAAAGAACTCTAAACCTTTATCCATTGTCGTGTCCTCGTGTGGGTGTACAGGGTTAGTAATAGTGTGATGGAGCCAACGAAATTAGCTGCTTGCTTTGAATTGCTTTTTAGGATTTGGTTAAATACAACTTCCCAAAAAAAGACCGGACAGGATTTACAGGAAAAACAGGATTTACTACTTACATGAGGCTACATTCTCACGATTCCATCCTGTCAATCCTGTTAGTCCTGTCTGATTAAACAGGGAAGTTGTTTTCGGCATTTCATTAGCTTGCAAAAAGCTTATCTTACTCTTTTTCCCAGCCTCAGTGGGATGGGCTTGAGTGCCCTCATCACCTATCAGTTGTGAAAAATAGCTGCAAAGTACACGTAGAAACGGTCTTTAGGCCGCGATTTTTGCAGGCTAAAGCCATCTTCTACATACATGTGCGGCGAACCGATAGGTGACAAGCTTGAGTGCCATCAACCTTTCGAGACCAAATGGCTAATGCTTAATGTATGACGAATGTAATTTAAATGTCAAGGGTTTTTTCCCATTCTTGAGCCCAAATCGTATAATGAACACTGATTCCTCCTTTTCTCATCAGTCAGTCCGAAGGGAGAAGGAACTTTGATGATGCCACTTTCCCCAGCGACAGCCAATCAATGAACATACCCCAAGCTCTTGAATATCTACTTGCAAACCAGAACCTTGCAGCTGACGACATGCGTTTAATCATGCGAACCATCATGACTGGCTTGGCAACACCGGCACAGATCGGCGCATTCTTGGTCGCGCTACGCGCTAAGGGTGAAACGGTGGACGAGGTTGCCGCTGCCGCCCAAGTGCTTCGGGAAATGGCGGTTAAAATTGAGGTTAGCGGTGGGCATGTTATCGACACCTGCGGCACTGGCGGCGATGGGGCGCAAACCTTTAACATCTCGACCGCCGCCGCGTTCGTGGTTGCGGCGGCTGGGGGAAAGGTTGCCAAGCATGGAAGCCGTTCGGTTTCCAGTTCGTGCGGCAGTGCCGATGTATTGGAAGCAGCGGGTGTCAAAATTGACCTGACCCCCGAACAGGTCCAAGCTTGCATAGAGCAGACTGGCATTGGCTTTCTGTTCGCCCAGCGCCATCATAACGCGATGAAACATGCGGCAGGACCGCGCAAGGAAATCGGCATCCGCACTTTGTTTAACCTGCTTGGCCCCCTAAGCAACCCGGCTAACGCGCTCAACCAATTACTGGGTGTCTATTCCAAACGCTGGGTGGAGCCGATGGCGCGAGTGCTGCAAATGCTGGGAAGTCAGCATGTATTGGTGGTGAACGGTGAAGACGGTTTGGATGAAATCAGCATCGCCTCGCCCACTTTCGTGGCCGAACTGAAAGACGGTGAAATTTCAACTTATACTATTTCGCCGGAACAATTCGGCTTTCGGCGCTCGTCATTGGATAGTTTGGGTGTGGCTTCGGCGCAAGAAAGCCTCAAAATAATATTGTCAGTGCTGGAAGGCTTGCCAGGGCCTGCCGCGGAGATAGTTGCGCTGAATGCCGGTGCGGCAATTTATGCGGCAAATTTGGCTGGAAGTTTGGAGGCTGGGGTGGAGAAGGCGCGGCAAATTCTGGTCACAGGGGAAGGTAAAAATAAATTGCTGGAATTGGTTGCTGTGAGCCAGTCATACGTGTGAATTTTTTAATTTTTAAGGGGCAAAATGAACTAAGGATTTGGTCAAATATAATTTCCCGAAAGAATCCAAATGTAGGCCTGAATAAGACCGCCCCGGCGGACGTTTCCGGCAAAGACACGCCGTTTGGGGTTATGCCGGAAACGCCCGTGAACGGGCTTATTCCGTCCTACTGTGCAAGGAAGTTATTTTCGACCATATCCTAAACGATTGGAAGTGCCTTCAATAAATCGCTGTGAGTGAACGGTTTCGCCAAAAAGCCGCAAATGAGTCCCTCATCGAACGCTTGACGAATAACCGGATCATCGTGATAGTGATAACCGGAAACTAGCACGGCACGCACGGAGCCCGGCTTTATGGCATGGGCATGCCGCACCACATCCAAACCATCCATATCAGGAAGCTTGGCATCCATGAAAACGAAGAAAAAATCCCTGTTGGCTAGTTGATAGCACGCCTCTTCGCCGCTAAGGACTGTAACCACCTCATAACCTTGTGAGCGTAGGATACATTCTATTACCCAACACATATCCGGTTCGTCATCAACAACAAGTATGGGTCCGTTCATAACTTATAACAGTGGCAGTCGCACGGTCAATGTAGCCCCCTTGCCAGGGGAGCTCTGCACATGAATGGAGCCTAAATGCTGCTGAACAATCGAATAGCAGATAGACAATCCCAGTCCTGTGCCTTTCCCAATTGGGGATGTAGTATGAAACGGATCAAATATTTTGTCTAAATCAGATTCTTCTATCCCCATTCCAGTGTCTGAAATGTGAACTGCCACCTCGGCTTCGGAAATCTCCTCCGCAATGGTTAGCACACCACCGTCAGGCATGGCATTGATGGCGTTGAGAAAAATATTCATAAAAACTTGTTGCAACAGGCCAGACACGCCAAGAACGAGTATCGGTCTCATTTTCAATTCGAGTTGAATGCGGATTTGCTGCACCCTGGCTTGATTGGTGATCAGGTCAAGAGTTTCTGTAATAACGGTGTTTAGATCGACTTGAACCATTTCTGTGTCAGGTGAAGGCCTGGCAAAGCGTAGCAGGTTTTCGATAATGGCAGATGCTTTCTGAATACCTGCCTGAATTTTCCTAGAGCATTCATTCCTAAACTCAGTGGAAATATTATCCATCAATAGAAATTCAGCGGCTGAGTAACAAACAGCGAGAGGATTACGTATTTCGTGGGCTATTCCTCCTGCCATAACACCTAGTGCGGCTAGTTTTTGTGATTGACGCAGTTGATTTTCAAGTTTTCTCCTTTCGGCAAGATCACGCCCTACGACTACTGCCCCCACAGTTTGTCCATAGTCATCTTTCATAGGCGAAAAAACCCAGGAAACCAAGATGCCATCCCCATTGCTAGTAACCAAAGGGAACTCAGTGGTATGGGATTCATTGCCTGACTTCATGAGCATGAAAACTTTTCGGACAGTTTGTTGCTGGTTGCTATCGCAGAACTGAAAGAAATACTGTCCGCGTACTTCTTGGGCGGACAACCCTGATAATTTTTCAGCCGCCGAATTCCAGGTCAAAATTCTTCCTTCCGTATCGGTTGAAAGCACAATATCACTGGCGCTTTCCACAACCGATGCCAAATGCCGCTCAACTCTGCGCACCTCTTCAGAAAGGCGAACCTGTTCAGTGACATCTTCCATCAATAGCATGACTTGGTTTGTAGGAATCGGAAGAATGGAATAGTAGTATATTCTGATCGGAACGCCTGGTGCGCGGTAGGTCATCCGCTGTCCTTTGACAGATGTTCCCGTGCGAAAAACCTCGCGTATGCGCCTTTCTATATCCGTGTTTTCCAAAATAATGGTGGGAAACACTTCAGCCAATGGACGCCCGACAGTTCTGGCCTCGCCACGCTGGCTTTTCACCAGAAAATTTCGGTTAACGGAGACTATATGCAGTTTTTCGTCCACAAGCAACACAGATGATGGGATGGCATCCAGCAACATGCCGTAGAGGAGTTCAAACCGGTTTGGTGACGAATCGTAGTCTAACATGGGCTTCATCGTTATTAGCAGGGTTCACCCTTGCGGGTTGGACGATAGGTAGACTTGCAGCCTATCTGATTTTTAACATTACAGTGAACAACCGATGCATGGTGGATTCTATGCCTTCTATTGACCAACAAGGGGAATGGTCAAAAAATAGGGTGAAAACTATACCACAGTCAACTGCCCTAAAGAAGCCAAGGTCTTCGCAATCCAGCAATTCTCATTTTGGCATGGAACTGACTCCATGACTATGGAATAAATTCCATATTTTTTCGGCCCTAAACAAATGCTGGACAGCATGGCTGCACACCCATCTACTTCGTTTAACAAAGAGCGTTCTTTTTTGCTGGGTCCGTTTAATGGCTTTATAAGCAATCAACCCCGCTTATGAGAATCTATATAAATCATGGGATTGAAATTTTGAAATAGCAATTCAACAACAGTTATTTTAAAAAAGCAACAAAATGGCAGTGGTAACCAGCAGTTTTGAATTGATACGGTAAGTAATTGGCATCCCTTTTGCTTTATATGTGACATGCAGCATCAAGCTGTAAATTTAAAGCACCTAAGTTCAGTTAAGTCCTTAGGGGTTCATATAACACAAACTAGTTTAGGAGTATGTCATCATGGCAAAAGTACAAAAATCAACCGACTCTTCCAGCTTGGCCGAAGTTGTAGACCGCATTCTCGATAAGGGCATCGTCATTGACGCATGGGTGAAGGTATCTTTGGTGGGTATCGAATTACTGTCTATTGAAGCCCGCGTTGTCATCGCTTCCGTAGAAACTTATTTGAAATATGCCGAAGCAATCGGCCTTACCGCAAGCGCCGCTGCGCCAGCCTAGTATTTATTGGGCAGTCAACGGTAGTGTAAGCCTACCGTTGTAAAACCTAAGAACTATCAATCAACATTGTTTGGAGTATATCATCATGGCAAAAGTACAAAAATCAACCGACTCTTCCAGCTTGGCCGAAGTTGTAGACCGCATTCTCGATAAGGGCATCGTCATTGACGCATGGGTCAAGGTATCTTTGGTAGGCATCGAATTACTCTCTATTGAAGCCCGCGTTGTCATCGCTTCCGTAGAAACTTATTTGAAATATGCCGAAGCAATCGGCCTTACCGCAAGCGCTGCTGCGCCAGCCTAGTATTTATTGGGCAGTCAACGGTAGTGTAAGCCTCTGCCGCTGTAAAATCTAAGAACTGAAAATCAACATTGTTTGGAGTATGTCATCATGGCAAAAGTACAAAAATCAACCGACTCTTCCAGCTTGGCCGAAGTAGTAGACCGCATTCTCGATAAGGGCATCGTCATTGACGCATGGGTGAAGGTATCCTTGGTAGGCATCGAATTGCTGTCTATTGAAGCCCGCGTTGTCATCGCTTCCGTAGAAACCTATTTGAAGTATGCCGAAGCAATCGGCCTTACCGCTAGCGCAGCTGCCCCAGCCTAAATAAAAGCTAGAGCGAAGGTGCCCCGCCGTTGTTATGACAACGGCGAGGTGCTTTCTGAGCATAAGCTAGGAATTCAAGCTATTTGAACATAAAAAACACAAGGAGAAGAACCATGGGCCAATTAACAGAAGATCTGGCGCGTTTGCGCCAAAACATTAATGAAAGCCGTGAAAGCCGGCTAAAAGACAATGCTGCTCGCTCCGCTCAAGAGATTGTACGGGCAACCAGTGTAAACACAACGATTGCAGGATTTGCTTCCGCCCACGCTAACCAAGCCAAAGTTGATAAACAAGCTTTGGAAGCTTTTGCCGCTGAAAATACCCGCAGCGTAGTCGATTTTCTTGGTCAGTTCAGCAAACAACACCAAGCTAATGCGCAGCAGAGCAGGGAAGGACGCGCATCGTTTGTAGCCGATATGGCTAAAAGTACCGCTGATCTGATTGCTGAATTCGATTTCAAACATAAAGATGCATCTGAAAAGGCAGCTAAGGAGAGATCAGATTTCATATCCAATCTTGGGCATGAGGTAGCTAGCCTGATAGATCAGTTCAATACCACACGGAATGCACAAGCAAGCGAATCCGCGCACGAAAGAGCTGAATTCTTCAGCGAACTGGCACGTTCGATCAGTCGTTTCTTGGATGAAACAAAAACAAACCGAGCGAATAATGCTAAACTATCGTCAGAGGAAAGGAATCAGTTCGTGACATCCCTTGCAGGGGATGTGGCTAGTCAGCTTGACTCAATAAATAAAGCCCGAGCTGAAATGGGCAAGAGTACAAGCGAAGAACGAGCAGCTTTTATCTCGAATTTGGCGAGTAGCGTAGCAGATCTTATCCATGAGGTTGCTAGTGATCGGGCAGGCGCAAGCGCTGCTTTTTTTGAAGAAGCAAAAGCCGAAAAAAAAAAAGATACCCAAAAAATAGTCGTGCCTAAAGCTGAGGTGATCGTACCTAAGCCTGAAGAACAAGTTAAGGCTGAGGTTAGTGCAGAAGTAAGTAACGAACAGGAAATTGTTCTGGCAAAAGTTACAGAACCACAGGAGCAAGTAATTGAATCAGTTAAAGAGGGGCCGGAAGCAGTTACTTTGTGGGACAGTCTGGTAGTGAAAAAGGGAAAGGGAGACCATGATAAACCAAAAAAGAAACACCAAGGATCTTCTTTCGAGGACAAACCTGAAAGAAATCCCGAAGAAAGTTAATTCAGATGGATAAGTGAATGCCCATCTTACCAGCATTTTCATGTTGGATTGACCGCGCTATGCGAGTGCATACTGAGCAGTTGAAATTTTTGACGCTAGATACACGTTGTATAATCATGCAAGGATGGCATTTTTAGCTATCCATTTTAATTGTTCGTAGGGCATAGCGCGGTGTAGCTGTAAATGTTGTATGCAATCGCAGTTAGGTAGATACTACGCGAAATTGCATGTTTCGCACTTGTCTATGACTGAAAGCGGGATCAGGTTAAAGAGAGTTAATTCCTTGCAGGTGCAACAAAACTGCAATTTCACAAAAGCAATGGTAGAGTATTATACAATTAGTACGCCTCGTTTTCCTCCCATCCCGAAAACCTTCACACTCTTGTCTAAAGACAAGGACAATACAGTTCTAAACAGGACAACTCTCGATGATCAATGAAAATATAATATCGGACTTAAACCAACCTGCGGGGGAGAACAACATTGTTCCAGAAGCGAGCGATGGATTTGTTGTCACACCTTTTATTAAAGATGTTATTGATCGGGCGATGCTTTATCTAAATGCTGGATATCCGGTGCATTTTGCTGGACCCTCTGGAACTGGCAAAACAACTCTCGCCTTTCATTTGGCAGCCCAGTGGGGAAGGGCTGTAACGCTTTTGCAAGGAAACGAAGAGCTTGTCACCTCTGATTTGACTGGCAAGGACATTGGTTACAGGAAAAGCAAACTGATAGACAATTACATCCATTCGGTGGTCAAAACTGAGGAACAAATGAGCCGCGTATGGGTGGACAATAGGCTGACAACCGCTTGCCGAAAAGGCGATATGCTTATCTATGATGAATTCAACCGGTCAAAAGCCGAAACGAATAATGTCTTGCTTTCAGTACTCGCCGAAGGCATATTGAATTTACCAGGGCTTCGAGGTTCAGGTGAAGGATACATGGACGTTCATCCTAGTTTTAGAGCAATATTTACTTCAAATCCCGAGGAATACGCAGGTACTCACAAAACGCAGGACGCATTGATTGATCGTATGATCACTATTAAGCTGGATCACCCGGATAGGAATACTGAAATCGAAATATTACATTCCCGCTCTGGGTTGGATAAAGTGGAGTCTGCATATATCGTTGATCTTATCAGAGAACTACGAGGTGAGGAGCATAAATCAAAAACTAGTCTACGTGCAGGTATAGCGATAGCCAAAATAATTAACCAGCAGGGCATTAAACCAAGATCTGGCGATAAATTATTTCAAGCTATTTGTTATGACACACTAAGCATGGAAACGGCCAAAATACAACATGCAGGCCGATCAATTTTCTATGAAATGATAGACGATGTCATTCGAAATATTTGTCCGCCTTTGGGCGCTGAAACAGCCAACCAACGTCAGGCTCGAAAGATAAAGGCAGTGGAGAAGTAGTAATGGCAATGCGCACTAGGCCCCCACGTTCAGTCTCGGATATTAAGACGCACTCTGGAAGTTCAAAAAATAATCATGAGACTTATCGGAATTATTTCCAAGTTGGTGCTCTGGAATTGGAACGTTGGCGCAGGGAACGTGAGCGTGAAGCTGCCTCACTGCGCATCGCCGAGATTGACAATCGCATTGCCGATATTGACAACGAAAAAAAGAAGTTGCTTGATGAAGCAGATGTGGCACAAGGCAAAAGTGCGGCTACCGAAGAGATTGTTGAAAAGAAATCTTCTGGTTTAAAAATTAAATATTAGAGTGAGTTCAATGAGTCCCATGAGCAAAATTCGTACAAGTTCGCAAATACGCACCCATCGAGGATTGAGAAGCTTTCGTTCATGCGTCAATGCGACTGGGATAGCACAAATTCTTCCTGACCTTGGTCGTATTAAACTTGAGGAATACCGTCGCTTGAATAAAGTATTGCAGGCTAATTCCAAGAACAAACCTAGAAGAATCCCTTAAGGAGTATAGTAGTGAGTTCTATCAAGACAAATAGTGGACATCCAAAAATACTCTACGCCCTCACTGCCGCTGAAGGTGAAGCGCCTAGTTACAAAGTAAAAGGATTGGAAGCAGCCAATGTTTATGCTATAGACAATGAAGGGCTAAGGGCTGTCGTTAGTGATACCTTAAGCCCACGCGTACGCCCCGAAAGACGCAATATTACGGCCCATCAAACGGTTTTACATTATTTAATGGAGCAGGGGACCGTATTGCCAATGCGTTTTGGGGTGATCGCCCGCAATTCAGAAGCAGTAAAAAAGCTGCTTCAGACCAATCATAAAAGCATTAAAGAGCATATTCATCGTCTTAAAGACCGGGTGGAAATGGGTTTGAGAGTCAGTTGGGACACTTCCAATATCTATGAATATTTTGTATCAACTCACCCGGTATTGCGTGAAGCGCGTGATGAAATATATAGAAAATCAGAAAACATCAATAGAGACCAAAAAGTCGAATTAGGCAGGCTATATGAGTCTTTGCGGGAAGCTGATCGCAAAGAAAGTGCGGAAAAAGTATTGGAAATATTAGTGGATTATTGTGAAGACATAATTGAAAATCCAATCAAAAAAGAGAAGGATGTCATGAACCTAGCTTGTTTAGTCGAAAGAAATCGCATGGATGAATTCACTAAGGGCGTATTCAAAGCATCCAAATTATTCGATAACGTCTATTTATTTGATTACACAGGTCCGTGGGCTCCACATAATTTTGTTACATTGGATTTGCATGCGCCCTCTTCCAAAACTAAAGTCAAGGAAAGCGAAAGTGATGACGTGGATTAGGTTTTTAGCATGTTGATTGTAGATGATATATTGTTTTTTCCTGTAAAGGGAATTAATTGGATATTTAAACAAATCCATGAAATTGCCGAGGAGGAGTTAGCTGGTGAGGGTGACCGCATCAGGAACAGCCTTACTGAGCTTTATATGATGCTGGAAACTGGTCAGATTACGGAAGAAGAATTTGATCAACAAGAAAAGGTTTTATTGGATCGTCTCGATACATTGGAAGAGGACGACGACATAATAGATAATGAAACTGGGGAAGAGGAAGAGGAAGAGGAAGAGGAAGAGGAAGAGGAAGAGGAAGAGGAAGAGGAAGAGGAAGAGGAAGAGGAAGAGGAAGAGGAAGAGGAAGAGGAAGAGGAAGAGGAAGAGGAAGAGGAAGAGGAAGAGGAAGAGGAAGAGGAAGAGGAAGAGGAAGAGGAAGAGGAAGAGGAAGAGGAGGACATTGGCAAGGATGTTATCCCAAGGAATGAGGGATGATGGATAATGTACTTCCTGCCTTCCTTAAGGATGATTTATCGCTGAAACTTATTTTTTTCGGCGGCAAGGGCGGTGTAGGCAAAACCACATGCGCTTGCGCGACGGCCTTGAAATTGTCTTTGGGCCAACCCGATAAGCCCTATTTATTAGTTTCAACGGATCCCGCCCACTCCCTTTGTGATAGCCTAGCCGGTCTTATATTGCCAAAAAATTTGGAGGTTTTAGAACTGGATGCAGTAGCCTCGTTAAATAAATTCAAGCGTAGGCATGAAAAAGTTCTTGAAGAAATCGCGGAACGTGGGACTTTTTTGGACGAGGAGGATCTGCAAAGCCTTATGGACCTTTCACTGCCAGGCATGGATGAATTATCGGCTTACCTAGAAATTGCCGAGTGGTTGCAACAAAAACGCTACCATTGTATTGTTATCGACACTGCACCTACTGGGCACACCCTACGCCTACTCGAAATGCCTGATTTAGTTCGTCGATGGCTTGTGGGTCTAGACACATTACTTGCTAAACATCGCTATATTCGTCGGCATTTTACCGGTGATAACCGGCTTGATCATCTGGATCGCTTTCTTCTCGAAATGGATGATTCAGTCAAAGTAATGGAAAAACTGATGATTGACCCTGCAAGCTGTCGATTTGTGATAGTGATGTTGGCCGAGATGATGAGTGTTGAAGAAAGCGCTGACTTGGCTAGAACACTTAGTGGGAGAAAAATTCCAACACCAGAATTAATAGTTAATCAGCTTCTTCCTGCTAATGACTGCCCAGTTTGTTCAACTAGGCGAAAAATGCAAATGCTCTCGCTCTCGTTGGCCTTGAATCGTTTGCGTGAACAACAATTCTGGACATTGCCGCTACTGCCGGTAGAGCCCAGCGGCGGGGCTTTATCTACATTGTGGTCTCAAGTGCGCTCAATTGAGCAAATCGACCAGCCAATCAAATCTGCATTTGAGTTGCCAATAAGGGTGGAAGAACCAAGTCCGTTACCTAATCGCTCAAGTAAGTTATTGATATTTTCGGGAAAGGGTGGTGTAGGCAAGACTACAATGGCTTGTGCTACTGCGTTACGTATGCATGAGCAGTACCCAGATTTGCGAATAATACTTTTTTCCACTGATCCGGCGCATTCACTTGCTGATTGCCTTGGTATTGCAGTCAAAGGCAGACCAACTCCAATTTTTCCCGGATTGGACGCACAAGAAATCAACGCCGAAGTAGCCTTTGATGAAGTTCGGCGGGAATATCGTTCTGAACTCGAAGATTTTTTGGCAGATGCCCTTCCCCATGTTGATATAACATTTGACCGGGAGGTGATGGAACATCTTCTTGATCTAGCACCGCCCGGGCTGGATGAGATCATGGCATTGACAGCAGTTGTGGAACATCTCTCTGCCGGCTGTTATGATGTAGTGGTGATGGATTCAGCCCCCAGTGGGCATCTAATCCGATTACTGGAAATGCCGGGAATCATTGGCGGCTGGCTAAAACAATTTTTTTCCTTGCTGCTTAAATATAGACACGTAATGCGACTGCCTAAACTCTCGGAACGTTTGGTGGATTTGTCCCGAAAGCTCAAAGCGCTTCGAATTTTGCTCAGCGATCCGGACAAAACATCGCTATACGCAGTGACAATCCCAACCAACTTGGCATTGGAAAAAACCTCGGAAATGCTGCTTAGTTTGCATCAACTAGGAATAGGCACGAAAGCGATGCTTATTAATCAAATCACACCTGAAAGTGATTGTGAATTGTGCCGAGCTTTAAATCAACGTGAAGACCAGCAGATCGAGAAAGCGAGGGAAGTCCTTTTTGTTGATTTGCCAAAAACGCGAATTTATCTTCACTCTAATACAGGGGGGTTGGCTAGGTTAACGACGCTTGGATCAAAACTTTTCTTGAGCTGATAAATAAAATACACCACTATCAACATCAAAAGGTTGCCTGATAGGAAGGGTTACAATACAACAGAAATTATTATGAACCTATCAATAAATAAAAGAGAAGATAATCAACAGGTTTCCTTGTGTGAAGCTTTGGACCGGATTCTTAATAAAGGTGCAGTGATTGCCGCAGACATTACAATATCAGTTGCTGACATAGATTTGGTGTATTTGAGCTTGCAAGCCTTGCTATCCTCTGTGGAAACGGGGAAAAAGTTAAGAGGATAAAATAGATGAGCTATGAAAATTGAAGATTCGCCTCAATACATTAACAATGCGCGCACGGCTACCCTGCCACAATTGAGTAAAAGTGCCGATTTAACAGGCACACGTTCCAGATTGGAAATTGATGGGGACAGGGTGCGTAATGGTTTGGCGCAATTAGTGCTAACTCTGGTAAAGTTGTTACACGAACTGCTTGAAAGACAGGCAATACAGCGTATGGACTCAGGTTCATTGACAGACGAAGAGGTTGAGCGGCTCGGACTAGCTTTGATGAGACAGGCCGAGGAACTCGATAGGTTGAGGGAGCTTTTCGATCTGAAGGAAGAAGATTTGAATTTGGATTTAGGCCCATTAGGCCGATTACTTTAAGGGTTACCCCTATGAACGACAGAAAATCATTAACTCATTCCACCAACTCGACAACTGTTGCGGATTTACTTGAACGGCTGTTAGACAAGGGTATCGTTATAAGTGGCGATATCCGCATCAGGTTGGTTGAGGTAGAATTGTTAACCCTTGAAATTAGGCTGCTGATTTGCTCCGTAGACAAAGCAGTGGAAATGGGTCTGGATTGGTGGAGCGGCAACCCTGCGTTTGATTCTAGGGCAAGGGTTCCGGCCCTTGTTGCCCCGGATATGGAAGAGCGTTTGAAGCGACTTGAAGCCCGCCTAGAAATTCCCGAGCTTGTAACCGAAGAAATAGCTTGACTACGAGAATTTAAATGCGCACATTGGTTCGTTTTCCCATTATTCATGGCAATGAAGATATGGGCAAGCTTGATGGGGCTGTGAGTAAAACCCGGACAGAGGAAGATGCCCAAAAACATCAGGAAGTCGTTAAATACTTCTGGAAGACCATAGAGGAGGCAATCAAAAGTTTTGGGCTTGATTTTTCTAAAGTGAAAATATATCAGGATAGCCTCCCAATTTGTGGTAAGGAGGTTGAAATTGTAGATGACACTGCGAAAACTGGTAGCCAGAATTACCTATTATTGCAATCACTGCGGAACAAAGGGGCAACCATAATGGGAACGGAATCGCCAACTTTGTTATTGGAGGAATACGAATTAATGCAACAGGTATATAATCCTAATCATGGTCAAAAACCGCCGAGCATGGAATTAGCCCAATCATTATTGGATCGACGTGATGAATATATTTCCATAAGAATAAATGAAACATTATTAGATGGAGAGTTGGGATTGCTTTTTTTAGGCTTGAACCATCGTATTGAGGGCAGATTGGCTAGCGATATAACCTTAATCCAACCTCTTGGAGAACTAAGGCAAGGTAAATAATCGTTGTTATTTTCCAAATCTCCGTGAGAGTCTTAATTTACAGCGTTTTCATGTTTAAAATATAACTAAAAATGAATATTCAAGCAGTCTCTGATTTAAATAAGTATCTAGCACAGCCATGCGCCTTATCAAGTAACCATTTGATGTTGAAAGCGCTGTATCACTTCGAATGAATATGATCGCTAGAGAACCATGAAATCAACAGTTAATAACCCTGGATATGTTGTAATAATTGATGATGATAAAGATATATGCCAGTTGCTTGCTTTTCTTCTGGAAAATGCAGGTTATGAGACCAAGCAAGGCTATGATGGAACGACAGCCATGCAACTTCTGGCACTAAGAGAACCCGATGTCCTATTGCTTGATAGTATAATTCCTGAACCTAATGGTATGGTTGTACTATCCCATGCTCATACTCTTTACCCGCAGCTTCCTGTAGTAATTATAACTGGAAATGCCGGGATACTAAGTGCAGTTTGCGCAATTAAAGCGGGTGCATGGGATTATATTCCTAAACCATTCGATAACTCCAGTGTCTTAAAACTTGTTGACCGTGCGATGAAAACGCGCTGGGGTAAGCAAGATGCAGGCAACAACTTGATTATTAGCACGAAAGAACGAATTGCATCACTTATGGGAAATAGCCATAAGATACAATGTCTTGCCAATGATCTTATTCGAGTTGCACATACCGACTTTTCGGTAATTATCCAAGGCGAAACAGGCACAGGCAAAGAGCTGGTAGCGAAAAATATCCATCGTTCCAGCCCTAGAAAAGATGGCCCATTCGTACCGATAGATTGCGGAGCAATACCTGACACATTAATAGAAAATGAACTATTCGGTCATGAAAAGGGTTCATATACAGGGGCCGACCATGGTCAGCCTGGTAAGTTTGAGGCAGCGGAGGGTGGAACCTTATTCTTGGATGAAATTGCCAATATGACACTCTCCGCTCAATCCAAACTTTTACGAGCACTGCAAGAACGGATAATCTATCGCATCGGGGGAACAAAGCCCATTCCTGTCAATGTCCGTGTGCTAGCTGCAAGCAATGAAAATCTTTTGGACGCAGTTGTTAAAGGAAAATTCCGCGAAGATTTATATTATCGCTTGAACGAATATGTGATTAGAATTCCACCGTTAAGGGAGCGGCCAGAAGATATTCTGGCCTTAGCCAATCGTTTCATAGAAGAAACAATCGCCGAACTAGACAAGCCAAAAATTGATTTCTCGGTTTCTGCCAAAGAAACTATGCTCAGGTATCAATGGCCCGGGAATGTGCGGGAGTTGCGGGCTGTGACTCGCCGTTCTTCGCTAATCTCAGAAGGTGAAATCAAACCCGAAGATCTAGGCTTAAACCTACAAAAACTGGCGCAAGCAAATTCACTTAAATCCGAAAATTCGATTCCGGGGATTAAGAGTTCTGGAACTGATTTGATACAAAACCTTTATCTTGATGGTTCCTCGCTCAAAGAAATCACTCAATTGAATATAGACGAGATAGAGCGTATCGTCATCTTAGACACTTTGAAAAAAACTGGCAATAACAAAGCGGAGGCGGCACGCCGTTTGAATATTGACTATAAAACACTGTATTCCAAGCTCAAAAAAATCAATTCTACTGTGGAGAAATAAAACATGACTGGCATCAAGAAAGTTAACGTAGGCGGGAATGTGGAGGGGATTCTTCGAGGTCTAGGTGACCTAGTCGAAAGGCTCGGTGCATTGGCCGAAAAGAGTGAAGAGTTGAAGCAAAGTGGTGTCTTCGACATTAATACTGGCGGAAAGGATGCTAAAGCGGTTTATGGATTTTCAGTCAAAATGGGCTTGGGTGGGGATGAAACCAAAATTGAACCCTTTGGCAATGTCCGACGTAACGAGCAAACTGGCGAAACCGTGGTGCATGAAGTCTCCGAACCTTTAGTGGATGTTTTGGATGAAAATGACCATGTGTTGGTTTTGGTTGAATTGCCAGGAGTTGGTGATGAAGATCTTACCCTAGATTTAGTTGGTGATATTCTCACTCTACATGCGGAGCGCGGAAGCAAGAAATACCATAAGGAAATTGTCTTACCGCGTGAGTTCAAAACCGAGCAAATGGAACGCACCTGTCGCAACGGCATATGTGAAATTAAACTAAAAGACTAAAAGACTGAACAATGCCATGTCCGAAGTATTAAAACTAAAGGTTGTTGAAGGGCTCCCCAAAGATACGGGGCGGGGATACGCCCGTATGGATCCATCCGAAATAAGCAAGCTGGGCTTAGCGGTTGGGGAAATTGTCCAATTGCGCGGTAAAAGCATGAGCGTGGCCAAGCTCATGCCAACCTACCCGGACATGCGCGGCAAGGAAAGTGTGCAACTGGATGGGCTGACGAGGCGTAACGCGGGACTAGGCTTGGATGACAAGGTCCAGATAGAAGCTACAACATGGAAGCATGCCACAAGAATTGTGCTAACCCCGACCACCATCGTACCGGGTCAACGCGATTTGAAATATATCGGCAGTTTGTTGGATGGCTTGCCGGTAGTCAAAGGGGATATTTTGCGCGCCCATTTGTTCGGTAGCCGTTCGGCGGATTTTAAAGTTGAAGATTGCTCGCCAGCAGGGCCAGTGCTGATCAACTCCGCCACCGCGCTAACCATCGGCAAAACCGGACAACAAAATAGCGCATCCGCCACTCAGCGACTTTCTTATGAAGACGTGGGGGGCCTCAAGAACCAAGTGCGACGGATTCGCGAGATGATCGAACTACCCTTGCGTTATCCCGAGGTCTTTGAACGATTGGGGATAGACGCGCCCAAAGGCGTGTTGTTAAGTGGTCCGCCCGGTTGCGGCAAGACCCTAATTGCCCGGATTATCGCCCAAGAAACCGATGCTAACTTCTTCTCCATCAGTGGGCCGGAGGTGGTGCATAAATTTTACGGCGAAAGCGAAGCCCATCTGCGGAAAATATTTGAAGAAGCCAGCAGCAAAGGTCCTAGCATAATTTTCCTTGACGAGATTGACTCCATCGCACCGCGCCGTGACAAAGTGCTCGGCGATGTTGAAAAGCGCATCGTAGCGCAATTGCTGGCGTTAATGGACGGACTTAAGGGGCGCGGAAAAGTCATTGTGATCGCTGCGACCAACCTGCCTAACTCCATGGACCCGGCTTTGCGGCGTCCCGGACGGTTTGACCGGGAAATAACCATCCCCATTCCAGACCGTGAAGGCCGACGGGAAATTCTTGAAATCCATAGCACAGGAATGCCCTTGGATGACGACGTTAAGCTAAATCATTTGGCGGATGTCACCCATGGATTTGTCGGCGCAGATTTGGAGGCATTGTGCCGGGAAGCGGCAATGAGTGCGTTGCGCCGCTTGCTGCCTGAAATTGATTTTAGTGCTGACCTCCCCTATGACCGTTTGGCTGCGCTGACCGTGACCATGGACGATTTCCGTTCGGCGTTGTGCGAAGTGTCTCCTTCCGCAATACGTGAAATGTTTGTGGACATACCCGATGTGCGTTGGGAAGACGTGGGTGGGTTGGGCGATGTGCGCAGGAGGCTGGTGGAAGCGGTCGAATGGCCCATCAAATACCCTGAACTTTACAAGCAAGCGGGTGTTCAGCCTCCAAAGGGGTTACTGTTGGCAGGCCCTCCCGGCGTTGGCAAGACCCTGATTGCCAAAGCCGTCGCCAATGAAAGCGGTGTCAACGTCATCTCCGTCAAAGGGCCGGCACTGATGTCCAAATATGTGGGCGAATCGGAACAAGGCGTGCGCGAACTGTTCCATAAAGCGCGATTGGCATCGCCATGCATTATCTTCCTAGATGAAGTCGATTCGATCATACCTATTAGAGGTGAAAGCTCGGGCGACTCCCATGTCGCAGAAAGGGTGCTCAGCCAGTTCCTCTCCGAGATGGATGGCTTGGAAGAGCTTAAAGGTGTGTTTGTCATGGGCGCAACCAACCGGATTGATATGATCGACCCCGCCATGCTTCGCCCAGGGCGTTTTGACGAAATTGTCGAACTATCCTTGCCTGATGAAGAAGCCCGCCGCGAGATTCTAACCGTGCATTTGCGCAGTAAGCCGCTTGGTTCGGATATTGATGCCGAAACCTTGGCTGCCCGTTGTGGAGGGGCAAGCGGTGCGGAATTGGCGGCAGTATGCAACCGTGCGGCCTTGTGCGCGCTGCGCCGTGCTGTCGAGCAAAGTAAGGCCGGCCCTGAAACGCCAGTGACCGTTTTGGTGGAAAAGGAAGATTTCAACGCGGCGATCTTGGAGATGTTCGGGCCAGAGGCATAATGGAGCAGATATCGACAACCCAACCAGAGGGTAGCGTAGCCACTTACGTCTACTGTTTTTCCCTAGCTGGAATATCCCCACCCGTAGGCGCAGGGGTGGATGAAAACCGTCCCACCCAGGTGCTTACCGTAGGTGGGCTGTCCGCTGTAGTCAGTTGGGTGGCTTTGGAGGATTTTACCGGCGCAACCGGCGAAGCCAATCTTCAAGATATTGCTTGGCTCGGTCCGCGTGCCTGCCGCCATGCCGTCGTCGTCGAACAAGTGATGGCGGTGGCTCCGGTGTTCCCCCTTCCCTTTGGCACCTTGTTTTCAAGCTTAACCGTGCTTGAGCAAGAAATCAACCGCAGGTCGGGCGAAATTTCCGCAGTGTTGGAAAAAGTGGCTGGCTGCCAGGAATGGTCTGTGCTGGGTAGTTTGGATCGTAATGCAGCCGTCGATTACAGGCTAGTCGACGGTTTGCAATCGGGCCGGCTTAAGCTCCCTGATGCCATTGGACGCCGCCATCTTGAAGAACAAAAAATACGACGGCAATTGGCATCGGATTTGGACGACTGGCTTAGCGAACGCTTGGAATCATTACAGCAAGAATTGGCAGGTTTCGCCCGCGATTTCCGCCAGAGGCGTTTGACTGAAAATAAAGTTTCCCATTGGGCCTTTCTTGTCCCCGAAGGCCAAGTCGAGGCTTTTCAAATCAAACTGGGGCAAATGACCCGCGAACAGGAAGCATTTGGTCTGGCTCTCCGCTTAACCGGGCCTTGGCCGCCCTATACCTTCAGCCAGTCTGCGCAATGAGCCTGCTGCTCTATGGCATAGTCGCGGAGAACGCATTGCCTGTCGATTTCGACGCATCCCTGCTGTTAATTAATGTGGATGGTTTGACGGCAGTGACCGCTAGTTGCGAACAGGCAGACCAAGATGTCGAAACGGTGCTTGCTTTTGGCAGCGTGGTGGGTCGCATCCACCAACACACCACCATCATCCCCATTCGCTACGGTAGTTTGTTGCCGGACGAAGCCGCCGTCGTCGAGCACTTGACGGAGAAGGCCGCCCATTACCGTCAGCGTTTGTCAGAACTGCAAGGCTGCGAGGAAATGGGCATACGCTTGGCTACGGCGACGCCCGAACCGAACCCACAACCAAACTCAAAAGCCATCAGCGGCCAAGACTATTTGCAGGCGATCAAGCGCAAATACTCAGCGACAGAACAGGCAGAAAAGGAAGCCACCGAATTGGATATCGCATTGGCGGGGTTATTCAGCAAACGCTGCGGCGAAACGGGCCTGTTTGCCGGACAGCACACGTACTTGGTCAGCTATCTGGTGCCTAGGGACAAGCTGGATGCATTCCGCGCAAAGCTGGACGGGCTTTTCGAGACGGGAACCCATAAGGGCATCATCAGCGGCCCTTGGCCGCCGTATAATTTTGCGGGTTGAGCCATGTCGGGCAACGATGGTGCCATGCCCGACATGGCTTATTGTATACAAATGCCAACACCTGGCGACCAACAGGGAAAGTGCCGTAGCCCGGATGTAGCCGATTACGGCGGAATCCGGGTTTTGTGGCTTGTGAAGCAGGAAGGGATATGTCATCCCTTCCGAAACGTTAATTCACGCCAGTCTTCGTCGGAATTACAGCGTTTTCTATATCTATTTGTTACTTACATATATACGCCCCCATGTCGGCAAATGGTTGCCGACCTACTGCGTATCAAGGACTGTAGGGCGGCAACCCTTTGCCGCCAACTATTTCAAAACATAAACAAAGTAATCAATTGACATTAAAAACGCTGTAACTCCTAAAATATTTCATGCTATCATGGCGCATGAATATTCCTTGCAACCGTGGGGGGTGGCAATGCTCAAAATGGTGGGTTCTAGCGGCCAGATTTCGCTAGGGAAGAAATACGCGGGAAAGTATTTCGAAGTAGACGAACGGGAAGACGGCAGCATATTCATGGTTCCCATGCGGGTTATCCCCGAATCAGAAGCTTGGCTGCATAGCCTGGATTTGCAGGCACAACTCCGGCGGGCGGATGACTGGTACCGGGAACATCCACCCGCCGAAACCAATCTCGATGCCTTGGCGCAAAAGCTTGGGGTCGATGCGTGAGCGGAAGGGTTAAGCTCGACTTAAACTTCCCGGATTTTCAGGCGCAACTCTTCGCGCTTGAAGTGAACGAACTCAAGCCACTGTTCAAGACTTTGACGAAGTTATTAGGCATGGTTTGGACGGATGTCTACCGCGACCCCGGCTTGAACTGGGAAAAGGTCAAATCCATGGAAAACACCTACACGATCCGCCTTTCGCTCCAGCACTGGGCCGTAGTTTGCCGGAATGAGGATTTTCTTTGCTTCAAAAGCCTGCATCCAAGCCATGATAGTGCTTGCGGTAGGAAATGAATGTGCTGTTCGCGATAATGGCTACCCGCAAACATTAAGACGGGCTGGATTTTTTGGAAACCGTGCTTGTTCGGGGTGATCGCGTCCTTGATACCAACAGCCTGTCTGCACGACAAAGAGGGCCGAGTGCGCAATAGCGGTATTCCGCGTATTGCGCCTGAAGTCTTCCCATTCGGCGCAATACGGTTTCGCCTATTGCGCCCTTGGGCTACGGGCTGGTAGGATGCGTCAAAATGCAAACCAAAAGACAATCAAAGTAGACTATCAAAATCCTGCCGACTCAATATGCTGATTATTTCTACAGTACAATCTAACACACGATAAAAAATATTATCAACCCCGCACACGCTACGCCTATATCCTTCTCGGATATGGTCAACAGCTTGGTATAAATACGGGTTTTCTGCAATTTGTTCAAACCGATTAAATAATTCATCAAAATATATATCTGCTTGAGCCTCACCAAATTCTTTAACACCATACATGTATATAAGCCGCAAATCGTCCTTAGCATCTTCCGTTAATTTATAATTCCCCATTACGCATCAACTCCCCCTTGAATTCCGCTCTAATATCCTCGGCGGTCTGGGTTACAAGTCCGCTATTTTCTGACTTGATTAGCCTCGCACGAATCATTTCTATTTGATTTTGACGTTCCCTTGCCCTACGTATTAGTTCATTCACAATTTCGCTTTTACTGCTGTATTCCTCGTTTTCAATCAACGAATTTAACCAATTATCGTTTGGTGCTGTAAAAGAAATGCTTTGCCTTGTCATCGTTCTATCTCCTTGTAATGTGGTGTATATTAGCTTTAAATCTACATCATAAATGCACCATACGTCAAGGGCCGTAAGGACGCAATAGCGGTACTCCGCGTATTGCGCCCTTACGCCCGGTTTAACTTGCACGGGTATCAGGTATTAACCCCGACTTTCAGGCCCGGCTATCCCTACCGTTGACTTGATTAAATAAGGTGGCCGGGATTTGATCTCCTCGTAAATCTTGGCGATATACTCGCCAATGATGCCTAGGCTAATCATGATGAAACTTCCAATCAGCAACAGCGTGATGATGATGGTGGCGAAACCGGAAACAGCCTGTCCCTGATGCCAAGACCAAAGCGCTTCGCTTGCCACAGCAAAGCCCAAAACTAGCGTCATCAACCCCAGAAAAGTGACAATGCGCAAGGGTGCGCTAGTGAACGAAGTCAATGCGGTGATAGCCAACTCAACCAAAGACCAAAACGACCATTTGCTCTCATTCTCGATGCGGTTGGAAACATCGAATTCAATATACTCCTCCCGGAAACCGATCCAACTGGAGAGTCCCCGAAAAAACCGTTCCCTTTCAGGCAATTGATTAACTAATATGTCGACGATTTCACGGTCCAACAACTTGTAGTCGGATGAGTTATGGATATTGATGCCACCTAGCCAAGATATTATCTTATTAACCGCCAAAGCGGCTAGGCGCTTCCCCGCACTGTCGGTTTTTCGGCTGCGTTTCACGGCGTGGACAATTTTTGCCCCGTTGTGCCATTTTGCCAACATTTCAGGAATCAACTCAGGGGGATGCTGAAGATCCGCGTCAATGACGATAACCGCCTTGCCCCGCGAATATTTCAAGCCGGCCAATAATGCAGCCTCTTTGCCGAAATTGCGGCTGAAAGACACGCCTTTGACGTTGGGTTCTGTTTGGGCGTAAAGGCAAACCCGTTCATAGGTGTCGTCACGGCTGCCATCGTCGATGACGATGATTTCCCAATTGCCAGGAACGGTTTGCAGAATCCCGGATATCGTCGCCAAAGCGCGGTCCACGCCTTCCCCCTCGTTATAGGCAGGAATGACGACACTGATATCAGGTAATTTGGCTAGCGGTGTATTCACGATAATTTATCAAGCGAATATTGAATTCCCCGAATAATGCCTTGATTCCGGTGCTGGTCAACAAGTTCAATTCGTCTTCCCATGCATGATAGGACAATAGACGCGAATCGGCAATCTCAGCGGGGTCGAAAAGGCCCGGATGGCACATCAATTCATACGCCCTGCCCGGTTTCAGCCTGGCAAGGCGGTTTTTTAGATAAGCGAAATCGAGTTTTCCGCTACGGCTCAAACCGATGAACAAAGGGACACTTTCGCCACTGTGCAGGGCATTGACCGATTGCATCGCTTGTAACAGCACATTCCTCAACCCGGAGGAAAAACCCAACGGGGGCATCCATTCCGCACGGGTCAGGCGCAGGTGGGGAATATGGTATTCCTCGGCGAGTTGCCTTGCTAATTTGAACAATTTGGGGAGCATGTGGATATGTTCATGGGAATTAAGAAATACAGGGTTAATTCCACAACGCAAGACCGTTTCGATTTGGGCGCACCATTCAATCTGCACACACTCCAAGCCTATCCGCCCGGAAAGGATTTCGCCGGTCATGGCAAAGACCCCCGGAAAATTTCCATCCCACCTGCCGAGTTTCCCCGCCATCACTGAAGTCAATGGATTGCGCGAGGTCAAGTTAAGATGGATGCCTAAATCAAGGTTTTCATACCCTGACAGCCAACTGATTTGGCTTTCCAATTGCGGCCCGTTGGCAAGGATTCCTGTGGCCGTCACCGTACCCGCAGCCACTGCCTTGAGTATGCCGCGGCTGACACAGGGATAATAACCGTAATCATCGGCGTTGACGATCAGCTGAATGGAACAAGGCAGCAAAATCATCGTCCATCTGTCCGGGAAAAACGATAAAGCAGCAAATAACCGTTATGCGATCCCACCGGCTGCAAACGTTTTTTGATGGCTTCGGGAAGGTCGGCCCAACTCCGTATGGGGCAAGCGAAAAAATTCTGCTTGGGATTGTCCATTGCGGTCTGGAAATCTTCGACATTGGCTAATTCTGCAACTTTGCCACGGGTGTAGAACTGCGCCGAATAGGGGTTTTCCCACAGATAGACCAATTTGTCTTCGTCGCCCTTGCGAAGTTGCAGGTACTGGTCCACCAAAGGTTTTTGGGTGCGGACAAAGTTCAAAGGCCAGATTTGCCAAGCTATCACAGCCCCCAAAAACAATCCAGGAAACAAAATGCCTATTCCAAAAACAATTTTGTCATTGGAAAACCAGCCGATCCTACCCTCTCGCAGCCATTCGGCAAGCAGCAACGCGCAACCCGGCAAGCCAGGCATGACATAGGTCCAGATGGCATTAGCCGCCAGCGTAAAAAACAACAGCGGTGAAAGCATCCATAACAAGCAATACAACCGCCAACCATCCTTACAAGCCAGCAAATCACAGGCTTTTTTGCGCCAAAGCGCCAAAGAAACCACACTAAGGAAAATTGGCGACCAAGGCAGGGCAGAAACCAGCCAATAGATCCAAATTGAGCCAAGCGGGTGTGCGCGGCCACCACCGTATAGATCGCCATGCCAGCCTTTTTCGGTGAAACGTTTCCAATGTTCACCAATAAAAAAATATTCCAAAAATCCTGGGGTGCGGTGCTCGGCGACCAAATACCAAGGCACACTGATGGCTAACATCAACAAACTGCCCTTGATCCAAGGCAACTTGCGCCAGACCGCGCCCCATTCGTTACGAATCAGTGTCCATAGTCCAACCGGGATGCCGACAAGAATCACAGCGATGGGGCCTTTGGACATCAGCCCGATGGACAAGCCAATGAAAAAGAGATAACCGTAATACGATTTGGTCGTGTGCAAGGCCAGCCAAAAGGAAACCAACGCCAGAGTGACACCCATGGTAAGGCACTGATCCATAGCGACACTTCCCGCCATTACGAAAAACAATACCATGCCCGATAAGATCGCTGGAGCGGTGAATCCTATGGGCTGTTCGGGCCTAGCCTTGGTTAAGCGGTGCACCATCCAAATGGTTGCAACACAAAGCAGAAGCGCGGAGAAGCGTGAAGCAAACTCGTTTATACCGAAAATGCCTAGAGAGAATGCATTCAACCAAACGGCAAGGGGTGGCTTGCCCCAGAATGGCACGCCATAGCCGATTTGAGGCGTGACCCAAACACCGGTTTCCAGCATCTTGCGGGCCATTTCCGCATAGCGGCTTTCGGTTGGGTCGATCAGCGGGTAGAACCCCAGCGTGATCAATCGGATCAACAACACCAATGCCAGAAACACCAGTCCCAGTTTGCAGTGGGGACTGACCCGATTGAGCCAGTTTTTGCCCAACCTCAACGCCAATGCACCGAATCGTTTACCGACTGCTTGCAAAGCTAGACTTTCATTTGCCTGGTTACTCATACCGCAGCACTATCGCCGAGGGACTCGACCCTATTCCTGCGAACAGCCATGACTAGTAGGGCAGACCAGACAACCAAGCTGGACCAGCACAGCAACCGATAAAATTCCATGGGTTTGTCTACGTTAGTCCAAAGGGTAAAAATGAAACAAAGCATCAACACACCAAAAGACAGCCAACGTGACAACCTGTCTTTACCACTCAGAAAAATGACCGTCAGTACGGCAAAAGGCAAAAGCAGCAAACCGAAATAATGGGTTTCCGAGATTGGAGGAATTAATAGATTCCACATCACAAATGCCGAAACAACGACTATTTGCGTTTTGGCATCGGCTTTCTTGGCAATCCAGGCCATTAAAGCGAGCATGCCCAAGGCCGCCGCCGCCAGTGCCGGTTTAATTAGTTGCGGAGGTGTTTTCAACGTTAGCAATAGTGCTTCGATGGATTGGTTGCGAGGCTTCTTGCTATCCAGCAATTGCGCGTAAAGAAAATTGCCTTCTCGCGAATTATTGGCGGACAAAGCGGGTCCGGCGACTATCTGCCCCCATTGTTGCCAATAGTCCAAGTTTTTTCCCCAACCGTAGACAGTAGAAGGCAATATGAAGCCACCAATCACTAGGAAGGATAAAAATGCACCGACGAAACGCCATTGTCGCCGCCATGCGAAATAGGCCAAGAGGGCGACGGGGAAAGCCTTGATCAAGCCGGCTGCCGCCAAAGCCACGCCGCCCAAGGCAGGGCGTCCGCGCCACCAGAAGTAGACTGCCGCAATCATCAGCCAAATCATAAATACCGATGCTTGGCAACGCATCAAACCTGATACCAACCAAGGGGATGTCAACAAAAGGGGAACTTCATACAAAGTCCACAAGTCGATTTTCTTGGCCGCATCGGGTACAAGCTCACTCGCCAGCTTGACCGCCATCATAGTAGCCGAAGCCAGCGCCGCCAATGACAGCAGATACCAAAGTCCACTACCCCAAGCGAGAGGGAGTTTTGCAAAGGGTATCAATAATATGGCAAATGGCGGGGGGTAAACATAAAGCCACCCATGTATATTTTGTGCTTGATAGATGTTCGTACTATCAATGACGGCTTGGCCCGCCGCACGATAAACGGTGAAATCGCCCCGCTCGACATCGTTCCAAGCCACGTTATAGATCGTTCTGTAACCCACGACGAGAAGAAAAATCGCCATTACAGCAAGAAAGAGCCATCGTACCCAGTCAATGGAGGACTTAGGGGGTTTGATGCGTATTGCATCAACAAGATTATCAGCCTTGCCTGGCCGAAGATGTTCCTGTGAATAATTCATAATTCCGTGGCGTTTAGGCAATAAAGTGTCGATTTTTTTGGTTTATAAACCAATAAGGCATAAAAGGTAGCGTATGATTTTAACCCAAAAGTGCATTGGCTGTATATTCAGACTACCTTTGGGGGTGCGATTAAAAGTGATGCACACGAATCGTCCTGCGTTTGAAAATACGCTTGGAGTGCAAGGCTTGCCTTGCTTGCTCGCGCCATCGCAAGGCAAGCCTTGCACTCCCGCAACACTTTTAATCGCACCCACCTTTGGGCAGCAATTCTCAGTTTGGATCAAAGCCCCGTCATTTCGGCAGGGATGCCGAAATCCAGGCCAAGGATGGTAACAAGCCAACGGATTCAAGCCCATCATAATCAACCAGTTTGCCATCCATGGTCGCTGGATTTCGGCATCCCTGCCGAAATGACGGGTTTATATTTATCGTTTCTGGTCCAAATTGAGAATTGCTGACCTTTGGGCTTCTTCTTCCGGTATTATCCGCTCTAGCATTCCGTGTTCAGAAACTTGCCGGACACTTTGGGAACTCAACAAACTGCGACCCTCCCGCAAGCAAGCGCCCAACTCGGATGAATAGACCGCCAAAAACTCATCCGCCAGAATCTGAATCCGCGCAAATCCGGCATTGACCCCGTTTCGTAGACCCTTGTAGGCGGTTCGTTCATGGGAAGGTTTGATTTTCTGATTGATAAAAAATGGTAGCACCCACGCGATGGCAACAATCAGCATACTGTGAATGGCGAAATCAGCGCCTAAAAACCCCGCATGAGCCTGGGCGCTTTCATAATAAGCGGTGAATGCCTGCCAAGATACCCAGCCCATTGCAGACAAGGGAAAGAGCACCGCGCACAAGGCAGTAAACTTAAGCGACAGCCGCTGTAAAACGTTGCCTGGATTTCCCAGTGCGACCCTTAACCCCTTTTGCGCCTCGGTTATCATCAATTTTGGAGCAGACTCAGCCACCCTAGCCAATTTCGATTTCAATGGCCTGACGGGCAATCTGCGTTCACCTGCCTCCTCCGACAATCGGTCAAGGGCATCTTGCAATTGCATTTGCGCCCAATCATCCCAAAGAATGGACGGCGAAGCCGCAGTTCGGGTTTCCTTATCTTTATCCTTTTGTCCCAATTCGATGGATAGCCGCAACGGGTTGGCATCATGCTGCACGAACGCCTTGGCCACCTCGCCCATGGGCCATTTTAGCCCCTGCAATAAACCCTCTACGTTTTCGCCCCAAATCTCCGTCCATCGTTCACGCAATCCTTTGATTGCCTCATCGCCGCCTAGATGACCCAGGCAGGCAGCGACCGCTGCCTGAAGTTCATCTCTTCGTGCATTCAAAGCCCGTGCTTCCAATTGTTCCATCAAATGGGTCTCGGACAAAGTTTGAATTGCCGTTTCCAACTCAATGAATTCGTCGGGCTTGCGTTTATACAACTCTTCCCGGCAATCAGTGCGAAACACCAATGGGCTGGCGAAGCCTCCAAGGCGCAGCAGTTTGACGAAATCAGCCAATTGCGCTTCCTGTCCACGGTCCCAATGGTTTATCACGAACAGCCAAGCGTGTTTGCGCACATGTTCGCGCAGCAGCCGCCAACCTTTGTCGTCACGGTAACGCTCCGGGCTTACGACATAGATCAGCACATCAATATGCGGTAGCCAGTCAGCGACCAAATCCCGATTGCTGGCTTCGGTACTGTCAATGTCGGGCATGTCTATCCACAACACTTGGCGGCGCTTTTCATTGTTGTGGTGGGCAACGTGTACCCGGTCCACAGGGAAGCCCTCCGGCAGTTGGTGGATATGCAGCGATTCGTGCAGAAAAATAGAAAGTTCTCGTGAGGTGGGCCGTTCGACACCCACCCTTGCAATAGCCTGCCCAGCTAGACGATTTAGCAAAGTGCTTTTTCCTACCCCAGTGCCGCCGAAAAAGGCCGCCACCAAAGGCCGGTGCGTGCCAGGTTCGAACAATCCGGCGGGACTGCGGTTTTCCAAATCCGTTAACCGGACGATATCGGCTTCTGTCAGCCAGCCGCCATCCCGCGATTCCAACGCCCAGCGTTTGGCTGCTTCCAATTGTTGGTCAAACTCGTCGCGCATGGTGGGGTTCTGGTAAGGGTTCAAACTAAAGTTCGTGGCATCGTGACACAAATCATCCCGTACTTCCAGCCTCAAATCCGAAATGCCTTGATTAAACGTTTGAGCCTGTCGAAATCCTCAGCATTTGATTCACGGCCATAGCGAATGTTCAAAAACACCTCGGTGATCGTCAGAATTTCTGGATATTCAGTAAAAATGCAGAGCCCCCCTGCTTGCTTGCCATCGCGGCAGGCTGGTTTACACGCTAAAATAGCCCCATCATTCCCAACCACTGGAGACCCGTCATGGGACTTGCACAACGCGATGACCAATTGCACACTTATGCCGAATATCTAACGTGGCCGGATGACGTTCGGTATGAATTGATTGATGGGGTGGCCTATCTGATGGCACCTCCTGCCCCCACGCTCGACCACCAGGATTTCGCCGGCGAAATTTACTTTCAACTCAGGCAAGCGCTTGAGGGCAAGCCCTGCCAAGTCTACATTGCCCCGGTTGATGTTAGGCTACCAAAGGCCAACGAGGCGGACGAACTCATAGACACAGTGGTGCAGCCGGATGTACTGGTCGTTTGCGACCCAGGCAAGCTCGACCGTCGGCGCGGGGTGCGGGGCGCACCGGATTTCGCGGTGGAAGTGCTGTCGCCTTCCACGGCAAGCCACGATCAGGTTCGCAAGCGGCGCGTCTACGAGCGTGCCGGGGTGCGGGAGTATTGGCTGGTTCACCCGACCGACCGTATAATCACAATTTACCGGCTGGAAAATGGCGAGTTCGGCAAACCGGATGTGGGGGAATTGTCGGGCGAAACCCCTGTTGGGGTGTTGCCCGGAATCGCCATCTGCTGGGATGGTTTGGTTAGCCGCCTGCCTCGGCCAGATTGGTAGAGTCGTTGAACCCGTGCCAGAAGAAATCATCCTTATCGACCGAGTCGGCAAAAAATTCCACCGGACCCTTTCCAGCGCCTTCCTCCACAGCCTGTCTGTCTTGGCCCGTAAAACGTTGCGCCTACGTCGAAGCGAAATCTTGGGCAAAGACGAGTTTTGGGCGTTGCGGGATATTTCCTTCACCGTCCAACGCGGCGAATGTTTGGGGGTGATCGGCCCTAACGGTGCGGGCAAGAGCACTTTGTTGAAACTGATCCACCGCGAATACCGCCCAGATTCAGGACGCATCCTAGCCTTGGGTTCCATGAAATCCCTGATCCGCATTGATTCGGGTCTGCAACCCTTATTTAGCGGTAGGGAAAACATCCATATCCGCTGCCAGCAAATGGGTCTGGGCAAGGAGGAGTCCGATGCCAAGCTTGATGCAATCATCGCCTTCGCAGGCTTGGAGGAAGCCATTGACGCGCCGGTCAAGACCTATTCCGATGGCATGGTCGCACGTTTGGAGTTTTCCATCGCCACCAGTGTTCAATCGGATATCTTGCTGGTTGATGAAGTGTTGGCAGTAGGCGATATAGCCTTTCAAATCCGCGCATTGGACCGCTTGAACCAGATCAAGCAAAATGGGTCGGCCATCATTTTCGTATCCCATTCGGAAATGAATGTCCGACACGTCGCCGACCGTTGTTTGCTGCTGTTCAATGGTCGGCAAATTGCCTTGGGCAATCCCGATGCCCTGTTTTATAAATATTACGAATCTATCGGCTATCTAAAAAACCGTTTGGCACCTTTGGGGGATGTGACGCAAAACGTTCTTGATATCAGTGGCCTTGTGACTATTAAACGTGTTCGTACCACCGGGTTGGACCAAGGCAGCCTAAGCATGAGAACCGGGGATAGCGTAGAGTGGATTGTGGAATACGAAGCGAAGAAAGAAGTATTGGGAGCCAACCTGACACTGCATTTTAGGAATTTAGCCGAAATGCTTGTGGCTTCAGTCGATTCTGGCCTGGGCAAGAAGGATTTCCGACTCCAGGTGGGCAGGGGGGAAATCTGCATGCGCATCCCTTTCATGTCACTCACGCCGGGATGCTACCGGGTTGCCGTAGGCTTTTCGGTTGGCGGAAAATGGCTGGCTTACAAAAAGTGCCTCTTAGAACTTTATATCGAGCAGAATGAGATGAACACTTATAGTGGGCTACTGTTCATGGATGCCATTTATGATGACCCGATTGAAGTATCGTAGCCCGGATGGAGTAGGGGCGACCGGCCGGTCGCCCCTACGGCGCAATCCGGTTTTTTTTGTGGCCACGTTTTCCCGGATTGCGCCCCCAAGGGGCTTCATCCGGGCTACGGCCTACGCTTTGTGTAACATCATCAGTCACTAAGGATTTGGTCAAAAACGACCTCCCGAAAGAAGTCAGGCTGATTCCCAAGCTCCGGCTCTCGTCGTTATACACAAGTCTGGGAAAATAGGAATAGCCGTCATTTCGGCAGGGATGCCGAAATCCAGGCCATGGACGGTAATAAGTCGGTTATGCAAATGCTTAAATCAGGTAACATGCCAACCCGCAGCTTCATGTTCGCGGTTGCAGGGACATCGGTGGTGGCCCCCAGTTTGCCATCCTTGGACGCTGGATTTCGGCATCCCTGCCGAAATGACGTGTTTTCTACACTTGTGTATAACGATGAGAACTCCGGCTTGGGAACCCTTATCTTGCAAGCTCCTGCTTGGCCGTTCTTAGGGAAGCTGGAGCTTCAAAAACCCCATTCCCAAGCGGGAGCTTGGAAACGAGTAAAATTTCAACTAAAACCTTAATTGAAGAGGAACTTTTCGACATGCCACCCCCCCCATTTTTTTCCCTACCCTTTGAAAAGCTACCGGCTTCACTGCCGATTTTCCCGCTGCCCCACGCGGTGGTCATGCCGGGTTGCCAGTTGCCGTTGAATATCTTTGAGCCGCGTTATTTGAATTTGGTTTTTGACGCGATGGCCGAACGACGCTTAATTGGAATGGTTCAACCGGAACTATCCGCCTCCGATGAAAAAGCGTTGGCTATTTACAAAACAGGGACGGCTGGACGGATCACTTTTTTCAATGAAACAACCGATAACAGGTTGATGATCGTACTGACCGGCGTTAGCCGTTTCGACCTCAAGGAAGAAATTCCGACAACGCAAGGTTATCGGCGGTTTCAAGCGGATTGGTCACGGTTCCGCTGCGACATGGAAGAGGACTCTGTCACTGAAATCGAACGGGGGAATTTTTTGCGGCAGTTGCGAGACTATTGTGATTACAAGCGTCTGGACATTGAGTGGCCAGTTTTGGAACATGTCGGCGTGGCCGATCTGATTAACCGCCTGACTTGCGTGTTGCCCTTGGAAGTGGCGGAACGACAACTATTAATCGAGGCCGTTACGCTTCCCGAACGGTTGAAGATTCTGTCCATGCTGTTGCGTTGCGAGACATTGGAATCAACGGCTGATGCTTCACGCCGCCATTAAAGGAATAACTGATTGCCAATGAAAGACAGGTATGTTAAACCATCCAATTGTTGTACCCTCTTTGCAAAGGTGGTAGAGGTGCGCATGACCTTATCCGGACTTAACAAAATGGAGCAATGAAAATTGAAAAATGAATTTCCACATAGGAAAATACTCATCATTGATGATGAAACGGATCTTCTGGAGCTAATGCGAGACGTTTTGGAAGAAGAAAACTATCAGGTCTTCTGCGCTTCCAATGGTGCCGACGGAATTCTGCTTAATGAACAGAAGAATCCAGATTTAATTGTTCTTGACCTGCGCATGCCTGGAATGGATGGCATTGAGACTTTGCGGAATATCCGCAAAGCCGATGACAACGTAATTGTTGTAATCCTGACAGGTTATGCATGTCCTGATACCATCAGAGACGCGTCAGACCTTAATGTCAGCGAGTATTTAGGCAAGCCATTTGGGAATAATGAATTGCTAGACATCATCGGCCAGGCGTTTGAACATTGAAATATGACAATCGTCGAAGCGGGTGGGCATGGGCCAAGCTTCGTGCAGTGTTCGTAAGTCCTATGCTGAAATCCAGTCTTTTTAGGAAAGCATGGATCGCCTGGGTCGCATTGCTGATCGGGTTGGTGGTAAGCGTTTTCGCCAGCCTTCAGGTCAAGCAGGGTATCGAACAAGAGAGGGCGAGACGGTTCGTCTTTGTCTGCGATCAGGTCACCCATAAAATCCAAGACCGCTTGAATGCCTACGCGCTGATTCTTCGCAGCGCGGTCGCCCTTTTTGCAGCTTCAAAGGCGGTTGAACGCGAAGAGTGGCAAGCCTTTGTCGTGAACCTGCAAGCAGGGCAAAGTGTTCCCGGCACACAAGGGTTCGGGTTTTCTCAAGTCATTCCAGCGGATCGGCTTGCCGCCCACATTACCCGGGTTCGCGCCGAAGGGTTCCCCGATTACACTGTTTACCCGCCCGGCAAGCGCACCCTGTACACGCCCGTCGTCTACCTCGAACCCTTCCGCGACCGCAACCTGCGCGCCTTCGGTTACGACATGTACACCGAGCCGGTCCGGCGGGCTGCCATGCAACAGGCGTGCGACACCGGCGAGGCGGCACTGTCCGGCAAGGTCAAGCTGGTGCAGGAGACCGAGACTGAAGTCCAGGCGGGAACCCTCATGTATGCCCCCGTCTATCGCAATGGGGCAACGGTGGAAACGGTCGCGCAGAGGCGGGCGGCACTGCTCGGCTGGGTCTACAACCCTTACCGCATGAACGATATGATGGCCGGCATTCTTGGCAACTGGGAGAGCAGCGAAGGCAAAACCGTTGACTTGGAAATCTACGATGGCGATGAGGCAACGCCAGCCAACCTGTTGTTCGACAGCCAACCCGCCCATCTGGCTGATGTGCATTCGCGGTCCCTCCTGCAGCGGACGGTCGGCTTCAACGGCCGGCAATGGCTACTGGCGTTTGATCGCACCTCGAAGGCTCCCGCCATGGATTACGTATCTGCAGGGTCTGTCGCGGCTGGCGGCTTCGCGCTGAGTGGCATGCTATTCGGGTTGATGCTTTCGATTATCAACACGCGAAACTATGCTGTCCGCATTGCCGACAAGCTGACCGAAGCAGGCCGGCGGCGCGAAGCAGTGTTGCAGGAGAGCGAAGAAAAAACCCGTATTCTGCTGGACTCCACTGCCGAAGCGATCTATGGCATAGACATGAATGGTGACTGCACTTTTTGCAATAATGCTTGTCTACGGCTGCTGGGATACCGGCACCCTGACGAATTGCTCGGCAAGAACATGCACTGGCAGATCCACGGAAAACACGCCGATGGGACATTCTTTCCCGTTGAAGAATGCCACATTTTCCAAGCATTCAATCAAGGGGAAAACATTCATGTGGACGACGAAGTATTTTGGCGTGCTGGTGGCACCTGTTTTCCTGCCGAGTATTGGTCGTACCCGCAAACCCGCGACGGGGTGATTGTTGGGGCTGTGGTTTCTTTTTTGGACATCACCGGGCAAAAATCCATGATGGATAAGATTGCCCAATCGCGAAAGCTGCTGTTGACGGTCATTGACAACGCACCGGTACGGGTTTTCTGGAAGGATCGCGACTTACGCTATCTCGGCTGCAATATGGCTTTTGCCAAGGATGTCGGGATGGCGCATCCGAGGGATGTGATCGGCAAAGACGACTATCAGTTGGGATGGGTGGCTAATGCGGAGCTTTATCGTGCCGCCGACCGGGCCGTCATGGCCTCGGGCATCGCCAAGCTTGCCTATGTTGAACCATTGACAACGCCGGGTGGCCTGCCGGTTTGGATTCGTTTCTCCAAGGTCCCGCTCAGGAATCAGGACAATGAAGTGATCGGATTGCTGGGTATCTACGATGACATCACCCAGAGCAAACAAGCCGATGATAAACTCCGCCTTACCGCCAACGTCTTCACCCATGCCAGGGAAGGCATCATGATCACCACCGCCGACGGCACGATCGTTGATGTCAACGATGCTTTCACCCGCATCAGCGGTTACTCTTGCGACGAAGTCCAGGGCCATAACCCGAGCATCCTTAGCTCCGGCCGTCAGGGAAAAGACTTCTACGCCGGCCTATGGCGCGCCCTGATTGAGGAAGGCCAGTGGCGTGGCGAAAGCTGGAACCGGCACAAGAACGGCGAATTCTACCTCGTGAGGCAAACCATCAGCGCGGTGTTGGATGCACAGGGTAAAACCCAGAACTACGTGGCACTATTTTCCGACATCACCGCGTTCAGGCGGGCCGTGGATGATCTTGCCCGGCGCGAGGCGGAGATGAGAACCACGCTTTACAGCATTGCCGATGCCGTTATATCGCTGGATGCAAACGGTTGTGTCTTGATAATGAATCCGGTTGCCGAGCAATTGACCGGGTGGAGCGAGTATGAAGCGCAAGGCAAACCCATTGAGGAGGTGTTTTGCATTATTGACGAAGAGACACGCGCCAAGATTGATAGTCCTGCCGCTTCGATATTGCATAATGATAACAAGGGAGGAATGGCATCACATACCCTGTTGATTGCCCGCGATGGTACCGAACGCTGGATTGGCGATAGCGTCGCGCCCATGTTCGACCAAGATAATACGATAACCGGTGTCGTGCTGGTCTTCCGCGATTTGACTAAAGAAAGGGAATCGGCGGATATCATCGCACAGCAGCTTGCCATCATTGAAACCTATGTTGGTTTAGTGGCACTGGCTGACTTGGATGGCAAGCTCATCTATATCAATGCGGGTGGCGCAAAAATGCTCGGGGCTAACCAAGTTAATGAACTGACTGGCAAAATCATCACTGATTTCGTCGAACCGACAAACTTCGCCAGTGCAACTGATAAATTGATCTCCGATGCCCTCAATGGCGAAGAATGGATTGGCGAAGCTATGCTGAAGCGCATTGACGGCAATAGCATTCCGGTTTCCCACACAATATTCCCTATCTGCGATGCCGATAGAATCCCCAGGCATATCGGTATAATCATGATGGATATTTCAATACAGAAAGAATTACAGCGGAAATTGCAGGTTTCTGAAAAACTGGCGGTCATGGGCCGGCTCATGGCAGATGTGTCTCATGAACTCAATAATCCCCTGGCGATTGTCATCGGCAGAATCGAACTCATGCTTGGTCATATGGACAAACAGTCGGCACCGTTCAAAGCTAAGCTGGAAACCGTATTGAAGAGTGTCCTACGCTGTAAGACCATTTTAAGCAATCTGCTGATCTATAGCAAAACCATCGGCAGGACAGAAGGCCCCCTCAATCTGCCTGAATTAATCGGGGAGGCAGTTGATGCAGCCAATTATCAATACGACATAAGCGGTATCAACGTGACGGTAAATGCTAATCTGCCGTCAGACATTGGAATTATCGGCAACAAGGATGCTCTGCTCTCAGTCTTTATCAACCTTATCCTCAATGCGAAGCGGGCCATGGTTGAAAAGGGCAACCTGACATTCACGATTGCAAAGGCAAACGAAACCCAACTCCGCATCGAAATTCATGACACAGGCATCGGTATAAGCAAAGAAAAGTTACCACAAATATTTCAGCCATTCAGTTCTGGTTGGAGTGCGGGCAATGGTGTCGGTCTCGGCCTTGCCACTAGCCTTGGTATAATAGAAACACACGGAGGCAAAATGTCGGTTGAAAGCGAAGGCGAGGGGAAAGGCACTACATTTACGATCCTACTGCCGTATATGGCAAGTTGTTTCAGCCAAACTCAAAACACCGTCGTTCCGGCAGGGATCGCCGGAACCTAGGCTCCATGGATGGCATGGATTGATGGCATCATCAAGAAGGCACTGAACATTGAAACATGACAATCGTCGAAGCGGGTGGGCATGGGCCAAGCTTCGTGCAGTGTTCGTAAGTCCTATCCTGAAATCCAGCCTTTCTAGGAAAGCATGGATTGCCTGGGTCACATTGCTGGTCGGGTTGTTGCTAACCGTTTTCGCCAGCCTTCAGGTCAAGCAGGGCATCGACCAAGAGAGGGCGAGACAGTTCGCGTTTGTCTGCGATCAGGTCACCCTTAAAATACAAGACCGCTTGGAAGCCTACGCGTTGATCCTTCGCGGCGGTGTCGCCCTTTTTGCAGCATCAAAAGCTGTAGAGCGCGAAGAGTGGCAAGCCTTTGTCGGGAATCTGCGAGCATGGCAAAGTGTTCCCGGCGCACAAGGGATCGGGTTTTCTCAAGTCATTCCAGCGGATCGGCTTGCCGCCCACATTGCACAGATACGCAGCGAGGGATTCCCCGATTACACTGTGCGCCCGCTCGGCAAGCGCGCCCTGTACACGTCCATCATCTACCTCGAACCCTTCCGCGACCGCAACCTGCGCGCCTTCGGTTACGACATGTACACCGAGCCGGTCCGGCGGGCTGCCATGCAACAGGCGTGCGACACCGGCGAGGCGGCACTGTCCGGCAAGGTCAAGCTGGTGCAGGAGACCGAGACTGAAGTCCAGGCGGGAACCCTCATGTATGCCCCCGTCTATCGCAATGGGGCAACGGTGGAAACGGTCGCGCAGAGGCGGGCGGCACTGCTCGGCTGGGTCTACAACCCTTACCGCATGAACGATATGATGGCCGGCATTCTTGGCAACTGGGAGAGCCGCGAAGGCAAAACCGTTGACTTGAAAATCTACGATGGCCGTGAGGCAACGCCAGCCAACCTGTTGTTCGACAGCCAACCCGCCAATCTGGCTGATGTGCATTCGCTGTTGCAAGAGCAGCGGATGGTCGGCTTCAACGGCCGGCAATGGCTACTGGCGTTTGATCGCACCTCGAAGGCCTCCGCCATGGATTACGCATCTGCAGGGTCTGCCGCGGCGGGCGGCTTCGCGCTGAGTGGCATGCTGTTCTGGTTGATGCTTTCGATCACCAATACGCGAAATTTTGCCCTCCGCATTGCCGACAAGCTGACCGAAGCTGGCCGGCGACGCGAAGAAGCGTTGCAGGAAAGTGAAGAAAAAACCCGGCTTCTGTTAGATTCCACTGCCGAAGCGATCTATGGCATAGACATGAACGGTGACTGCACTTTTTGCAATAACGCTTGTCTAGATATCTTGGGATACCGGAATCCTGACGAGTTGCTCGGCAAGAACATGCACTGGCAGATTCACGGAAAACACGCCGATGGAACGTTCTTTCCCGTTGAAGAATGCCGCATTTTCCAAGCATTCCATAAATCGGAACCCATGCATGTGGACGACGAAGTATTATGGCGTGCAGATGGCACCTGCTTTCCTGCCGAGTATTGGTCGTACCCGCAAACCCGCGACGGTGTGGGTGTAGGGGCTGTGGTTTCTTTTTTGGACATCACCGAACTCAGGAAAGCACAACAAGCAAGGCTGGATGATTCGGAAAACCGATATCATGCTATTTTCCAGGGAAGTCCCGATGGAATCATCATTGCCAACGCAGAAAATAAGATGATGCTATTTGCGAATTCTGCGGCATGTCAAATGTTTGGCTATTCAGAAGAACAACTCATAACGATGACTGTTGCCAATCTTCATCCTGAAGATACTCTTCAGGATGCCTTGGCCACCTTTGAAAGGCAAGCGCATGGGGAGATGCCTCTTGCCCAAAATATGCAGTGTGTCAGACAGAACGGGGAATATTTTTACGCAGACATCAGTGCGAGCCAGATAATCATAAACGGCAGAAAACACATTACCGGTTTCTTCAGGGACATGACCGAGCGCAAACAAGCCGAAGATAAACTCCACCTTATCGCCAGCGTCTTCACCCATACCTCGGAAGGCATCATGATCACCAGTGCCGACGGCACGATCATCGATGTCAACGATGCCTTCAGCCGCATCGCCGGTTACCGCCGCGACGAAGTCCGGGGCCAGAACCCGCGCATCCTTAGCTCCGGTCGTCAGGGAAAAGAGTTCTACGCCGCCTTCTGGCGCAGCCTGATCGAGGAAGGCCAATGGTGTGGCGAAAACTGGAACCGGCACAAGAACGGGGAAGTGTACCTCGTGAAGCAAACTATCAGCGCGGTGCGTGATGCACAGGGTAAAACCCAGAACTACGTGGCACTGTTTTCCGACACCACCGCGCTCAGGCGGGCCGTGGATGATCTCGCCCGGCGTGAGTCGGAAATGAGAGCCACACTTTATAGCATTGCCGATGCCGTGATATCGCTTGATATCAACGGTTGCGTTTTGCTGATGAATCCGGTTGCCGAGCAATTGACCGGGTGGAGCGAGTCTGAAGCGCATGGCAAACCCATTGAAGAGGTGTTTTGCATTATTGACGAAGAGACACGCGCCAAGATTGATAGTCCTGCCGCTTCGATATTGCATAATGGTGACAGGCGAGGAATGGCATTACATTCCCTGTTGATTGCCCGCGATGGAACCGAACGCTCGATTGGCGATAGCGTCGCGCCCATATTCGACCAAAATAATACGATAACCGGTGTCGTGCTGGTCTTCCGCGATTTGACTAAAGAAAGGGAATCGGCGAACATCATCTTACAGCAGCTTGCCATCATTGAAACCTATGTTGGTTTAGTTGCCCTTACAGACATGGATGGGAAGCTCATCTATATCAATGCGGGTGGCGCAAAAATGCTAGGGGTTAACCGTGCGGATGAACTGAAGACCAACATCATCACGGATTTCATCGCACCAATAAACTTTGGCCATACAGCAGATAAATTGATCCCAGATGCCGTCAATGACAAAGAATGGAATGGCGAAAGTATGCTGAAGCGCATTGACGGCACCAGCATTCCGGTTTCCCACACAATATTCCCTATCTGCGATGCTGATGGAATACCCAGGCATATCGGTATAATCGTGATGGATATTTCACTACAGAAAAAATTACAGGAGAAATTGCTGCTTTCTGAAAGACTGGCGGTCATTGGTCGGCTCGTGGCAGATGTGTCTCATGAACTCAATAATCCCTTAGCGATTGTAATCGGCAGAACCGAACTCATACTTAGCCATATTGACGAACAGTCGGCATCGTTCAAAGCTAAACTTGAAACCATATTGAAGAGTGCCCAACGCTGTAAGACCATTTTGAGCAATCTACTGACCTATAGCAAAACCATCGGCAAGACAGAAGGCCCCCTCAATCTGCCTGATTTAATCAGGGAGGCAGTTGAGGCAGTCAATTATCAATATGACATGAGTGCTATTGAGGTGGTGGTGAATTGCTCTCTGCCGGAAGACATTGGAATTATCGGTAACAAGGATGCCCTGCTTTCCGTCTTTATCAATATTATCCGCAATGCGGCGCGGGCTATGGCGAAAAAGGGCGCGCTGACATTCTTCGTTGCAAAGGGAGGTGAGGGTCACCTCAGCATCGAAATTCATGACACTGGCATCGGTATAAGCAAAGAAAAGTTACCACAAATATTTAAGCCATTCAGTTCTGGTTGGGATGATGGCGATGGTACCGGACTTGGCCTTGCCACTAGCCTTGGCATTATTGAAACACATGGTGGCATAATGTGGGTTGAAAGCGAAGGCATTGGGAAAGGGTCCACATTTACGATCCTGCTGCCGTATAAAAAGTTGAGTCATGAAGAGGTGGAAAAAGATCAGGCTATTAATAATATGGAGGCAAAATGAATGAAAAAAAATATTACGAATAGGAAAATACTCATCATTGATGATGAAAACGATCTTTTGGATCTGTTTAAAAAATTGTTGGAACAACAAAGCTATCAGGTCTTTTGTGCATCCAACGGTCCCGATGGCATTCTGCTTAATAAGCAGAAGAATCCGGATTTGATTATTCTTGACATGCATATGCCTGAAATGGATGGCATTGAGACTTTGCGCAATATCCGTAAAACCGATGAAAAAGTCATCGTGGTCATCCTGACAGGCTATGCTTGCCCTGATACTATCAGGGACGCGGTCGACCTTAATGTCAGCGAATATTTAAGTAAGCCTTTTGGAAATAGTGAGTTGCTAAACGTCATTGGCAAGGCGTTTGGATTTAATATATAGGACGGAAGCGATGACTGAAATCAGAAGAGTTATCTATGTGCCTATCTTGCATGCAAAGGAAGATTCAGGTCAGTCAGCATCAACCTTGCCCAAAAAAAAAGGAAAAAATGATAAGCAGATGTCGGCAGTCAATGCGATGTGGGAGGGCATTGCGGCCAAAATTGGAGCACTAAACTTACCTTGGGGTCAGACACGCATTTATCAGGATGGTGCGCCGGTGTGCGGCAATGAATTAGAATTGGCTATGCGGCTGGCCGAGAGTGGAAGTCCAAATTTCTCGTTTATTTTAGATTTAATCGAAAAGGGGGCGAAATATGAGGGTACGGAAAATATGGATTTACTCCTTAGGGAATATGATTTGCTTAATCAATTGCTGGTGAATAATCCTAGTGTGGACCGAAAGGCGGCAAATGCAGCCTATCAGGCTAAAAGCAGGGAGCTACTGGTATTGAGGGATCAATTCATCTTGAATCGCATTGTCAGCACACTCAATAAAGGGGAGGTGGCCCTTGTTTTCATGGGTGTCATGCACCGTTTGGACAAACTGCTGGAAAAGGATTTCTTGGTTTCCTATGTCATTTATCGCCTTCCATTCCGCAGTGTGGGATCAATTTATAACGCCTAAGTGGTAGTGATGGTTAATAAATGTTCGTTGTTAAATGCCGACCCCATCCATTTTTCACCTATTTATGTCAACGCGGGAAATGTTTCCACAGAAAAACTACTTTCGCTCTACCGCTTCGCAAATATTTTTTTTCCAAAAATGGGTGTCAACTTGGTTAATACCATGTTGGACATGGAAAAAAACAGCGAGCGGATAATAGCGAATTGCCCAGCGGACGAAAGGCGGAAATTAATCCGCAATACGAAGGACATTACCGTGGATTTACAATTCACGGTCAGTGATGGAGGGGAAAGTCTAATTGAAATTTCAATTCACATTGTTCCCAGCGAAGTGCTTGAACGGGCACAGCAGGGAAGGAAGGATATAGTTGAGTATCAGAAGCTAAGCGATGATTTGGATAAAATTATTTCTAAATTGATTGCAAAGGAAATTAGCAAACGGTTCGCCTCCCAAGTGACGGATAGATTTAAGTCTCTTCTTGGAATAAAACAAGCACCGTCCTTTGTTACCCAGTTACTCGACATGGGCTGGATAAACCGTAAAGGGCAATTGCTGAAAGAAGCCTCAATTGATGACCTGCTAACAGGGAAATATCGGGAGCAATTTGAGCAATTGATGCCCAAAGAACTCTTGGAGGAGGGCTTGCAAATCCGCGAAACCATCGAGACCTATTTTCAGATTATTCAAGATGATGACGATTCCTTGATTCAGGATGCCAAAGATCGCCGTGCCCTACTGGAGGTTACGATTCGGGAATATAACGGGATTACCGGGAAATATAGACCCGATGTCAGCCAAACGTTTCAGGGTGTCTGATTGCGGGCAAAATAATTTGCCATTTCCCGTAGCCGGTTTACCGCCAAACGGTTGACTTCCACGGCTGGCTTGCCGGTGAATATCCTCAACGCCTGCTCCACCGAAGTGACAGGGTAAATGGCAAACTGTTGGCGGCTGACTGCATCTATCACCTGCGACCCCAGCATTAGGTTGGCGACATTCGCACCTGGGATGACAACGCCTTGGCTACCGGTCAGCCTGCGTGCGTCACAAAGTTGGAAGAACCCCTCGATTTTCTCATTGACCCCGCCCACTGCTTGTACTTCGCCATACTGGTTGATGGAACCTGTGACCGCCAAGTCTTGGCGGATGGGCAAGCCAGTCAAGGCGGAGACGAGCGCGAGAAGTTCCGCCAATGCGGCACTGTCGCCATCGACGTAGCCATAGGATTGCTCCAGCGCGACAGTGGCCGAAATGGCCAAGGGAAAGTCCTGTGCGTATTGATGGGCCAAATAGCCTGAAAGGATCATCACCCCCTTGGAATGGATGGCTTGGCCAAGCTCGACTTCCCGCTCGATATCCACGACACCGCGCCTACCCGGCGAAACCGTCGAGGTAAACCGGGCCGGCATGCCAAAGCGGCTGCCACCCACCTCAAGTACGGTGAGTCCATTGACCCTGCCGACCGCCTCGCCTTCCGTCCCAATCAGAATGATTCCCTCCAGCATTTCATCCAATAATCGACGGCTGATCCGGCCCAGGCGTTGGTCCCTTCCGTCCAACACGGCAACGATATGCCTCTCCTCTATACGGGGCGCGCCGTCTTGCCGTCGCATGAGATCCGACTCCGCCAGAAGATCGAAAATGTCACCGATGTGCGCGGAAAGCCGTTGCTGGTGCTCGGCCAAGCGCCCACTGTACTCGACCAATCGCGCGGCGGCCCCGGAGCCTAATGGCGCAAAGTTGGAGCGTTCGGCGTAATCGTCTACCAGTCTGATCAGTTGTGTGATGGTCTCGGCATTGCGGGGAAGATGGTCGTCAAAGTCCGCCAAAACCCGGAACAATTCGTTGAACTCGTCATCCATCTCCTGCAGAAGGTAATACAGGTCGCGATTCCCGATCAATACAACCTTCAACTCCGTTGGAATGGGCTGTGGGCTAAGGCTTGAAGCAGTGGGTGGGGAGGGGTCCGCCAGTGGAGGGTCAATAAGGATTAGCCGGTTTTTCAGCGCCCGTTTCAAAGCCGGCCACACATGAGGCTCCTCGGCAAGCTTATCCGCTTCAAGGATCAGATAACCGCCATTGGCTTGGTGGAGGGAACCGGGGCAGATCAGTCTGTGATGGGTGTTCAACACGCCCTGCTCGACTAGGTATTCAACTTTGCCGAACAGATTCTGATAGGTCGGGTTGGCCTCGAAAACCACAGGAGCGCCAGCCCCATCTGGGTGGGAAACCATCAATTTGGGGGTGTAACGTTCCACCCACTGTGCACGGGGGTTTTGGTCTTGAGGCTCCGACTGCCGGTCATCCGGGGGCTGTTCTGCATATTTCACTAGCAAGTTCGCTTGCACAGCGCTCAAATAGTCCAATACACACTGATGCGCTGCAAATTTTGTCGCCACAGGCTCCATTAGCGGCTCGATGACTTGGTCGACGGTCTTTTGATTGAGTTGGAGTAACCGCTCGCCGGTCTCCCTGCGCCACTGCGGCAACTCGGCAAGCATTTCCGTCAAATAATCCTGCAACTTAAGACTTTGCCGATTGAAAGCCTCCTTGTCCGCCTCTCCGAAGGCTGCGAAGCCCTCTTCGCTGAGAGCCTTGCCATCCATTATTGGCACGAAAGAAATGGTTTCCCCTTCACGAAACAAGGCGACATTTTGTTGACGGGCTTGGTGCTCGACGAGATCAATGGCCTGCCTGTAACGATCGGTGAATTCCCGTTCGATCAGGGCCTTGCTGCGTTGGTAGGCCGGATTTTCAAACGCGGCAGGAAAGCTTGCGAACAGTCTATCAACCAGTTTCTCCATAGTTGCCACGAATTCCTTGCCCTGGCCCGCTGGTAGCGCCAAAGCAATGGGTTCTCTAGGCTCGGCAAAATTATTCAGATATAGCCAGTCCGGGGGCGTTGATTTGTTTAGCGCAGCCTCCTCCAGATATTGACGCGCTAATGAAAGCCGGCCAGTGCCCGGCTCACCAGAGACGAATATATTGTAACCAGGCCGATCCATGGCAACGCCGAAGGCAATGGCATCCCTTGCACCTTTTTGCCCGATCACGTCACGAAAAGGCTTGATACCTGACTTTTCCGCCCTATCGAAGGGTATGGAGGCCGGGTCGATGCGAATCGACAACTGATCCGCCGACAGAGGCAAAGGCTGTTCGTTCGAAATCATGATAAATCAGCAGTAAAAAAGCAAATATTATGCCATATGCGGCGGTCATAAACAATACCTCGCCTTGCCATGAAAACCGCTTTACTGGACTCGACAAGCTTGAGTTTGTTATATTCAACGGAATTAAATTGTGTAACTCAACTTTCTTTCATCAATTCCCATCAGGAGACATCAAGCATGACGATTAAAGTCGCAATCAATGGTTACGGACGAATTGGCCGCAATATTCTGCGCTCCGTTTACGAGTATGGTCACGAGGATATCAAAATTGTCGCCATCAACGACTTGGGCGATGCCAAAATCAACGCGCATTTGACGCGTCATGACACCGTTCATGGCCATTTCAAGGGTACAGTGGAAATCGTAGACGGCGATCTAGTCATCAATGGCGACCGCATAAAAGTCCTGACCGAGCGTGACCCTTCCAAGCTTCCTTGGGGCGAGTTGGGTGTCGATGTCGTGCTGGAATGCACCGGCATTTTCCGCACTAAAGCCAAGTGCCAACCCCATATCGACGCCGGTGCGAAAAAAGTCATCATCTCCGCACCCGCAGACAAGAATGAAGCAGATGCCACCATCGTTTTTGGTGTCAACGACAACGTCCTCAAAGCGACTGACACTGTCATCTCCAATGCATCATGCACCACCAACTGTCTGGCGCCGATGGTAAAGCCATTGAACGACAAGCTGGGTCTTGTTGCCGGCTTGATGACCACGATCCACGCCTACACTAACGATCAGGTGTTGACCGACGTTTACCACACCGACTTGTACCGCGCCCGCGCTGCCGCACTGAACATGATCCCGACCAAGACCGGTGCCGCGAATGCGGTGGGCTTGGTGCTTCCAGAACTGAACGGCAAGCTGTCCGGCTTTGCCATCCGCGTTCCGACCGCCAATGTTTCGGTGGTTGACTTGACCTTCGTCGCTGGCCGCGATACCACCAAAGAAGAAGTGAACGCCATCTTGAAAGAAGCTTCCGAAGGCGCATTGAAGGGGATTCTCGGGTACAATACCGAACCATTGGTTTCCAGTGACTTCAACCATACCACCACTTCTTCCAACTTCGATTCCACGCAGACTACGGTCATCGGCGGAAATTTGGTAAAGGTGCTTTCTTGGTATGACAACGAATGGGGTTTCTCCAACCGCATGTTGGATACTACCCGTGCCCTCATCAATGCAAAATAAACACAAAACAGTAAACTAATGAGCAAGCAGGCAATCCGTCGAACCAAAATCATCGCCACCTTGGGTCCGGCTTCTGAATCCCCCGAGGTTTTGGAAAAAATAATACGTGCCGGAACGGATGTGGTCAGGCTTAACTTTTCCCACGGAACCGCCGATGAGCATCGGGCGAGGGCGGAGTTGGTCCGCGGCATCGCAGGCCGTCTCAATCGCCATGTGGCAATCTTGGCGGACTTGCAAGGTCCAAAGATCCGAATCGCATGCTTTAAAGAAAAGCGTAAGATTCAATTGGTGGAAGGCCAAGACTTTGACTTGGATATCGCGCTGCCTGACGATGCGGGTGACGAAACCCAAGTGGGTTGTCATTACGATGACCTGCCTAGGGATGTAAAGTCGGGGGATATCCTGCTGCTCAACGATGGTTTGATTGAAATGAAGGTCAAGGAAGTGGTGGGAACCCGGGTCAAGTGCATCGTCACCATACCCGGTGTCCTGTCGGATCACAAAGGCATCAACAAGAAGGGCGGCGGTCTTTCTGCGCCGGCGCTCACCGACAAGGATCGCGAGGATCTGCTCACTGCGGTAAGCATTGGTGCGGATTATCTGGCAATCTCCTTTCCAAGGTCGAAAGAAGATATCTTGGAAGCGCGGGAACTATTGCGCCAAGCGGGTAGTGACATGGGCATCGTTGCCAAGATCGAGCGGGCCGAAGCCATTCTGGATGGCGTGATCGAAGGCATTATTGATGCCTCCGACGTCATCATGGTGGCTAGAGGCGATTTGGGCGTGGAAATCGGCGATGCCCAATTGCCCCACGAACAAAAGCGCCTGATCCGTCTGGCGCGTATGCATAATAAGGTGGTTATCACCGCGACCCAAATGATGGAATCCATGATTGAAAACCCCCAGCCCACACGGGCCGAGGTTTCCGATGTGGCCAATGCCGTCATTGACGGGACTGACGCGGTGATGCTGTCCGCCGAAACGGCCGCCGGGAAATTCCCCGACCGGGCCGTGGATGCCATGGCCAGAGTCTGCATAGAAGCGGAGAAATACCCGAGAATGCGGCAGAAAGACCACCGCATGTCCGAAGAGTTTGAAAAGATTGACGAAGCCATTGCCATGTCGGCCATGTACATCGCCAATCGGCTGGATGTCAGGGCCATTGGCGCTTTGACCGAGACCGGATCGACCCCCTTATGGATGTCGCGCATCAGTTCGGGCATCCCCATCTTTGCGCTGACCAACCATGATAAAACCTGCCGGAAAGTGACCTTGTACCGAGGCGTTTACCCCATCTTTTTCGACGAAAAGGGCATTTCCGACCACGCGGTGCTGAACCGCGCCATCGTCGAGGAGTTCCAATGGCGTAAGCTAGTAAACCTAGAAGACATGGTCATTTTGACCAAGGGTGACCTGACTGGTCGCACGGGTGGCACTAACGCACTGAAAATCGCCCGCGTCAGCGATGTGCTGGCGGCTGCACCAGTGTCGCCCAAAGAGGAATAAACGGCTACCCCTGTAGGAGCGTCACCGCCATTAAGTTAAGCGTTTAATCGGAACGCCAAGCCCTAGCTTGGCATCAGGGTGTACCGCGCCAAGCTGGGGCTTGGCGTTCCGTCAAAGGCTGATTTCACGCTTAATACCGAACCTACCCCTTAACTTAATGGCAGTGATGCCATCACTACGTACCGAATAGAGGCGAATCATGAAAGGCGTATCCCTGATTCAGTTTCTGATCCACGAACAGCGCAAAACCCCCCAGGCAAAAGGGGGGTTCACCCTGTTGCTGAACGATATTGCCAGTGCTTGCAAAGCGATTTCGCATGAAGTGCACCGGGGGGCTTTGGCTGGGAACCTTGGCATTGCAGGCTCGGAAAACATCCAAGGCGAGGTTCAAAAGACACTGGATGTCATCACCAACAAAATCTTCATCAAAGCCTTGGAATGGACCGGCCATTTGGCGGCCTTGGCCTCCGAGGAAAACGACGAAGTCATCCAAATCCCAGAGGTTTATCCTAAAGGTAAATACCTAGTTTGTTTTGACCCCTTGGATGGTTCCTCGAATGTGGACCTCAACATGTCCGTGGGTACTATTTTCTCCATTCTGCGCGCCCCCGAGGGCGTTGCCACACCAACCGCCGAAGACTTCATGCAACCCGGCATCAATCAAGTTTGCGCCGGCTTTTGCATCTACGGCCCGACCACCATCATGGTGTTGACCACAGGCAATGGCGTGAACGGCTTCACCTTGGATGGGGACATTGGCGAGTTCATCCTCACCCACCCCGACATGCGCATACCGCAGGATACCGCCGAGTTTGCCATCAACATGTCTAACCAGCGATTCTGGGAGGCTCCCGTCCTCCGCTATGTCACCGAATGCGTCAAAGGCGTGGACGGAGGGCGGGAAAAAAACTTCAACATGCGCTGGATTGCCGCGATGGTCGCCGAGGTTTATCGCATCCTGACCCGTGGCGGCATTTTCATGTACCCCTACGACCTAAAAGACCCAAGCAAGGAAGGCAAGCTGCGGTTGATGTATGAAGCCAACCCGATGAGCTTCATCGTCGAGCAAGCCGGCGGGGCCAGTTCCACGGGTCGCCAACGCATATTGGACATCACCCCTAAAAGCATCCACCAGCGAGTGCCGGTGATTCTCGGCTCGAAGAATGAAGTCGAGCGGATCGTGCGATATCACCGATAGACTGTGGGGCGTCACTGCCATTAAGTTAAGCCAAAAGACCCTCTCCCCCGGCCCCTCTCCCTGCAAGGGAGAGGGGAGAAAAGCCCCTCCCCCCTCGGGGGGGAGGGGTTGGGGAGAGGGGGTAACAGGCTCAGCAATACCTTAACTTAATGGAAGTGACGCAGAGCGTGGGAACGATCAAAAACCGAGAGCTACACCCGCGTCATATCCTACGGTTCGGCAGGCAGCGGCCCCGCGTGGTTCAAGGCATGGACGAAATCCGGCCAGATCATGGAATATGCCAACACTGCCGACTCGCGGATCGAAGCGCAAGGCAAGCCGACCGTGCGGGTGTGGGCGGTGGATAAAATCAGCGATACCAAAAGCAATTACATTGCCGTGTCGTACTTGGAAGACAATGCCAATGGGGAGTTTAATCTTAGCCGGATTGATTATACCGGCAACGCGGCGGCGGGGGTTGCTCCGTATGCGTCGGTGCAGTTGAGTTATGAGGTGAGGCCGGATGTTGAAAGTGGTTATGAGGTTGGTTCTGTCATTAGGGCGTAAGGGCGCAATAGCGTACTCGCGTATTGCGCCGAATGGCTACACATGCGGCGGAATACGGCGGAGTACCGCCTATTCAGCCCTACGGATGTCCGTCTGCGAGTAGCGGTAACCCCGCCGGACGAGATTTGTAATCACGTCTGTAACGTTTTTTGCAACGGCAGGGCCGAACCTAAGGCCGGGTTCCGCCGAATGTTATGGATCGGTCGTCAGCATTCGGCGGATCACATCCCTGTATCCGCCCTACAACTCGTAATTCGTAGGGCCGTAGGATGGGCTGAGCCTGCCAAGCCCATCATTCGCGGCTTGGCAAATCGGAGGGTTGCCGCACTTATCGCGATTGATGCGCCTCCTACCTCATGCATATTCTATGGGCTGGTTACCTTCCATGGCCTGGTTTTCGGCATCCCTGCCGAAAAGACGGGTCTCCAACACTTGCCCATAACAATCTAGTGGATTACATTGACGACGTTATATGAACTCATTTTACCAAACCATTTTTGTCAAATTCCAAGACTGTCACTTCGCCATCAATATCAATAATTTCAGCCCTCTGCAATAGGCCGGTTTCGTCATATTGGTAACGATGCTCCATCTCAATTTCGCCGTAGACCATTTTTTGTAATCTGACGAGGCGGCCTAGCCCGTCATAGTAGCCGTGGAAAAACGTGATCCGGTTTCCCAGTTGGTCGGGTTCCAATTCATTAAGCAGGGTAAGCGGCAGTTTGACACCGGTATAGGTTAGGAAATAACGGCAAGTCCCCTGCATTTCTTCAGTCATCGGAAAATCCATAGTTAAATAAAGTTACCTGATAGGCAAGGTACACCCGCAACCCTTCGATGCCATTAAGTTAAGAAAAAACTCGTCGTTCCGGCAGGGATCGCCGGAACCTAGGCTCCAGGGACGGCATAGATTGTTGGCATCCCTGCAATCTGGATTCCGGCAAGACCTGCCGGAATGACGGAATAGCTGAAACATCTTCCTAATCAGGATTTGTTTAGCCTTGAATGCTTCGGCAACATAGACTGCAACATTTCCATCTGGTCTGCTAGTATAAGTCGGTTGGCTAGTAAAAGTCCTTCATGCAACGATGGCGTGTAGGGAACAAAAAGAAGTTGCATTCCAGCTTCCTCAGGCGTTTTGTCATTTTTTCGATGGTTACACCTTGAACAAGCCGTTGTGCAGTTGTTCCAGTCATCCTTGCCACCCCTGGAAAGTGGGATGATATGATCTTTTGTTAGTTGCAACCCTTTTTCTCCCTGTTTGCCGCAGTAGGCACACATGTGACTGTCGCGGCGAAAAAGTGCAGTGTTGGTTAGAGGAATGCTGAGTTTACGCCAAGCCAAGGGGTTGTTGCCACGGAGTGCCATGATGCTGGTAATGGTGACTTGCGATTGATTCCCTGTCTTGCGGCATAAACCGCCTTTGAATGTGAATGCAACCCCCCCTAATTGACGTGATACACGATTGGACACTTGGTGGAGCACTGCATCTTGCCAACTCATCCAGCAATAAGGATAGCCACTCGCGTCAAGCGTCAGTATCAGTGCTTTCATGCGTCCCCCGTTCCAACTAGTAAAGGAATATTTTTTGAATGGCTTGGTGTGGAGTTGATTTCCAGTAAACTATGCTGGCCGGTCTTGGCATTGAAACCGCCGTGCAAAGAGAAAAGGCTTGAACCGCAGTCAAAAGCAACCTGCCCACGATAGCAAAGCCTAGCTGCAACTTGGTAGCCGGTCCATTCCATCGGTATGCCTGAGGCATCGGTACGAAGTACCTGTAAATAATCAATCTCCATCTCTCCTCCCCTGGGAAAGTGTGTGTTGTTTTTGAACTTTAATTGTTAAACGGTTGATTCTTTGAGATTTTATCCATATGACTTATGCACAGTGTATAGAATTTGTTTGTCAAGTGGAAATGATAATTCGCAAAATCGAAATTGGTCCTTCAGGAAATCATTAAACTTCTGATTTAATAAGCATTTAATTGTTGCTCAAATAATTTGGAGCCGAATAAAAATAAAATAATCGCACCATTTTAGACTCGGAATCAAGACTGTGTCCACACACTTATCCACAGCCTTTGTGGATAACCGACGAACAGCAAGCTATACAAGGCTTACAAGAGGATAATGCCGGAAACGCATGACAAATTGTTGACAACGGCGAAGCTCGTCTTAAAGATCGCCATCCCTTATCCGTTACGACGCAGTTTCGACTACTTGCCACCCGCTGGTGTTGACCCGACGCGACTGCGGCCGGGGGTTCGCTTGCAGGTTCCTTTTGGCAAACTTAACACAATCCGCACAGGCTACCTATTGGGCATAAGCGAATTTGTGTCCGGGGACAACATTGAACTCAAACAAGCAATTTCTGTGCTTGACGATGAGCCACTGATTTCCTCGGAGGACTTCGCAATCCTTATTTGGGCCAGCCGTTATTACCACCACCCCTTAGGTGAAGTGTTCTCATCCGCATTTCCTGTTTTGTTGAGGCAAGGGCGGACGGCTACGTTGGAAAAGGAGCGTTTGCTGTGTTTGACCGAAGCCGGCAAGGGTTCAACAGCAGAGCTTCGGGCACCCAAACGAAGTCAGTTGTTGCAAACGCTAAAAGAGCGCGAAGCAGGATTTTCACTTGCCGAATTGAATGCCTTGGGTTGGGATTGGCGACCCATTGCACGGGTTTTGATCGACAAGGGTTTTGCCTGTTACCAGGAAAGGCAAGTGCTTATGCCAACGCAGAAACCGACTTCAATCATCCATCCCCACCCCCTCAACCCCGCCCAGCAGAATGCGGTGGACTCTGTACTGGAAAAGTTAGGCAGCTACCAAGCCTTTTTGCTGGAAGGCGTCACCGGTAGCGGCAAGACCGAAGTTTATCTTAGGCTGGTTGAACAGGTGCTGGCCCGTGGACGGCAAGCTATGATCCTTGTCCCTGAAATCAACCTGACCCCGCAACTGGAAGAGCGCTTCCGCGCCCGCTTTGCAGCACCCCTAGCCGTGTTCCACTCCCGCCTCGACGATAACGCCCGCTGTCGTGCCTGGTTGGCGATGCAGCGGGGCGAAGCAGCGGTCCTGCTAGGGACGCGTTCAGCCGTTTTCACGCCGCTGGCAAAACCTGGATTGATTATCTTGGACGAAGAACACGACACTTCGTTCAAGCAGCAGGATGGCTTCCGCTTTTCAGCCCGCGATTTGGCAATTATGCGCGCCCGGCAGTGTCATATACCGATTATGCTGGGTTCGGCCACGCCTTCCTTGGAGAGCTTGGCCAATGCCTTGCGCGGACGCTACTCTTTACTTTCACTGCCGGAGCGGACCGGGGTAGCCGTGCACCCGACTTTCCGCATTGTTGACATTCGCAGCCAGCGGCTCAACGAAGGGCTTTCCCCGGTCCTAATCGCACAAATTGGTGAAACCCTAGCGCGGGGCGGACAGGCTCTTTTGTTCATCAATCGGCGCGGATTCGCTCCCACCCTGATTTGCCACGCCTGTGGATGGGTGGCGGAGTGCAAACGTTGCGACTCCCGTTTGGTGATTCATTCAGTCGAGCGTCGCTTGCGCTGCCATCATTGTGGTCACGAACAACCCTTTTTGCGGGATTGCCCCAACTGCCAAACCGCAGACCTGCGCCCATTGGGCTTGGGCACTGAAAGGGTGGAACTGGCGTTGGCAAAACTGTTTCCCAAGGCAAGGACGTTGCGCATGGATCGCGACAGCACCCGCCGCAAGGGCAGCTTGGAGGGGATGTTAGAACAGATACAGGCGGGCGAGGTGGATATCTTGCTGGGAACCCAGATGCTGGCTAAAGGCCATCATTTTCCCAATGTCACCTTGGTGGGGATTCTGGACGTGGATGGGGGGCTGTTCAGCTTAGACTTCCGGGCCGGGGAACGCACCGCGCAACTCATTGTGCAAGTGGCCGGACGCGCAGGCAGGGAGGAGCGTCCGGGACTGGTGCTGCTGCAAACTCGCCAGCCTGAACATCCGCTGTTGCGCAAACTCATTCGCGAGGGCTACGGGTCTTTTGCCGCCGCCGCATTGCAAGAGCGCCGCGAGGGCGAATTGCCGCCCTATTCCCACCAAGCGCTATGGCGGGCCGATGCCAACGACGTTGAGTCCCCAGCCTTGTTGCTCACCCGCTTGGTCGAGTTGTCAATCCATCAAACTGAGGTGTTGGCCCTAGGCCCAGTCCCTGCGCCGATGCCCCGTCAGGCAGGCCGTTTCCGCCAGCAATTGCTGCTGCAATGTAACCAACGCAAACCCTTGCATGAGTTGGTGGAGCATCTGATAAGGCAACTGCCGGGCTTGCCTGAAGCCAAACGGGTCCGCTGGTCGGTGGATATTGATCCGATGGATTTTTATTAACGGATGTTGGCGGGTTCCAAAGCTCCGGCTTCCCGAAGAACGACCAAGCAGGAGCTTGCAAAATAAGGGTTCCCAAACCGGAGCTTCACTGCCATTAAGTTAAGAAAATCTACGTCGTTCCGGCAGGGAATGCCGGAACCCAGAAGCCACGGAGGGCAAGCTAGATTCACCTTCCTGTGTTCTGGATACCGGCAATCCCTGCCGGTATGACGGCTTAACTTAATGGCAGTGAAGCCGGAGCTGGGAACCAGCCAGAAAGGGTTCCCGCGCCGGGGCGCGGGAATTCGATGCAGGTCAGTGCGTCAATTGCACGACCCGGTGGGGTTGATGGAGGTCGCGCCGACAATCACACCACCGAGCTTTGAGCCAGTGGACGGCCCGCCCAAGTAGGAGGGTGCGCATGCACAGGCTAGTTCAAATTGCGCCCCCGTGCCGTCGGCAGCGGGTGCGCCGGTGACTGCCGCGATCACGCCACCCGTGGCTTGGAAGTCTTGGTGCAAGCGTTATACGGCAGGGTTGGTGGGCTTTGGCAGGTCAGGTAGCCATAGGCTTGGGAACCCGTCGGCGCTCCGGCCGTAGCGCTGTAGGGGTAAACCGTCAGGGTAGCCGCGTTGGTGGCGCAGGAGGTCATGTCCAAGGTTTGCACCCCGTTGGCGAACGGCGTGGTCTGGGTGCTGTTGGAGGTGGAATACCCATAGCCCGTGACCATCAAGTACCCCGGCGGAACGGTCGTCGTCGTCGTGGCCGTGGCTCCGTTTGTGGTGCTAGCGGTGCTGGTCGTCACGGCGGTGACGTTGCTAGTCGCAGCGGCGATGGTGGGGGCGGAAACGCTGCCGTCTGAGTTGACTGCGGTGGTGCTGGTCAGGCTACCCGTGGCACTATAGCTCCACAAGTTACTGTTTTGCGTTGAGACGTAAGTGCTGTTCGGCGCGTAGAACGTAGGGGCACTTCCCGATGAGCCTGTCGGCATCGCCGTGTTGACCGTGGAGAGCGTCGGTGTCGTTGCCGGGATTGCGCTGCTGGCCGCTATGGGTACTGTGGTACTGCAACTCAACGTACCCGACGCGCCGTATTGGTTGCCATTATTGGGGTTGGCATTCAGCGTCAACACCGCGTCCGAATTTACGGCACAGGAAGCCATGTTGAGCGTTTGCTGACCGTTAGCGAAATTCTCCCCCGCCCAACTTGGGGTTTGGTTGCTATAACCTAGGTATCCGTTAGCGGTCAAAATGCCCGTGCTTGTGTTGTAAGAGTAGAACCCCCACCCTGGATTATTAGATGCAGTATAATTTGGCAGTTGAAATTGGATGCCTTGGTTGGCCATGGGAGCCGTGCCGATCACCAGCGACAGGTTGGGCGCTCCGGTGGGGGCGGGGGAAATCCCTGATGCGTTCACTAATGAATAACTCGCCAAGCTCAACATGCCAGTAGAAAGATTGAATGTCGTGTTCACCCCGCCTATGGGTGGGTTGGTCCCGGTATTATCAACCAATTGAGCTGGCGGGGAGAAGGCCGAGATGGTCGGGTTGGCGACCTGCATATAGCCGTTGTTGCTTGCCGTCGCGCTTTGCACGGTGCTGATGTCCGAACCAGTGAGGATGGCATCCCACACATTGATGGCCGTATTGCTTTGCGAGTTGGGGTATGTGGAAAGCACGTTGGCGTAACGTAAGCGTTCACCCCCCTGGGAGCGTGGGCGTCTCGCCCGCTGAAATGGCGGCCAAGATGGCCGCACTCCCAAGAAAAAGTGGGGGGGAGTGAACGCTTACGGCGTAACTTTGCGTGGAGGCGGATTGGCTGCCGGTGGCGACCGTGGTGTTAGTCATTGTGCCGCCGCTATTGGTGGTGTAGCAAGGGCCAGAGATCAAATTGGCGGTCACATTGACAGAACTGGTTTGGCACAAGTTATCCACATTGATGGAGTCATTCGACCACAGCGCGAAACCGCTTTGATTGCCCAAACCCTCGGCATTATTGATTTCGGCCTGCACAAAACTATTGGCCAGCAGCATACCGAGCAAGTTGGAAGACGAATAGGTGCTATTGATGACCGGCGGTGCCGTTTGCGTCACCGGTGCCTGCAGGCTGGTCGTCGTGGTGAAATAGGCAGTGATCGCATCGGTGACAGATGGTCCGGCTTCCCCTTTAAGTGTCTCAAGACTCCCCTCATTAGCGTCCAATATAGCTTCCAGGCCAATGTCGGCTTCGGGACCGGCGGTTAAACCAATACTGGCAATCGCCACATTGGTAGCCAATTGTAAAACAGCATTGGTGATCTTGCCCCAAACCGACTCATGGGTGATCGGTTTGCTGGCGGCGGTGTTCATGGTGCTAATCGCACTCTGTGCCAAGCCGGGCGATGCCAATAGCCATTGGGCATATTTCGCACTGTAAGAGCCGGAGGCAAACACAGCGTTGCCCGAGGGAGGTGCCACTAAGTTGGTCAAAGTTGACAAGTCAGTGGTGGACAGGCTGGAATTGCTAAACGCATAACCATTGTTAGTGACGATGTACCAGAGAATTTTGGCGGCATAGCTGCTGACGAGGAACGGGTCGCCAACCGCCAGTGTAAAATGACCGCCATAAATCGGTGCGGCGGTTTGGCTGATGCCGTTGTTGACCACTGGGCTTTTCACATAGTTCGACAAGTTGATCGGATACATCGACAAATTGAGTGAGTTAAGTGCCAGATTGCCAGGGTTGGGGTTGTTGACCCCCAACCACAGCCCACCCGTCGCCACATAACCGGGGCTGGTGTTGCTCACATTGAGATTCATGGTCTGTGGGACAAACCCCGCACCGAGTGGGTTGCTCCAAGACCCGTTAATTAAGGAATTCGGTTGCGGCGGGTTGATGTTGGCATTGTAATAAAGACTAGTTTGCGATGCACAATACGGGTAATCAGACGTCGTACTTGGCCAATTAGATATAAACATATTGGGGGCGGAAGCCATATTGGCCATGACAATATTGTTTCCATTGCCAGACAACACCCAGCTGTCCGCGATAGCCGGTGCATTATAGGTAGGTGAGGTTTGATTGGAATATTTCACCACGGGTTTGCTAATGGATGTACCGGCACTTAATGTGATTGCGCCAGATGGGGCGGCAATCGGGCCGGGTGTTTCGTTATACCAAATGGTATTACCTTGCACCTGAGTGGATGGATTGGAACAGCTACCCCCGGAAATATTGACCGGGTTGAATACCCCCACGCTGCCATCCACATTGCCCCAGCCTTGGGTGACGGCGAAGCTGCCGGGTTGACCCTGCGGGTTAACCCCTCCACCGTAAGGTGTCAAGGTCCATTGATTGGGGCTGAGGTTGAAGAAGGTATAAGACAACGCACCTGTCTGGGCTTGGTAAGAATAGCCAAATCCATCGGTGGCTTGCAGCGCAAGGCTGATGGCGATGATGAGTGATGTTCTGTTCATGATTAGTTCCCCCTTAGGTTGAACTTGACGCCGCTAACGACGAACGGGCTGTTGATGACATGCCCGGCCACGGCGGATTTGGCGTGGATGTTATCGAAGCTGAAATACTGTCCGGCGTTGACTTGGAATTTCGTCAGATTGCCGTTGCCGTCAAACACGCAATTCGTCATCAGGTTGCGCGGCGGCAAGCCCCCGCTTGGAATCGACAGGCCGCAGGAAGCGGTGTTGTTCAGCTTTACCGGCACGACGAAATGGAAATTAGGTGCGCCGGACAGCACCAGCGCATCCACTGCTGCCGAACTGGGGTTGTGGATGCCGTTGAAGGACTGGAAGCCCGGCAAAAATCCAACCCGGCTTACATCATGGCGGAGATGGTCAATGTTGGTCAGCGATAGTGCCTTGGTCGGGTGCTGGTAGGCATTGGCGGGGTTGAGCGTCTGCGGGGTAAGGTTGCTGATATGCAGGGTCACTGCCTCGCCCCCGGTAACGATGAAGCTTACCGCGTTGCCGTGCGCACAGCTTGGCGTATTCTGCCTAGCGTAACCGCGGGATGCCGTGGAGACCGAATACATGCCCGGCAAATAGGCTTGTGCCCCTTCGTTGCCAAGCTCCGCTTCACAACCCTTGCCGTTGATGCCGTCCTCGGCCTGGAAATGTTGCAACCTGATTGGGTTGTGCCCTGCGACAGAGCGAGGGGAAGGCTGCGCAAGCGGGGAGCAGCCCGATTGAGGCAGCCAATATGACAGCGGCCCTTCGTTCAGCAATTGCCCGTCTGGACCCAAGTAATAGACATTGTTGTCGGCAACGGAAACGCCCAAGTAAGAATTTGTCCCCGGATAATAGCGATAATTGTAGACTCCCGAATTCAACATGCCCCCTCCTGTCGGCGTAAACAAGGCGGGGTAGTTGCGTTCCGCCCAGTTGAACACGCACGCGGTCACGTTGGGGTCCACTTTGACTGTCACCGACTGGCTGACGTTGACCCCGTCGCTGCCGACGCAGGTGAGCATATAGGTCGTGTTGTTGGTCAGCGTTACCGCCAAACTGCCGGCAAGTGGCACACTCCCCGACCAGCCATAGCTCGTGGTGGCCGAACATGTGGTCGCGCCGGGCGAGGACCAATTCAAGTTCGACGTGCCTTGGTAGTTGACGGTGCTGGGCGATGCAGACAAATTGACGGCTAGGTTGGAGGAGGCGTTGGTGGACCATTGAATGGTCGCCGTCTTCAGGGTGGTCACGCTGCCGGCGGTCACGGTAAAGGCCCGTTTGTGCAAGGTGTCAATGTCAGTGTCGCGGTACAGCACATAGTTGCCCGCCGCCAAGGGCGTACTGACGTTGAGCGTCACCGGGTACACCGTCGTGGGTGTTGGATTGCCGGAGATGACTGGGGCGGCAAAAAAGCTGCCCCCCGCCATCGGCGAGGTGCTGCCGAGCAGGCACAGGCCGGTCTGCACCGGCCCACCGCCGCAAGCGGCGGGATAGCTTGCGTTAATCGGTTCGGCCAGCACAGCGTTGGACGCGCTTGCCGCGAAGCCGGGTGCCAACAGCGCGACCAGACCTGCGCAGCAGGCCAAGAGCAATGGCAATGGAGTAAACGATACTATTTTCATGGCGATACCTTCGAGATGATTCCTGAGGTTGTACCCACTGCCATTAAGTTAAGCCGTCATTCCGGCATGGACCGCCGGAATCCAGATTGCAGAGCCTGCCCCGGCAGGGATCGCCGGGGGATGCCAACAATCTATGCCATCCATGGAGCCTAGGTTCCGGCGATCCCTGCCGGAACGACGAGCTTTTTCTTAACTTATATGGCATTGAGAGGTTGTACCGGGTACGATGAACCGTGATGCTAGGGCGCAAGGCACCCAATGCTGTTGACACAGCCGTCATACCGGCAGGGTCGGAGAATGCCGCCTATCGGTGGCAATGTTCTCTGCTTGATATAGTTTTAAGCTTGTTTTAAGAATTGCACAATTCTTAAAATGTCATGAGATGTAACGGAATGTAACAGACTAGCGAACCTGCAACTCGGCGGAAAAGCAGAAGCCGACACTGTGAAAGGTATGGATGACATCATCCATTCCGGTTTGATCGCGGATTTTATTGCGGATGCGCAGGACTATATTGTCCAAAGCCCGCCCGACATAGGCATCATCGCGATAACCCATTGCCTCCAATAATTCTCTGCGTCCAAGCTGTTTTCTGTCTGCCAGGGCGAGCAGTGACAAGAAGGTGTATTCTTTGCCAGTGAGCATGATGCTGGTTCCGCTGGGCGAGATTAGACGCCAGGCGGAACGGTCAAGCAACCAGAGATTCGGCGATGCCCTGGGTTCATCCAAATTTCCAGTGCGTCGCGATGCCATGCTTTTGATCGCCGCCGATAGTCCTTCCATGTCCACGGGTTTAACCAAGTACAGGTCGGCACCGGCTGCATACCCTTGAACCTTTTCCTGAATGGCGCTGTGTGCAGTCAGGATGATAATGCCCGAGTCGGTGTTCTGGCGGAGATAATCGGCCAGTACAAAGCCTGATTGGTCAGCAATTCTCATTTTGAACAGAACCGGGCGGGTTTGGAACCCGCCCCTACGAATCGTTGTTCCGTATCCCGTTTATAATTCATTGATAATATGAAAATAAATTTCTTGCGTAGGGGCGGGTTCCAAACCCGCCCTTATCAATCTTTGCCAAAATGAGAATTGCTGCTGATTGGTCGGGCAGGCCAATGTCGAGGATGGCTACATCAAAAGAAGCTTGACCCAAACGAAGATAAAATTCCTTGGCATAGCCGCCCCCGTCGCATGTATTCCCTCTAATGCCAGATAGCGGAGAATGCTTTCGCGCAGGTCGGTGTCGTCTTCGACTAGGAGGATGTTGCAAGGCGAGTCGGTCATGGTGCGTTGGTGTTTTTTTAATGATGAGCATTGAGTTGAAGCATTGGAACGGGTAGAACGGTATAGCCCACCTTGCTAAGGTGATATGCAATAAAGAACATCCCATCCAAAGGCCAAGCTGGGGCTTGGCGCTCCTGGAAGGAACGCCAAGCCCCAGCTTGGCAAGGATATTTGCGGAGGAATTGTTCGTGATTTTCGTGGACAATTCATTTCGGTATTGGTGGATTCATTATTGGAAATCACCTAAGGGTCCACTAAAGGGAATCCCAATGAGCCAAGAAACCATATCGCCCCTTGAGCATGATCTAACCGGGGGATTAGCCATTAATGAAACCGATCGATGGGCTACATTGCCGTTTTCCCCTGCCAATTTGATCCAAGAGC
>Ga0209083_1000378_pt1 | contig 68237 bp, 51 predicted proteins | sample AM7aDNAmetaG_FD_184132 | JGI IMG/M metagenome (GOLD analysis project Ga0209083, IMG submission 184132) | Freshwater microbial communities from Finland to study Microbial Dark Matter (Phase II) - AM7a DNA metaG (SPAdes) (version 3) | ecosystem: Environmental > Aquatic > Freshwater > Lake ... | reverse complement strand
CAGACATTGCTCCAATATGCAAAAGAATTGTTTGGTGAAAATGCAGAGATCAGGATGCGCCCGTCCTACTTCCCATTTACGGAACCTTCGGCTGAAGTCGATGTCTCCTGTTCGATCTGCGACGGCAAAGGTTGCAACGTTTGCAAATATACCGGATGGCTCGAAATTCTGGGTTGTGGAATGGTCGATCCAAATGTTCTTGAAGCTTCTGGAATCGACAGCAAAAAATACACAGGATTTGCATTCGGAATGGGAATCGAACGGATTGCCATGTTAAAGTTTGGTATCAACGATTTACGCCTCTATTTCGAGAACGATGTGAGGTTCCTGCAGCAGTTTGAATCGGCCAATTAATTAATAACCAAATATTTATAAGACATGAAGATGTTAAAGCCTTTACTATTGATAATGGGGGCTTTGATCTTCATTTCAGAAGTATCCGCCCAGAACGATGAGTGGGTGGTTTCCTCGCCTGATAAAAAAATCAACTTCAAGGTATTTGAGAAATCGGACCATTTGTTTTATCAGGTTGGCTTTCCAGACTCCCTGATTATTGGGGAATCCCCTCTTGGGATCTCCCGGACCGATGAACAGTTTATCGAAAAATTATTCTTCATTTCCGCTTCAAGACCACGGCATATTTCAGAGAGTTATACAATGCAGGTTGGCAAACAGTTGAAATGCAACTATCAGGCAAACGAGCTTATCCTTTCCTTTGAAAATGGCCATAAGGCAAAAGTCGATCTGTTTTTGCGGGCAAGCAACGATGGGATCTCGTTCCGCTACCGTTTTCCAGAAAATGCCACCGGGAGTTATGAAATCAACAAAGAGATTTCCGGTTTCAACCTGTCCAAAAGTGCGAAAGCCTGGATTCAGCCATATGATAGCATCACAAAATATTCTCCTGGTTATGAACGCTATTACACAAACGGATCACAAGTAGGTGGGACTTCTCCTGAAGAAGGAGGGTGGTGCCTGGGTGCCTTGTTCCAGTCAATCAACGGATGGGTTTTACTGACAGAGGCTGACCTCAATGGCGCTTATTGTGGTTCGAGGCTCCATCAAAATGCATCCGGTGGCGTCTATTCAATTCGGTATCCCGATTATACTGAAGCCATGAAGATCGGGAACAACAATCCCGAAAGTAAAAGTCTGCCCTGGAGCACCCCCTGGCGTGTCGCAATAATTGGCAAAGATGCAGCAGCAATTGCTACCTCAGCACTCGTTAACGGCTTAAGTGAACCTTCGAAAATCAAAGATGTTTCGTGGATCAAACCAGGATTGGCCTATTGGAGCTGGTGGTCCGACCCGGCAAGTCCTACGGTTTATAAAAGTATGCTTCCCTATATCGATCTCGCATCAGAGTGGGGCATCCCTTATTTTCTGGTTGACGCGAACTGGACAAAAATGGAGGGGGGAAATATCGAACAATTGATTGCCTATGCCAATCAGAAAGGGGTTGGGATCTGGTTGTGGTACAACTCAGGAGGTCCGCACAATACTGTTATGGAAGCACCGCGCATCAGGATGTGGGATGCGGACCAACGAAGGGCAGAATTCGCAAAACTAAAAAAATGGGGCGTCAAAGGGGTGAAGGTTGATTTCTTCCAAAGCGACAAACAACATATCATTCAGCAATATATGGATATTTTGCAGGATGCCGCCGATTTTCAGGTGATGGTCAACTTTCATGGCTGCACCCTTCCCCGCGGATGGCAACGTACCTGGCCCAACCTGATTTCGATGGAAGCCATTTGTGGTGAAGAGTGTTACATGTTCAGGGATTCCTATCCCGAAGCGGCTGTCTGGCACAATACAATTCAGCCATTCACGAGAAATGCCCTTGGCTCGATGGATTACACCCCTTTCGGGCTGTCCGATAAAATCAACAAACACCTCACAACTTTTGCCTACGAACTTGCCTTGACGGTTGTTTTTGAATCGGGGATTGTTCATCTGGTCGATTTTCCAGCGGTTTATAAACAATTGCCGGATTTTGTGCAAACCTTTGTAAGACAATTGCCCACAGTCTGGGACGAGACCAAAATGGTTTATGGTTATCCCGGCAGGGACGTGGTGATGGCGAGGCGTTCAGGCGACAAATGGTTTTTAGGTGGGATCAATGGGGAGAAAAAAAACAAGGAAATTGTCCTGACCCTTGATTTTCTGAAGATTGGCAAAACCTATACGGCTAAGTTGATCGCAGATGGGGATAATGATAAGTCATTCAATTATAAAGAAATACAGGTTAAGAAAGGCGATAAAGTTCCGGTAAAGATGTTGCCGTGCGGTGGATTTACTTTGGTAATGAAAGAATGAAAGAGTGAAGAAATGAAAAAATGAAGGAATGAAGGAATGAAAAACACCCGGATCAAAAGACCAGGGTGTTTCATATTCAGGCAATTATTTCAACAATATTTCTATCGTATTTCTATAACATTTCAACTGTATTTCTATCGTATTTCAATTTCTTCCTACATCAACTTCCACCCTGCACGATATTCGTAGTGCATTTTCTTCGTTGCAGCACCATCCACATCATCGACAAAGGTTTCCGTTGCAGGATCCCATTTGATCGTCCTCTTCAGATCGCAGGCAATATTCCCAAGTGTACAAACGCAGCAACTGCTGTGGCCGATTTCAACCGGAACTGCAGGGTCTTTGCGGCTCCTGACCGATTCAATAAAATTGACCTGGTGGGGAATCCTTGTTTCATATGGGCCTTCGATTTTTGGCTGTTCTGGAGCATTGAATTTGGGATCGGAAGCGTTGAAATAACCGCGTGAAACTTCAATCCAGCCACCTTCACCAATAAATTTAACTCCCTTGGTTTTCTTCTCGTCAAATGGCTCGGATGTCATCACCACACCGTTTGCATATTTCCATGTAATGTATTCGGAACCATCGCCAATTGGGGAGATTTCGACCGGACCGCTTTTGTCCATGCCAAGACCCCACTGTGCAATGTCGAACATGTGGGCACCCCAGTCGGTTGTGAAACCGCCACCCATCTCCTTGTACCAACGCCATCCGCCCCAGATATCTTCATCCTTAGGCGGATCGAGTGAGATGATCGGATTAAGTTCCTTGTTATAATGAATGTTGCCAGGAAGTGATCCCAACCACAAGTCCCAGTTCAAATCTGCCGGAAGTTTTTCTTCGGGTAGGTCGTAAGGCTTGGGTGGTGCACCTACATAAGCTTTTACGTTTGTGATCTTACCAAGGGCACCTGTCTGAACCAATTTTACAGCGTGTTGGAACAAAGCATCCGAACGCTGCTGGCTACCAAGACCAAAAATCCTTCCGGTCTCACGGACCACTTTCTTCAATTCCTGGCCTTCCTTGATCGTAAAGGTCATTGGTTTTTCGAGGTAAACATCTTTACCAGCCTTTAACGCTGCGATGGCAACCCTTGCATGTGAATGGTCAGGGATTGCAATAACAACTGCATTGATGTCCTCCCTTTTCAACAACTCTTCAAACTTTTCGTAGGTTTGGAGTTTGACCTCTTTGCCAGCTTTCACATAGAAATCGGTCACTCTCTTTTCGAAACGTTTGCGCTTGATGCCATAAACATCACAACCTGCAACTGCTTTTACCCCGGGAATCTGAAGGAAACCGTTCAATAAAAACATTGCCTGACGGCCCAATCCGATAAAACCCAATTTCAGGTCAGTATCAACAACCGGCTGTGAGCATCCGGCCAATCCCGGTAAAACTGCCAGACCAGCCATTCCAACTGCTGATGCCTCAAGGAACTGGCGCCTTGACCACCCTTTTTTCTGTTCTTTCATGCTTTAGTTTTTTTGTTTTTAAATCATATAATCAATCCTGAAACATCAGGAATACCTTTTTTTATTGTTAAGGTGTTGTAAATAACCTTTGCCAACTCCTTTTGCAAAAAGCCGTACAATATTAAAAACAATTTTGATCGGAAGCAAAAAATGGATGAAAAATTATATTTAATTGATATTCAATTCATTAATTTTTATACGGCATTGATGATATTTTATGGCAAATAGATGAATGGGACCAGAATTCTTTGGCTTTTTGAGTACTTATGAAAGCCATTGATTTTGGTGAAACCAATGTGTGAATGATGTAACTTTTTTCAAAAATGATACAACGGTTTCCACCATTAACCTACTCACCTTTGTAAATAAAATAATATTCAATGTTCCTACAAACCAATGTTTTTCCATTTGTAAGGTTTCATTGAAGGATTAAACAACAGAGTATCAATAGGCGGAAGCCTAAAAAATTTAAAGGAGAATTATTATGGCAACATTTGGATCACCCTTTTCAGGGTTAGCGCATGACAGGAAGCTCACAGATGCTGAGCTTATCAGAGCGATACGTTTTATGGTGGCCGCAGAATTTGAAGCGACACAGTTGTACATGCAACTTGCTGAGTCAACAGACAACAAACTTGCTATTGGAGTACTTAAAGACATAGCCAATGAGGAACTTGTACATGTGGGCGAGTTTTTGAGACTGCTATACGAAATTGCCCCCGATGAAAAAAAATTCTATGCCGCGGGCCAAAAAGAAGTAGAAGAAAAAATCAGGAAGATGAAATAATGAATGCCAGGGAATACAATTAAATAAATCATATCACTTAATAACCATTACACCATGAGTACAGCAAACAAATTCGAATTTAAACCCTTACCTTTTGAGTATGATGCACTTGAACCCTTTGTAGATAAGCAAACTTTGGAAATCCATTATGGCAAACACCATAAGGCTTATTACGACAACTTTCTGAATGCAATTAAAGGTACCGTAATGGAAACCATGGAAATAACAGATATTTTCAAAAATATAAGCAAATACCCTGGTGCAGTCAGAAACAATGGTGGTGGATATTACAATCATACTTTTTATTGGGAAGGGATGAAAGCCAAGGGTGGTGTTCCGCCAACCAGAAAATTATTGGAAGCGATTGTCCAAACATTTGGCTCCCTGGATGAGTTCAAAAAACAATTTTCAGAAGCAGGAAAAACAAGGTTCGGCAGTGGCTGGGCATGGCTTTGTATGGACGATAAAGGCAAACTATTTATTTGCTCTACTCCAAACCAGGATAATCCCTTGATGGACATAGCAGAAAAAAAAGGAATTCTGTTACTTACAATGGATGTATGGGAACATGCATATTATTTGAAATATCAGAATAGAAGACCAGATTATATTGATGCCTTTTTTAATGTCATAAACTGGGATGAAGTAGCAGCAAGATTTGAATGTGCTTTAAAAACCACAGAAGCAAAATAGTTCCTTCAGGCAATGAAACATTTTACAGTAAAAATAGTATCAATTCAGCACCTCACGCATGATGTACTGCAAATTATTACTGAAAAACCTCCTAAATATTTTTTCATCCCAGGGCAGGCAACTGAAATTTCGATAAATAAAAACGGTTGGAAAGATGAAAAAAGACCTTTCACCTTTACGAGCCTTCCGGATTATGACTTTCTCGAATTTACGATAAAAACATATCCTGCTCATAAAGGTGTTACAAATCAGCTTCTGCTGCTTAAAAAGGGTGATGAGTTGATTTTACATGGTGTTTTTGGAGCTATCACATACAAAGGCCAGGGATTGTTTATTGCCGGAGGAGCAGGTATTACTCCTTTTATCTGCATCTTAAGATATCTTCATTCAAAAAATGAATTAGCGAATAACAAACTCATTTTTGCAAATAATACCAAAGATGATATCATTCTAGCTCAAGAGTTTAAAAATTTATTAGGTGAAAATTTCATAAACATATTAACCGAAGAAAAAATAAAAGGATATGGGTATGGGCAAATCACTGAAGACTTTCTTAAGGCTCACATAAACGGCTTGGATAAAAAAGTATATATATGTGGTCCCCCGCCAATGATGGATGCGATTGAAAAGTTCTTATCCAATTTACATGTAGATGAAAAATTGATTATAAAAGAAATTTTATAAACTGCACATCCGCCTATTCAACTGAAAATGGAAAAGAAAAAGTTAACAACCGCCAGTGGCCGACCCTATCATGAGTTTGAAAACTCAATGACCATTGGTGAACGTGGTCCTATATTATTGCAAGACTACTTTCTGCATGAAGACATGGCGCACTTCAATCGTGAACGTATTCCTGAAAGAGTTGTTCACGCAAAAGGAGCCGGAGCATTTGGTACCTTTACAGTAACCCATGATATAACCCAATATACCAAAGCCAAACTGTTTTCTGAAATTGGTAAACAAACAGAAATGTTTGCCCGTTTCTCCATTGTAGGAGGAGAAAAAGGAGGTGCCGACAGTGAACGGGACCCTCGCGGTTTTGCGCTTAAGTTTTATACCGAAGACGGCAACTGGGATTTGGCAGGCAACAATACCCCTGTATTCTTCATTAAAGATCCCAAAAAATTTTCCCACTTTATTCACACACAAAAGCGTGATCCCATGACAAATTGTAAAAGTCCTACCATGATGTGGGATTTTTTCAGTTTGAATCCCGAAAGCCTGCACCAGGTCCTAATACTTATGAGCGATCGTGGAACCCCTTTCTCTTATCGGCATATGCATGGTTTTGGAAGCCACACCTTTTCTTTGTTTAATAAAAACAATGAACGGGTTTGGGTGAAATTTCATTTCATCACCATGCAGGGAATTAAGAATTTCAATGAAAAGGAAGCCAATGAAATGAAGGGCATTGATCTTGACCAGGCTCAACGCGATTTGGTAGAATCTATCGGGAAAAAAGATTTTCCCAAATGGGCTTTGAAAATTCAGGTAATGACTGATGAGCAGGCAAAAACATTCAAATGGAATCCTTTTGATCTTACCAAAGTTTGGTTTCATAAAGATTACCCATTGATCGATGTTGGTGTTATGGAATTGAATAAAATTCCTGAGAATTACTTCCGTGACGTGGAACAGTCCGCATTCGCTCCTTCACATGTTGTTGACGGGATTGGTTATTCACCCGATAAAGTGCTACAAGGCCGTTTGCTTTCCTATCCCGATGCACAAAGGTACCGCTTGGGCGTCAACTATGAACAGATACCTGTGAACCAAGGTCATTATAAGGTTTCAAATTACCAACGTGACGGTTTTATGCAGGTTGGAGAGAATGGAGGAGCCAATCCCAATTACCGCCCCAATAGCTTTGATGATCTGGTTGCCGACGAAAGTTACAAAGAACCACCCATGCAATTGGGATCAAATATTGCCGATTGGTTCGACCGCAACGAAAACGATGATGACCATTTCACTCAGCCAGGCATATTGTATAGCAAGGTGATGAGCGAAAAGGAGAAGAAAAATCTGGTAAGCAATGTTGTAAGTTCAATGCGAGGCATTTGTGGTGAAAAGAAAGAGGAGATCATTAACCGGCAATTGGGTCATTTTTATCGTGCCGATAGCCACTTGGGAATGGCCATAGCTAATGGATTGGGAGTGACGATCGACGAAAAAACAATGTCCCATTCAAACTAAAACTGATGCAAAAAAGGAACGTTGGTTAAGCCTTCGCTCCTTATTTATAATGTATTAAATATAATCTGAATATGAGCAAAAACGTATCAGATCAACTGGTGGAAGCACTGGTTGATGCTGGCATACAACGGATATATGCCTTGACCGGCGATAGCCTTAATCATGTAAATGCTGCGGTACACCGCAATGGTAAAATAAAATGGATTCATGTACGGCATGAAGAAACAGCTGCATTTGCAGCCGGAGCGGAAGCACAACTGAATGGATTGGCTTGTTGTGCTGGGAGTTGTGGTCCAGGACATGTACACCTGATCAATGGCTTGTATGATGCACACCGTTCATCGGCATCTGTATTGGCCATTGCCTCAACACTTCCAACCAAAGAATTTGGAACCGTTTATTTCCAGGAAACAAATACCATCAAGCTATTTGACGATTGCAGTTGCTACAATCAGGTAGCGACTACACCTGCACAATTGCCGCGTATGCTACAGGCAGCCCTTCAACATGCAATGTATCAAAAAGGGGTAGCTGTTCTTGGTTTGCCGGGCGATATCACCAACCTGCCTTCAGTAGCTGCCGAAACCACCATGATGCTTTTTAAAAACCATCCTATTACAAGACCATCGGAAGACGAGCTGTTGCAACTTGCTGAACTTTTGAATTCATATAGAAAGGTCACTATTTTTTGCGGAATAGGTGCTGCAGAGGCACACGATGAAATTATTCAGTTGTCCGAAAAGTTAAAGGCTCCGGTTGCTTATTCTTTTAAAGGGAAAATGGCGATTCAATATGATAATCCATATGAAGTTGGAAACACAGGATTGCTGGGTATCCCATCGGCTTACCATAGCATGCACAATTGTGAATTGCTCTTGTTGTTGGGCACTGATTTTCCATATACCCCCTTCATGCCAATGGACAACAAGATTGTACAGATCGATATTAAACCTGAAAACCTTGGGCGTCGGGCGAAACTTGAAATGGGACTTTGTGGTGACGTAAAAGATACCTTGCAAGCGCTTTTACCTATGATCAGAACAAAGGAAAATTCTGCTTTTCTTGCACAACAATTGGAGTTTCATAAAGAAGTCAAAAAAAAATTACTGATCTATGTAAATGATCCCGGTAAACCAAATGCCATTCATCCTGAATTTGTGGTTTCCGTTATCAATGAACTGGCTGACAAAGATGCAATATTCACAGTAGATACCGGAATGTGCTGTGTGTGGGCAGCACGCTACATTGACGGAACAGGCGAGCGAAAAATGCTGGGGTCATTCAATCATGGGTCTATGGCAAATGCAATGCCTCAGTCCATTGGGGCAGCGTTGGCCTGTCCAGGCAAACAGGTGATTGCATTTTGCGGCGATGGAGGTTTGTCGATGATGTTGGGCGACCTTATGACGATTGTCCAATATAAATTACCTGTGAAAATCATCGTTTTTAACAACCGTTCATTGGGAATGGTGAAACTGGAAATGGAAGTGGCAGGAATTCCTGATCTGGAGACAGATATGTTAAATCCTGATTTCACAAAAATAGCGGAAGCAATGGGATTACCCGGCATTACAATACATGATCCTGGTGAAGTGAAATCAGGGTTGGAAAAAGCTTTTCGGCTTGAAGGTCCTATATTAATTACGATCCAGACTGATCCGAATGCCCTTGCCATGCCTCCAAAACTGGAATATAGCCAGTTGAAAGGCTTTGCTTTGTATATGGGAAAAATGATGTTGGGTGGGCGTATGGATGAAGCATTCAATATTATTTCGTCCAACTATAAACATCTGAGCGAAGTCTTATGATTTGAAACAACCTTCTGAATAATTGAAAAGTAGCATTAAAAAAAACATTCTCAGTTTATAATGATGATCAATATATTAATTAGGAAATTTAATAAAATGAAAAATTCACATTTAACATTAGGCCTTTTTATTCTAGTTCTTTCTGCTTGCAATAATCCACAGAACGCAAAACATCCAGATGGAAGTGCACTTAAACAAGACACTGTCAGAAGTTTAACAAATGAACTGACAACTTCTGTCGAACCAAAAAAATCAATAATGAAAGGATTTAAAAGTGATATAAAAGAAGAGGCACTGAAAAATGAAAATTTCAGAAAAGTATTGTACACAAGCAAAAATCTTCAGTTGGTATTAATGACCTTAAAACCGGGTGAAGATATCGGGTCAGAAATACATTTAAACAGCGATCAGTTTTTCCGGTTCGAAAATGGAAAGGGAAAATGTATCATTAATGATAATGAATACAATGTTGAAAGTGGTGATGTAATTATTGTGCCAGTTGGTTCTCAGCACAATGTAATAAATGCGGATGCAACAAAAGAATTAAAAATGTACACCATCTACGCCCTTCCTCAACATAAAGATGGCATTATAAGAGCAACAAAAAAAGATGCTCAAGATAACGGAGCTAAATTTGATGGGAAAACAACCGAATAAAAAAGAATAAATTTAATAATCATAAAAAATTAAAACGATGGAAAAGACAATATCAGGTTGGACCAGGGCAGAATACATTGAAGTGGAACACAATGTCCGCCTTCATATTACAGATGCGGGCGAAGGCAGACCCGTTGTATTGATACACGGTTGGCCTTTAAGTGACGATATGTATGAATACCAATACAATGCTTTGATAAAAAACAACTTCAGGGCAATAGGCATTTGCTTACGGGGTTTCGGTAAATCCGATAAGCCTTATGGGCTATACAATTATGATGTTCATGCTTTGGATATCAAAAATGTGTTAAGCAAACTTGATGTAAAAGATGCTGTCCTTGTTGGTTTTTCAATGGGCGGGTCCATTGCAATCCGTTATGTGTCGTTGTATAACGGGGCACATGTTTCCAAGTTGGTTTTGTGCGGGGCAGCAGCCCCAATATGGACACAACGCGACGATTTCAGGTACAACCTACCCATCAATGCAGTTGATGATTTGATTGAATTGAATGACAGGGACCGGCCTCAGTTGTTGTCCAATTTTGGTAAGATTTTCTCTGCAACCGAAACTTCATTAAATGAAGGGATAAGCAATTGGTTAAATGGGATCAATCTAAGTGCATCATCTTATGCTACAGGTCAATGTTTAATTGCTTTGCGCGATACGGACCTGAGATCTGATCTCGACAAAATAACAATTCCCACCTTGATTTTACATGGTAAGAAAGACAAGATATGTTCCTTTGATTTGGCCGAACAGATGAAAGCCGGTATTCAAAATTCACAAATTGTTCCATTTGAAAATAGCGGTCACAGTATGTTCCTGGAGGAAACCGTTAAGTTTAATACCGAGCTGATTAATTTTGCCAAGAACTGATATGGTTTGACATATTTTGTAAATTTGGAAATTCAATTTTTAACCCAGATTACAACGCATGTCTCAAAACATATCACAGTACGAATCGGATGTCTGGAAAACAGCCGACCTGCTCATTGGTGCAGGGATAAAACAGAGCGATTTTCCCAAATTTATGATGCCCTTCTTTGCATTGATCATGGTAGAAAGCCGGCTGATCCGGTATGCAAAAGAACTCGAAAACGAAATCAGCCGTTCTGATATAGAGGGTTTTATCGAAGAATTTAAAGATCTGGGACTGGGGTTCAACGACTATGTGATCCGCAACAACAAAACGCTGAAGGATATTTGCACCAACGACAAGACTTTCGACATCGATTTTCATGCTTATCTGAAGGCGTTCGATGCCGAAACAAAATACCTGTTGGGCGTTGACAAAGGGAACGAAGAGGCCAAATTCCTCGACATTTCAGGCATCAGTGGACAATTGAAAAAGAAAGGGATACTTTTTGCCACGGTGAAGACCTGGAGCGAAATCGACCTGGCACCGTTCAACAACTCCGAAATTACCACACTCGAAGAGCACATCAAGCGCAAATGGGCCGATATTTCCGCTGAAACTGCCGGGGAACAATATACGCCTGATGATATCATCTCCTTGATTTCTGAAATCATCACCTCAAAAATCGAAGACAACGGCAAATTCCTTACGATATTCGACCCTACCTGCGGCGGCGGGAACTTGCTTTTTGGGGTGGAAGATAAAATCCAGGAGCAATTTAAAAACCGTCCTACCGCTACTTTTGGACAGGATTGGAGCGACACGCTTTATGCTTTGGCCAAAATTGAAAGCCGTTTCCGAAAGGACTCCAAAATTGAATACGGGAATAGCCTTGTCGATATTAAGTTCATCCACAACAAATTCGATATCGTGGTAGCCAATCCACCCTATGGGGTTGACTGGAAAGGGTACAAAAAAGACATCGACAACGACCAGACCGAACGGTTCCACGACAAACCTTCCATTTCGGATGGACAGTTCCTTTTCACGCAGCACATCCTTTACCATCTGGCCGACAATGGGTTGTCTATTGTCGTACACAACGGTTCCACCCTTTTTAGCGGCGACGCGGGAAGCGGCGAAAGCAATATCCGCAAATTCTTTTTCGACAACGATTATGTGGAGGCTTTGATCCAAATGCCTACCGATGAGTTTTTTAATACCGGCATCTATACCTATTTGTGGGTGTTCAACAAGAACAAACCGGTCGAACGGAAAGACAAGGTGATCCTGATCAACGCAAGCGAAATGTTTGTTCCGCTCAAAAAATCGCGGGGCAAAAAGCGCAAGGAGATGGACCTGGCCAACCGGATGGTTATTGTACAAACTCTTTCCGATTTTAAAGACAATGCGTTTGCCAAAGTCTTCGACAAGTGGCATTTCTATTTCAACAAACAATCGATACTGCTGACCAATGTCGATGAAAATGGGAAAAGCCTTGAATCTGAACTTCCTGTAAAAGCCAACGGCGAAGGTGAAGAAAAACGGGCCAAATCGATCCCGCTGAAACCTGTCAAAATTGTACAGGTTGGCACTGACGATTCCCCAATGATCGAACTGACCGATTTTGAAATTACCACTTACGACAAAACCAAATTCCGTAATCTGGAAGATTATTTCGAGAACCATCTGAAACCCATCATTGCCGGGCTTGATTACAAGGAGAACGACCTAAAAGTAACCACTTCTAAATCAATTTATTGGTACGATACTGATAAAGAGACAATTATTGAAGAAACAAAAGGGAAACAAAAGATCCTGGGCTGTGGGAAAATTATAATTAAAGCTGCCTTAAAGAAAAACGTCAAATCAAAAGAAGCAGTTGTAACAATTTCCGTGGAGCTTGCCCCCGATTACCAGAAAGATTACGAGATTATCCCTTATTCGCCCAATCCGGAAGAGAACCGGCAGCGCATCGATGGTTTTATGGCGAAATACATCACCAAACCTTTCGAGTACCTCGACAATGTGATCGGCGCCGAGGTCAATTTCAACAAGGTGTTCTACCAGCCCGAACAGTTGCGCGAAGTATCTGAAATAGTGTTAGATTTGCAATCGCTTGAAGATCAATTAAAAACGCTTGAAAACGAATTGTCACTATGAATTTGGCTAAATACGATAAATATAGAAACACCGGGTTAGATTGGTTGGGCACAATTCCGAAACACTGGGAAGAAAAAAGAATCAAAGATGTTTTTATGAAAATAGGAAGTGGTACAACTCCAAGTACCTCAAGAGAAGACTATTATGAAAATGGAACAATTTTTTGGTTAAATACAACTGACTTAAATAACGATTTGATTTTTGATACAAAACAAAAAATAACACAACTCGCATTTAAAGAGTCGGGATTAAAAATTTATCCAGTTAATTCTCTTGCAATTGCAATGTATGGCCAAGGCAAAACAAGGGGAACTGTTGGACTTTTGCAAATACCGGCAACTACAAATCAGGCTGCATGTATAATGTATGTTCCTAAAAATGTAATTACAAAATACATACTTTATTGGTTTATACATAAGTATGACGCAATTAGGAGCATAAACATTGGTGCAACGCAACCTAATATGAATCAAGATTTTATTAAATTTCTAATCTTACAATGCCCTCCCATTTCCGAGCAAACCGCGATTGCAACCTATCTCGACCAAAAAACATCTGCCATCGACCGGAAAGCTGCTTTATTGGAACAGAAAATAGCCCATTATCAGCAACTTCGCAAAAGCCTGATCAACGAAACCGTTTGCCGTGGCCTGGATAAAAGTGTAAACCTAAAAGAAAGCGGCATCGAATGGATTGGGAAGATACCGGAGCATTGGGAGGTGAAAAGGTTTAAAAGTTTTGCGCAAACCATAAAAGGGAAAAATTTAGATTTTTCGGATGTTTATTTTGAGAAGAGCCTTCCGAATCTATCACTTGAGTATTTGCGCAATGACGAGGTCGGTTTCCAGACCTTTTGTTACAGTCCGTCCAAGTCATTAATAGTCAATGAAGATGATTACATAATAGTATGGGATGGTGCAGGTGTTGGCGAGATTCTAAACGGCAAAAAAGGGTATTTGTCTTCAACAATTGCTAAAATCGTGGTAAACAAAAAAATGATGTCTCCTAAGTACTTTTTCCACCTAAGAGATAAAATTGAATATACGATTAAGCAAATTCCGGCGGGCATGGGGATTCCCCATTTAAACCCTTTTGTATTGAACAATTTTCCAAGCCCCTATCCACCTATGAATGAGCAAATTGCAATTTCTAATTATCTTGACGAAAAGACCAAAAAGATCGACAGTATCGTTGCAAATGTAAAGGGACAGATCGGTACATTAAAGGAGTTGCGGAAGACATTGATCAACGATGTGGTGACGGGGAAAATAAGGGTCTGAACATGATTTTCAGGATTAATGGATTTAAACAGGATTGAAGGATTTACAGGATTATTGGATTGAAAAAAATAATGGGCTGGAAATAAAAAATAAAGTGCAAGAGATAGGGCATCACCTCGTTGAGTTTAACGAGGTGATAAAACGTGGGAAGGGTGATAGACAATTGTATGTCAAGTTGATGTGCAGTAAAAGGCCTGAAAATCTATAAAACTTGGAGATTGAAAATGCATATAGAGATTTCAAAACAAGAACGGGGAATTGGCAATAACCCGGCAGAATTGGCAAAATACGGTTACGGAGTACTCAAAGGTAAACACCTCATTGACTTAAAGTTAGTAATAGAGCACCAACATGTTAATGAAATCGATTTCGTGAACATAATACCTTTAAAAGAGAAACGCCTCTTTGTTGGAGGCGTCGAACCAGGGATGCTATCCTTGATGTTGTTCTTGAGCCCAAATGTAATACATGAAAATTGAAAATGCAAGAAGAGACTTCAAAATAAGAACGTGGAATTGCCAATAACAAGTCAAAATTGGCAAAAAAAGGTTACGAAGCGGTATCTGGCAACTAATTGATTATTATCTAATTAGTAATTACGAATCAGTTTGGTCACGAAATGGATTTCATTACCAAAAACAACAGAGAAATAAAAGCTACACCATGAGCAAAAATTTAACAACATCGGGTATTGCACGGCAAAATGTACTCAACAACCCTTATGCATTGCAGGAAATCCAAAAAGCAGTGGGCATGGAGGGTGTTTTGTTTGAAGGTGAATATCGGTTCACCAAAAAACAATTGGTCCAGTTTTTTGAAGTTTCGGAGCGTACCATTAACAAATGTCTGGCAAATAATGAAGCAGAACTGGCAAAAAACGGTTACGTAGTACTCACAGGTAAACGTCTGATAGACTTCAAATTAGTTATTGAGAATCAGTTTGATCCTGAAATGGATTTCAGGATCAAAACTGTACGATTGGGGATCTTTAATTTTCGGGCATTTCTGAATCTTTCTATGTTGCTTATCGATAGCGAGAAAGCCAAAGAAATGCGAAGTACCATTCTCGATATTGTGATCGACACCATCAACAAACGTACCGGTGGTGGCACCAAGTACATCAACCAACGCGATGAAGATTTTGTTGTCAATTTACTCAGTGGCGAGGACTACCGAAAAGAGTTTACCGATGCCCTAAGAGATTATGTAGCAATGGGTAACTTCAAATACATCGTTTATACCAATAAAATCTATACCAGTATTTTTAAAGAAAACGCCAGTGAGTACCGTAAGATTTTAAAACTTGATTCGTCAGAGAATGTTCGGCACACCATGTACAGCGAAGTTTTGGATTTAATTTCGAGCTACGAAACTGGTTTTGCCGATGTGCTAAAAACCGAATCTCTTCGGTTAAACAGGAAATTAACATCTTTTGAGGTAGATACAGCCTTTCGAAAATTTGAGCAACAAAAGCTTTGGGAACCATTGCGCGAAAAGGCCCGTCAAAAAATGGCAAGTCGCGATTTATGCTTTCGCGATGCTTTACATCAAAATCTGGAAGAATACATAAGTTCGGTACCAAAAGAAGATTTTGACCGTTTTCTTGGAGAAAGAAGTAAAGATGTGGAGCTACGGTTAGAGGAATATAAAGAAGCATTGAAACGCCTTAAAGAGAGGGAATAGCTATGATTCTATATATCAACCGGGAACAGGCCGTAATTACCCATCTTAAAACCGTGGAACTTAGCGGTGGTGGATCAACAGATACAATCAATATTGGTTATTTGGACAGTGTGCTGGAACATATCCAGAACGATGATTATTATCCTACATTTGAAGAAAAATTAAACCATTTGGTTTGGTCTATCAATAAGAATCATTGTTTTGCCGATGGCAATAAGCGTTTATCCATTACTTTAGGTGTTCAGTTTTTGACGATTAATGGATATTTATATTGCCTTCCCCGTTTCCTTAGAGATATGGAAAACATAAGTTATCACCTTGCAGCTGGGAGAATAGATAAAGAACTTTTGCAGAAGATTATAAAATCATTTGTAGATGGCGAAAATGATTTTAATGAGGATTTAAAATTTGAAATTTTTACTCTAATTGCTGATGAACCAATTGGATTTGATGAATCAACCTCTAGTTGAATTGTTTAAAAAGCAAAAAACGCAGAACTTCAAGGCTTGCGTTTTTCGATTTCCTTCTTTCGGATGAAGAATGAACCTGGGTACAAATTTAAGGAATTTTTAATACAGATTATAACAGATAAAAATATCCCAAAATGAACGAACTCGACCTGCAAGACAAATACCTGATCAACTTCTTGTGTACGCAACCGGATGGATTGTTGTACAAAGAGGTAAAGGCAAATACCGTTTCGCGCCAATTCCTGATTGTCGAAGACCTGAAACACTTTATCAGTGAAACGTCCTTAAATAAAGACAATTACCGCAAACTGTTGCGAAAATTCAACAGCGAAAAAGCGTTGCTCGATGCCTTTATGGAATTTATCAATGGCCGTATAAAATCGTCGATGAACATGGCGATCTTTATCAACGGCAACAAAACTGTCACATTTGAAGGGGTGACCCTTTACCTGTTTTACCCTTCAGGCTCCGAATTTAAGGAAGACCAGCTTTTTAACGAGAATATTTTTTCGGTTGTACAAGAGTTGCCCTACACTTTCAGGCACGAAGGAAAACAACTTTATTCATTTCGCCCAGACCTATCGTTCTTCTTGAATGGTATCTATTTGGGATATAGCGAATTGAAAAGCAACTACAACAACCAGAATGCAAAGAACAATGGCCGGAAGAAAGTTTCAAAGGATTATTTGTCTGCTGTCCAGGAGTATTTGACCATTGCCGAAGGAAACGATATATCGCAAAGCATCAGAAAAGAGTTTCTCAAAATATTTGAAAAGGCAATCCATATCACCACTACCGACGTAAACGACACGTTTGTAATCAGGAACATTTCCACCTCCTTCGATGAAATTAAAAATACTGTGGCCAATAATAGTTACGATTTCGAAGAATATGAGAAAAAGCTGTCAAATGATTTCAAAATATATCCTTTAAGAAAGCCAAACGGAACCAAGACCGAACGTTTTGAGGAGGTATTTAAAGCCCTGTACGATAAGCGTATGATCGAAAAAGAGATCCTTTATTACAATTTTATCGAAAGGGAATTCATTAAAAAAGAGGGAAGTAAAACCAAGGAATACAAGCACAACGACGGTTGGTTGATCAGTCCGCGCCCAAAACAGAAATTTGGCACCGACATGATCATGGGTAAAATAGGCGAGTTTCTCGAACATGAAACTGAGCCTGACTACTTTATTTCAAAACTTAAGGCCGAACTGAAATCGATTGGTGTTGGCAACGCTCAAATAGAAGAACTGATTTATAGGCGCCAGAAATACCAGAACAACAAGAATGTTTACTCACTGCTGCTGCAATATGCTGCCGGTTTTGGGAAAAGCAATATCATTGGCTGGACGGCACTTCAGTTAAAAGACCTCCGCAAAGATGGCCGGTACGTTTACGATAAGGTGATGTTGGTGGTTGACCGGTTGCAGTTGCGCGATCAGCTCGACACCAAAATGTTCAACATGAACATTAGCAACAAGATGTTTGTAGAGGTTACCAATCAGAAAACATTCATAGATGCCCTGAAAAGCGATATCAGGGTAGTTGTGGTTAACTTGCAAAAATTCAGCACGATTAAAGACGTTTTGGCCCCTGAGATCGTCCAGAAATTGGCCACTTTAAGGATCGCATTCCTGATTGACGAAATCCATCGTTCCAATACGGGTGAACAGCACGAGGAGATGGTGACACTTTTCGATGATCTCCAGTCCAGTTTCGACAACAACAAAGAATACAAGGAACTGCAGAAAAGGAAAAACCTGATCGTAGGTTTCACGGCAACACCAAGCGACCATTCGCTCGCCCGTTTTGGCGAGTTCAGCCATTTTGCCGAGAATATGCCGATCTGGATACCTTTCGATAGTTATACGATGAAAGAGGCCATCGCAGACGGATATATCTTGAATCCGATTAACGGTATCGTCCCCGTATCGGCAAAGATGTTCTTCGAGATACCCGAAAATGAATTGAAAGGATTTGAGGAGGATCATGGATATGGTCCTGTCCCTGACGATCCCGATACCGGAACAGACGAGTATGGCAAAAAATATGCGATACGCAAACGAAAAATCTACGAGAACGAAAAACGAATCCAGGCCATTTCCAAATTTGTTGTTGACCGCCTGGTTTCCATTGTGTTTCATAACATCAGGGGCACTGCCAAGGCAATGCTTGCAGTTTCTTCCATCAAATCGGCAATTAAATACAAAGGCTTTATTGACGGGTATTTTAAGGCAGCTGTGAAAGAGCCAAAATTTGAGCGGTTTAAAGATTCGCCTGTTTACATCATCTATTCCGACAATCCCGATTATGTAAGTTGTGGTTCGCTAAACAATAACCTTTCGGAGGAAAAAATAGTACAGAATTTTGCTGTTAAGAAGAACGGCCTCATGATTGTTGTTGACAAGCTTCAAACAGGATTTGATGAACCCAAATTGCATACACTGTTCCTCGACAAGGAGATCAGGGGCATTAACGCCATTCAGACCATTTCGAGGGTTGACCGGAAAATAAAATACAAGAACGATTGCAAGATCATCGACTTTTCGTACAAAAACATTAATGTCCAGAACATTAAGGTGGCTTTTGAGCATTTTAGCAATGTGGTAGTCAGCGATTTTGATCCAATTGGGGATGAAACACGTCTTGAGGTATTTTATAACGATTTGATTCATAATGAATTATATACACGGTATTTTGGGCCGTTCACTAAATACAAGACTTTAGGTTCCGATATTTCGGTTATTTTGGAAATGGAAAATGGTTTTGCAGATTTTATCAATTCGAGGCCAAAGGATGCAAAGGAGCTCAAAAGCAAGATCAATGCTTTTTTTAGGATCCTTAACCTGATTGAGTATGTAATCGAACTTGACTTAAAATTCAGCCAGCCTATCTTCCTGGAATTCTGGCGCAGGTTCAGCAACGAATACAATAACCTTAACAAAAATGTTGATCCTATTGATGATGTTGAAATCTATTTTGACAATAAAATTGGAATTATTGCGCCACCTGAACTTGATGGGAAAGGACCTAAAAAACCTGGAGGCAAAGGCGATCCACCAGGTGGCGGTGGAACCCAATATAAATTTGATATACTTAGATTGATCGAGAAGCGGAACAAGGAAGAGGAAGCCATTGAGGAATTGATCAAAGAATTTGAGGCCAAAATTGAATTGCTATTTGAGTATGTCAGAACAGATGATTCGGGTAAACGGTTGATTGCCAAAATAAAAGCTGGAGGTTTAGCCTTCGATTCGGAAGAAATATATAGCGATTTTGGCAAGATCTATCGTAAGTTTATTCGTCGGAATAAGGATTTAGGCGAGTTTTTCCTCAAAGAATCGCAGGAAATCATCAACCAGATATGCGATGATTTCGAGAAAACGCTCAAACCGGAATATGCTGATCTGGAAGAGATCAGATTAGCAGCCGAGAAAGATGTGGCATATCCTAATGAGGATCATAATTAATTGTGATACAGTGCTTTAAAAATTATCCATAAGATAATGGTAAAGGTAATCGATGTTTTCGGGAATGACACGACTCATATTATAGAACTTCAACATAGATAGAAGCGATGGAAAATCAATCGGAAATATTGTTTTATAAAACAAAGGATGGCAAAACCAACATCCAGGTTCGAATGGAGGAAGAAACTGTTTGGCTCACACAAGAACAAATGTCCGAATTGTTTCAACGTGAGCGGACTGTAATTACCAGACATATTGCAAATGTTTTTAATGAAGGCGAGTTGTCCGAAGATAGCAATGTGCAAAAAATGCACATTGCTAATTCCGATAAGCCAATAAAGTATTATAGTTTAAATGTCATTATTTCAGTTGGATATCGGGTAAAATCGCCAAGAGGAACCCAGTTTCGCATATGGGCTACGCAACGGCTAAAAGAATATCTTGTAAAGGGATTTACCCTAGATGATGAACGGCTTAAACAAGGCGGTAAAAATGCCCGTTATTTTCAGGAACTTCTCCAACGTATACGCGACATTCGGAGCAGTGAAAGGAATTTCTATCAGCAAGTTACAGATATTTATGCTACAAGTATCGACTACAATCCCAAGGACGATCTGACGCATCGTTTTTTTGCCACCGTACAAAATAAGATGCACTTTGCTGTTCATGGTCAAACGGCGGCAGAATTGATTAAAAACCGCGCTGATAGTTCAAAACCATTAATGGGCCTTGTCAACTTCAAAGGCGATTACATTACATCACAGGATGTTAGAATAGCTAAGAACTACCTGACAGAGAAAGAACTAAACCAGCTTAATCTGATCGTATCCCTCTATCTTGATTTTGCCGAGTTACAGGCTTCGAATGAAAGGCCAATGAAAATGGCGGAATGGATCTCTAAACTTGACCAGTTCCTGGCATTGAGCGAAAAAGAATTGTTGCAAAATGCAGGAAAAGTTAGCTCCGAAGAGGCTGCTAAAAAAGCGCTTGATGAATTCGATAAATACAGGTCGGAACGGATCAAAAATCATATCTCCGATTTTGACAAGGCAATTAAAGAGTTGACAAAAAAGACTAAAAAAGATTAGGCTATGGCAAAGAAAGAAGCAGTAACCGTTGACGTGCAAAAGTGTTTATTCAATTGGGTTAATGAAAACAGTATTCAATTATCCGTCTGTTTTATTTAATCCCTTTGAAAATCATTTCCCCACCCTTAACCACCTGTTCATGTTTGACTACATAATTAACAACAGGATTCCCATTCAATGTAATACTCAATGAATCAGTTAATTTACCAGATTCCTTAACCGCCTTGATAACAAAGGGTTTCCTGTTGATGTCAGGTTTGATCATTATTTCGTCAAATGCAGGAGTTCCCAAGACGTATTCAGGTTTTCCCGGACAAACAGGATAGAAACCCATCATCGAGAAGACCAACCAGGCCGACATCTGTCCGGCATCTTCGTTTCCACTGAGTCCACCCGGACCGGTCCCATACTCTTCCGAAACAACCTTCTTGATCATCCGGTTTGCTTTGGCCTGTTCGCCAGCTAAAGTAAAAAGATAGATGGCCTGCTGATCGGTTTCATTGCCATGCCAGTAATGCCCCCCATCAAAAAACTCATCCAGCCGCTTCACAAAAGCAGCTTTTCCACCAAGTAAAACAATCAAGCCAGGCACATCCTGCGGGACATACCATGTGTATTGAAAAGGTGTACCCTCGGTTATAAAATTGGCTTTGGCGAGAGGATTGAATGGCCCGATCCACCGTCCATCGGCATAACGGCCACGGGCATAACCAGTTGATGGATCAATCACATTGACGTAATTCCTTGACCGTTTTAGTAAACTATTGTAATCCTCCCTTTTACCCAATTTTTGTGCAAACTGGGAAAGTGCATAATCATCGAGCGCATATTCAAGGGTACGCGACACTTGTTCACGTTTGTGGAAAGCCTGCCATACGCTGTCTTCCAGGGGAATATAACCATATTTCAGATAGCTTGGCAATGCCCTACGCCCTTTACCATCGACATACTCTTCCTGAGAAGGTTGAACAAAGGCATTTTTCCGCATGTAGAAATAGGCTGTATCGGTATTAAAACCAGTTATACCCCGTAGATAGGAATCAGAAATCATTGTACTTGCATGGTCTCCGATCATGGCTGCAGTATAGCTGTTCCACATCGGGAAGATTGGCATCCACCCACCTTGCTGCGCTTTGGCAACCAACGATTTCACCATATCGAGGGAGCGTTTCGGCTCAAGGATCGTCATCAATGGATGGAGGGCACGGTAGGTATCCCACATGGAAAAATCGTCGTAATAATCAAATCCTATTGCCTTATGGATCAACGTATCCTGGGCAAAACCCTGATAACTTCCGTCCACATCGCTGGCAATCCTTGGAACCTGATAACAATGGTAAAGTGCCGTATAAAACTTGATTTTATCCTCGTTCGAATTCCCCTTGACCTGAATTTTCCCAAGTGATTGGTTCCAGACCAATTCAGTGGCTTTCTCCAATTTTTCAAAATCCCATCCCGTAATTTCCTGTTTCAAATTGTTCCTGGCTGCCTCCAAACTTGTAAATGATGTTCCTATCCGTACTTTCACGTTCTTCACTTTTCCAAAGCTGACAACCAACTGTTCGTCTTTCCTGATTTGGTCCACCTCTTTAAATGGTTGGTCCAATTGAATGACGAAATAGCCACTGAAACCCGCAGTCTTGCCCATTCCCTGGTAAATCCTGAAAACAGGGTTGTAGCCGGTTATCTCATTCTTCTCTCTATCGACCCATATCTTCCCTTTTTTCTCGTCACTGTTGACCCTCAAAAAAAGGTATCCTTCCTTTTGGGCAGGAAAATTAAAACGCATCAACCCCGACCTGACTGATCCCGTCATTTCTACATTTACACCAAAGTCCTCAAGCAGAACACTATAGAAAGCCGGCGAGGATGTTTCATTTTTGTGTGAGAAACGTGAAAAAGGCCTGTTTTTGAGAGTGTCGATCCGATCTGTAACAAATGGCATAAAAGTGGCGCTTCCATATTCCTGGGTGCAACTGCCATTCAGGAAATGGGTCCCACGGAATCCTGTAATATATTGATCACCATAATAATAGGGCGAAATACATTTATCTTCGGTGGTCCGCGTTTCGGGTGTCCATTGTGTCATTCCAAATGGCCTACCAACTGCTGGGAACGTTTGCCCTTTTAATTCTGACCCTGCTTCACTGTGTTTTTTGGCACTTTCGGTGGTTGCGGGGGCCGTGCCAATCAATGGATCTACAAATTGGATTGGGGTTTGTGCGAAAATTGCACATGGAAATAACAGAAAAAACAAAATTATTTTCATATATCTATATATCAACCAGTTAATCAAAATAAATCAAAGAATCCAAAAAGTTCTTTTTAACGCAATGTACGCCAAGGTTTCGCAAAGTTCGCAATGTTAAATAACTGTATTTTAAAGCTTTGCGATCCTTGCGATTTTGACTTTGCGAACCTTGCGGTAAATATTTCATACTTTTGGGAAGTCCTCCTCCCACACTCCTTATTTCCCATGTATTGAAAGCCATGTCTATTTCCGTTCATCCCCTTCAGGATTGACCATTTATTGTAATTCGGGGGGCAGCAAACCCCGAATTGGAACATGATTAAACTCAATCAAATTTTTGCTTTTAGTCCTAGCTCATCTCCTTTCGCAAGCATATACTGATAGGCTTCGTCATAGTTGTTGTGAATCTCGCCTTCAAGAATGGCCTCCTTAATCGCCGATTTGATGATACCAATTTCACGTCCTGGTGGTAGCGAAAAAGTCTCCATGATGATCTCACCTGTGATCGGGGGTTGAAAATTTCGTAGCGCGTCACGTTCTTCAATGTCTTTGAGCTTCTCGCGCACCAATTGAAAGTTCGACATAAAGCGGCTTACCTTATCGGGGTTCTTCGAGGTAATGTCGGCTTCGCAAAGGGTCATCAGGTCATCAATATCGTCACCTGCATCGCACAGCAAACGGCGTACTGCCGAATCGGTCACCTCTTCCTCCGACAAAACAATCGGACGCATGTGGAGTGAAACCAACTTTTGCACATATTTCAATTTTTCATTAAGTGGAAGCTTCAGACGGTCAAAAATGGATGGCAACATCTTTTCTCCTACGAAATTGTGGGCATGGAAAGTCCAACCAAGACGTGGATCAAAACGTTTGGTAACCGGTTTGGCCACGTCGTGCAGCAGAGCAGACCAACGCAACCATAGGTTATCGGTATTCTTTGAAATCCTGTCGAGCACTTCGAGGGTATGGTAGAAATTGTCTTTGTGGCCAATCCCGTTTCTGGTTTCCCGTCCCTTCAGTTTTTGGATTTCGGGCAGTATGATCGCCAGGAGACCTGTTTTTTCAAGAAGTTTAAAACCGATGGATGGTTTTGGCGACAGGATGATCTTGTTGAGTTCGTCGGTTACGCGTTCGCGAGAAACAATTTCAATACGGTTGCATTGGGTTTGTATTGCCTCAAGCGTCTTGTCTTCGATCATAAAATCGAGCTGTGCGGCAAAACGGATCGCTCTCAACATCCTCAACGGGTCGTCGGAGAAGGTGACCTCAGGTTCAAGAGGTGTCCGGATGATTTTTCGTTCCAGATCACCAACGCCGTTAAAGGAATCGAGCAAATCCCCAAACCGGTCACTGTTCAGGCAGATGGCCAGGGCATTGATGGTAAAGTCCCTTCGTTTCTGGTCATCTTCGAGCGTCCCGTCTTCAACGAACGGTTTGCGGCTCTCGCGTTGGTACGATTCACGACGTGCGCCAACAAATTCAAAGTCGATGTCATCGAACTTGAACATTGCTGTCCCAAAGTTTTTAAAAACGGTAACTTTAAGCCCCGGACGCAAGGCTGCAGCTACTTTGGTCGCGAGTACAATCCCACTTCCAACTGTAACGACATCAATATCATAATATTCCCTCTTGCGTTCCATGAGCAGGTCGCGGACAAAACCACCTACTACATAAGTTTCGATACCCTCCTGATCTGAGATTTTCCCGATCTGACTGAAAACAGGATGGGTGATATATTCTTTAAGATTCTGCACAGATTTATCTTTTCATTATCAAGGTGGCAAAGTTAAGGAATTAACCTTATTTCCAGTGATGGTCTCACTCAAAGTGAGGCTATCACTAAAAGTGGTCCCTGAGCGAAGTCGAAGGTGATACCTGTGCATACTCGAAAGGCTATTTCTTCGCGGCGCTGGGATCGTTTGATCTTTTAGGAACATTCTGATTGCGCCGCTTTATCGGGGGTGATCACTTTTTTCCTATTAAGTACCCTCGAATTTTGATTCGAACCTTAAAAACAGATAACTTTGGGATGGCAGTAATTCAGCTTTTGGAGTGTTGCCATAACAATAAGGGAATAAGGTTATTGGGTTGGTAGTGTATTTTGAGTTACTAAGGTTAAAAAATTTAAATAAGGTTTTAAGTCTCAACATATATTCCTATTATACAATTAATATACCAATCACATTTTGGAAATCGATTCATAATACTTGCACAATCCGCCAGCTGCCAGAAGCTAGCCGCCAGTTACGATTATTCTGTAGCGCAATTCATAAAAACCATATTCTATTTTCATTAGGACCTTATTTGAGATTATCCATCGCTTTTACGATCAATTTAATACCGGTTTCTGACACTTTAACAACCATCGTTCCACTACCATTCCTGACGACACACTCGTTTTTCTTTGTGTGGACTTCAACGATCTTGCTTAAATTGACAATAGTACTTCGATCAGGCCTGATGAACAGTCTCGAATAGGGCTGAAGATTAAGCCTTTCCAGTTCGGATATGCTTTGGTTGACCAACACTTCTTTCCCATTCTCGATAAACAACCTGGAAGAATGTGCATCTGCTTTAATGAACAATAGAGAATCCGGCAAAAAATAAACCGGGCCAAGATTTCCCTGAAATTTTATTTTTCCAAATATTTCATTTTCAACTGGATTTGATTTTATCCGACTGCATACTTTTCTTATAGCCTCCTCAAGTTCATCAATATCAATGGGTTTAACAAGATAGGTGATAGGCGAATGTTTCAGCGCATTAAGCAAGATCCCCTGTTCGGTATGGGCACTAGTAAATATAACCTCAGGTGAGATTCCTTCCACTTGTAATTCCCTGATCAATTCGAACCCATTTTTCCCGGGAAGGTTGATATCGAGCAAGATAAAATCTGGCGGGGTCAGTTTGGACAAAAGAAGGGCCTCCATCGCATTGGTAGCCATTCCGATACATGTGATATCCTGGATATTGCACATCTGGATTTTTTGTAACAAGACTTCCCTCGATTTTTCCTCATCTTCAACAATAAGGTATTTGAACTTTTTATCCATAATGAATAGATATTAACTAAAAGAATTTCTGACTTCTTTTATACATTAAACCTGAAAGTTGCCGGTATAAACATCTCAAAACGGGTTCCCTTTGGCAATCCATCCAGACCAACCAAATCAACTATGGTAATAACAGATTTTAATGGGTTCATTTGGTTATAGATGGCGATCTGTTCTTCAAGGATTGCCAGTCCCTGCCCAGTGCCCGTGGTCCCGATCTCTGCTGCCTTGGTCCTCCCGATGCCATTGTCCTCAACACAAACTGTTATACCTTTTGAATCTATGTTCCATACCTTTACAAGGATCCGCCCAACCCCATCTTTGTGCCCGATCCCATGTTTGATGGCATTTTCGACCCAGGTCTGCATGATCATGTTGGGAAGCTCCTTTGACTGATTAACCGACTCATCCACCTCGATGATATATTCCAACTTTTCCCCAAACCTCATTTTTTCAAGTTCAAGGTACAACCTCACATATTCAAGCTCCAATTCAATCGACCGTCCTGCTTTGTCCGCATCGCGAAGTGTTATGTTCATGAGCCGCGAATATTTTGAAAGGAATTTATTTGCCTGCCGCAAATCGGCATTAAAGATAAAATGCTCAATGTTAGCAAGCGCATTTCCCGAAAAATGTGGGATGTTCTTCGACCTGACAGATTGCAACCTCAATTCGTTCAAACGTTTCTGTTCAGTTAGTTTACCGACTACGATTTGTTGCCTTCTCTTCAGAAAATAGACAGCCACCATTGATACAAGTGTCACAAATAACAATATATCAATCAGATAAGCCCACCATTTTTGCCACCAAGCCGGTTTAATTGTAATGGATTGTAATTTTACGATTTCGGACCAATGTTCCCCATCCAACGAAGACCGTATCTCCATATTGTAATTTCCAGGCACCAGATTGGTAAACGTTTGCTGGGTAATTTTTGTGGGTTGCGACCATATATTAGACATCCCTTTCAATCGGTATTGGTAAACCAATTTCTCTGTCTGGGTTTCGGAAACGGCAGTCATGTTGATACGGATGGAGTTGAAGTCATGTTCAAAAATCAGTTCAGATGAATCTTCTGGAGTTACCCTATTCCAATCGATTGCATTCCTGGAGTAGGAGACAGACGCGAAATGTGGTTTTGGAACGTAATCCACGAAATGACGGAGCAAACTATCGGGTGAAAATCGCAATACCTTGTCAGTTACAGTGTACCATATCTTTCCTTCATTGTCTTCACAAAACCCGTTTTGTCCGCCGTCCATGGCAATATAGCCATTTTCGGCACCAAATTGATAAGCTTTGGCATGTCCATTCCTGTAAAACTCGTCGAGGTTGATCAGGTACATATTTTTGACCGTAGTGGCCATCAGCCAGGGTTTTTTGATGCAAACAGCAGGAATACTCCCTTTTATCAGATTGGGAAGGATTTCAGTTTCTGTTTTTCCATCATCGAAATACAATCCTATCGGAGTCCCTTTCCAGATATTGCCCTGTTCATCCTTTACCATAGAGATAACGCCGTGGTTTTTAACGGATGAATAAGGTTTTAAGGAGTCGCCTTCGAGGATATACTGTTTCCGGAAGGAACCAGCCATCACTTTCCCTTCGCGGTTGATACAAGTGCTGACAATGTAGTTGTCGCAAGTTATCTTGCGCAGGGTTTTTAATGTCCCCTTTTCGATGAATTCAAGACCAAATACTTTTCCCAAGATTAGTTGGTTATTTTTCGGATCATCGTATATCGACATAGGAATGTTTTTGGTATCCCTATAACACAATTTATCTTTATCAATGACCAATATTCCGGTATAGGATGGAATGTAAATCCGGCCTTCCTTATCCCTGATACCCCCCATGTAAATGCTGTTAAATTTATTCACATCATTTGAAGATATCTTAAAATCATGGTAGTTGTAAATTCTAATACGGTCCTGTTTATCGTATGTCCAAACCCCTGTAAAATAACCCCCAAACCACATGGTACTATCTGATCCGCAGACAATCGACCACACATTATCGATGGTTTTGGCAATGTTAAAAACGTACTGTTCCAAATCTAATTTAAAGAAATTAAAAATTCCCTCTTCCGTGCTTACCCAAAGGTTATTCTCCCTTCCGATAAAAAGATGACGTGCAAAATTAAGCGATGCAACGACCTGCTGCCGGGAATGGTTGATCGTGCAGACCTGATGGTTTTCATTGATATAAATAAATTGTCCCGACCTGTTCATCGTAAATATATAGGGTTCACCCCAGCTATTCTGGGAAAAAGTAATGCCCCTAAAAACAGGTGCAGCCTTCCGAAAATCTTTATCTATCCTGAAAATTGTTTTGGTTAAAGATTGCCACGCGTAAATTGTCGAATCAATAGGATTTAACGCGAAAAAATCGAACCTGCCGGGAAGTGGCATACTCTGAAAGTTTCCGTTCCGATAACAATAGACTGTATCCTGACCTAAAAAATATCGATTCTTACTATCTGTATAGCAGAGGGTTATTGCACTTTCACCAATCGGAAGATTTTGGATGATGTTTCGGTTAAAATCATACTTTATATGAACAAAATGATCCTGCTCCCAGACATCTTTTCTGGCATTCAGGATATAAAGGCAATTGTCGGAGTTATTGAGGAAGTTTATAGTGGTGACGTAAAAGCGATAGTCACCCGGAATTTTTATATCCTCGAAATTCCAGATCTCAGGGTTTTCTTCCTGATAAGTAAACTTAAAAATTTTAGTCACCGAGTTGACAATAAAACCATCATGAGTTTCCAGAATATTTTGGATATTAACCCGTTCACCGTCCCTGGTGTCCACAAAATTCTGGAAATTCTTTCCATCAAACCTACTAAGACCTCCTTTGGTACAGATCCATAAATAACCTTTGCGATCCTGAAAAATCCGGTTAACCTGCGATTGTACCAAGCCATTGTAAGTTGTAAATTGCTGATAGACAAAATGCCTGTTTAGTCGCGGCTGGGCAAACCCTGACAATGAAATAAACAGCAGGACAAATGCAAACATCCTCATAAAAAAACGGCCTGAATGGTACTTTACAAAAGTAAAATATTTTGGTTGTTAAGTGTCAAAGAATAATGGTCAGGGATGGTGTTTGGAAAAAATATGACCAAGGTTTGCCGAAGAAATTGCTGTTTTGGTCCAAATCGGCCAGTATTAAATACTCAGAATGACGCATAATCGGGTCGTCTATGCCGAAATACCAACAGTCCGTGCCAAAAACAACCCAATTGATGGCAAAGGAACAATGCATGTATTGAGAAATCGGTTTTTAAAATAATTTTATCATATTAAAACAACAATGTATTATGAATGTGGTCCTTTATTACCTAGTCTATAAATTCAACTCCGGAAGCGAAAGCTTTCGGGGTTTTGGAGAACCGTTTTAGCTGTAAAATTCTAAGAAGGTTAAAATTATTTCAGTTTATATCCGAATATTCATTCCGAATACTAAAATTCAGCTTATTAGTATTGAGTCATATTTCCCTTTGTCTATTTAATTATCGTAATACCTTATCTATCTATTTATTATGGATTATAAGGATATTCTTTAAGCCGATATTGAAAACTTATTCAAAGTGGAATTCCAACGCTCGATATAATGCACTTTTTATCAGTTTGCCATCTTTAACGGCACAGAGTGCAAAATAAGCTTTGCCAAAGTTCGCACACCCTCAAGCAGCACTCTACCAGATTTTCCGTTATCAACCAATCAATTATATTTGTTCAGGAAATTCTATCTTCGACCCATTTTACAAAAGTATTTGAGGAAAATGGCACCTACCGAATTGATATTATATTGTATATTCAATCTACATACTTTCTTGGAGAGATCAAATCGTTATCTTCGGCCTTAAATTTTGTTTGGGTTCTGCAACTTGTGGTTCAGATCAAATGATGGGTGTTTATATTGTATAACAAAATCAAGTTATGATGGAATGACCTGAAATGCAATTGGTTTTTCTGATGATCATTCTGTCGAACTTCAAATTTGCTGCCGTTGGACAAACCTACAAACTGAACAAGGACATTGTTGGCGTGAATAAATTATTAAAAGGAAGTGAGTACTTTTGTTAAGGATCTGCGAGTGAAAGTACTGAATTTCAAATTGAGTGACTGGAAGGACGGATTTAATAGTTATCCAAATCCAGTCGTAAGTAAATTCAGGAAAAACATTTCAGAATCTTTCAAAATATTATCTGAATAAGGTGAACTACAAGACCAAATGATGGTTTTAAGAGGGGAAAATTGTATTTATGACAACAAATTGCGAATATAAAACGTATCAAAAAATGAAAAAAAAATTACTTTTTGTCTGCATTCTGCTTTCTATCAGCAATTTATTATTTTCACAGATAGGCATCAACTCCGATGGTAGTGCCCCAAATAACTCGGCTATGCTTGATGTAAAGTCTTCAAAAAAGGGGTTTCTGCCACCCCGTATGACTCGTGCGGAGATTGATGCCATTTCTCAACCTGCCGATGGACTTATCGTTTATTGTACCGATTGCGGTTCTAATGGACTAGGCACTTTATCAATATTTATGGCTGGTAAGTGGCTTAGGTTAGCCACTGCATTTACAGATTTAACTGTTTCAACCACTGCTATTTCATCAATCATGGCAACAGTTGCGACAAGTGGCGGAAATGTTACCTCAGATGGTGGTGCAACGGTAACTTCCCGGGGCGTTTGCTGGAGTACAATTGCAAATCCGACAACTGCAGCTTCAAAAACAACCGATGGGACGGGAGTTGGAATCTTTACAAGCAACCTTACTGGATTAACCGAAAATACAACCTATTATGTTCGGGCATACTCTACCAACACTTACGGAACGAGTTATGGCAACGAAGTTACGTTTACAACAGCCTCAGCAGCAGGAACTGTTACAGACATTGAAGGCAATGTTTACAAAACCATTAATATAGGCACACAAATTTGGATGGCAGAAAACCTGAAAACAACAAAATATAGCAATGGTGACCCAATACCGAATGTGACTGACGGATACTGGACTAGTTTGACCACTGGCGCATATTGCTGGTACAACAACGATGCAGCAATTAAAGCTATCTACGGAGGCTTATACAATTGGTACGCCGTAGCCGACAGCCGCAACATAGCACCAACAGGCTGGCATGTCCCAACTGATGCCGAATGGACAACATTAACCACATTTCTTGGTGGGGATGCAATAGCAGGGGGCAAATTAAAAGAAACTGGTGCAACTCATTGGTTAAATGAGAACGTCGGTGCAACCAATGAAAGTGGTTTTACCGACCTTCCAGGAGGCTTTCGTTTTGGCGACAACGGCGCATTCGGATACTTTGGCAATACCTGTGAAAATTGGAGCAATACTCAGATCGGTCTTTCCTATGCCAGGCACATCTATATGATAAGAAGCGACTACACTTGCTTGCGTAGCTCTGCAGACAAGCGTTCCGGCTTCTCTGTCAGGTGTGTGCGAGATTAGGTTGTCTGATACAATGGAAATTTGGAGACAAGTAGGCTTGTACAAAAAATCGAAAAAACTAGTCTTTAATTTATTGAAGGCTTCATTTGGAGTGAAGCTTTCAATATTTACTGCAAATAAAATTAAGTCAAACTTTAACTTTCATTTAATCATAATCTTAATAGCCAATTGGTTATCAATCCATAACCTTATTTACGTTGTATTAGTGTCCTGGTCACTATTGGGCTAGGGCGCAACCTGTCGAATGGGGATCAAAGTCACTGGGACACTGCACCCTGAAATAACATTTGTCATTTGGGGCATCCAGTCCTACCTTACTTTTCAATTGATAGCAAAACAGATCAGATCCAAAATTACTTATCCTCACAACCATCCCACTACCTCTTCCAGTTTCATTCCCCTTGATCCTTTGATCAGGAAGAGATACCCTTCAGGTCTTTTTGTTTCTATGTAGCTGATTAATTGTGAATTATCTTCAAATTTTAATATTTTGGATGAAGACTCGCAATGAAAAAATTCTTTTCCTGAAAGTAGGATCAGATCAAGTTCCATTTGCTCCAATTTACCGATAATTTTCTGGTGTTCTTCATGAGCCGATTCGCCCAATTCGAACATGTCGCCCAAAATTACGCCTTTTGGTTTCCGGTCGAAGGTCTTGAAGTTTTCCAAAGCAGCATCCATACTTGTCGGATTGGCATTGTAGGCATCCATTAAAATCTTGTTGTGCGCGGCGATAATAAATTGTGAACGGTTATTGGAAGGGGTATATTGTTCAATTGCAGCCTTTATATCCAAAGGATTGACACCAAAATGGTTGCCAATACAAACAGCTGCAAGGGCATTTTCGAGGTTATAGCCACCTGCCAGGTTTGTCCTGATATATAGCCAGCCTTTGGGGAATTTTACCCGGAAAACGAGATAAGGGGAAGATTGCACCATTTCCCCTTCGATGCCATCTCCTAATCGGTTGGTTTTATAGCAAATCTGTTCAGCAGTTTCTACCATTGATTTCAGATGTTCATTGGAAGAATTCAGGAAGATGTACCCTCCATTTTTTTCGATGAAGCGGTAAAGCTCGGCTTTGGTTCTTTTGACACCATCGAACGAACCGAAACCTTCGAGGTGGGCCTTCCCCACATTGGTAATCAATCCAAAATCAGGTAATGCAATGTCGCACAAGGCAGCAATTTCACCCGGATGGTTTGCGCCCATCTCCACAATGCCAATTTCAGTTAAATTACTCATTGACAATAAGGTCAGTGGAACACCAATGTGGTTGTTCAAATTTCCTTTCGTTGCCACAACCTTGAATTTTTTCGAGAGTACTGATGTGACCAGCTCCTTGGTGGTTGTCTTTCCATTGGTCCCCGTTATTCCAATGATGGGCAGTCCCAATTGAAGCCGGTGATAACGGGCCAATTCCTGCAACGCAGATAACACATTATCAACCAATATATAACGATCACTAAGCTTATATTCAGCCTCATCAATGACTACAAAGGCAGCACCTTTTTCAAGGGCAGACCCTGCATAAATATTCCCGTTAAATTGATCGCCCTTCAATGCAAAAAATAGGGAATCCTTTTCGATGGCCCGGCTATCGGTCGAGATTTTGGGGTATTTGGAGAAAATCCCATACAACTCACTAATTAACATGATATTCGTATTTAACAAAAAACCCCATTTTTTGAATGAGGTTCTTTGATTATAGTTGTCCAAAATTTATCTGACATTTGACTCACCAAGATGTACCATTGCGCACCTGAATCCCAAATCGTTGGCCGATTTTCTCTCGTCCAAAGGTCTGCGGGTCCCAGGTCCCAACCAATAGGTACGGTCCTTCCAGCTTCCGCCCTTATAGACACGGGTATGATCCGAGATCCTGGGGGTTGAGGTTCCTGTACCGGAGGCATACATTTCTGTCGTTCTGGGTTTAATCATTTTAACTGGTTTACCATTCTCGATAACCTCAATTGTATCCTGTTTCCATTCATCATCTTCGCGAAGTATCGACTGATAATCACCATCCCTGTAATTGATAAAATTGACACCAATTTTTGCCGTATCCCTTATCAATTCACCATATTTATTTTTCAATGGCAACCCAGTTACACTATCGACCCTGTAATTGGTATAGACATTTCCCCTTAATGGTTGAAATTCATTGACTTCCATAGACGAACTAGGGCGATAAACGTCTTGTACCCACTCATTAACATTTCCTGCCATACAGTATAACCCATAATCGTTAGGTTCGAATGTTTTAACAGGTGCAGTGGTTTCATGGGCATCGTTCAAAAACCCTGCAGTTCCCATATAATCGCCACGGCCTCTTACGTTATTGGCCATCATACTACCTCTCAATTTCTTGCTGCTGTTTCTGATCTGGTTACCATCCCATGGGTAGATACGCCTTTCTAAAACAACTTCTTCCTCTGTTTTCCCAATAAGGCCAAGGGCTGCATATTCCCATTCGGCTTCAGTTGGAATCCGGTAACGGGGAAGGAAAATACCGTCTGATATCGTTACCTTCCGGGTTGTGCCGGTTTTGCTCAAACTTTTAAGCGGCCTCTTGCCCTCTTTGCCGGTAAAAACCCCATTCAAATAACTATCTGAAGTGAACACACTGTCCCCTTTCTGCGCCGTATCCTGAGCCAATTTTTGATCTGCAATCAAAATCGCTTCATTGGCCCTGTCGGTCCTCCACCTGCAGTATTTTTCTGCTTTGATCCAGCTAACCCCAACAACAGGATATTCAGAATAGGCTGCATGACGAAGGTAATTCTCAATATATGGCTCGTTAAATGAAAGCTCATCGCGCCAAACAAGCGTATCGGGTAAGGCAGCCTTATAAACTGCGCGATCGTTTGGATAAACCCGTTGCAACCAGAAAAGATATTCGCGCCAGTCGATGTTGCGCACCTCTGTCTCATCCATATAAAAGGATGCCACTGTAACCCTTCGGGGTGTATTGTTTGTCTCATAGATTACATCCTGCTCGACACGCCCCATCGTAAAAGTCCCACCCTGAATATAAACCAAACCGGGCCCAGCTTGCTGCTGATAACCGGATCTGTATTCAAATCCTCCATTCTTGGGGTCATTGTAGGACCAACCTGTTGTCGAGGATTTGCCAGCTTTTTTCCCTTTGATTAAATTACACGAGGCTGCAAGCATCAAACTTAAGACCAAATAGACCAAAACATTAAGCTTCATATGGCGATGTCATTTAATTTCCTTTTACTTTCCAAATTTTCATTATTTCAATCAAATCATTTATTCAGACCATTGGCCTTTCAGGCTGATTTAAGTCAAAACATAAAACACCACAAATATATTGGAAAATTTCTAAATCCAGATGTCCAAATTAATTCCTATGAGAAGAAAATTAGGATTTTTAAAGAAGCTTAACGGTCCAATTCAATTGTTCTTTTGAAAAAGTAGGCTATATGGCTATTGGCAACTGGCAACTAGCATCTTCCCATATTTGACAATATCTTCAATTTATTGTATAAAAAGCACTTTATACATTTGTATATCAATGATTTGACACATTACTGGTTAAAAGCTTTTATCCAAGGTTTCGCCCTTAAAACAATACATGTAACCGGCGCCCAGAAGCAAAATTCATATTTTCAAAACTTATTATATCTGTTCATAAATTTTTATTGAAGCAGGAAAACATTAAAAAACAATCTTTTTCTTTCATATCCAATGATTTGTTTTGCAGTTTCAATTAAGTACACTATAATTACTTTATATTTTAAGGTGGGATTACGTATGAAATTTTTCCTGATTATGCTTATGCTGTTGACCTGCCAGATAGTCCTTCCGATTTATCTGACAGGGGCATTGCCTGTGAATAAATCATTGAAATCGTCCACTGTTGCAAACTCAGTTTTGGCAACAGGACGTTGGACAAAAGTGCGGACAACTAAATCCGGAATACACAGGGTCACTTTTGCATCGCTCAGGACTATGGGGTTTACGTTACCCCAAAAAGTGCGGTTTTTTGGTGCAGTGCCTGGGAAATTGCCTCAAATGAACAACATTCCAGCCAATGACGACCTGACTCAGTTGCATGTGTGGCAAACCAAAGATAAACTTCAGAATGATTGCTTTCTGATCTATGTCCCTGAAAGTACAACATGGAAATATGACCCTGTTGCGAAATCATTTAGCCATTCCATCGATCAATTTACAGGAGGCAATACATTTCTGTACCTTTCGGAAGAGTTCCCAACCGAACAACCTGTCGGCATCGCCCCATTGATCATTAAAGCCTCTTCAACCACAGTGGCCGATTTTGATGATTTGTATATTTATGATTTGGATGAATTAAACCTCCAGGAATCAGGGAGCCGTTGGTTTTCAAATTTAATCGCACCGAATACGACATACCAGAAAAACTTTGTTTGCCCGGACCGCATCGCCAATGAGCCCATTAAGGTTTCAATAGCGACTGCCGGCCGATGTGAAGTTGCCTCTAGCATAAATATTACTGTTAACGGCAAATCATTTGGTAACCAAACTTTTGTTCCCTATTCAACTTTTACGGGGGCCGATTATGCCGACTTGCGCGAAAATACTTTTTCCGAGACAATTTTGGGAGATGACATGGCTATTTCGTTGAAATATAGCTCTTCGATTAACGGGAGGTGTTGGCTCGACTATATCCGTATTGTTGCCCGCCGTAAACTCAACATGCCATCCGGACAACTTATCTTTCAGGATAGTCGTTCTCTCGGAGCAAGCAAAACTTCGGAATTTCAGATTACCAATGCTACTAATAATTTGAAAATATGGAAGATAACAAATCCCCTTTCGCCCATTGAAATTCAATCTGAAATCACCAACAACGTCCTCAGATTTAAAACAGCCACTGATTCACTCCATCAATTCATCGCATTCGACCCTTTGGCTGATTTTCCTGAACTTGAAAAAATCGGGGAGGTTAGCAACCAAAACCTTCATGGATTTGCGGCTCCCGACATGATCATTGTCACGACGCCTACTTTTAAAAGCGACGCAGACCGTCTCGCCCTATTTCATGCGCAAAATGACGGAATGGAAGTAACGGTTGTTAATCTTCCTCAGATTTACAACGAATTTTCAGGAGGTATTGCAGATGTTACTGCAATCAGGAATTTCATCAGGCACATTTATCGTAAATCGTTAAATAACAATGTTCCCAAATTAAAATACCTTTTACTGTTCGGTAAAGGGACTTATGACAATGTTCATGCGGCAACCGCTGAAAACCCCTGCTATGTTCCAACATGGCAATCTGAAAGTTCGCTGAACCCTGCTTCTTCATTCGTCTCTGACGACTATTTTGGATTGTTGGGGGATGACGATGGGGCTCAAACGGGGATTGTAGATATCGGTATCGGCAGGATCCCCTGCGAAACCATCGAAGAAGCAAAAGTTGCTGTTGATAAAACAATACACTATTGTTCGACTTCCACAATGGGTGAATGGCGGAATGTGGTCTGTTTTGTTGGCGACGACGAAGATAACAATGTCCATGTAGCAGATTCCGAGAGGCTGGCCAACTTTGTCAACCTCAATTACCCATCCTTTACAACAAATAAGATCTATCTTGATGCTTTTAAAGAGGTGACCACTCCTGAACAGAGGTATCCCGACGTGAACATTGCCCTGAGCAATCAGGTAAAACAGGGCGCTTTAATAATCAATTACATAGGACATGCCAATGATGAAGGGCTGGCTCATGAAAAAATCCTGACGATCGCAGATATTGACGGATGGAGCAATTATGACAACATGCCTGTTTTTGTTACCGCAACCTGTGAGTTCAGCCGATGGGATTATAAAAACAAACAATCAGCCGGTGAACATGTCCTTTTTAACAGTGTTGGAGGGAGCGCCGCCCTTTTTTCCACAACAAGATTGGTCTATTCTTCGTCGAACTACGAGATGAACAAAAGCTTTTTCAAATATGTATTCCAGCCGAACAGCGATGGAGCCTTTCCAAGAATGGGCGACATCATCCGTATGGCCAAAAGCGAATTGGGAGGTTCTGATAATGCTGCAAAATTTGCCTTGTTGGGTGACCCTGCCCTTCGGCTCAGCTATCCCAAACACATCGTAAAAACTCTCGAAATCAACAATCTGCCTGTCGAACAATGGGTTGACACCCTTAAACCGCTTTCATTGGTCAAAATTTGGGGGCAGGTACAGGATTATAAAGGGGGAAAAATTTCAGGCTACAATGGTATCCTCTACCCTGTCGTTTATGACAAAACTGAAATCGCAAACACCCTTGGAAACGGAGGACAATTGCCATTCTCCTACAATTTACAAAACTCTATCCTTTTCAAAGGGAATGTTACAGTAAAGAATGGTGAATTTTCCTATTCGTTTAAAATCCCGAAAGAGATCAATTACCGGATGGGAAATGGGCTGATCAGGTATTATTCAAAAAGTGCAGACGTTGATGCGAATGGAAGTTATACAAATTTAAAATTGGGTGGTAGTCCGAATACGACGGCTACAGATATCACAGGCCCTACCGCAAAAGTTTTCCTCGACAACGCAAATTTCGTCACGAACGGTCAGGTTTCAAAAGCACCCTTGTTGATCGCAGACCTTGAAGATGAATCGGGGATCAACACCTCCGGTAGTGGGATTGGTCACGATATCACTGTGGTTCTTGACGATAACATCGGACAGGTCATAAACCTGAATGGTTATTTTCAGAGCATTCAGGACTCCTACAAAGCAGGGAAGGTTCTTTTTCAGCTTCCTGGTCTCAGTGACGGCAAGCACATCCTGAAATTCAAGGTCTGGGACCTGGCCAATAATTCGACCGAAACAGAGATTGTGTTCTTTGTGAACTCAGAACCTCTGATTCCCAGGTTGATCGCTTATCCAAATCCTGTGAAGGATTATACTGATTTCAAAATCGAACACAACCGGTATGGTGAAAAAATGGTGATTAAAATAGAAATTTTCAACCAGGTAGGAATGCTCATTGATCACCTTTCGACAGAAACCGGCTCATCAGGTTTTGTGACCCAACCGGTACGTTGGACGCCTCCAGGTGGAAAGCTCAGGCCGTCAACCGGAGTGTATCATTATCGTGTGCAATTGACAACCACAGATGGGCATATAGCTACCAAAAGCGGGCAGTTGATGTTGGTGCCGGAATAGCGGGTCAGATGATTTGAAAATTCGTCAATTTGAAAATTTGAAAATGTAATTATCAGCAAACTATGTGCCTATGTGTTAAATATTTAGATACAACGGAACTATTAAATAAAGCATGGGGCTGGGAGCATAGGGCTGGGACAAATCTTTTTGCTTGCTCTTTCAAACCAGTTCCAAGCCGCGAACAGCAATTCTGGTGCAGGAAATTACAATCATGCGGACATGTGGCCAGTTGCAAGTAGCCAGCCGCCAGCAGCAATTCAACTTAAAAAACAAAATTATTATCAAATAAGCAATGTCAAAAATAGCATTTATTACAGGTGGGACTCGGGGCATTGGCCTGGGCATTGCCATCGAACTCGCCAAAGCTGGATTTGATCTGGCCATAAATGGGATCAGAAATCGTGAAGCCGTAATTCCGGTACTTGAAGAATTGGGAAGTTACGGAGTTCAGGTGGATTATATTAAAGGTGATGTGGCAAACAAAGAAGACCGAAAAAATATGCTAAGTTCTGTGATAGAACGGTTTGGAAAAATTAATGTACTTGTCAACAATGCCGGCATTGCACCGCCAGAGCGCAAAGATATTCTCGAAGCTACAGAGGAAAGCTTTAGATATGTTCTGCACGTTAACCTTCATGGCCCCTATTTCCTGACCCAATTATTTGCAAATCAAATGATTGGACTAAAACAGCAAAACGCTGATGATTTCTTTTGCATCATCAATGTTTCATCGGTTTCGGCGACAGTCGCCTCGATAAACAGGGGTGAGTATTGCATTTCAAAAGCAGGGATTGCGATGGCCACCAAACTTTGGGCTGCACGGCTGGGTGAGTTCGATATACCGGTTTATGAAATTCAGCCAGGAGTGATCAAAACCGATATGACCTCAGGTGTCACAGCGAAATACGACTTGCTGTTCCAAAACGGTTTGGCAGTCCAGCCAAGATGGGGCCTTCCATCCGATGTGGGAAAGGTCGCTGCAGCGATGGCCACGGGCAGTATGCCCTATTCCACCGGACAGGTCGTGCAGGTTGATGGGGGCATGACTGTTCAAAGATTATAGGCAAATTGCCAGAAGTATTTTTTTATTTTTGATTATCAATTAGATAATTGCAATAACCGTAATCCAATGAAACGTGAATTCACCTTTTTTCAGGTGCGGAGCGCCGATAATATTTGTAAATAAATATCCACATTTTTAGAAAAGGTACAGCGTACCGACAATAAAAATCTATTCCAATTCTATCGCGGTACGCTGTACCTTCCACACCTCTTATATTCGTCTTTCTACAAATATTTCGCTACTCCGTAGCTTATATCCAAATAAAGTCCCATGAAAAGTGAAATGGCTTTTTATTTGTCAACAGGCTATTCGATAAGCTACATGGCAATATTTCAATATATTTCAATTTATTTCTTCGTATTTCCTTATATTTCAACCTATTTCAACTTCATATCCATTTATTTCCAACCTCATTTTCCCATCAACTTCCCCAACAACCATTGCTTTGATTTCTCGTTCTGCTCGGGATAGGTCCAATGGCCTGTCTCCTGCATGATAAACAACTCCTTGGGAGCCGATATTGAATTGTAAGCTGAAAATGTGGATGTTGGTGGGCATGTTACATCATTGAACCCCCATGAATAGAATCCGGGGACTTTTACATTTTTGGCAAAATTCACAACATCATAGTATTTGGTGGTTTCAATCTTCTCTTTCACAACTTTTTGATCACGGAACATATGTGGCCAGCCACCTGCACGATTGTTGAGATAACCGGTCAGGTCGCACAGAGCCGGGTAAAAGGCAGCAATGTATTTGACGCGTGAATCCAATCCTGCCGAAACGATAGTTAATGCACCACCCTGACTCCCTCCGGTAACCGCCAGATTCGACCCATCAAATTCAGGAAGCGAATAAAGGAAGTCAATGGCACGTACACATCCAAGGTAAACCCTTTTGTAATAATATTTGTCTTTGTCGTCGAGGTTAAAGAATGGATAGCCATCCAACGTTGTTTTTCCCAAATCAAGATAAACAGATGGATCCATTGTAACTGAAATCCCATGGATGCCAATTTCAAAAGTGATCATCCCAAGATCTGCTGTGGCCGCATCCCCATTGTAGGGTCGTACTCCGGCACCGGGAACCCTGAGCAAAGCCGGATATTTCCCTGGTTTTTTAGGGATACTGACGATTCCATACAAACGCATCCCAGGTTTGTAGTTTTGGATATTTGCCTGATAGACATTTGATTTCTCGGTACACCTATCTGGCAATAACGTCAATTTGACATCCATAGGAACAGTTGCAAGCTCCTGTTTCGCCTTTTCCCAATATTGGACAAAATCTGCTGGGTATTCAACAGTCGGTTTGATCAATTCGGGATTGAAGGCGGCTGTAGCCAACCCTTCATATTTCAATCCGTCGAATTCAGCGACAACCTTGCACCTTAGAAAGCCAGGCTCCTTTAGTGTACCACCCGAAATTACCAGATTTCCATCTGTAAGAACTGTTGATTCCTTTAGTACCGGACTCAACATTTCAGGCCCAACTTCATAACTGATTTTTACGTTCTTCAACAATTCACTGTTTTTCGTCACAGTCACTTTAAATTTTGTAGGTTCACCAGTTTTATAAACCCAATCGGCATGATCGGGCGCAATGGCAACCTTCACCATTTTCTCAACAGGCTGAGCCTGTAACCTTGCACTAAGGGTGAATACGATTAAATAACAAAGTACAAATCGGATCAATTCATTGGTTTTCATCTGATAATTAATTAGTTAAAATATTGGATATATGGCTGACGATGAGTCGGGCCTTAAAGTCGCAAAGTAAGAAAAGGATCAGAGACCACCTCAATCTTATTGTGAATTATTTTTTGAGGATTTAAAGGGTCAAAATTGCATGGAAATCACTTTTTCAACTCAATTTGATTTCCCTCATCTTACCCAAAAGGTTAAAAACGCGCGTTTTTACGCGGCCAATTTGCATTTTCAATCCGATTTTTTGCTGTAAATTTCAATTTTATGAGCCAATTATATTTGAAAAACTGATTTTTATCACAAAACATAAAATGCTATCTTGCTAATATATAGAACAATAAAAAAATATTTAAAAATATTAAAATATTTTAGTACTATGCGGTACATAGTACCATCTTATAGCCATATATTTGTATTGCATACATCAGGGTAATAGATGGTATTATAATAAAAACTAAAAGTCATGAAAACGCTGATCAGAAATATAAAATTTGGAGCCTTAATCATCGGAATGTCGTTACTTTTCTCATGTAGTTCCAGCCCGGTTATGGTTTCATCAATCGGAATTGGCACCATCACCCGCACAATTCCTTTAATGGCAAAAGCAGCAAAAAAATATACCGGTAATAAATTGTCCAGGTTTCTTAAAAGTTCTTCTGCGACAAAAACAGGAAGCGCTCCATCAAACAGGAAAAAGTCAGAAACGGGAAAGACCGTTAGGGTAATGCCCATCTCAATTGGAATGGTTGGTGAATTTCAGCTCGCTTCTTCGATTGATCGTTCACTTTAAAAAACAGCAAAACGAATAGTCACAACTTTAAAAATTTTTCTAAATGAAAACACCATGAATCTTGAAAACACAAAAGCTCAAATGCGGAAAGGTATTCTGGAGTACTGCATACTTCTTACCCTTTCCAGAAAACCATCTTACGCTTCGGATATCATCGCAGAGATGAAAACAGCGCAGATGATTGTGGTAGAAGGGACTTTGTATCCGCTTCTGACCCGGTTAAAAAATGACGGCTACCTCGGATATCGCTGGGAAGAGTCGGTACAAGGACCTCCCCGCAAATATTACGAACTTACAGAAGACGGCAAGTTGTTCCTTAACGAACTGGACCTTGCCTGGAAAGATTTGGTAGAAGCAATCAACCAACTTAAATAATCACGTTTAACAATCAATTCATCATGAAAAAAACATTTACAATCAATATCAGTGGTACAGTTTTTCACATCGACGACGATGCATATGAAAGACTAAACAATTACATCTTCCAGATAAACAGGCATTTTGGCAATGATGCCGATGCAAAGGAAATCGTTGAGGACATCGAATCCAGGATTTCGGAGCTTTTTCAGGAACGCATTAAAGATGGTAGCGAGGTCATCACCCTCGAACAGGTCAATGAAATTATCGTAATTATGGGTATGCCTGAAGCTTTTGCAGAACCTAACGAAGCTGAACCTGTGAAAAAAATGCCGCGCAACAAGGGCAGAAAGCTCTATCGTGATCCTGACGACCGTGTATTAGGTGGGGTCTGTAGCGGATTGGGTGCATTCTTTGATTTCGATCCGATCATTATCCGGTTGATTTTCGTCCTGCTCGTATTTCTTGGTGCCGGATCGAGCATAATCATCTACCTGATTTTGTGGATTGTCGTGCCACGTGCCATGAACACGGCACAAAGGCTGGAGATGAAAGGTGAAGAAGTCAATATCAACAACATCTCCAAAACGATCAAGGATGAGATCCAGGATGTAAAAGACAACTACCACAATTTCAGGTCCTCCAAATCGTATGCTAGGGGTCGCGAAAATATTGAAGAGGTCGGAAACGTTTTTGTTTCGGTAATCAGAGCAATCCTCAAAATTTTCATCGTATTCTTTGGCGTCATCCTTTTGTTTGTTGGAATTCTCTGTATCATCGCATTGATCACATCTCTTTTTGTCACCAACGAATTTATGGGAATATCACCTTTCCACGAAGGTTTGCCACATTATCTCGACCTGTTTGTAAGCGGAGCTACTCTGTCCTGGTTCTGGGTTGGGGTTTGCCTGACCGTTGGAATACCACTTATTATGCTGATCTACCTTGGGACAAAGCTCATCTTCAGGTTCAAATCGAACAATCCTGCAATTGGGATGTCGGCCTTCGGACTTTGGGTAATCGGAATCATCCTGTTGATTTCTATGGCTGTACGTGGTTTCGGTGATTTTAAAAGCGTATCAACCTCCACAAAGCAGGAATCTTTTACCACAAAATCAGATACCCTGGTTTTAAAGCTTGGGAAAGATGATTACAGCGATTATCTTGATTCAAACATCGACTTCGATGGTTTGCGGATCGCCTCAGTGGATGGCAAACAGTTTTTGTTGAACAAACCGACCCTGGATATCGTGAAGAGCGAAAACAATGAGTTCGGTATGGTCATCAAAACTAAGGCACGTGGCCGTGACCTCGACAAAGCCCAGAACAATGCCAGGGACATCAACTATAAATATGTACAGCAAGACTCTGTCCTGACTTTCCAACCCTGGTTTGTCCTTCCCGATAAAACTGTGTGGCACAAACAAGAGGTGGACATTGTCTTAAAAGTTCCAGAAAACAAAACCATCTTTTTAAGCGATGGGATGATCAAAATTCTCCATGACGTGAAAAACACATCAGATATGTGGGACGGTGACATGGGTGGAAAATACTGGACAATGAAACCGGAAGGTTTGGAACTGACACAAAGAAAACAAGCATCAACAGAACCCGTTAAAAAACTTAAAAAATGAACTTATTTTTCAAACTTGGGGTATTGGTGGCATTGCTGATCTCCACCTTAACAGGATCAGCACAAAGCAAGTCATATCGGGTTTTTGACGAATATGCAAATAAAGAGGGGTTTACCTATTTCGCATTCTCCAGGGCAATGATCGATGCCGTTAATTTAACCCTCGACGAAGAGAACAAAAAAGTGACCGGCGATTTGAATGAGATCAGGTTTTTGCTCCTCAACCGGGAAAAAAGCAACCTTGGCAGCTCATTTTCAAAAGTCCTTGCCAATAAATTTGAAAATCTAGGTTACAGAAAAGCAGAACCCAAAGATTCCGATAAGAATGAAGATGTTGAATTCTGGATCGATGGTGATTCAAAAAGGATCAATGAATGCCATGTGATCGTAAGGAACAGCGAGGATAAACAATTCAGTTGCCTGGTTTCGTTCTATGGCAAATTCAAGGTTGAGGATCTGGAAAGCCTTGAAAAATTCAGCCGCAAGCAGGGGAATAAAAAGGATTAAACGTGGTACTTTAATATTGTTTGGAATTTTAATTGTAATGTTAGCCGGATTGGTTTCAAAACCAGTCCGGTTTTCTATTTTCTGAACCTGTCCATCTCCCGTTCGGCATCCTTCGATTTCAGGCTTTGCCGTTTGTCATAATTGGCTTTACCTTTGGCGAGTGCAATCTCCATTTTTGCCAAACCTTTGTCGTTCAGAAACAACCGTATTGGAACAATGGTAAGTCCCGATTCCTTTAGTTTACGTTCGAGCTTGTTCAGTTCCCTTCTGCTCAGGAGCAACTTGCGTTCACGCCTGACTTCATGGTTGTTGCAGGTTCCAAAATCGTATTCCGAGATGCTAAGGTTTTTGATATACAACTCGCCCGACATGAAATGGCAATAGGCATCGTTCATGCTTACCTTGCTCAGCCTGATCGATTTTATCTCGGTGCCCAATAGCACCATTCCGGCAACATACTTCTCAATAAACTCATAATCGAAGCTTGCCCTTTTGTTTTTTATGTTGATATTCTGCTGAAGTGACATGATCTGATCCTTAAAATGCTGGTTGCAAAATTAACAAAAGGATTGATGAATTTCTATTCGGATCGGGGAGGTTGATTACATTTCCACCACCTAATCTGCTTTTTGATTATGCCTCATCAGCGAATGGTGCCGCCTTGTTTTACCTGATTGCCTGGGAGCATGTATCGGGAAAAATATTCATTTGCAATTAAATCCAATATCGTTTTATTCAAGCCGCGCAACGGGTCAACCATAAAATGCCTTTCGCGATTGCAAAAACTGGTGACATTAAAAAATCGTTTCATGTGACGTTATTTTCTAAAAATATAAGGAATATTGGTTTCCTGACCTGATTTTTGATTTCGGATTTTTGATTTCAGATTGCCCGAACTAAGATCTGTAGGATGGGATCTCCGCAGAAGAATAAAGAAGATAAGGGATGAAACAGAGGATTTAAGGCGGGTATAAAAGATAGGTGCGGACACACAGATCAACCCCTACGATTTTCAAATTTCCAAATTGTTACATTTTCAAATTTCCAATTCATAAGGTAAGCTAATGTGTATCAATAACCGGCTCCCCTGCCATCGGGAATTGTGCTATCTGCCTGCACTTCTTTTGGCGACAACAGGATGACAGAAGCGGAGCCGTAAAGGTCGCATATTTCCCTGCCATTTTAAGGGCTTCCGTCCACGTGATCTTTTTCAACCTTCATTACTCCTTCACATTTTGTCTTGGTTTTCATATCGTTAGTATTTTAATTCTTTAATCTTTTTTTTTGACCTTCATGGCGCCCGGCAATCACCCAACCAAAGCGGCGCAATCAGAAAGTTCAAAAAAGCCAAATCGATTCATGCGCCGTAACTGCCAACCGCCCGAAGCCAGCCGACAGTTAAAAAAAGAGTTTTAATGAAAAGGATGGACCACATTGTGGCCCATCCTTTTCAAATCGGATACTCTAGAATACGAAACGTATTGAAGTTTTTGAATATTCTTGATAATTAATAACTTACAGAAAGGATCAAAGTTTATAATACTGCTCCCATCCTTTGCGCGGTGCCGCATTTACAAGCAATTCGTTGGCTACCTTATTGTTGGTGATCTGCTTCTTTTCACGGTCGAAAACCAGTTTGGTATTCAACTGTTGTGCCAATACGCCAAGATTGAATACCTGGCTAAGCGGGCCTGAAATTTCGAACCTGGAACGGCAGATTTCTTGTCCTTTAACGGCCAGTAAGAAGTTGGCAAAGTGGTTGGAAGGACTTTTCGGCACTTCGGGCAATTTCGAGGCCATCTCTTTTGCTTTGGCCTCAGGAATAATCGACAACGTACTGCCATGAGAACCACCTTTGAAAATCAGCTCTTTGCTGTAAATAATCTTGCCTGGGTTTAATTTTGAAGGTTGAATCTTGCCCGTACTTGTTGGCGGAATATTTGGATCCAAAGCGGAAACGCCATATCCTTCAGGGACCTGAGGTACATTGTTTACGCCATCGTACCAGGTAATATCCATTGCCGGCATATTGCCACGTTTCGGGAATTTGAATACAAGGGTCGTTGATTGTGGATAGTAGTAACTGTTCCATCCTTCGGCTTTAAGCGCTTCAACTTCATAAGGAAGGCCAAGGTCCAGAAATTCATGGCATGTGTCGATGATGTGTGCTCCCCAGTCGCCCAAAGCACCCATTCCAAAGTCATACCAGCAACGCCATTGACCCAGGTGATAATCTTTGTTGTAGTCGTGTTTTTTTGCGGTGGTCATGTGCCATTGTTCCCAATCCAAAGTAGCAGGAATGGGTTGTGCATCAGGGTATTTTGCATTTTTGAAATCCCAACCATGCCAGCGGCGGGCCGAGTTCATATGGGCCGTTACGGCAGTCACGTCTTTAATGATGCCCGCTTCTTTCCAGGCTTTGAACTGGAAATAATTGGCTTCAGAATGTCCCTGGTTGCCCATCTGGTTGGCCACCTTGTATTTTTTGGCGGCGTTCATCATAAGCTGAACTTCGTTAAAGGTACGACCCATTGGTTTTTCGCTGTAGATCCCTTTTCCAAGGCTCATGGCGAGCATCGCAATCGGGAAATGGGCAAAGTCAGGAACACCGGCAGTAACCGCGTCAATCTGGCTACCCATTTTGTCGAACATCACCCTGAAATCCTGAAATTTAGCAACATTGGGGAACATGTTCATAACCTTTAAAGTATGGGGGGCACCCATGTCAACGTCGCACAACGCCACAATATTGCATAAACCTGTGTCATACAACGCCTGGGCGATTTCCCCTCCACGGTTTCCAATCCCGCATAACGCCAGGTTGACCTTTTCACCGGCGGCCACCGATTTTGTGGCAGGTTGCTCCACTCCTGAAACTGTATTTGTCAGGATCGTTGGGAGGGCAGTAACAGCACTCAATGTTAGGGCCTTTCTCAAAAAGGACCTTCTTGACGATTCATTCTGTTCCATAAAAACGTTTATAAATAGTTAAATATTAAAGTGTTATATGTTTTTTGTACTTTCTGTATTCAAAGAAGGAAGATTCGATGTGAGATCCCTTTCCCTCCTTAAAGGCATGGTAAAAATAATGGTTTTTGAATTAGAATTGCGGAATTCCATTTAATTAATAGGAGTTGATTTTTATTTCAATATAATTTAAGCCAGGGTTCAACCGGATGGTTTGAAATGAAGGATTGACCTTTTCCCCATTGAGCTGGACCACTTCGTCAACAGCCATGGAGACAGTGAATTCCCCTACAGTATTGGCGGGCAATTCAATCTTATAGGTTTTTAAACGGTCGCTTACTTTCCTGTATTCACCTTTGAAGGGTCCATGAATTGTTGGAACTTTAATTGTGCTGAATTTCAGGTTGCCCATCTGAGGCTTAATCTGAACAATACCAAAACCTGCAACTTTGGGTTGGATTCCCCAAAGGAAACGGGGGATGATATTGGCTGGAGCAGCTCCCCAGGCGTGGTTCCAATCCGAATTGGGTTTGTATTTCATGTCCCAGGCTTCAAGGGCAATTGTCGAACCCGACCTGATCATGTTCCACCAGCTTCGATCGTTGGTGGCCCGCATCAGATCGAGCGCATACTGACCTTCGCCAGCTTCATACAGACCTTCAAGTAAAAACTGGGAACCATAAACACTGCAAGCCATGCCACGTGTTTTGATATAATCAGTGACTGTTTTTGTATATGCTGCTGGAACAATACCAAATGCCAATGCAGTCATATTTGAATGGATCGAACCATGGCTTGAGCCTTCACCGTCGATATAAATACCTTTCTTTGAGTCAAATAGCTTTTGGTTAATCGATTGTTTCACTTTTGCAGCCATCACTTCAAAATGGTCCTTATCGGCTGATTGATCGAGCAATCCGGCCATGATGGCCATGATTTTCATATCTTGGTAAAAGAAGCAGTTCACCACAGTATTGAAGGGAAGCATTTCATGCCCATCGCGTTCCCCTTCCGATGTGACAAGTTTCCATCCTGTGTCTTTTTGTGCAGGTGGCCAGTCAACAATATCCTTTATCCGTTTTGTGCTGTCGACAAAACCAATTTTCAGCATAAAATCACCATTAACTTTGCCGGATACTGTGCTGATCAAACCGTCCTCACGGGCAAGGTCGATCAGGGTCTTGTTTTTAAGATTGCCATAATATTTCCGAAGCAATTCGATATCACCTGTATAGAGATAATCCTGATAGACCATCATCGCCGTATGGAGCAACCATTCGGTAGGCCAGGTGGGATGGCCCATAAAATATTCGATGGTCTGTTTGGCCATTGCATATTCGCTGTCGGTGTTGTAATGACCAAGCTGGTTAATGTATGCATCTGCCTCATAGGCAATACGTTCCCTGTCCCCATCAATGTAAAGTCCTGTAAATGAGGTTGCTTTCATCGTGTATTTGCACAAGTCCCAAACCTGGTTCAAAACGGTATCGGAACTTGTAAAACTGCTTTTCGATTCATCAAAATAGTGAAAATAAGCCTTTTGATGCAGGTCATTAATCGAAATCGGTTGCCTGGCATTTTTGATTTCCGCATACCTGAAAGGGGTTACTATGCCAAATGAATCGGGAAGTTGGACTGCCGCAGGTAATGTATTTCGTTTATCAACAGGCAATTGAAGGACATAATTTACCTTGTTGGGGGAGACCTGAAGTTTTACCTCGCTGAAGCGGATGGTTCCTCCCGGTTTGGAATCGATCCTGCCATCGAGCAGTTTTTCCCCCAGGCAAATCAGGAGGGTTTCAGTCTTGTTTGTCTTGTAATTCAGTTCCAACGTACCGAAAGCATCTTTCCCAAAATCGGCGAAGTAGCTCCCATCGGGATTTTTTACCAAAGAAACAGGTGCTATCCGTTCCATCTGGAAAATATTGTGGGATGTTATTGGATCCCCAAATTTTCCGGTCTTAAATTCCTGCACAGCAGAATAATCGGATAACCGGTTGTCCCTGTCCCAAATCCTCACTTTCCAGAACCAGGATGTATTTTCTTTTAAAGGAGTTCCTCCAAATTCAACATTTATGGAACTGCTTGCCCGAACCTGACCACTGTCCCAGATATCTGCTATATTGTTGTCTATTAATTGTTTATTTGATGAAACCAAAATCTGGTAGCCGTTTTGTGAAACTGCCTGCTTTGGGACGATCCACCCAAACTCAGGTTTGGCATCAACGATCCTTGCATTTTCCGGTTTACGGATATGCTCAACCGTTAAGCCCGATGGGAAACCCGAATAGGGATCGGCATATTTATCTGAAAGTTGATCCAATTTTTTGCGAAGCGCAACCAATACTTTTTCCTGACTTTTCTGTTTAACAAGGTTTTCTTTTTCAAGTGGATCAGTTGTGAGGTGGTACAATTCCTCCCAGGTTTTGTCGTTTACATACCTGAAATATTTCCATTCGGCAGTACGGACCCCTTCGCTTGGCGGAATGTCTTTAAATTCCCAAAGGTGTTCAATCAGGATCGTATCACGGCCCAAAATTTTCACGTTTCCCTGAACAATGGGAAGCAGGCTTTTGCCATGCCAGGTTTTTGGCTGGGGTGCTCCCGCCAGGTTCATTAGCGTAGCCGGAACATCAATGTTCAATGCCATATCCTCAATATCCTGATGTTTGTTGACCCTTGGATCATAAACGATTAAAGGAACCCTCACCGAATTGTCGTACATGAGCCATTTGTCTGCCAACTGCCTGTCGCCCAAAAAATAGCCATTGTCCCCCATGAAAATGATCACCGTATTTCTATCCATTTCCAACTCTTTCAACTTATTTCTGATCTTCCCAATCTCCCTGTCAATTTCGGTAATCATCCGGTAATAACCTTTCACACTTTGCTGGTATTTTTCGGGGGTATCGAATCGCCACGTCCAGCGCAAACGGTTATAACCCTCACGGACAGCCTTTGGCAACCTGTTAAAATAGGTGTCCTCACCCAGTTGGGGATCGGGAATTGTCACGTCCTTGTACAACTGGTCCGACTCTTTCTGCCAGAAATACTGGCCAGTCGAATTGTCGTGGGCATGTGGGGCGCTGAAACTCAATGAAAGACAAAATGGCTGATTTGTAGGTGCTTTACTGATAAACTCAAGGGCTTTTTCTCCCGTATAGCGTGTCAGGTGGACAGTGTCGTTGCCAAGTTTTTTGTAGAAATATCCACGTCGGTCACCAAAGGCGGTATTCCGGTCATAATCCTCGATCACATTGAATAACTGATCTTTGGCATCGTAGTTCACCCCCAGTTTTCCGAAGAATCCGGTATAATAGCCTGCCTCCCTGATCAATTTGGGATAAGATTGGTTCATGAACTCTTCCCTGACAGGCCCGGTTTGGAACGTATATTTATGGGTACGTTCGTATAATCCGGTCAGGATGCTAGCACGGCTTGCAGCGCAAATTGGGGTTGTGGCGAATGCATTTTTGAAATAACACCCCTCTTTTGCAAGTCGGTCTATTTCTGGCGTTTGGATGATTTTGTTCCCTGCATAACCTAGCGCATCAAAACGCTGGTCATCGGTAAGGATAAAAATAATGTTCGGTCTGGGATTGGCTTCCTTTGCCTGATTTGCCGAATATCCTGATAAGGAAAGGCTTAGCAAAGTTGGGACAATTCCGAGAGTTAATTGAATTTGGTTCATATATAATTGATTATTAGTCTATAATGAAAATCCCCCTTGGTCTCCCTTTTTCTAAGGGGGAGACGTAAGGAGTTTATTTACTGATATATAATAATGACTTGTATTTTGATTTGAACTCGAATCTGCCAGCCGCCAGTTGCCAGCCGCCAGTAGCCAGTTTCATTTTTAATTCTTCATTTTTAATTCTTAATTCTATTCCGTCATCATCTTCCACGAAACTTTCCCAATGTTGTCCGGTTTGCCTTTTTCAGCTTTTGAAATTGATCCTGCCAATTTACCTTTTTTATCTGGAGCTACCGAAACTTCGCGCCAGGAGAATAACCCTCTTTCGTAATCAAAGGTCTCCCCATCGTCGTCATACAATTGGTATTTGCCGGATTGATTTCCATAAAACCGAATTTCGAGATCGTATTTTTCACCTGTCGCCGGGGCATGGAGCAGTGGGGGCATCATCGGAATTATCCCACCCTCTTTTACAAAGACAGGGATTTTATCGAGCCCGCATTTAATTTTGATCACTTCACCATTGCCAGCCAATTTTCCTGTATAGAAGTCGTACCAGTTTCCTTTCGGAAGGATTATTTCACGTTCGCTTTGACCTTTAAACAACGGTGCTACCAGTAAATACTCGCCTGCCATGTACTGGTTTTTGATCTCTTTTGTAACGGCCTCTGCATAAGGGTTTTCGCTAAGGTTGGCATTTTTAAGTTCTGTAACAGCTTTAGCATTGAACCCATTCTCAAGATTCATGCCTCTGAATGGGGGAGTTCCTTCAAAATGGTATTTGGCAAATTCGGAATAGAAATAAGGCATTAACCTCATTCTCAATAGAGCAAGTTCTTTGACTTCCTTTTCAACTTCAGGAAACGACCATGGCTTTGTTCCGTCGGACCAGGCATTGATCATCGCCATTGGGGAGAAACAAACCGTCTGCATGCGGCGGATCCACTCTTCACCTGTTTTGGAACCACGTACTTCAGGAGTCCACAGAACTCCAGAAAAACTGCTGTTGATCAGGGCGGTAATAAAATCTTCGTGACTGTAATAATCGTTGTAGATCACATAGGGAAACGAAGAACCTCCTGCATTTGAGGCCCTTACCAAACCGAAGGTGCGTGTGTTTTTTTCACGGTATAGGTCGGTTGTCATTTTCTGGAGCAAGAGACCGTAGGTTTGGCGCAACTGTTCGGCACTGTTCCCTGATGGAAATTTTGCCACATCGGGCCAGAGCCACCGGTCGTAACCGTCACATTCATCAATCTTATAGCCACTTACGCCCAAACTGATCTGGTTTTTATCCAATTGATCGAGCACCGCTTTCCGGGCTTCAGGCATTGTCAGATCGGGTACAATTCCTCCCCAAACAGTGTGCGAACCTACCAATTTGTCAAGTTTCTGGTACAATTGTGAAGCAGGTGAAACAAAGGGATTTGTCCACAAGTTCAACCTGATTCCCATTTCTCTCATTGTTTTCACAAATCCTGCAGGATCGGGAAACCGTGTCTTGTCCCATTCAAAAGTGCATGGATACGATTTGCTTTGCCATCCGGGTTCCAATCCAATAAAATCGAGGGGATAACCTTTTTCGGCAAAAGCCTTTGCTTCGGCAATCACATCACTGTCTTTAAAAAGGGACCTAACCCTTTGTGTGAAACCCAATCCCCATCGGGGCGGCAAACAACCTCCTCCGTTGAACAGATTAAAACGCCTGACAGCATCCAATGCGGTTGGACCAGCAAAAACGTAAATTTCGACACCAGCGGCAGGAACCAGCATTTCGACTGCATCCGAATAGGGTTGGGCATCCCATTTCTTGTTTGTATTCCTGTCAAGTGGTTCTGGGGCATTGGGACTATCTTTTCTCACCGCAGTCCCTGCATATACGGTTATGTACCTGGCACTGTTCACAAATACGCCATATCCTAGATCGGATACGTAAAAAGGTGTAGGTGAGTGGGTTCTTCCATTGTCAGAGCCACCATAGTGATCGACATGCAGTTGCAGTATTTTACCACGCTGCTGGACTGTTTTGAAATTCAAACCGAAACCATACAATTGTTCCTCCTTGACCAAAGGGAAGCGCAATAACGTTTTACCATCCGAAATTTCGGCAACAATTTCCTTGATTGGGATGGGGAATTCAGCTTTACCCAATTTGGTGATGGCATCAACATTGGGCTGGACTCCCGCAGCTTTGAGTAGGTCGTACTTTTCGGGAGTCCCGACTGTGGCCTTCCAAACTCCTGGAGCTACAATGTCCCAAACCGGATTTTGCGCATTTGAAGAAAGGGTAATTCCAATAAGAAGAATTGCCAGAAATTGTAATGTTTTAAAATTCATTGGATTATATTTTTCAAAGTGGTTTTTTTCGGGATCTGATCAAGGCTTCAAGATAATAATAATCGGCGTAATTGAGTGGGACATCAACCTCTGTATCGGATGGTTTCGATCCGGTACTGTGAAGGAGGATAAATCCATGCGCACCGCCTGGTTTGGCCGTGTAATTTTGAGTCAGGCTTCTTATAATTTTTTCGGCCTTCTCCTTATAGCTTTTACCATTTGCCGAATAACCACTCAACTCGAAAAGGGCAGATGCAATAACCGCTGCTGCCGATGCATCGCGAGGTTCGTTGGGGATATTGGGCGCATCGAAATCCCAATATGGAACAAGATCGGTAGGCAAATTCTTATGGTTCAGGATAAAACCGGCGATGTTTTCTGCCTGAAGCAGGTATTTTGGGTCATGTGTTTCGCGATAGCACATCGTAAACCCATATAAAGCCCAGGCTTGTCCACGCGCCCAAGCCGATTCGTGGCTATAACCCTGATGTGTGTTCTTCTTTAAAACATTGCCTGTAATTGTATCATAATCAATCACATGATATGAACTAAAATCTGCCCTGAAATGGTTCTTCATCGTAGTGTTGGCATGGCTGACTGCAATTTTATAAAATGAGGAATCGCCTGTCAACTTTGTGGCTTCAAAAAGCAGTTCAAGGTTCATCATGTTGTCGATGATCACCGGGCAGCCCCATTTGTCGCGACTGTGGTCCCATGAGCGGATACATCCTATTATTGGTTTGAAACGGGTGGCGAGTGTCTTTGCAGATTGGATGATCACTTCGCGGTAATGCGGGTCATTCGTGAGTCGATACCCATTGCCAAAAGTTGAATAGATTTTGAAGCCCATGTCATGGGTCGTTCCATTCATTTTTTCAGGTTCCATCACCGCTGTGAATTCCTGGGCCTTCTCCTTCCACTCGTTTTTGCCTGTGAATTCGTATAAATACCACAACTCACCAGCAAAAAATCCACTTGTCCAGTCTCGGGCAGGTACCAATACAAGGTTGCTGTCTTTGTCCAGAGTCCGGGGGGAGACTGGAACTGTTTTTTTATTTGTCCATAGATTTTTGGCTGTGGGTATCTCCTTTAGCATCAATTTGGTCTGTGCTTCTGCATTTTCAAATGCTTTTTTCTCCTGTCCGTTCACATTCCATTGGATCAGGAAAAACAGGCATAAAACAAAGGTCATTCTTACTATCTTCTTCATAAAGTGTTCAATTTTAGTTATTTAGTATTGTTGTTAACCAGAGCCTCCGGCAGAGCATATTGTTATGGAAATCTGATGGTAAAAATATTTAATTGTTCCAACTTTAAACACAATATGTTGGAGGAATATAAGAACCTAAATAGTTTATCTTAGCAAAAAATAAAATCAATTTTATGATCCTTATCGACAGTTTTATAGATGGGTTTTCTAACCTCTTCCCGCATCTGAAGGACTTCTACCCATGGGAAATTACAAATGATTTAAGCAGCATCCTCGAAGAAATGATTTTGCAGCTCGATGACAATTATCACATCGACAATAATATAGCGATTCACAAAACTGCCATCGTCGAAAGTGGCGTGGTGATTAAAAGTCCTGCAATTGTAGGGGAGAATTGTTTCGTTGGGGCAAATGCCTATTTCAGGGAAGGCGTTTATCTCGACAAGTCGGTAAGAATCGGCCCGGGATGCGAAATCAAGAACAGCATTGTCTGCTCTGGAACAGCAGTGGCTCATTTCAACTACATTGGGAACAGCATTATCGGGAGAAATGTAAATTTTGAGGCTGGTTCAATCGCTGCAAACCATTATAATGAAAGGGTTAATAAGAAAATCTCGGTTTTACACCAGTCCCAAATTATAGAAACCAATGTGGAAAAATTTGGTTCATTCGTTGGCGACAATTCCCGGATCGGGGCAAATGCCGTATTGTCGCCGGGAACTATCCTGAAAAAAAGCTCAATTGTGAAGAGGTTGGAATTGATTGAACAAATCAGGAATGAACAATTTCGTTAGAGAATTTAAATCTTAAACTATGAAAAAAATACTATCCGTAATTATCTTTTTGATATTTAATTCATTGATAATTAATGCACAACATCTGAAAAAAGATGGGACACCTGACTTAAGATACAAAGAGAATAGGCAAACATATTCCGTTCCGGCAGTAGATAAAAGTAAGTCTTCTCCCAAGTCCTATACAAAATATTCCAGCCAACCCTCAAAAAAAACTACTGTAATACAAAAACCTTCAAAGAAAATTACTTTAAAGGTTAATACTTCAGTAAGACGTGACAAGAACGGGAGAATTGCAAGGAGCGAGTCGGCTACAAGACAATTCAAGAAACAAACAGGTTATCCCAAGGGAAGGCCTGGCTATGTTATCGACCATATTGTCCCATTAAAAAAAGGGGGATGCGATTGTCCCGCAAATATGCAATGGCAAACGGTTAAGGCCGCAAAAGCAAAAGATAAGTGGGAATAATATTATCTCCAACTTCCCTTTGATGGGATTTCCAACAGTAGAATTTGTTCAACAGCTAAAAACCGTCTGGCAATCAAAAACTGATCTTCTCAATTTGTTTAAAGAACTTGATTTTGAGATTTGAAATTGTTAAATTGCAATGTTGTTTATTCTATTTGAAAACGGTAAATCAAAAATTGTCACAATCAAAAATTATGACCATGGAAATCGAAAAACAAACATATAATCAGCTTATTACGGAAATAGGCGGTTTATTGCAGCAAGGGCGGCAACAGGCGGTCCAGTCTGTCAATACCATCCTGGTCCAGACCTATTGTCATATCGGGCAAGACATTGTAGAGTTTGAGCAAAAAGGAAACGAACGGGCAGAGTATGGCTCACAGCTTTTTGAACGTCTTTCCAAAGATTTAACACAGGCATACGGCAAGGGGTTTAGCCGGTCTAATCTATTGTATATGCGTAAATTATATCAGTGTTTTCCAATGAGGCTGTCCAAAAAGTCGTCGAACTATGTTTTGCTTTCTCTGTGCAACTCTGTGAATCCTCTGTGTAACTCTGTGATACAAATAGTTACACAACTAGTCCCGATCCATCGGGAGAGAACCATAGAGGAGCCACGGTGGGTCACAGAGTTTTTAGACATCCTCATTGACATGGAGCCATTACTTTGAAATTCTAAAATCGGATTCGGAGCTTGAAATTGGTTTTTACATCAAACAATGCGAACAAGAGCGATGGAGTGTTAGGGAGCTGAAACGACAAATGCGAAGTTCTTTATTCGAACGCATCGCTTTAAGCAAAGATAAGGAAGGTGTTTTGAAATTGTCAAAAGAAGGTCATATTTTAGAATCTCCTGAAGATCTGATCAAAGACCCGTTTGTTTTGGAGTTTTTGAATAAATTGTTGGAAACCAATGAATAACAGAGAAATCCTTAAGATTTTTCTATCAGAAAATCAAACATATTAATCCCATTATGAACATCCAATTAAAACTTTGGGTAGTACTGTCCTTATTATTTTTCACATCGCACGGTATGGCTCAATCCAACCTTCTAAATCGCCTAATTTCTCCTATTATTTTTAAAGGTAATGATTCCACTGCTTATCGCGATCCGGCAGTTCTTTACCAAAACAATAAGTTTTACCTGTTTTTTACACTTGTGAAAACTGAAGGTGGAAAAATCTATTCTTATACGGCAATGAGCCAATCAAAGGACGTGAGGCATTGGAGTCCTGTTAAAGTGATCACCCCAAAGGACCAGTCGTTGGATTATTGTAGTCCGGGAAACATTGTCCGTTTTAAAGATGAATGGGTGATGTGCCTGCAGACATATCCACGACCTGACTATACCGCTAACCAGCCACCGCGTTACGGAAATGGAGATTGCAGGTTGTTTTTGATGAGAAGCAAAGATCTTGAGAATTGGGGCTTACCTGAAATACTAAAAGTGAAAGGCCCTGATGTGAAAATTGGGGATATGGGGAGGATGATTGACCCTTATTTGCTGGAGGACAAGGATGAAAAAGGGAAGTGGTGGTGCTTTTACAAACAAAACGGGGTGAGCATGTCGTACAGCTATGATCTTTGTAACTGGACCTATTTTGGCCATACCGAATCTGGCGAGAATGTGACTGTACTCAAGGAGAACAATGAATACATCTTGATCCATTCACCATCGAATGGCATTGCGATCAAGCGATCACCCGACCTTAAAATCTGGAAAGATTGGGGCGGATTGATCACTTTGGGACAGACAGAGTGGGAGTGGGCCAAAGGCCGGATTACAGCTGGAACAATCATTAACCTCAAGGACATTAAGAAGTTGGGGAAGTATGTAATGTTTTTTCATGGCTCTGGCCCGAAAACAGAACAGCAAGGAGATTTTGACCGGAATGCTTCGATCGGGATTGCCTGGAGCGATGATCTGGTCATTTGGGATTGGCCAGGGAAAATGAAATGATCTGAATAATAACGCTTACCTTTCATTATTTTTGTAAATAATAGCTTATATTTACAAAATAATTGATTTATAGGTAATTGCAAAATGATGCTATTTTTTGGATATCTCTTAGGTTTTGTATTGGATGGCAAAAATGGGAAGTACTATAATAAACTCAACACTTCCTATGCAATCTGTTGAAATAAATGACTTTTGGAATTTCAAAGCTGACCATTGGTTTCAAATATTGGGCAGTTCAGCCAAAGGTTTATCCCAAATGGACGCTGATAAAATCCTGGTAAAGGCAGGGCTTCATCCGAAAAGTAAATCGGGACTTAAAAAAGATTTTTTGCTTTTTGTGGGTCAGTTCAAGAATCCGTTAATGCTCATGCTCATTGGAGCAGTGATCATTTCTGCATTTCTTGGTGATACGTCCGATGTGTTCATCATCCTGTTTATCGTTTTGTCAACAGGATTGCTGAGCTTTTTCCAGGAGCGGAATGCTGGAAACATTGTCGCTAAATTGCAATCGTTGATTTCCTTAAAAGCGACTGTCCTTCGTGATGGCGAACAACGGGAAATTGTCACGACCCATATAGTGAAAGGTGACGTCATTGTTTTGAAGGCTGGGGATATGATTCCAGCCGATTGCCTGATCCTGGATTCAACAGAACTTCATGTCAATGAAGCAAGTATGACAGGAGAATCTTATCCCGTAAGGAAGGAGGCCGGAGTCCTTGAAGGGGAAACAGTGCTCTCACAGAGGACCAATTCGCTCTGGCAGGGGACCAATATCGTGAGTGGAAATGCAACGGCTTTGGTTATACAGACAGGTGACAATACCCTATTTGGAAATATCGTTCAAAGTGCTTCGGCAGTCGTACAGACTGCATTCGAAAAAGGGATAAAAGATTTTGGGTATTTCCTGATGAAAATTACGATTGGTCTTGCCGTGTTTATCCTCATTGTCAATTTGCTAAACCACAAAGGGATCATCGAATCGGCACTTTTTGCATTGGCATTGGCTGTTGGCATGGCTCCCGAGTTGTTGCCTGCCATCTCAACAATTGCCATGAGTGCGGGGGCAAAACGGATGTTGGAGAAAAAAGTGATTGTCAAAAAATTGGCCGCTATCCAAAACCTTGGCGAAGTCAACCTATTGTGTACCGACAAGACCGGGACGATTACTGAAGGAATTATTAAAGTTGCCGGGCTGGTCGATGGGTTCGGAAAAGAGAGCAAATTTGTACAACAACTTGCTTTTTGGAATGCAACTTTTGAAACAGGGTATGCCAATCCCATCGACGATGCATTGAGACAATTAAAACCTGAATCCGCAAGTTCTCCTCAAAAATTAGGGGAAGTGCCTTACGACTTTACCCGAAAAAGACTGAGCATTGCCATCAAAACGGATAAAGAAAAACTACTGATTAGTAAAGGTGCATTCAGTCAGATACTTGGTATTTGCACCAAAATTAAATTGGAGGATGAAAGTTTAGGTGATATTGCTGAACATGTACCAGAATTGGAAAAACGATTCGAACAATTTGGGACGGATGGTTTTCGTGCCATTGGCATCTGTTATAAAACGATTGATTCTGAAAGTGTTTCCAAAGAGATTGAAAAAGATATGGTGTTTGCCGGATTTATTCTGCTGAACGACCCAGTAAAACAGGACATTGCAGAAACAATCGATCAATTGGGCAAACTAAAGGTGGCACTAAAAATAATTACAGGAGATAATAAAAATGTGGCGCGGTCGATAGCCCTGGGTATTGGCATCAAAAACCCAGTTGTAATGACTGGTAAAGAGCTTTTTGACAGTAAACCTGCAACACTAAATCATCTCCTGAAAAAGACCCATATTTTTGCCGAAGTGGAACCTCAGCAAAAGGAGAGGATCATTCAGGAATTAAAAAAGAGCTTTACTGTGGCTTATATGGGCGATGGGATCAACGACGTTGCTGCCCTCAACGCAGCAGATATTGGCCTGTCGGTAATGAATGCGGTGGATGTTGCAAGGGAGGCTGCTGACTTCGTTTTGATGGAAAAGAGCTTAATGGTCCTGGTGGATGGGATTAAGGAAGGTAGGAAAACTTTTGCCAATACCTTGAAATATTTATACATCAGCACAGGTTCGACATTCGGCAACATGTGCAGTGTAGCGGCGGCTTCGTTGATATTGCCATTCCTGCCCATGCTCCCCAAACAAATTCTGTTGACAAATTTCCTCACAGATTTCCCATTCCTGACTGTTGCATCGGATAATGTGGACAAAGAACAATTGGAAAAACCAGGGAAATGGAACCTGAAGATCATTCGGAATTATATGCTGGTCTTTGGAATCCACAGTTCCATCTTCGACCTGATCACTTTTTTGACCCTGCTGTTCATACTAAAAGTAAAGGAGTCTGAATTTCAGACAGGCTGGTTTATCGAATCTGTACTCTCTGAACTTTTTATCCTTTTCATTATCAGGACACACAAAAACTTTTTCAAAAGCAAACCGGGAAAGTACCTGTTTATTCTAAGCATTGCCGCATTTGTACTCACCATTGCCTTGCCATATTTACCGGTTGCTAAGGAAATAGGCCTTACGCCTTTACCCATGATCAACCTTGGGGCGATGCTGTTGATTGTTGCAGGTTATATCATTACGGCAGACTTTCTGAAAGTGTGGTTTTTCAGGAAGAACAGCAATATTTAATCAGCCGCATCCTAGTGAATAACCTGAAATTGAGACAATAATCAGGAAAGTGAATAATAAGTATTTCATAGTTTTTAAAAAGAATCTTTTTTTAGAAAACTTTCAATTGCATAAAATGGAAGAAAAACGATTTGGTTATCCTTTTTATAAGGTGCTTGAGATATTTTAAGGGCTGTTTGACTATTGTATTTTGATATAAACATGTACAAACTCTTCATCCGGCCAGTGAAACCCGATTTAATTTCAATTGGAATTATACGCCCCTCTTTTTCAATGATATAATCAACTTCGGCCGAACTGTTTTTGGCGTCCCTACCCCAATAAAATAATTCTGCCTTTGTATATGGTGAGTGACATGCTATTAGTTCCTGGCCAGCAAACTGTTCCGCAACAGCACCTTTAAAGATAGCTGTAAAATCCTTCTCCATAGCTGTTTCTGTATAAATCCCACATATTGCATGAAAAAGGCCAATGTCTAAAAACATAACCTTAAAAATAGATTCATGAACTCCGGAAGATAAGGGAATACCCGCGCCACTTGTTTGCCTGATTCGGGTAACAACTCCTGCTGTTTCAAGTAGTTCAAGCGCATCCTTAAGTTCCCTTGATTTTACATGCCTGTCAATCTGAGCATAGACGAATTTCTGCCCTACAATTGCAGGTACAGCATTGAAAACTTTTCGAAGATAAACATGTTTAACTTCGCTGGAATATTTCGCAAAATCATCGATGTAAGTATCAAGTATGGAGCGTTGAATTCGTTTGCAAATGTTTAAATCGCGGCTTGTAACATATTCATTTACCACAGCAGGCATACCACCTGTTATGAAATATTTACGAACATACTCATTTAACTTTAGATGAAGGCTTTCTGGAAGTTTCTCCAAATTTGCTGTTTTGTGGATATAGGCTCTTAATTTAGTTTCACCAACTGCATCCAGAAATTCCCCAAAAGACAATGGTTGGAGATAAAGGTATTGTACTCTGCCTACTGGCATTTTGAACTTTTCAGACTTAAGTGCAAACTCAAGGAGAGAACCAGCACCTATAATGTGCAATCCAGGCAACTCTTCAAAAAAATACCTTAATGAAACAATTGCTTTTGGACAATCCTGAATTTCATCAAGAAAAAGTAGTGTTTTACCCTGTATAGGAGTTTTGGATGTGAATAGACTTATTTTTTCAATGATCTCAAGTGGCAAAAAGGTGTCAAATATGTCCCTATACTCTGGATTTCTCTCAAAATTAATGTAAATCAGATTGTTGAACTCTTTTTCACCAAACTCCTTTACAATGAAAGTTTTGCCTGTCTGACGTGCCCCCCTGATCAATAATGGACGTCGTACATTGGAGTCTTTCCATTCCCTTAATTCACGGTAAATATCGCGATCCATAGTAATAACTGTTATACAAATATTTAATTATTTATTTTGGACAAAATCCAAGGATAAAATTAATCTATTTTGGACAAAATCCAAGGATAAATACAGTTTATTTTGGACAAAATCCAAGGATAAATACGGTCAATTTTGGACAAAATCCAAGGATAAATTTTCAGCCATCATTCAGAAACTATTTGAATTTAATTTAGTGGTTCCGATAGGAACCGAATGTCGGTAGAATAAAAGCTCTTTAACCCGCTTTTGTCCAATACGGGACAAAACAAAAGATGAATTTTACAATTCTACCGGGCTATACTCCCTAGGAAAATTTTTTAACAGTTTTTAATTTAATTTGATTTCAATTTAATCAAACTCCCCTGTCTTCATCTTCTTTTTTGCACCTTGTGATGAACTGTCGATTTTATCTTTTAGTGTCACTTTGATCACCGCAGCGATTTCGTCAGGAGCTTTTTCTGGAACTGAAATTTCCAATCCTGAAGAAGTACTTTTTGTTTTTAGCAACAATTTACCATTCAATAGATTGGCAGATTTTATCGGTTGAAGAAGACCCGGAATCACAAGTTTGCCATCTTTGGGCCAGTCGAATACCAGGAAGTAAAGGACTGTTTTTCCATTTGCCTCCTTTTGAGTACAACGTCCCCACGGAAAAACTCCAAACGGACTGGCTTTGGTCGCATAAATGGCCTCACAATTCGCCTTCATCCATTCACCGACAGCTTTTAACCTGTCAATGCTGGGTTGGGGAATCTGTCCCAGTGCATCAGGACCGACATTCAACAGGTAGTTTCCACCTTTGGAGGCGATATCGCAAAGGTTTCGGATCAAAGTTTCCGGCGATTTCCACTTGTCGTCATTTGTCCTGAATCCCCAGGTTCCATTCATTGTCATACATGTTTCCCAATCTTTGTCGCTAACCTCATCTGCGCCGGGAATTTTTTGCTCTGGGGTTCCGGTATCTCCCGGAAAGTTGGGACGTTTCAACCGGTCGTTGGTGATGATATTGGGTTGAAGCTTAAGAAGTGCCTGTAATTTCAGGGCATATTCATCTGTCATGTTTGTTGGTGTATCCCACCACAAAACAGCCACATCACCATATTTGGTCATCAGCTCTTTTACCTGGGGAATGGCCACCTGATCCATGTAATCGTCCATTGAACGGGTCATTTGTGCAGGGTCCCAATGCCCTTTGTTGGCGGCTGTGAAGGCATCTATTTTTGCAGAATCGGGATTGAGCCAACCTTCTGAGGCAACTTTTCTGGCTGCCGAACCACCTGGATTGTTCCAGTCCTGAGCCTGAGAATAGTAAAACCCAAGTTTCATATTGTATTTGCGGCATGCTTTGGCCAGACCATCCAACACATCCTTCCCGTAAGGGGTAAAATCGGCAATGTTGAATTTGCTCGCAGCCGATTTGAACATCGCAAAACCATCGTGGTGCTTGGCTGTGATGATGATGTATTTCATTCCAGCCTGTTTGGCAAGCAGCACCCACGATTCAGGGTCGTACTTTACCGGATTGAAAGTGGCTGCATATTTTTGATACTCAACTACCGGGATTTTGCAGCGGTTCATGATCCATTCGGCACCACCTCGGCGCTGTTCATGGCCATTGTAAACACCTCCTAAAACGCAATAGGGTCCCCAGTGGATAAATAGCCCGAAACGTGCCTCACGCCACCACTGCATCCGCTTGTCGCGGGCTTCCTTGGTCTCCTGGGAAAAGGTTGTCTGAATAAATAATAAACAGACAAATAATACGAATAAGCTCTTTTTCATTGTGATATGATTTATTGTTCTTAAATTATGCAACTGGCAACTGGCGGCTGGCTGCTGGCTTTTCGAGTTCCATTTAAAGCTACTGGCAACTGGCTACTGGCAAATTCGATTTCCAGATAGCAATTGATTTACAACATTAAAATTCATTGATAATGCGAAACTCAATTATAGAATTGCGCAACAAACTTTGTAATCGAACAGCCAGTTGCCAGCCGCTACTTGCCAGCCGCTATTTTCACAATTGCAAAACAAAATTTGTAAACGAACCGCCAGCCACCAGCCGCCAATTGCCAGTTGCTAGCCATACAAACTCTGGACCCCGAACAGCCAGCCGCTAGCTGCCAGCCGCTAATGGAAACCGAACAGCCAGCCGCCAATCGCCAGCCGCTATTGTCCAGTCATCCTCCCATCAAAATCGCTCCTGTCGGTCTCAGGTTCAAGTGGAAATTTGATTGGTTTGTTGTCGCGTTGGGAACGGTAAATTGCGGTGAACAGCTCAACTGTAACCCTTCCTTCTTCACCTGAAGTCATCGGTTTGCGGTCGCAAAGGATGGCATCGGCAAAATCTTCATTCTGCAACTTCATATAGTACTCCATGGCGTTGATCGAATTGAAAAAGTCGGAGTCTTCCTTTTTCCACAATTCAAGTAAATTTTCTTCGCCTGGAATTGTCCATAGGTCGTTGACCGGAGGTTCCGCGATTGATGACATTCCAGCAATAAACATTGCTCCACCATCGGTCTGCACACCAATAGAAGATCCGTTACTACCGTGAATATGGACTTTCCCGTAAATGCCGGGCTTTTGAGAATTGCTCACAATAATATTCCCCAATGCGCCGCTCTTGAACTTCACGATGGCCAATGCTGTATCCTCCACTTTAATATAGGGATGGTTTAAATTGGCCCAGACTCCATAGACTTCATCGATAGGTCCCATTAGCCACTGAAAAATATCGAGTTGATGGGGTGCCTGATTCACCAGCACTCCGCCACCCTCCAATTCCCATGTGCCGCGCCATTCGTCTGATTCATAATATTTTTGGTCGCGCCAGCCCAGCATATTGATGGTTCCCAGAGCAGGGATTCCAATTTTGCCATCATCAATCGCTTTTCTGAGGCGTTGCACAGGGGCATAAAACCGGCGCTGACTTACCACCCCAAGTTTTACGTTATATGTTTTGCAATATTGGATCATGGCTTCGCAATCATCCAGAGAAGAGGCAAGAGGTTTTTCAACCAGACAGTGGACTCCCAATTGTGCGGCTTTGATCACTGCATCGGCATGGAAAGGATGCGGTGTGCAAATCACAACAGATTCTATACCTGCATCTTTGATCATTTTCCCTATGTCGTCAAAAGCCTGGATCCCGTAAATAGTTGCGAACCCTTTCGCTTTTTCGATCGACCTGCTGTAAATGGCCGTCAATTCGGTATTGTAACCTTGTTGAAGGGCCGCAGCATGAAGGTGCGAGACCTTTCCACAACCGATAATGGCGGTTTTGATTTTTCTTTGCATTGCAGATCAGGGTTTTAAAAGTACTTTCATCAAACCTTTTTCGTGGTTGTAAAGCCGGTTGAACCAATCTGCTCCATCGGTTAATGGGACTATTGCACTTGTTAAAGCGTCAATTTCGATCAATCCACGGTTGATCAGATCAAGTGCAGGTTCGTATTCACCACATATTGCGCAACTTCCCTGCAATTTCAATTGGCGGGTAACCACCTGTTGAAGCGGAAAGTTAACTTCAGCGGAAACATTCCCGACAAGGGTGATCTGAGCCCCTTTCCGTACCGAATCGATTACAGTTTTCAATACCGGAGCGATTCCCACCACTTCAAAACCGATGTCTGCACCACGACCTTGGGTCAGTTTTTTAACCTCTTCAGAAATACTGGCAACTCCCACCTTGAAAGCATGGGTCGCACCAAGTTTCAATGCAAGGTCCAATCTATCCTGGTCTAGGTCGAAAGTGATAATTTGTCCGCAACCTGCCAGTTTAAGGAGTTGGATTACAAATAAGGCGATCATGCCGGTACCTCCCACAATGGCGGTATCGTTTACCGAAACAGAAGTCAGGTTAACCGCGTGAAGGGCTACAGCAATCGGTTCCACCATCGCGGCATGTTCAAAACTCACGTTTTCAGGCAACTTGTACAGAATGTGTTGAGGTACAGCCACATATTCGGCAAAAGCCCCATCTTTCTTAAAATCGGGACACGATACGCCCAAAACCATCCGATTATCGCTTAGGTTGTATAATCCCTTCCTTGAATACCAATCATCCAAACGATAGATTGTTGAATCAAATGTCACCCTGTCGCCTGGTTGCCAGCCCAAGACTTCGGAACCTACACTTTCAATAATTCCTGAAGCTTCATGGCCCATGATGATCGGAGGTATCCTTCTCCCTGTGCTACCATCCATGCCATGAACATCGCTTCCACAAATTCCTACTGCCATCACTTTGATCAAAACTTCGCCTGGCTGGATTTCCGGAACCGGAACATCCTGTATTTCAAATTTTCGGTACTCCTTTAATATCAATGCTTTCATAAAAAATGTGGTAATGATTTAATTAATTTCCCTTATTCATCGATCCAACCTCATCAATTGTCAATGGATGAGGTTGGATTTCTGTTTTTAAAAACTGATCTGCGCCAATGTCCATTTTTACAGGACGGACCTGTCCATCGATATCGACCGTTACAAAAGTATAATTACCCTTTGATCACAATGAAAACAGCCGTCCCCCCGATTAGAAAGCCGGATTTCCCTTTGATTTCGGTCGCGCCAATGCTTTCTGATGCGATCGTAATGGGTTGTCCTTTAGTACCTTTTGAATTTATGGAAATCTGTTTGTCGGTCTGGTAAATCCCATTTGCGACGACAATTACATTGCCAGGTTTTGCCTGATCGATAACTTCCTGCAACCTGTCCATTGAGCTGACCCGGATTTCAGGTGACTTGGCAATACACCTGTTGCTGAGGTTTCCAGAGATCATCAGAATGGCAATCAAAAATATTTTTATTATCATAAATAATTAAATATCAAATAGTTAGTGCTAATGATGAATAAATTGTAGTTTCTAACCTATCAGAAGGACTTTCTTCACAACAGATAACCCGATTGTGAGTTTTGGAATCTTTCCAAATTGAAGTTTCAATCGGCAGATGCAATAAATTGTACTTTTTTCATTTTCTTAGAAAATGCAATCATCTCATAACCTTCTAGAAAAAGTTGAATTTTGAAACCAATCGCTGTTGGATCATCGCTAATTCCATCAAATTGAAACACATTCAGATATTTTTTATCGAGTTTCGCCATAGGATTCACCATAAATCTATCTTCATCAAAAAAATCATTCATTCTATTCTTAATATACATTATATCTGCCTTTTGTAAGCTATCTGCAACTAGGCCGCTTAACTTTTGGGTATTCATATCTTTCCCTCTCTTTGGATCTGTTTCATATATATACGAAGGTCGGCCATAATCATAAAATGATATACCTAAAAATCGTTGCTCATAAATGAGGTCACCAGAAAAACCAATGATTTGAAACGTAACTGAGTCCTCCAGATTTTCACAATTAAATTTCAGTTTGAATGTATCCTCACTGTCCTGTCGGGAAAAAGGATGTTTTTTAATAATTTCGCATGGTTTGATTCCATTTTCAGTTTTGTTTGCTTGTTTACCGATAATGGATGTCACCTTTTTCGATTCAGTATTTATACCGCCATTCCGATTTTGAACGAGGGCTATAATTGCAATAATAGCAATTATAGTCAGGATTAAAATTGTTATCTTTTTCATAATACACTGTTATATTACTAATGTTTCGCACTTGATCTCAGGTTTTAACAGTCAATCGATTGAAAAAATTGTCTAATTTTAAGATACAGATTATCAAGGCTATATGTTTTCCATTTTTATTTATGCCGCTTCGTCTATCTCTGA
>Ga0209083_1000377_pt1 | contig 68287 bp, 73 predicted proteins | sample AM7aDNAmetaG_FD_184132 | JGI IMG/M metagenome (GOLD analysis project Ga0209083, IMG submission 184132) | Freshwater microbial communities from Finland to study Microbial Dark Matter (Phase II) - AM7a DNA metaG (SPAdes) (version 3) | ecosystem: Environmental > Aquatic > Freshwater > Lake ... | reverse complement strand
ATCAAAGAAGATACAGGTGCAACTGCTAGATGCATCCCTATGGATGATGGTGAAGGTAATAAAGGAAAATGTATTTATTGTAATAAAAATGCAGATAATAAAGTTTTGTTTGCTGTCTCATATTAGTAGTTAAATTTTTACTATTATTTGAGTTGTTAAACGCAATTTAGACAAATTGTCGAATTGTATTAAAAGTGCTATATTTGAGTCAATAATGTGTAATAATTATTGTTGCATCATGTTTGATAATTTAAAAGCAAAAATATATAAGCGTTTATCTAATGATATCGGAATCGACCTCGGTACGGCTAATACTCTAGTTTATGTTTCTGGAAAAGGAATTATTATTAATGAACCATCAGTTGTCGCACTAAATCAAAAAACGGGAAGAGTTGTTGCTGTTGGTACTCAAGCAAAAGAAATGCTTGGCAGAACTCCGCCACACATTGTCGCAATAAGACCGCTTGTTGATGGAGTCATTTTTGATTTTGAAGTAACGGAAGAAATGATTGCATATTTAATTAAAAAAGCTGAAGAACTTTCTCCAAAAATTCTTGGACCAAGAGTTGTTGTTGGTGTTCCATCTGGTGTTACAAACGTAGAAATACGCGCAGTGCGAGATGCCACCAGAAATGCAGGTGCAAGGGAAGTACATATTGTCGAAGAGCCAATGGCTGGGGCAATCGGTATTCGTTTGCCTATTAATGACCCAATCGGAAGTATGGTAATTGATATCGGCGGTGGAACAACAGATATCGCAGTAATTTCTCTTGGTGGAATTGTAAGATCAAAAAATTTAAGAATTGCTGGAGATAAACTTAACAATGACATCATCAGCTACATCAGAAGCGAATTTAAAATTTTAATTGGAGAAAAAACTGCAGAAAATATTAAAATTGCAATCGGTAATGTTGTGCAAGGCGAACATTTGGAAGCGCCAATAAAAGGAAGAGATTTAATTACCGGTTTGCCAAGAGAAGTTATTTTGACAGATTCAGATGTTAGAGAGGCCATGTCACTTTCAATTGAAAGTTTGGTAGACGCAACAAAAGAAGTTCTTGAAACAACTCCGCCAGAAATTCTTTCAGATATTATGAAAAGAGGAATATATCTTTTTGGTGGTGGCGCACTTATAAAAGGACTTGATGTTTTACTCAGTGATTATTTGAAAATCCCAGTTCATTTTGTTGAAGATCCATTGACAGCAGTAGCTCGAGGCACAGGGGTTATACTTGAAAATATGGAGCTTTATAGAGATGCATTAATTCAAAATGAAGATGAACTTCCACCAAAGAAATAATAATTTTTTAATTAGAGAAAATGGTAAAAAAAATCATGTTTTTTATATAGTTGCTGTAATATTTTTTATTTTAATTTTCTCTCTCCCATGGTCAAGAAATCTATTATTTAGTGTAGGTTCACCTTTTTGGTCTTTTAAAAATAGCATCGTCTCTTTTTTTTCAAATAATATTTCAGTTTTGGATTCAAAGACTAATTTATTAAAAGAGAACAGCATTCTTAAACAGCAAACTTTAACGAATGATCGAGGGCAAGCATTGTTTGGATTATTGAAAAAGGAAAATGAGGATCTAAAAAACATTTTAAATCGAAGTAATTTTGGTCAGAGATTATTATTGGCCACTGTACTTGTAAAGCCATTTTTGTCAGCATATGATACTTTAATTCTAGATGTCGGTTCAGTAAACGGTGTGACTGTTGGAAACAAAGTTCTAGCTGATGGAAACACTTTTATTGGCTATATTTCTGAGGTTTATAATGATACGTCAAAAGTTATTTTGTATTCATCTCCAGGTGAGCAAGTAAAAGTCTTAATAGGAAATAATAATGTTGAGAAAAATGCCATCGGACTTGGTGGTGGTAATTTTTCTGCACAAGTTCCAAAAGAAATTGATGTAAAGGAAGGGGACAATATTGTTATTCCTTCAGTTTCTGCGAATGTTTTTGGCGTTGTGGAAAAAATTGAATATAAGGAAACGGATTCATACCAAAATATATTGTTTAAGAGTCCGGTTAATATTTCAGAATTAAAGTGGGTTGAGGTTTTGTTATCCAATAAAAAATAAAATGTTAGGGAAAAGCATTATTTATAGAATTGTAGGAGATGTAATTTTGATTTTGTCTGTTTTTTTGCTACCAAGCTATGTGTCAGTCATTTTAATATTTACCTCTATATTAATTTTTGATAATTTTATGGAGTCAATCATTTTTGGTTTCATTCTCGATCTCCTTTATGGAAGCGGTAGAGTTTTTGGATATCATTTCACCTATTTTTTTACATTAATTTCTATAATTTTTTATTTAGCCTCATTTAAAATAAAAGAAATGGTGCGTGTCTCATAAAAATATGTTTAATAAAGTAAAAAAAAAGATTAAGGGTAATCCATATAAGGATAGAATAAATGATATAGATCCAGATGAGATTTTTTTGGATTCTGAAAATTTACCTAAATTTAATGTTGATCAGTTTGAAGGAAGAATAGAAAAACCTATTTCTAGTAGAACTTTCGTGTTTTTTGGTATAGTCTGTTTTTTGATTTTTGTTGGTTTTACCATTCGTTCAATAAATTTACAAGTCACAAATGGCTCATATTATTTACAAAAAAGTGAAAATAATAGATTACGAAACACATTAGTATTTGCAAATAGAGGTGTGATTTATGACCGAAATGACAATAAACTCGCATGGAATGTTGAAAGTGAGAGTAGCCCCGAGTTTGCATTAAGAAAATACAGTAGCACCCTCGGTTTATCACATGTTTTGGGTTATATAAAATATCCATCAAAAGATAGTTCCGGTTTTTATTACAGTGAAGATTTTGTTGGAAAAGATGGAGTAGAAAAATATTACAGTGATATTTTGTCTAGCAAAAATGGTTTAAGAATTGTTGAGGTTGATGCGCATGGAGCTATTCAATCACAAAGCGTCGTTCGCCCAGCAGTTGATGGCCAAGATATTAAACTATCAATTGATTCAAATTTGCAAAGTGAAATTTATAAAATTATTTCTGATTTGGCTAACAGGGTTGGTTTTACTGGTGGGGCTGGAGTCATTATGGATGTAAATACAGGTGAAGTTCTTGCTCTGACAAGTTATCCCGAGTATGACTCACAAATTTTAACTGATGGAACAAATTCATTAGCTATTAATCAATTGTTAAAGAATAAAAATAATCCTTTTTTGGATAGAGCAATAAACGGACTTTATACTCCCGGTTCTATCGTAAAACCATACATGTCAATTGCTGCATTAAATGAAAATATTATTGATCCAAATACCAAAATTTTGAGTACCGGCTCTATTTCTATTCCAAATATTTATGATCCGCTTCATCCATCGGTGTTCAAAGATTGGCGCGCTCAAGGTTGGGTGGATATGAGACATGCGATAGCGGTTTCTTCAGACGTTTATTTTTATGAAGTTGGTGGTGGATATGAAAATCAAAAAGGACTTGGCATTTCTCTTATTGATAAATATATGCATTTATTTGGTTTTGGTTTGGATATACCAAATAGTTTTTTCACCGGAACAAGCGGAGTAATTCCTGATCCACTGTGGAAGGCTGAAAATTTTAGTGGAGAAAAATGGAATATTGGAGACACTTATCATACTTCAATTGGACAATATGGTTTTCAAGTTACCCCAATTCAAACAGTAAGAGCCGTTGCGAGTATCGCAAATGGTGGAAAATTATTAGAACCATCAATATTGTTGGGTGGCAATCCAGATAAATTTATACAATTGAATCTAGACCCAGCAGATTATAAAGTTGTTAGGGAAGGAATGAAGCTTGGCGTGGAAGAAGGAGTAGCTGTTGGTTTAAACACAGGATATTTATCTTTAGGAGCTAAAACTGGGACCGCAGAACTTGGTTCAAAAAAACAATTCGTGAACTCATGGGTTACTGGTTTTTTCCCATATGATAATCCCAAATACGCTTTTGCTGTAATCATGGAAAAAGGACCAGTTACAAATACTATGGGGGGCGTTTACGTTATGCGACAAGTTCTTGATTGGATGCATGCAAATACACCACAGTACTTAAAATAGGCTTATTTCTTTGACTAAATAACAATTTATTGCTAAAATACACACAACTTTAATAATTTAAATCATCAAAAAAATGGACGAAAGAAGAGAATATTTAACAAAAGAGAAGTACAATCAATTAGTAGTTGAGCTCAATGATTTAAAGAATGTAAAAAGAAAGGAAGTCGCGGAAGCTCTTGATTATGCAAGAGGATTGGGTGATTTGTCGGAGAATGCTGAATATCATGAAGCAAGGACAAAACAAGCTGATGTTGAAGAAAGAATCAAAAAGATAGATGATATTTTAAAAAACACAACAGTTGTTGAGGATAAACATGGAGATCACGCTGTAATAGGTAGTACTGTAGTTGTAGAAAAAGCAGATGGGACCAAAAAAATGACACTTATGATTGTTGGTTCAGCTGAATCTGATATTGCAACAGGAAAAATCTCAAATAGATCACCGATTGGTTCTGCGGTTTTGGGAAAAAAGAAGGGGGATGTGTTTCATTTCAATTCTCCAAGTGGAAAAATGGAATACAAACTTCTTGAAGTCAAATAAGTTATTTTTTAAACAAATGTCTTCTTTTGAAGAATTAAGAAAAACAAGAATTGAAAAAATAAAACTGCTTGAAAAAGCAGGAATGGAACCATATCCATCAATTTCAAAAAAGGATTACTCAATTTCCGAAGCAGTTTCTGATTTTGAAGTGCTAACAAAAAAGAAAAATATTTCACTCGTCGGAAGAATTATGGCTATTCGTGGTCAGGGTGGTCTGATATTTTTAAATATAAATGATGGCACAGGAGTTTTTCAAGGATTGCTCAAAAAAGATGAAATGGATGAAAAAGTTTTTGACCTTTTTCAAAACACAATTGATATTGGAGATTTTATAGAAGTAAATGGAAAACTTTTTATTACGAAAAGGGGAGAGAAAACTCTTCAGGTTGTAGATTGGAAAATTTTAACTAAAAGTTTGAGACCACTTCCTGAAAAGTGGCATGGTATTCAGGATGAAGAGGAAAGACTAAGAAAAAGATATCTAGATATTATTTTTAATCCTCAGGTAAGAGAAATGATAGAAAAAAGGGCTAAATTTTTTAGTTCAGTTAGATTGTTTCTTGAAAAGAATGATTTTATGGAAGTTCAGACTCCGGTTCTTGAAAATACTGCTGGTGGAGCGGAAGCTAAACCTTTTATAACACACTATAATGCATATGATACTGATGTTTATTTGAGAATCTCTCCTGAACTTTGGTTAAAACGGCTCATGGTAGCTGGTTTCCCAAAAGTTTTTGAGATAGGAAAAGTCTTTCGAAATGAAGGTGTTGATGCTGAACATTTACAAGACTATATGCATTTTGAATTCTATTGGGCATATGCAGATTATAATATTGGAATGAAGTTCATTGAAGAAATGTATAAATTTATTGCACAAGAAACTTTTGGGACATTAAAATTTAATATAAAGGGCTTCGATGTTGATCTTGGGAATAAATGGGAAAAATATGATTACACAGAAATTATAAAAGAAAAAACTGGTATAGATATTCTTAAAACAGATATAAAAGAAATTGAGAATACACTTCAGTCACTAAAAGTAGAATATGATAAAGTTGGTTTTAATTTAAACAGGGGTATTGATACATTGTGGAAGTATTGTAGAAAACAAATTGCTGGTCCAGGTTTTCTAGTAAATATACCTGTAATAATGGAGCCGCTTGCAAAAAGAATGAAAACAAATCAAAATCTTGTTGAAAGATTTCAACCAATTATTGCTGGGTCTGAACTAGGAAAGGGATTTTCAGAACTTAATGACCCACTAGATCAAATGGAGAGATTTGTTGAGCAAGCGAAGCTTCGTGAGCAAGGTGACGAAGAAGCACAAATGATGGACGGTGAATTTGTTGAAGCACTAGAATATGGAATGCCACCAACTTTTGGTTTTGGTGTATCAGAGAGATTATTCTGGTTTCTTATGGATAAATCAGGAAGAGATTGTCAAATATTTCCATTTATGAGACCAAAAAAATAATTTATTAAAAATATGAAAAATGAAAAATATTTAATTATAGTTTCAATTATTGCTTTTGTAAGTTTAGGATATATTGTCTTTACAAATAGTAAGTTATTGACTTCCAAATATTTGAATAACCAATATGGAGCTGTACTTATGGCTTCATCTACAACAAATTCAACTTCTACCAACACTTTATTGGGCTTACCACCAGAATCACCGGTTAATTATACGGATAATAATAATGGAACACTTACTGATAATTACACAGGTTTAATTTGGAGGAAATGTCCACAAGGAATGCTTGGCAATGATTGTAAGACAGGTAGCCCAACATTACGTGAGTGGTCAAAGGCGAGGGTAGAGTGTGAAAATCTTAATTTTGCTGGAAAATCTGGATGGAGAATGCCGACATTAAAAGAACTTCAATCAATTGTTGATTCTGGATCATTTGATCCATCAATAAATAAAAAGTTTTTTATTGGTACCGATGACCCCTACTGGACGCTTACTTCTCCAGCCGAATACCCCGCTAGTAAATTTACAGTTTTGTTTACTGATGGTAGCGTTTATTATCGAGATAGTAATAATTATGCAGCGACTCGATGTGTTTATGACGGAAAAACAAAGTAATAAATAAAAATAAAACAAAAAAGGAATTTTTGCGAAGCAAAAATTCCTTTTTTGTTTTATTTAATTTAATATATTTTGTAAAAATTTCTATCTGTTGATAACTATTATTTAAGGTGAAAAAAGGTTTATTTTAAGCCATATTTTTAAATTACTTTTTGTAAAAATAATTGTGAGTATTACTGTTGCATTGTGGGATAAAGTGCTATAAAATATACTATATGTGGGAAGAAGTGGGACTAAGTTTCTTCTCAATAAAACTACTATGCTTATTGGAGAATACATTCACACACTAGATGAAAAAAAAAGAGTATCACTCCCAGTAAAATTTCGTAAAGAAGTTGGTAAAAAAATAATTATTACTGCTGGGCTTGATAATTGTCTTTGGATTTTTACGCAATTACAGTGGAAAAAAATATCAGATAAACTTTCAGATTTCTCAATGCTTCAAGCTGACAACAGAAGTTTCAATAGATATATGTTTGGTTCGGCAACAGAAGTTGAAGTAGATACAATTGGCAGAATATTATTACCAGAATTTTTAGTTTCTCGCGCTTCACTAAAAAGTAAAATCGCTGTAGTTGGAGTTCAAGACAGAATTGAAATTTGGAATGAATCAGCATGGAGAAAATACAAAAATGTAGTTGAAAAGAAAGCAGATCAATTGGCAGAGAAACTAGGACAGGCAGGAGCACTATAAAAACATGATACATAAGACAGTTCTTTTAAATGAATCAATAGAAAATCTTAACCTTAGAAAAGGATCCATCTTTTTTGATGGAACATTGGGTGGAGCAGGACACAGCTTGAAAGTTTGTTCAGATTTCGGTGGAACAGTAAGAATTATCGCTACAGACAAGGACAATTTGGCTATAAGAAATGCTAAAGACAAACTTTCAAAATTTGGTTGTAATGCAGATTTGATACTTGATGATTATAGAAACATAGACAAAGTATTAACAAATTTATCGGTGGAAAAAGTTGATGGAATATTATTGGATTTAGGACTTTCTTCAGATCAACTAGACACATCAGGAAGGGGGTTTACTTTTAGAAATAATGAACCGCTACTTATGACTTTTTCGGAGAATGAACAAAAAGTAAATGCGAAAGTAATTTTAAATAACTGGGGTGAGGAAACGATAGCAGATATTTTATACGGATATTCAGACGAAAGATATTCCCGAAGAATTGCAAAAGCAATAGTGGAATGTAGGAAAGTAAAACCAATAGAAACAACATTTGATTTAGTAGAAATAATCAAAAATTCAGTTCCAGCAGGTTACAGAAGAGGAAAAACACATTTCGCCACAAAAACTTTCCAGGCACTACGAATTGCAGTAAATGATGAAATCACAGCACTTAAAGAAGGAATGAATAAAGGTTGGGGGTTTTTAAAAAACCGAGGACGAATGGCAATAATTTCCTTTCACAGCGTAGAAGATAGAGAAGTAAAAAATTATTTTAAAGAAAAAGCAAAATCTGGCGAAGGAAGATTAATAAATAAAAAACCAATAATCCCAACAGATGAAGAAATAAATGAAAATCCAAGAGCAAGAAGTGCAAAATTGAGAGTAATAGAAAAAATATAATGGTTGCACAAATAATAAAAAAACAAATAGAACGAATCGAATATCGAGAAAAGAAAATTTTCTGGGTTCTTTTCTCGTTGTTTGCATTTTTAATTGTTTCATATGGAATATTAGTAAACAATATTTTTTCTAATGGTGTGTCTCAACAAAACATGGAAAAAAGTATGGTTTCGCTAAATTCAGATGTAAATACTCTTGAATTTCAATATTTAGGTTTAAAAAATAGTATCACTTTATCCTTAGCTGAGTCGAAAGGGTTTGTTTCAGTCGCAACAGATAAATTTGCAGTTGTAAATTCAGTTCAAAAAAATCTATCTTTGTCTGTAAATGAAAACTAATCCTTTTCAAAAAAAAGTTAGATGGATATTTGGTATTATAGTGTTTTTTGCATTGATAATGGTTACAAGACTGTATTTTTTACAGGTAGTTCACGGCCAAAATTATTCTGATAAAGCAGATAGACAATATACAAGCATCTCAGTAGACACTTTTGATAGGGGAAGCATTTTTTTTCAAAATAAAGATGGAGACTTAATATCGGCGGCAAGTTTAAAGACCGGATATATTTTAGCTGTTAATACTAAACTTATAGCTACTGATACAGAAATGTATTACAAAAAAATATCAGGTATCATCCCTATTGATGCTGGAACTTTTTATTCAAAAATATCAAAAGTAAATGATCCATATGAAGAACTCGCAAAACAAATTCCAGAAGACAAAATAAAATTAATCAGTAATTTAAACCTTCCAGGTTTAATTATAGAAAAAGAAAAATGGAGATATTATCCGGGAGATAGTTTAGCTTCCAATATCATAGGTTTTACGGGGTATGATGATAGTGGAATAAATATTTTAGGAAGATACGGTCTTGAAAAATATTATGAAGATAATTTGAAGAGAGATAGTAGTACTTTATACGTTAATACTTTTGCAGAAATATTCTCAAATATAAGCAATAATTTTATTCAAAATAAAAATAGAGAAGCAGACATAGTCACTTCTATTGATCCTGAAGTTCAGGGTTATGTAGAGAAAGTCATTTCAGATACAAACAAAAAATGGAGTTCAAACTTAACTGGTGCAATTGTAATTGACCCAAATACAGGAGAAATTTATTCTATGGCGGTTACTCCAACATTCAATCTAAATAATTTTAAAAACGAGACAAACGTAAGTATTTTTTCAAATCCACTAGTTTCGGATGCTTATGAGATGGGTTCAATTATTAAACCTCTTACTATGGCAGCCGGGCTTGATGATGGAGATGTTACTGCAAAGACGACTTATGATGACAAGGGTTTTATACAGTCAGATGGTTATACAGTTTATAATTTTGACAAAAAAGGTAGGGGGGTTATTGATATGCAGGGTGTTTTAAATAACTCACTCAACACTGGAGCAGCTTTTGTTATGAACAGTATGGGTAAAGATACATTTTTAAAATATATGCAGGGATATGGTATTGGTTCGGAAACTGGTGTAGATCTTCCAGCTGAAGCTGCAGGAAATATAGGAAACCTGCTTAACAACTTAAATAACAATAAGAAAATCGAGTATATTACCGCATCTTTTGGACAGGGCATTTCTATGACACCAATAATCACTGCCAGGGCTCTTTCGATGCTAGCAAATGGAGGAAAACTTATAATTCCACATGTTGTCAAAACAATTAATTATAAAGTTGGTCTTGCAAAAAATGTTTCTTATGTAGATGAAGCAAAACAAGTCATAACAAAACAAACCTCAGAGGAAATTACTAGAATGCTTGTAAGAGTTGTGGATGAAGCATTGGCGGGGGGAACAATGAAAATGAAAAACTATAGTATTGCTGCAAAAACTGGTACAGCTCAAATTTCAAGACCAATAAAAGAAGGTGGTGGATATTATACAGACAAATGGCTCCACTCATTTTTTGGTTATTTCCCAGCATACAATCCAAGATTTTTAGTATTTCTATACACAGTTGATCCAAAAAACGTAAATTATGCATCGCAGACACTTACTTCTCCATTTTTTGATATAACAAAATTTTTAATAAATTATTATGAAATAGCACCAGATAGGTAAGTCACTGTCTTCGAATAATGCTAAACTATAAAAAGTATGCTAATTTTATTCTATGAAATCAATTTTTAAAAAAATAATATCATTGATAATCACATGTGAAGCTATTTTGATTATTAAAAAGTATAAACCCAAGATTATAGCAGTCACTGGAAGCGTTGGAAAAACATCTACAAAAGATGCAATTTTTGCAGTAATGTCCAGTTCTTTTTTTGTAAGAAAAAGCGAAAAAAGTTTTAATAGCGACATAGGTATTCCCCTTACTATTTTAGGTTGCCAGAATGCTTGGTTTGATCCAATAAAATGGTGTAGGAATATTTTTCGTGGTTTAGAATTAATATTATTTACAAAAAAATATCCAGAATGGCTGATTTTAGAAGTTGGTGCTGATAGACCTGGAGATATTAAAAATGTCTCAAGATGGTTAAAGCCAAAGCTCGTGGTTTTGACATCTTTTGCTAAAGTGCCAGTTCATGTTGAATTTTTTAAAGACAGAGATGCCGTAATACGCGAGAAAAAGTATTTAGTTGATGCGTTAAAACACGATGGGATATTAATCGTGAATGGTGATGATGAGGATTCAGTAAAAATAAAAGAATCAGCAAAAAATATTTCAATAATTTATGGCACAAGCAACATGGCAGATTTAATTGCTACTGAAATTAAAAATTATTATGGAAAAGATGGTGGAATAGAAGGTGTTACTTTTAAAGTTGAATATAAAGAAAATATAATACCTGTGATTATAAAAGGGGCGCTTGGAGATAAGAGTTTGTATTCATCTCTTGCTGCAATCGCTGTTGGAATAAGTCAGAAGATTAATATCGTTAAAGCTGCTGAAGCACTGATTAATCTTGAAGTGTCAAAAGGAAGAATGAGGGTAATAAAAGGGATTAGAAATACCACAATAATAGATGATACTTATAATTCCTCTCCAAAAGCTTTAATTTCAGCCCTGAATACTTTAAAGGAAATAAAAGTCAGTAATAGCGCAAAAAAAATTGCAGTTCTTGGAGACATGCTTGAACTTGGGAAACATTCTATCGATGAACATTACAAAGCAGGAAAACTTGTGGCAGATGTATGTGATATTTTACTTACAGTTGGTATTCGTTCAAGAAAAATTGCTGAAGGAGCATTAGATGGATTATTGAGTGAAAAAAACATCTATCAATTTGAAAATTCTGTTGAAGCAGGGAAATTTTTACAAAATATATTAAAGGAAGGCGACGTTATATTAATAAAAGGTTCCCAATCCATGAGAATGGAGAGAACAGTTGAAGAAGTAATGTCAGAACCAGATAAAGCAGTGGAATTACTTGTCCGACAAGAAACAGAGTGGAAAAACATATAAAATAAAAGCCGAAGTTAATCCTTCGGCTTTTTGTATAAATTTCTACAATCATCCTGATATTTTTTATTTGTTGTATTCCTATCCCAACAAAAGATTATTAGGATAACTATAACCAAAAGCAAAAGAACAATTATTATCTTCATATTTCCTCCTTTTGTTTACGTTGTTTTATCTCTTTTATTAATGTGTGTATAATCCAGAATACACAAATTAATAAAACAATACTCATTATATAAAATTTGTATTTATCAGATTCCACCAAACAGCACGATACAAACAAAAGAAAACAAAATATAAATATACTGTTTTTTGAAATTTTCATATATTATCCTCCTAGGGAACGATGTTTCTAACTTTTATCATATAGGTGCGAGAATATAATGTCAATAAATAAAGAAAGCCGAGTATTTCTACTCGGCTTGACCTCAATTTGTCTGGTCCGTTTTGTTATTTTTGTCGTCTTCGTAAAACTTCTTTATAAAAAAGTAACTAACAGTACATGATATTGTTCCACAAACTATTAATATTCTTAGCAGCTTATAGAGATGTACTTCGAATGCCATGATGTCTACAAAAACAACTAAAAAAATTATCACTTTGTCGGAGGAGCTTAGGTCGTCTAGCTCCAGTTTAACTTGTGCAAAAATAGATTTTAACAATCTTAGTGCAAGCAAGTTTTTCTTCATATTTTCTCCTTTGTTTTTCAGTATTTTTATTAAACAGCAACCAATCAAGATATTAATACATACTTTACGATTTGTCAAAATATATTATTTTAATATATACACAAATAATTTTTGACAAAGTTTATCTTTTGTAGTGGGGAGATCAATTATTTCATCTGAAACCAAACTAGTAAACTTGAATACACAGGAAACAATACGTGTACCAGGTTTACACTCATTATTAATTTTAATAATTAACTTATCCATAATTTTTGGAAAAAGATATAGGTAAATATGAGTTGCATCTTTTAATGAAATATTTTCAAAGTCGTCACAGACTATTTTAACATTTGTCTTTCTAGTTAAAAATTTTGTCCAGAGATAAACAATAAAATTTTTTTCAATACCAATTGCTTCAATATTATTATTTTTGACAGCTTCTAACAAAATTCTTCCATCTCCACAACCTAGATCGTATAGAACGCTGCATTCATTTAATTTCAATGTCTCAATAATTTTTTTAACAAACCTCTTCTTAACAGGCACATATGGTGCATCTGTAAATAGGGAATTTATCATATAAATTACATAAGCAGTTGCTATAATTAGCCAAAAAAACAAAAGAATAATTAATGTATATATCATAATTATATTTTTTGATGATGCCTCTATATGTGACCCCACGGGGAATCGAACCCCGATTCTAGCCTTGAGAAGGCTATGTCCTAACCGTTAGACGATAGGGCCGTTTTAACTAATATATAGTATTTAGTACAAAATTAATACTAGATACTACGTACTTATACTCAATACTTATTAAGAATATATCAGTTTTTGATGTTTTGGACAAATAAATAGGGAGCGATGTTCCGCTCCCCATCTTACCTCCTATTTACATAATTGATTTATAAATATGTTTGAGCTAAATCTGCCATATACACTTAATAGACGCTCGTATGCATCATTTTCAGAAAGGCCTTTCTTAACCAATTTATACCATTCTGAAATTAATTTTGAATATTTACCCTCCTTAATTTCAATTTTTATCATTTCTATTCTTTCTTTATTTTCTTTCTTTTTCTTTGCCCCTAGCTTCCCGAAATAGGAAGCCATTGTGCCAGAAGGATAGCCAAGTTCCTGATCAGCTCTCCAAAATCCGAGCCTTGGACCGTATTTATTTTTCAGTTTAAATGCTAATTGGGCATCCCCTTTTGTTACAAAAGATGTATCTCTAGGCATATTTCCTCCTTAAGGAATATTTTGTAGATAGATAAATATTTTGCCATTATTGGCAAAACTAGTTGTTTTCAATATGTAAATATAAAAGAACTACAAATTGTTTTATACCATTTTTGCTATATTTTGTCAAACTAAAAAGAGGCCACATGGCCTCTTTTTAATCGTTATTTTTGTTCAATTCATAATCACTTGGTTTATTTTTTAATCTTTCCTTTTCTTCTTTTTTCCATTTATCTTCCAAAGCTTTTCTTTTATCCAAATAATTTATTAATTTATCTTTTGCAACACCAAATTTTTCTGCTTTTTCCTTGAGTAATTTTTCGTCACTATTACCTCCAAGTTCTTTCATTGCTTTAAAACACAATGAATCATCTAATTTATCAAAAAAATCTCCTTGACCTGGCAATTCTATATTATTTTTCATAAATTTATTTTGTTAACTCTTCCAAAATTTGCTTAACAATCATCCCGTCCGCTTTTCCTTTAAGTTCTTTCATAATACCACCCATAAATTGGCCAAGCTTAGCTTTGTCTATTGTGCCAGCTTCAGCAACTTTTGCTTTAACAATTTTTTCAATTTCTTCCTTACTCATCATTTGTGGTAAAAATGTCTCAAGAATTTTCATTTCAGCTTCCTCATTTTTTACCAAATCCATTCTGTTACCTTTGGTAAATTGTTCAATAGAATCTTTTCTTTGCTTAACAAGTCTTCGAATAATGGTGATAGCGTCCTCATCTGATATTTCAGGAGTAGTAATTTTCTTAGCCAACATTTCATTTGTAAAAGTAGCCGAAATATTACGAAGTACGGTAAGGACTAATGTATCCTTTTTTATCATTGCTTCTTTTATTCCGTCCTTGATTTGTTTGTGTAATGACATAAATTTACGAATTAACAAATTATACTAATAATAAGAATTGTTACGAATAATCAAATACAATGACTATATTATCATATTTTAAATTTATTGGTATAATGTATTTATGGAATCAATAATTTTATTTATCTTATTGGCTATAGTGATTATATTACTTCTTTGGATAGTATTTTCGAAGAAAGGGAATAATGAAAATGGTTTGATAATAAACCAGATAAATGATTTGCGTAGGACTGTAGATGATAAAATGAGCGAAAGTACTAAACAAATGACCGAATCGGTAAGAAATCAGTTTACTGAGTCAGCAAAGCTTATTAAGGATGTCACCCAAGGCCTTACAAAACTCGATGAAACAAATAGACAAGTTGTTTCTTTTGCAGACCAACTTCAATCACTTCAAGATATTTTAAAAAACCCTAAACATAGAGGAATACTCGGTGAATATTATTTGGAAACTTTATTGCAAAATGTTTTAGCGCCTACACAATATAAAATGCAGTATGCTTTTGCAAATGGTGAAATCGTTGATGCTGTAGTATTTGTAAAAGATAAAATAATTCCCGTTGACTCAAAATTTTCTTTGGAAAATTATAACAAATTAAGTTCTGAACAAAATCCACAAGAAAAAGAAAAATTAGAAAAAGCTTTTGTAAATGATTTAAAATTGAGAATCCAAGAGACATCAAAATACATTCGACCAAAAGAGGGAACGATGGATTTTGCATTTATGTTTATTCCACACGAAGCAATATATTATGATTTGTTGGTAAATAAAATTGGGGCGATGGCTGAAGAAACAGACAACCTTATTCAGCGTGCAGCAAATAAATATAAAGTAATAATTGTGTCACCAACATCATTTTTGGCCTATTTACAAACGGTTTTGCAAGGTTTGAAAGCTATGCAAATAGAAGAATCAGTCAAAGGTGTTATAAAAAATGTGGAAGGACTTCAAAAACATTTTAAAAGCTTTGAGGAATATCAAGAAAAACTTGGCAATTCACTGGCCACAACGGTCAATCATTACAACGCATCAAATAAAGAATTTAAGAAAATTGATAAAGATATCGTAAGAATTACAGGAAAAGAATCAGATATTGGACTTTTGGAAGTCGCAAAACCAGAAAGGGAAGATGAGTAGAAAATATTAATTAATTAATGTAGTATAAAAGAATGAAGAATAAAATAATTAAACAATCAGAATATAACCACATAAAAATTGAAAAAAAGTGGCAGAAATTTTGGGAGAAAAATAAAGTTTATAAAACATCCGAAAAAGGAAATAAACCAAAATGCTATGTTCTTGATATGTTTCCTTATCCTTCTGGTGAAGGTCTTCATGTTGGTCACCCAAGAGGCTACATTGCTACTGATATTTATTCACGATTTAAAACAATGAACGGCTTCAACGTTCTTCATCCAATGGGTTGGGATGCTTTTGGTTTGCCTGCAGAACAATATGCAATCAAAATGAAAATTAATCCGGAAATTGCTGTAAAGGTAAATGTCAAAAGATACAAAGAACAGATTTCAATGATTGGTTTAAATTACGATTGGAGTAGAGAAATAAATACTACTGACCCAAAATATTATAAATGGACGCAGTGGATTTTCTTACAGCTTTTTAAAAAAGGATTGGCTTATGAATCAAATGAGCCAATAAATTGGTGCCCATCTTGTAAAACTGGACTTGCAAACGAAGATTTAGAGGATGGAAAATGCGAAAGATGTGGAACCGTGATTGAAAAGAAACCGATGCGACAATGGGTGCTAAAAATTCGTGATTATGCAGACAGATTACTTTATGACATAGATGAACTTAATTGGCCAGAAAGTATAAAAGAATCTCAAAGAAATTGGATTGGTCGCTCGGAAGGTTCCGAAATATCTTTCAAATTAAAGGGTATTAATAAAGAGATAAAAGTTTTTACAACTAGACCTGACACTTTGTTCGGTTTATCTTATGTTGTTATTGCTCCAGAAAATAAACTTGTTGATGATTTAAAGCCACAAATTAAAAATTGGTCTGATGTAGAAAAATACAGAAAAGAAATTAAAAATAGAACGGAGATAGAACGAACAGCGGAAGGTAAGGAAAAGACCGGAGTTATATTGGAGGGTATAAAAGCGATAAATCCTGTAAATAAAGAAGAGGTTCCAGTTTTTATAGCAGATTATGTTTTAGCTAATTATGGAACTGGATCTGTAATGGCTGTTCCTGCACACGATGATAGGGATTATGCTTTTGCAAAAAAATATAGTTTACCAATTACTGAAGTGATTTCTGGTGGAAATATTTTAGAAAAATCATATACAGAAGATGGCATAATGGTAAATTCTGGGAAATTTGATGGCCGAAAAAATACAGAAATAATGAAAGAAATTACAGAATTTGCAGGAGGGAAAATGACAGTTACTTATAAACTTCAAAATTGGGTATTTTCAAGACAAAGATATTGGGGTGAGCCAATACCGCTTATTCATTGTGAAAAATGTGGAGTTGTTCCAGTTCCAGAAAAAGAATTGCCACTTTTACTTCCAAAAGTAAAATCTTATGAACCAACAGGAACAGGGGAATCACCTCTTGCTATTATTTCAAAGTGGGTAAATACAGAATGTCCTGTTTGTGGAGGAAAAGCAAAAAGAGAAACAAATACAATGCCACAATGGGCAGGTTCATCTTGGTATTATTTGAGATATATGGATACAAAGAATGACAAAATACTTGTTGATCCAAAATTAGAAAAATATTGGGCACCAGTGGATATGTATGTTGGAGGTACAGAGCATGCCACAAGACACCTTATTTATGCTCGTTTTTGGCATAAGTTCTTATTTGATTTAGGTATTGTCAGTACAAAAGAGCCATTCAAACAGCTTAGAAATCAGGGTATGGTTCTTGGCTCAGATGGACGAAAAATGGGTAAGAGATGGGGAAATGTTGTTAATCCCGATGAAGTTGTGAAGAATGTTGGAGCTGATACTCTCCGAGTTTATGAATCTTTTATGGGACCATTTGAACAAGAGATTGCTTGGAGCACTGATAGTATGGTTGGTTCAAGGAGATTTTTGGACAGAGTATGGAAATTACAAAATAAAGTTGAAGATAAATTTACTGACAGTGATGAAACAAATTTATTGTTAAATAAGACAATAAAAAAAGTTGGAGAAGATATAGAATCATTTAATGCAAATACAGCTGTTTCTTCAATGATGATTTTAAATAAACATTTTGATGAACAAGAAAAAATTAGCAAAAAAACATATTTAGATTTCATAAAAATTCTTTCACCTTTTGCTCCACATATGTGCGAGGAAATCTGGCAGATTTTTGGTAACAAAAAAACTATTGTTTTGGAATCATGGCCAAAGTTTGATGAAACAAAACTTATTTCAGCAAAAGCTAAGATTGTTGTTCAGGTGAATGGTAAAATAAGGGCTACAATCGAAGTCCAGATGGATTCATCACAAGATGTTGTTGAAAGTGAAGCATTTAAAAATGAAGCTATTGTCAAGTGGATAGATAATAAAAAAATCGTGAAGAGAATCTTTGTTAAAAACAAAATAATCAACTTTGTTGTTGCTTAGTCAATAGGTAGTTGACTCTATTATCAATGTATGATAATGTGTATATATAAATATTAGTGCAAGGTTTTTTAATTTTATTAATATACTTGTTCAGTTAAAAATTCAGTACGTTTGAAAAACACAAGTAAATCAAATTAAATTGAAATAATCATAAAGTCGCAAACATTTTTATTAATTAAAATTTTGTACTGGGATGAAAATAACATTAGGTTTTAAACCAAAGCAATCAGTGAAGAAGCTTCTTCTTGCGTTGCCAGAAAGATCAAGAGATATAATTATTAAAAGGTATGGATTAGGAAAGAATCCAGATTTAATGACACTTGATGCCATTGGAAAATCTTATGGAATTACTCGTGAAAGAGTGAGACAAATTGAAAATCATGCTCTAGCTGCTATTAGGAAATCAAAAAATTATTCTGATGAAAAACCAGTTTTTGATGAAATTGAAAAAATAATCAATGGTCTTGGTGGAATTGTAGTTGAACAAGATTTACTTGACCATGTTTCAAAAGATTCTTCTATTCAGAGTTGTATAAATTTTATTCTTGTTGTTGGACATCCTTTTAATAAAATAAAAGAAGACGAAGATTTTAAGCATAGATGGTTTATCGATAACAATCTTGCTGAAAAGATTCAGGGTTCCTTAAAAAAGCTTTATGAAAATTTGAAAGATGATGAACTTATTTCTGAACAAGAAATGGTAAAAACATTTTTAGGTTACATTGAAGACGTTTCTGAACAATACAGAACAGAAGAAATTGCAAAAAGATGGCTTAATCTTTCTAAGAAAATTTCAAAAAATCCACTAGGTGAATGGGGTAAAACAGCTTCAGCAAATATCAGTATTAAAGGTGTAAGAGATTATGCATATTTAGTTATTAGAAAACATGGTTCGCCGATTCACTTCAAGGAAGTCGCAAAAGCCATAACAACAGTATTTAATAAAAAAGCACATGTCGCTACTACACACAATGAACTTATAAAAGACCCAAGATTTGTTCTTGTGGGACGAGGTTTGTATGCACTTTCAGAATGGGGATATATTAGTGGCGTCGTAAAAGATGTTATTAAGAAAGTTTTGGAAAAAAACGGTCCTATGACAAAGAAAGATATCGTTGAAAAGGTTATGAAAGAGAGATATGTCAAGGAAAACACTATTGTAATAAATCTTCAAAATAAAAAGTATTTTACGAAAAATAAGGATGGGAAGTATGAAGTAGTTAAATAACATTAAATTAAAAAAGGGTGGGCTCGCAAAGCGAGCCCACCCTTTTCTTTTATTTATTATTTTTGATATAATAGTAAATATAAAAAATGGCTAATTCATTTCTTTCAAATATCGATACAAGTTTGTTCCCGGTAGTTGGCAAATATTTGTTAATAGTTTTGCCTATAGCTCTACCGATTATGCTTTTGTACTTTTTGTGGACAGTACGATACAAATGGTTAACAATGAAATATGTTGATGCTCAAAAAACATGTATACTTGAAATTAGATTACCAAAAGAGATAACAAAGTCTCCAGCTGCTATGGAAATATTTTTTGCACATCTAAGTAAGGGGGGTGCGGATAACTGGGGGGAAGCATTTATAGATGGAAAAACTCGACCATGGTTTTCATGCGAGATAGTTTCTACTGGTGGAAATGTAAGATTTTTTATTTGGTGCAGTAATGCAAAAAACAAAAATTTAGTTGAGTCACAACTTTATGCTCAATACCCCAATCTAGAAATTTTTGAAACTGAAGATTATACAAAGGACTTCTATTATGATACTGACAAATATTTTATTACTGGTCATCAGTACGGCTTAGTTATTGCTGATGTTTACCCAATAAAAACATATATTGATTATGGTCTGGGTTTAAATGAAGATCAAAAAGAAGAATACAAAATTGATCCTATAACACCCATAATTGAATTTTTAGGTTCATTGAAAAAGGGAGAAAATGCATGGATACAAATTTTGTTAAGAAAACATATGAAAGAGGATATTTTTACTGGGACTTTAAAAAAACCATATGAAATGAAAAAAGAAGTCCAGAAGGAAATAGATAAAATTCGAGAACGAAGCATACCAAAATCAAAAGAGGCTACAGTTATGAAGTTTCCGAATCCAACAAAAGGTGAACTTGAAATAATTGCAGCGCTTGAGAGAAGCGCAACAAAGTCTCCATTCGATTGTATGATACGAAATATTTATATTGCTGAAAAAGAATCATTTGTACCGACAAACATTAGTATTTTAGCTGGTTCCCTTAAACACTTCCGCTCATTTAATTTAAACGGTTTTAGGACAGTATATCCTGATATTGAAGATTGGCAAAAAGATGTTGCAAGAATTTTTCCATTTTTAAAAAAGTTATATGATGAACAAAGAAATTCATTAAAGAAAAATTTTTTCTATGCATATAAGTTGAGATCATATTTTGAATGGCCATATAAATATTTTGGTAGGGAAACACCCGTATTTCAATTAGCTGGGAAAAGAATTCATAATAAACCATTTATACTTTCAACTGAAGAATTAGCAACGATTTTTCATTTCCCAAGCAACATGGTTTCTCAGACGCCTACATTACAGAGAGTTCCGTCAAAAAAGTCAGAGGCTCCTTCAAATTTGCCAATATAATTTTCTTTAAACATGACGCCCGAAGAACAAAAAATAGAAACCTATCATCAAAATTTTCTAATAGATAATAAAAAAATAATAGTTGCAAGTGCCACAGTTATTTTATTGTTTTTACTTTTTTATCAATTATTTTGGAGTGCCCCTTCGAAATTTCCGATTGGGCAAATTTATGATTTAAAAACCGGACAAACATTATCCGTAGTTTCTGGCAATTTTATAAAATCAAACATAATCAAATCAAATTTTTGGTTTAAATCTTTCGTTTATGTTTTTTCATTAGGTAAAGCGACAATGATTGAGGGTGATTATGCTTTGTATAAAAAGCAAAGTGTAATTTCTTTAGCATGGAGAGTTACTCATGGATTGCTAGACATTGTACCAATAAGAATTACTATTCCAGAAGGTACAAATTCATTTGAAATTTCCGACATGTTGACCAACAGTTTTCCTTCATTTGATAAAAATATTTTTTTGAATCTTGTCCAGTCAGAAAAACTTGAAGGGTATCTTTTTCCAGATACGTATTTATTTATGCCAAATATGGCAGAAAAAGAAATGATTAAAATGATGACTGATAATTTTAAAAGAAAAATTGTAGAATTTGAACCGTTAATCAAGAAATTTGGTAAGTCTGAAAGTGATGTTATAAAAATGGCCTCAATAATTGAAGAAGAGGGGCGAACAACAGAAACCAGAGAAATTATTGCTGGTATTTTGTGGAAAAGATTATCAGTAAAGATGCCTTTACAAGTTGACTCTTCATTCAAATATATTAATGGAAAAACAACCGAAACTCTTACGGCGGATGACCTCAAAATTGACTCACCTTACAACTCCTACACAAACAGGGGATTACCACCGACAGCTATATCAAACCCTGGTCTTGAGGCTATAAAAGCTACTATAAACCCAATTAAAACGCCATATTTCTATTTCTTATCAGATAAAGACGGAAATATGCACTACGCTATTAGTTTTGAGGAGCATGTTGCAAACAAGCTGAAATACCTTAAATAAGTATATAGTATAAGTATTCAGTATAAAGTATAGTAAATACAGAAATGCGAGGCCGTGCGGCCTCGTATTTCTGTATTAATTTGTCTACATTCGTTCCGCATAGTTCTGCGTCTAGTCCGCGTTAGCCTAAAATGGCAGAGTAAAAGTCATTTTTGATTCTTCTTTTTTGTCCCAATCAGTTGTATCAATTTTAATTTCTTTAATTTCTTTTCCATCTAAATATTTTAGTGATTTATTTTTAAGTGCATACTCGTAAACTTCTTTTGTTATTTTTACATCCTCGATGCAGTAATCAATTACTTTCTGCTTTTCACCATTTCTCCACCAGACAATCGCTTCAAGTCCGTGGCCACTTTTATTTCTTCCCAAAGTTGCTTCTGCAATAGTATCAAGTTTGATTCTTCTACCTAAAGACTTTTTAATATCTTTCATTAAGTCTAAACTTTTTATTTTTGTTAAATCACCAGAATAATATTTATTTAAGATTGGTATATCAAAGTGGTCACTATTAAAGCCGATTATCATATCTGCTTTTTCAAAAATAGGCCAAAGTTCACTCAAAGTTTCTTTGGTAAAGCTTTTATATTTATCCGTTTCATAATCATAAATACAAACAACAGACAAATCTAACGCTGCAGGGTCAGTGGATGCTACATCTTGAAAAATATTACTGGTTTCAATATCAAAAACAATTTTTTTCATTATTCTGTATTTTTATGACTAATATATGCTAGTATTCTATCAAATTATGGAGGCAAGACAATTGATTTTATCATTATACAAAAATAGAGGAGAAACACCGCTTGGGTGTATTGAAAGATTTAAAATTGAGAATCCAGAATATAAAGATGAAAAAATGACTTATGCAGGACGGCTTGATCCACTCGCAGAAGGTTTACTTTTAGTTTTAGTTGGAGAAGAGTGTAAAAATAAAGAGAAATATTTAGGACTTGATAAAGAATATGAAGTTGATGTACTTTTTGGATTTGCAACAGATACTTATGATGTTTTGGGTCTCGTGACTGAAGTTTTATGTAAAGATTCTGTCATTCCCGTGCAGACGGGAATCCTTAACCTGGATCCCCGCCTTCGCGGGGACGACACAACAAAAGAATTATTAAATTCTTTCATTGGTCGGTTTACCCAAAAATATCCAGCATACTCTTCAAAGACTATAAATGGACAAACAATGTTTTCATTATCAAAATCTGGCAAGTTAAATGATGAAGAAATTCCCAAGAAAGATGTAGAAATAAAAAGTATTGAGTTACTAGGTCAAAAAACAATATCTAAAAATGATTTGGGAAAATACATAAAAGAATCAATTGATCTTGTAAAGGGCGATTTTCGCCAAAACGAAATTCAAAAAGAATGGAATTCAGCTATGGCAAGGTCAGACCTTGACGTGCTTAATATTATCTCTATACGCGTTATTTGTACGAGTGGAACTTATATGAGAACTTTGGCAAATTCTATTGGAGAAAAAGTTGGTATTTCAGCTTTGGCTTTGAATATTAAAAGAACAAAGATTGGAAAATATAGTATTTAAGCTAAAATTACTTGCTTGATTATTACCTTTTTTTGTTATATACCTATTACTAGAGCTCTTTGACTTCCTCGTTTTTAGGCGATACTCGCCATAAACTATTAAAAATATTTTCAAAAAACACAATAAATAGGAGGCTATTATGAAATTGAAGTACAGTGAAATTGAGGCCATAAACACTGGTGGAATGGACGGCAAGAAATTGCTGTTAGCCATCCAAAGTAAGGGTTTGTTATCTTGCACTGAATATGCAAAAGAAATACTATTGTCAAAAAATTTCACATGGTCAAAGGAAATTTCACTAACCAGATTGGTAAAAGTAAGAGTGTCGGATGGTGGAAAAAATTTTTTTGACGGAGCAATGCTTTACGATTTGTATATGCTGGCAATAGCGTCAGGATTGAGATGTTGTAGGGATGATGTCGGCCCGCATAAGTTATTGCAAAGTTCTGCCAGTTCAATTGAAAAGCTTAAGATAGGGATGAAGCCAGTATTAATTGAGTGTAGAAATCAAATACTCGCTATTGATACTAGTGACAATAATAGATTGGAATTGTGTACTGCCAATGGTGATTTTAAAAACTATTGGCCTGGAAGTACCGAATTTCTTTTTGAAATAGTTTAAGGAGGAGAAATGAACAAAGAAGAAAAAACATTTCTTAAGTTTATTCAATCATGGAGGAAAGTTGTAGCAGGGGCTGCAATATTGATATCGGTTATGCTGATAGAGTGCTACAAAATTAGTTATTGGACGATAATTTTGTATGCTATTGCGGCACTTGGAGTCTTAGCTTTTATTTCTTTGTTGGGTCTCTGTATTTTTAAGTGGCTAGATTCAGATAAAGAATCTTTGCCACAAAAAACAATGGATGAAAAAATTTAATAAATTTTGATTATTTCTGAAATAGTTTGAGGAGGAAAAATGTTTGATAGAGATGCAGACCAAATGAATCGCCTAGGCAGTACTTCTTTGCTTATTCATGCCGCAAGAGAAAGGGCCGATTCTTCATGGAAAGAAACCTCTTCGACTGCAAAAAAGACGAGAAAAATATTGAAGAAAAAGAAAAGAAAAATGTAATAAATGGCCGGTTGCTTGCGCAACCGGCTAATTTTTTTATCCTTTTCTTTCATTCTTATCTCTCATAGATTTTGTCAAAAGTTTTTTTCTAAGTCTTACATTTTTGGGTGTGATTTCCAAATATTCATCATTTTGCATAGTTTCTAAACCTTTTTCAATATCAAGTTTCATTATAGGGACAAGATAAAGTGCCTCATCATTTCCAGAAGTTCTCATATTTGTAAGCGCTTTATTTTTGGTTGGGTTTACTTCTAAATCTTCACCATTTAAAACGTGTCCAATAACCATTCCTTCATATATTTCAACAGCTGGGCCAATATAAAGCACACCTCTTTCTTGTAAGTTCCAAAGTGAAAATGCCATTGTTTTTCCCGTCATCATAGAAGTCATAGAACCAAATTCTTGTTTTTGTATTTCGCCAGCATAAGGTCTAAAATCCAAAAATCTTGAACAAAGAATTCCCAAACCTTTTGTATCTACGATAAATGCACCTCTATATCCAAGAAGTCCTCTTGTAGGAATTTCAAAAATCATTCTGACTTGGTTGTCGCGGATTTTCATATCTTTCATAATTCCTTTTCTCTTACCAAGTTTTTCAATAACAGTTCCTTGGAATTCTTCTGGCACGTCCACAGTGACTTCTTCATAAGGCTCGGACATCACGCCATTTATTTCTTTCAAAATTGCGTGTGGTTGAGAAACTTGAAGTTCAAAACCTTCTCGTCTCATATTTTCTATAAGAATTGCAATGTGAAGTTCACCTCTGCCATAAACTGTTATTGGTTCACTGTTAAAATCAATTTTAAGTCCAACATTTATCTCAAGTTCTTTTTCAAGCCTTTCTCTTATTTGTCTTCCTGTAACAAATTTACCTTCTTTCCCTGCAAAAGGAGAATCATTAACAAGAAAATTCATAGAAATAGTTGGCTCATCAATGTTGATAGCTGGAAGGGGATTTTGCTCTGGATTTTCGCAAATTGTTTCTCCAATAAATGCGTCAGAAATTCCCGCAATCATGGCAATGTCTCCGGCAGTAGCTTCTTCAACTCCATCTTTCATAATTCCTTTGAAAGTATAAAGTTTGGTAATTCTTGCGTTTCTCGTTTCTCCATTTGGCATTTTCAAATAAATAGTTTGTCCATCTTTTACTTTTCCATTATAAATTCTGACGATGGCAAGTCTGCCAAGGAAATTATCATAAGCCAAATTAAAAATTTGAGCTTCAAGTGGTTTTGTAACATCATTTTTTGCTGGTGGAACTTTTTCAAGAATCAAATCTAGCAGAGGAGTCAAATCTTTTTGTTCATCTTTTGGATCAAGCATAGCGACACCCTTTCTCCCAACTGCATAAATAACAGGGAAGTTTAGTTGTTCATCATTTGCGCCAAGCTCCATAAAAAGTTCCAAAACTTCTTCGTGAGCTTCTTCTGGTCTTGCTGCTGGCTTATCTATTTTATTTATAACAACGATTGGTTTTAGCCCAAGCTCTAAAGATTTTTTCAAAACAAATCTAGTTTGTGGCATCGGACCCTCTTGTGCATCAACGACAAGTAAGACTGTATCTATAGAACGCAAAACTCGCTCAACTTCAGAGCCAAAGTCTGCGTGACCAGGAGTATCAACAATATTTATTTTTGTTCCTTTATAAAAAATTGATGTGTTTTTTGCATAAATAGTAATACCTCTCTCTTGTTCGAGTTTGTTACTGTCCATACTGACACCTTCCTCAACCATTCCTGTTTGTCTTAGAATTGAGTCCGTAAGACAGGTTTTTCCATGGTCAACGTGGGCGATAATTGCTATGTTTCTGATTTCCATTATTTTTAAATTAAAAGGCCTGCCTGCGCAGGCAGGCGCCTAAGCACCTTGCTTATTATTTATATCAAACTTTTTACAAAAAGTCAAAGAAAGTAGGCAAAACAAACGTTTATTTCTTTAATTCATCAAACCTTCTAGTACTCCAGCCGGTGTTACTTTCAAATATAATGTTGCACCTTGAGATGGTTGAGCAGTCATAGGTTCTCCGGGTTTTCTTTCAGCAAAGTTCACATATAATTCTTTTGCACTCGTATTGATTTCAGTTGTTTGTGGAGCAATTCTGTCTCCAATAAAGAAAGCGTTTGTCGTTTTGTAACCGTTAGCTGTTTTTGAAGCAACTACTGCATAATAGAAAATACCACTACCACCAGTTTCTTGAGTGACAAGAAAAGCTCTAAATAATTCAGCAACAACACCAAGTGTTGCACCAGTGTTATCAAATGGATCAAATCTTACAAGTATGACGTTAAAACAATTTGTACAGATGTTGATTGACACAGGAGCAATTTCTCAGGACAAAATGGATGCAGCAAAAAAGTTTGTCCAATAATAAACAAACTAAAACAAAAAACCACTGAAGAAGTGGTTTTTTGTTGATTTGTTTTATATAATAAGATAATGAAAAAGAAGTTATACCTATATTATCTAATTTTGATTGTCTCAATGATAATAATACCTTGTAAAACTTTTGCACAAACGGCTTCTTCCACTACACAAATAAATGCTGAAGTGCTAACCAATATTTGGTATTCCACAACCACAATAAATGAAAATGATAATATAAATATTTATGCTGGTTTCCAGAATCACTCCACAAAAAACCTTTCACTTACTGCAGGTTTTTTTATAGATGATGTTCAGATTGAAAAAGCAAATTATGTCGCTAGTCCAAAGAGTCTGATCAAACTATCTGCACAATATACAGCAATAAAAGGGGGACACACTGCACAAGCAAAAATACTTGATATTGCCGAAGTTGGTGGAAGTAATATTGATAAATTGTCCATTGATAATCTACTTGCAAAAGAAAGTGAAAAAAGTAGCTTTAATGTTATTCACCAAATTACACAACAGGAGATAATTAATACTGCAAAAGATATTGCGAATACTGTTGCCGACACCGTTTCAAAAACGACAGACAGCATTGTAAAAACAATCGATACTCAAGCAGAAAAACTCGCAACTTATGTAGAAAGTTTAAAAACCCCATCTGAAGTTTCTTCTTCAGATACAAAAACTTCCGAACAGATTGCCAAGGAAAAAATTAACGGAAAGGTTCTTGGTATTAGTACAGAAAATACACATAGTGCTTCATCAACCGTAAAAAATGCGCAGGGCTTTTCAATAACAAACATACTGCTTGATGCTCTTGCTTATATTATAAGGCACTGGATTTGGACACTTATTGTAGTGATTGTTATTGTACTTATTATATCTTTTAGATAATAAAAAATAAAAAAACCACGCGATTGCTCGCGCGGCTATTAAAATGAATCAGTCTTAGCCCAAATAACTAGGGCTAAGAATCCGGACCACACTGTGGATATTCCTACCCATATCTTGAAATGGTGTAGGTATAGGTACGTCCAGCAGTTGACCTCCGTCAATAGAAATAAAATTTATTTGTAATGATTATATCATATTGAAATAACTTGTCAAGCATTATATAATGTTATTTATGATTATATTTACTTTTTTAGTAATAAAGCATAAAATACAGTAGATGAATAACATATTTAACAAAAACGGAAACAAAAATAAATTTCTTTGGCCAACCATATCGGTTGTGGTTATTGCTCTTATTGTGTCTGCATTTTTTATGCCGTTTTCTCAGAAGTTCTTGAAATATATCTCTTCTAAAATATCTCAGTTTGCTACTGTTATTTCCTCTGCACTTGTCATGGGGACAAACGATTTTAGAGCAGTAAATAATGAAAGTGCTTTAAAAGAAAGTTCACTTCTTGACCTTGCAGCACAAATGAAGGCTGAAGATATGTCTAAGAAAAGTTATTTTTCTCACGTGGCACCAAATGGCGATATGCCTTGGGTTTGGTTTAATAAAGTCGGATATGATTATAGTTATGCTGGAGAAAATTTAGCTATTGATTTTACTGAGTCTTCTGATGTCACGGACGCATGGATTAATTCTGCAAAACACAAGGCAAATTTGCTAAATAATAACTTTACTGAGATAGGTATTGGTATCGCCACTGGAACGTACGAGGGACACTCTACAACTTTTGTTGTTCAATTCTTTGGGAAGCCGTACAAGAGTGCTGATGTTGCGACGGTAGGTGCTGTTATTAAAACTGAAAAACTTTCATCATCAACTAAATCAGATGTTCCAGTAGTAACAAGAGCTGATTTACCAGATGGCGAAGTTCTTGGTGCAAATACTGAAAATAATAATCAAAATGGAACGCTACTTATTTCTATTGTACTAATTTTAATTATAGTAGTTATTACTCTTAAGATTATTTCAGTAAGGAAAGAGAGAAAAAATAATTAAATTATATAAATAAAAAATGGGCCGATACTATCTCTAGTATGGCCCACGCGGTTTACCACTTCTTCCTTGCCGGATATGTCGTTGTGCTCCTTACTTTCCGGCCAAATGTGCCGGAAGTGTAATTTTGCTTTCTTCCAGAGCCGTCAGAGTGAATCCTTGTTTCTGTGTAGCTCCCGTCTTTGTTTCTCGTTGTTTTCTTGTATGGCTGTCCCATATTGTCTCCTTTATTACTTGTACTTGATCAAAATAAATATTATTGATCATAGTATACAACATCTAAACAATTATGATGCCTCCACTCATCATTTTGCATATTTGCAAATATTGATAATATATTAGAACATTACTTTCTATATATTATCAGTAGTTAATCTGTGTGTCAAGTAATAAAAATAATACACTTTTAGCTATTTTTCTTAATCAAAACATCAAGTTTTTGCACAGTTTCTATTTGCACAGTTTCTTTTTTTGATAGAAATACTGACATATATTCTTTCTCGTCAATCTTATGTAAATTGAACTCAGAATCCAGATTTTTAATTATTTTAAATAATTGTTTTTTTGAATCATTTATAATTTTTTCTATTTCTTTTTTTGCAGATAAAAGAACACCCTCTTTTTCTTCAAGTTTTTTTACATAGTTACGGATTAATTTATCTAATTCATTGTCTACAGTCATAATATTATATTTTAAATATTTCTCTAATTCCTATCTTTACACCTTTACCTACATACTTAATTGCATTGTAAGCAACTTTCAGAGTACTGTGTGCAATACCATCTTTTCCAATAAATAAATCCAATATCTCTTTTCTGTAAGTTTTAAAGGTATACTTCTTTTCATCCTTTTCTTTTAAAATTGAATCCCATGCAGGTAGTAATGCTTTTAAAAATATTTTTGTTGGAGCTCTATAAACAATATTTAAAACATCATTGAGTGTATTTTTCCCTAAATTTTCTAGTATAATCCCAGCTTCCTTATATTCTTTTTGAATAGCTGTTTGAAATTCAGGTGTTTTACTTCTTACTTCTCCTTCATCTAAAATATCTCTGGTTTTATCCTTGATTCCATTACCAATATCGACAATTTTTTCTTTGAATGACATAACTAAATTATACAAAGATATATATATTTGTCAAATATATAATACTAATAATCAAATTTTTCAAAGTGGATTTGTTTACTTGAAATTCCAGCTATTTTTAAGTTTTTTACTAAACTATGAGTCATCAATTTTGGCCCACAAATATAGAAATCTCGATTTTTATAATCTGGGCATATTTCAACTATTTTTTCTATACTAATTCTATTACTTGTTCCCAAACTTGTATTAAAATAATGACTCTCAATTTGGCTTCTCGTTATTTCATGCCAAAAGTTTATATCAGATTCTGATTTATTTGAATAAAGCAGTACAGCATTTTTTACATTTTGCATTGACTTAATCATTGATAGAATTGGTGTGATTCCGATACCACCAGCAATGAATACAATTTTATTATTGACTAATTTACTTAATGTAAAGGCTCCAAATGGACCGTCAATCCAAACCCGTGTGCCAGTTTTTAGCTTATCAATTTTAGAAGTGAAATCACCAGAGGCTTTTATAGTAAATCTAAGGTACTTTCCATTATATGCGTCAGAAAATGAAAATGGGTGATGAAAAATCATCTTTTTTTGAAAAAAAATCAAATTTGTATATTGGCCGGCTTGAAATTTATATTGGTTCATATTTTTTCCAGTAATATAAATTGAGTATACATATTCATTTTCTTGTATGACCTTATCAATTTTAAAAGTGTGTTTAGAAAATAAATATATTGGTTTTAGAAATCTGTAAATAATTAAGATTCCGATTGTGACTAGATTAATTAAAAACCAATAATACATTGCTCCACCAGCAGACATATCACCGGTATTTATTTGGTGTTCAAATGCTATTGCAACTGCAATATATAGAGGTAAATGCAAGAAATACCATACTTCATAACTTATTTTTGCTCTATATTTTTTGATTGATATGATTGCAACAAAAATTATATTTATAAATGCAAAAGTTGCACCAAAAATACCATTCCATTTAGTAATAAAGTTTACGAACTGGCCTATGAAGCCTGTATTTCCAGATAATGAGTAACCAATCGAAAGAAGCAGTGGGTGACTAATTAAGAAAATTCCCAAGAAAAAGCCAATTTTTTTATGAATGCTAATTAATTTGTCAAAACCATATTGTCTTTCTATAAAAGTGAATCTACTGATCAACAACAATTGAATTAGTATTAAAAACTCACTTAGAAGGCCAGCAAGTCTGCCGAATGCTATTAGCAAATGCCCGTTTGAAGTACCACTTATTAAATAACTAGAATTTGTAAACCAAAAATATAGTATTAGATAAAAGTTTAAAATTAATATTGTATTCCAAAATATTTTCTTCATAATCCACTATTTTAAATTACCAACGAAAGTATTCGCTAATCTTGCTACATCGTGTGCTCCGACTCGGCCATACATTCTTGTTGAATCTATACCGCATCCTTGCATTATTTTATTTACACCAGCTGGGTGAGAGTAAATATAACTTGTAATATCATAAATTTTTCCATCAATTATTGTCCAACAACTTGTTTCGTTATTGTGTTTAGAGACATCTGCTAGGGTGTAAGATAAAATAGTGGGGATAGTTGCTTTATTTTTATTCGTTATCTTTGGAATATTTTGTGAAGAATTACCATTTATTGCAAAATACAAAATTATTGCTCCAACAAGAGCAATAATAACTGTCCATAAAATAATCTCTCTATTTTTCATAACAAATTAATTTGGTTCTATGTGGACTAAAATATTTCCCAATTCTGGAATCTCTTTTTTTAAAACGTCATTAACTTCATGTGCTAATCTGTGGCCTTCTTTTACTGTTGTGTTTGCGTCAATTGTCACGTGTAAATCAACGTGATATCTCATTCCAGCTTTTCTAATAAAGCATTTTTCAGTGTTAATAATACCTTTTACTTTTAATGACACATCATTAATTTTTGTTACCAAGTCTTCATGTACATCTTCATCCATCAATTCACTAATAGCAGGCCGAAAAATTTTATAGCTATTATAAATTATAAAACATGCGGCAAAAATTGCTGCAACATTATCTGCTATCGCGAAACCTTCACCAAAAATTATCGCAATTGAAATACCGATAAATGCTGCTACTGATGTTATGGCGTCACTTCTATGATGCCAAGCCTCAGCTTTAAGTGATGAACTTTTTATTATCTTACTTCTTCTGTATATTATTTGAAAAATTATCTCTTTCCAAATAATTATCGGTGCAAGTATTAATAAAGTCCAAGAGTGGGGTACTTTATGTAAAACAAATATGCCAATTATATTGTTTCTGATTATTAGTACTGCTGAAGCAAATAAAATAAAAGAAACGATAAGGGCAACTAGTGACTCGGCCCTACCATGTCCATATGGGTGATTTTCGTCGGCGGGTCGACTTGAAAATTTGAGACCAAATAGTACGAGAAAAGAAGAAAAAACATCAGTTGTTGACTCAATGGCATCAGCAATAAGTGCATAAGAATTGCCAAAATAGCCAGCGGAACCTTTAATTATTGATATAAAAATATTACCAACAACGCTAAAAATTGCTGTTTTTTCAGCAATTTTTTGGTTTTCCGAAGTTTTTACTGAAATATTATCCATAAAATAATTAATACATTTTACATATTTTCTTTAGTACTATATTTAAATCTTCAATTAAAGGATTTTGAGGCCACTTCTTTATAAGAGCTTTAATAACATTTTCATAGACTTTTAGTGTTTTTTCTTTTGGCTGGCTAAAACTTTCAAATATTTTGTTCTCGTTTCTATCAAAATCATCCTTTAATTCAGAAACATTTGAAATTATGTCAGCTGATTTTAATAACACAGAATCATTTGAAAAATTTTTAATATGTTCCAAGGCAGTTTTCTTTCTTTCATCCCAAGATAATGCTTTATCTTCTTCGGTAACACTGACGACTAATTTTGAAACTTCTAAACCAAACTTATTTTCTATCATTTCTTTGGAAACTTTTTTGTTTTCATCGCTGTCCTCAATTGTATCGTGCAAAATTCCTGAAATTACTAATTCTTCTCTAGCTCCTACTAAACTTAGAATAATACCAACTGTGAATGGGTGAGTTATATAAGGTACATCTTTACCTTTTCTCTTTTGTTTTTTATTTAATTCGTGAGTCTCAATTGCAAACAATATCGCATCTTTAATTTTTTGTGTATAAATCATATATCTAATATAAATCAATTTTTATTTTGATACAATATCTTTTCCACCGCTTGAATAACCTTCGACGACTTCAATTTCAAATGGGTTTTGAAAGTATTCTACAGTTCCAGCAGCAACGGCTTTTTCAATTAGCTCATTTGAGTAAACAGGGGAGACTCCAGCGGCACATGATAAAGTTATATGAGGGTATTTATTATTTGACTTATTATTATCTACCAAAAGAGCATCACCTTTATCATCAAATACTCGGCCAATTACTTTTAGCTTGTATTCTTTGCCTATTTCTATTTGATCTAAATTATCTGGTTTAAAAGCAATAGTAGAATGATGACCAAATACTTTTTCGTGTTTGGGGACAAATTGTTTTAATAAACTTGGTGTATCTTTTACAAATTCAGCTGTGTAATTTATAAACGGTTTTTCTTTATTATTTTCCATAAACAAAGTATATCATAAAAAAAAGCAGCACAACCATATAGGCTTGTGCTGCTCACATACTTACTTCTTAGGGTAAGGTCTGCAAACTGTGCGTTTTGCACGCCAGAATGCTATCTTCACTTGCTTCTTAAGCTCACCCTTAAATGCTTTGGGGACCTTATTAAACTCAACCCCTTTCGTTTTTTTATCAAGTGGTAGGTTTTCCTTAACCCAATTGATAAATTCTTGCTTTTTTTCAACCCTCCTCTGCCTCATTTTTTCTTCTCTTTCTTCTAGCAGTTTTTCTTCACTATCACCGATTGTTTTTCCCAACAAAATATCAATTTTTTCTTTCAATTCCTTTTCTTGGGTATTTAGTTTATTTGCTTCATTCCATAATTCTGGCGGAACTTTTTCTTTTATAAACATAATTCCTCCTTAATATTTATACCAAAGACCAATAATAGCTACTATGTGGATTTATTCCACGTTTGTATTTTCTATTAACAGAGTAGATAAAAACTATCTTTTAGTCAAGCAAAAACCTTGGCTCCAATTGATAATGGAAGTTAGAACTTGTTTAGTGTTATAATTATATTATGGATATCTTTAAAAAAGTTGAATTACTTCATCTTTCAGCAGGAGAATATGTGGTAGTCGCAAGCGGAGTAATGGAGGCGATTGGTTTACGAAAAGCTGCAGATTTAGATATAGCAGTAACACCCTTACTTTTTGACCAACTGCGTAAAAACAGTGGGTGGAAAGAGGAAGTTAGATGGGACAAATTATTTTTAATAAAAAATGGTATTGATATTATTCCAGAACTTGCTTGGTCCGCATATTCAACAACAACTAAAGAGGTAATTGCATCTGCAATGATAATCAATGGCATTCCATTTATGAATCTTGAGGAACTCTGTAAATTTAAACATGCCCTTGGTCGCGAAAAAGATTTTGCAGATGTGGCACTTATTGAAGAATATATACGAACCCACGAGAAAAAGAATATTGATTAATTTCTGCTCTAATTGATAATGGAAGCTAGAACTTGTTTGAAATATAGTTCATAGTATCCTAATTAAACAAATTTGTGCTTAAATACTTTTCTCCTCTATCTGGAAATATAACTACAATATTTCCTTTTTTAATTTTTTTTGCAATCTGAACGGCAGCATACATTGCTGCTCCGCTACTCATTCCAACGAATATACCTTCTTTATTAATTATTTCTCTTGTCATTTCAAAAGCCGATTTCGTTTCTACCATTATAGTTTCATCAATTTCTGTGGGTTTATATATTGCGGGAACTATTGCCTCCTCCATATTTTTTAACCCTTGAATATAATGACCTTTTACAGGATGTGCACTAACAATTTTAATATTGGGATTTTTTTCTTTTAAAAACTTACTTACTCCCATAAGAGTCCCAGAGGTTCCTAGTGAAGAAACAAAATAATCAATTTTTTCGTTTGTTTGTTTCCAAATCTCGTCAGCTGTTGTTTGATAATGTGCTATTTTATTAAATTCATTTGAAAATTGATCTGGCATAAAATATTTGCCCGGATTATTTTTGACAAGTTCTCTTGCTTTAGTAATAGCTCCATCTGTACCAAGATTACCATCTGTTAATGTTACTTTTGCTCCAAAAGCTTTTATCATTTTTTGTCTTTCTACAGAAACAGCCTTGCTCATAACAATTTCAACTTTATATCTTTTTATGACACCTATCATGGCAAGTGCAATACCAGTATTTCCTGATGTTGGTTCAATAATAGTTTTTCCTTTTACAAGTTTGCCTTCTTTTTCAGCTTGTTCAATCATTTTTTGGGCAATTCTATCTTTGATACTTCCTGATGGATTAAATCCTTCAATTTTTGCGTAAATATTTACGTTTTTATTTGGATTTAATTTATTAATTTTTATTATTGGTGTGTTTCCTATAAGTTCTAATATGTTTTTATAAATCATGTTATTTTTTTTAAATATTAATAAAAAAACTCTCTGAATTAAGAGAGCTGTGTAAATTAAATTGTAAATTAATTCTGAAAAGTTTATATACGACAACAAGCTCTCTTGTATCTTAGAGAGCAACAGCAAACAATTTTTTTAATAATACCTATATCCATGTTGTTAATGGTAGACTAATTAATTTTTCTGTCAAACTATATTATAAAATCAAATTTTGACACAAAAATAACCCAATATTTACTGGGCTATTTTGTTGGCTCCGGAGACAGGGATCGAACCTGTGACCAATCGCTTAACAGGCGATTGCTCTACCGCTGAGCTACTCCGGAATATATAAAACACAAACTATTCTGGAGTATCTCAGCGGAACCGCTGGTCACAAGTATTTTCTGCTGAAAATCTCGCGACCCCGACTCGCACCGACGTGCTCTGTCTTTGAATTACTTCATGTATTCGTAATTCAACTACTCCGGAATCTGTTTAATTATTCTAGGTAGCATATATTAACTACTCCAGAATGCGAATAACATACTACCAAAAAAAATGTTAAAAGTGAAGCATTTTTAAAAATACGGTATAATCAAATTGTGTATATAAAAATAAAAGTTATTGTAGATGCTAAAAAAGAAAAGATTATAAAAAAATCTGAAGACCATTTTGATATATCTGTTAAAGAGCCGGCTGAAAGAAATTTAGCAAATAAAAGGGTAATAGAACTAGTACGAGATTATTTTAAAGTGTATAATCCCGTTAGAGGCAAGAAACTTTCACTTTCTACCAGATCCACTCCGTTTGAATCTGGACCTCTAACGGGATATAATAGGGAAGTAAGAATTGTGAGTGGTCATCGTTCGCCAAGTAAAATTATTAGTATTAATTAAACTAGTCATGCGACACAATATAAAGACAACAGATTTTTCATTAACACCTGCGATAAAAGATTATATAGAAAAAAGAGTAAACCATTTGGATAAATTTGTTAATCCAAATCAAAAGGAGTTGCCTATGTGCTATGTTGAAATTGGTAAGACAACAAACCATCACAAAACAGGTGATTTATTTAGAGCGGAATTTACCCTTCATATTGGAAGTAAATCTTTAAGAGTTGAAGCTGAGAAAGATGATTTATATACATCCATAGATAGTGTCACAGAAGGCATGGTTGAAGAACTCAAATCATTCAAAGATAAAAAGGTGAGTTTAATAAGAAAAGGTGGTGCAAAAATAAAAGCTCTGATAAAAGGATTTTACGGAGATAAATAATTTTTAATAAAAAAGCCCAACCAAGTTTGGTTGGGCCCATGTGGAGCGCCTGCCGATGCTTCACATGAATTCGCAATCCCGCTTTCGTGGACCACTCGCGAGACTAACAATTTCCCCCTCTTTTCTCGCTATTTCAAAAATATTACTACTAAAATAAATAAAGTCAATATTCTAGTTGTGAACACCCCGAAGAAAATCAGAATAATCCATTTCTTTTTTTCCTTCAGGAGTAACTTTTAGTATTTCAAAATTATTATTTTTCCAAACAGCTTTAATAACAATTACTCTTTTTCCATTTATGTTAAAATATGTTTTGGGCCACTCTTCAAATGCTAGTGTTTTCAAAAAGTTGTTATATGGATTTGTTGATAAATTAATTAAACCATCATTTTTCTCAACTTTTTTTGTATGAGTGACTTCACTTTCGTTTTGAGCTTTAGCTTTTATCTTACCGCTTAAATAATCCGGTAAAATTTCTGATAATAATTTTGAACCTTCTTTTGCAAGGGTTTCTTGAAGTGCGAAAAAACCTACTGGCCAGCCTGCAATATCAACTTTGCTTTGCGCTAATATTGGTCCATGATCTTCTTTTTCATTTATTAACATCACAGAAACGCCGATATTTTTCTCGTCATTTAAAATTTGTGTTTGAAGTGGGGAAGGACCACGATAATTTGGTAGAAGTGATGGATGAATATTTAGAACTTTATATTTTGGTAAATTAATAATATTTTTTGGAATAATTTTCCCGTATGATGCGACAATATAGAGATTATAATTTTTTATCTTTTCAATAAAAGTTTCATCTTGAAGTCTCTTAGGTTCCACACATTCAATACTATTATCACTAGCCCAAACTTTTGTTGGTGTTGGTGTGAAAATCATTTTTCTACCTTGAGGTTTATCGGGCGTTGTGACAATAAGCTCTGGAACAATTCCATTTTTCTTTAATTCTTTTAGTACAATCAATGAAAATTCTGAATTTCCAAAGAATGCGATTTTTACGCTGTTTGTAAACATTTTACATAGTTTTTAACATTTTCTCATATTCCTCCTCACTAATTTTTTGAATATCTGTCGCTTTGTCTGTAAACAAAATTCCATTTAGGTGGTCGTTTTCATGCTGAACAACTTGTGCAAGTAAACCAGAAAATCCACGAGAAAATTTTTTACCACTCTCATCATATGCTTCAATTGTTACTTTTTCTGGGCGAAGAACTTTTCCATAAATATATCGAACAGAAAGACAACCTTCCTCAAGTAATTGTTTTGTTTTTGATGTTTTAACTATTTTGGGATTTATAAAAATCAAATCTTTTTTGTTCTTATTTTTTTCTGGATCGTTTATGTCAATTCCAAATATTTTTTTTGCAATGACAAAAAGACGAATTGGTTTGCCGATTTGTACAGCAGATATTGCTGCGGCATCAGCTTGACTGCCGATTGCACTTTTTAGCTGAGTTACTATTTTTTTAATTTCAGCTGTCTTAATTTTATTTATAGCGATAGCAGAAGAAACCTTCCTCAAAATAGGATTTCCGGCCTGTAGTATTTCATTTTTTTTACTTTTAACTGGGCTCATATAAAATATACGATAACATTTTTACACCATTTAGTAAATATTAATATTTCATGCTAATATCTTTGTTATGAATAATTTTTGGAAAAAAATAGCAAAAAGAGAGGTATTTTTCTGTCTTGCACCAATGTCTGATGTTACAGATATTGCATATCGGCAAATAATTGCAAAATATAGTAAACATGGAAAAGTTGGCGGTGGACCAGATGTATTTTGGACTGAATTTTTTTCGGCTGACGGTATTGCTTCAAAAGAAGGTAGAAAAAAACTATTGCCAATTTTGAAATATTCAAAAAAAGAAAAACCAATAATAGCCCAGATATTTGGGGCTAAACCTGAAAATATTAAAACTACATGTCAGATTATCTCTAAATTGGGTTTTGACGGTATAGATATCAATATGGGATGTCCCGATAGGACTGTAGTCAAGCAAGGGGCTGGTTCTGCACTAATAAACAAGCCAAAACTAGCTTGTGAGATAATTCGTGCTGCAAAAGCAGGTGCTCCCAAACTTCCGATTTCTGTAAAAACAAGAATCGGTTTTAATAATATACAATATAAAACTTGGCTTCCAAAAATATTGAAGGAAAATATTTCAGCTTTGACTATTCATTTGAGGACAAAAAAAGAAATGTCTGATGTGCCAGCTCATTTTGAACTCGCAAAAGATATTGTAAAAACTGTGCGAAAATATGATAAAAAAGTTGTATTAATTATAAACGGAGATATTCAAAGTTTAGAGCAAGGAAAAAAGATTGCTAAAGAAAATGGATTTGATGGTGTAATGATTGGGCGAGCGATTTTCGGTAACCCATGGTTTTTTGACTCAAAAAGAAAAGTAGAAAGTATTTCAATAAAAGAAAAATTAAAAGTGCTTGTTGAACACACAAAACTTTATGAAAAATTACTTCCTCATAGAAATTTTGCAAATATGAAAAAACATTTTAAAGCTTATATATGTGGTTTTATCGGAGCAAAAGAATTGAGAGTCAAATTGATGAAAACAAATAATTCAAAAGAAGTATCTGAGTTGATAAAAAAATGTAAATAACTTGACACAAAAATAGGTTGTGGTAAGCTCTTTGAATAAAAGTTTTAATAACTTTTAAATCACGGTTGTTCTTTAAGGAGGAAATATGTACGAGAAATGCGGCTGGCACCAAAATTTAAAGCCACATGAAATTACAAAGTCGGGTATGCCCGACTGCAGCAAATGCCCATATTTGGATCACAATAAAAAGTGGTTCTGGAGGCGTATTCCAATACCAAATTAGGTTTCAAGGAGGTGTAACGACCAGCAACCCAAGAAAGAGCTGCACAAATCTACCGATGGTAGACTGCAGAAACCCTTGGGCTGGTAAAAGGAAACGTAAAAATTACTCGGACATATTATAGTTCCTAGATCGCGAGATTTAAGCAAAGGTCCGGTATCCGAAAGGAGCCGGACCTTATTATATTTCAAAAATATTTTATCATGCTATAATATTTTTATGACCGAAAGTGCTTTATATAGAAAATATAGACCAAATAAATTTAAAGAGGTTCTTGGACAAGATCATATTGTCAAAGTTTTGGAGTCTTCAATTAAAAATGGAAATATTGCCCATGCATATATTTTTGCTGGTTCTCGAGGAACGGGAAAAACTTCTGTTGCCAGAATTCTTGCAAAAGAAATTGGCACAACGCAAAATGATATTTTAGAAATTGATGCAGCATCAAACACCGGAGTTGATGATATTCGTGCGTTAAATGAATCCGTTAGCACACTACCATTTGAATCAAAATATAAAGTTTATATTTTGGATGAAGCACACATGCTTTCAAAATCTGCTTGGAATGCACTTTTGAAAACTATTGAAGAACCACCAAAACATGTAATTTTTATTTTAGCGACAACTGAAACAAACAAAATTCCAGATACTATTGTTTCAAGATGCCAAACATTTTCTTTCAAAAAACCAACACAAAAAGTTTTGAAAGATGTAGTTGTAGCAATAGCGAAAAAGGAGGGTTTTTCTCTAGAAACATCATCTGCAGACCTCATAGCGCTCCTAGGAGATGGCTCTTTCCGTGATGCTCAAAGTATCCTTCAGAAGGTAATGAGTGCCTCAAAAGACAAGAAAATAAGCCAAGAAGAGGTAGAAATGGTCACAGGAGCACCAAAATCCGAGGTTGTTAACGACTTTATAAGAGCAATTGACGAAAATAGTCTTGCCCTTGGTTTAGGTGCTATTTCAAAAGCAACTGAGTCAAATATTGATATGCTTTTGTATTTTAAACTCATACTTCACAAAATACGCTCAATTTTACTTTTGAGAAATTTAAAAGGTTCGGAAGGGAAGTTGCAAGACGAAATGACAGATACGGACTTTAAATTTTTGAAAAGTATTGCAGATAAGAAACCGGAGATTACAGAAAAAGGGCCAACAGGAATAAACTCCGATACCTTACTAACACTTTTGTTTTATTACGATATGGTCGCAAAATCTTATATTCCAGAATTACCACTTGAGATTGTTTTGACAAAACTAATAAAATAAAAAACCACTCGATTGAGTGGTTTTTTAAAGAATTAGATTTAATTATGAAAGATGTTTTGAAACAAGCTTTGTCATTTCGAACATATCGACAACAGCTTTTCCACCAAATACTACTTTCAAATTTGCATCTGCAATGATGTTTCTCTTTTTTGCAGGGTCTTGAAGTTTTTTACCTTTGATATAAACCCAAAGTTTCTTTACAACTTCTGATCTTGGCATTGGTCCTTTACCAACTACCTTTTCAAGATCAGCACTTACTTTCAAGGGCTTCATAAATGCAGAATTTTCTTTTGCCATATTTTTATTTTTTGCCGTCCACTTGTGGCGGATTGGGCTTAAATTATTAAAACTATTAATGGGAAGATTATACTCCTTTATACTAGGTCTAGCAACACCCTAGGATAAGTACAGAAAAGTATGCCTTTATAATTCCAAAAGATTCAAACCTATTTCATCACTAAATTTTCTATCAACTTCACCATCTATCGAGTCAATTATTACTTCAAAAGTTGCGCTAACTATTGCAGAGGTAAGATGGCCACCAAAAGAATTGTGTTTAGTATCGGCGATATTTGCGTGTAAATGCAAGTATGTTTCACCTTTCATTGTAGAGATGTTACCAGCAAGTGGGACAATTTCAAAATCACCATTATATTCTTGGGAATGATATTTTTTATTAGCGGTTTCAAAAAGACCAAGAATGATTTTATTAGCGGCACCGATACCAGAAACCGAGCCAAGTTTAATCTGGTTATTTTTGCAAATTATTTTTAGAGTTTCAACAATTTCTTCTCCTTTATCAATTCGTATAATATATTTTGTTCCAATTTTCTTTAATTTCATACTTTGCTTTCTTTATCAGCCTTAACTTCATCTTCTACAACCTGGACTCCAATTTTCCTTTCAAGCATAATTTGAATCTCATTACTAATATTTTTATCAATTGGCTCAATGTTAATTTCGGTCATTTTTTGTTCGCCCGCTTCTTCAGCGCCAGATGATTTTAGTGTAATATTACTTAAACCAAAAATTTGATAAAAAAGAGGTCTATCAATATTGATATCTTGAATTTGTCTGTATGGAATTATTGTCTCTTTTTTATCTAAAATACCTGTTCTCATTATTAAATCAAATTCATTAAATTGATAAGAATAATTCTTATATTCAAGAATAGCAATTATTATCCCAATAATAATTAAAACAATTGAGATAACAAAAATAATAATTGTCGTCAAACTAAGTATTTGTGTTGCCAACTGACTAGTACTTGTATTATTAGTTGTTGTTGAGTTAATTATTTGTGTAACGCTTGATAATAAAAATTTACTAATAAATAAAATAAATATAAATAATAATAACAGTAGTAAACCACCAGAAATTCGCCTTAATAAAATTAAAATAAAAGCTTTTTGGCCTAGATGTTGTTCTTGTCCAATTGGTATCATAGAAATATTATACCGCAATAAAAAATAATTAATAGTAGGATATGTAATGGCGTAATCTTTTATCGATTACGCCATTTATTTCTTTTTCTTTGGATTTTTGACTAGTATCAACTCTTCACGTATATAACGTTCTAAAGCATTTTTTCCCCCTTGCTTCTTCATCAAATTTAATACATCAACTACCAAGTTGATACTAACATTTTTAAGTGGCTTTCTCATTTTTACCACCTCCATATTTAAACGAATTTGTACTAACCCTTACAATGATATCAAGAAAGAAAAAATTATCAATTATAATTTGCTATAATTATAGAAATTATGTTAGTCAAAAAAGAAAAAACGATTTTACATATTGATGGAGATGCTTTTTTTGTTGGGGTTGAAATGGCAAAAAATCCAAAGTTGAAAGGTAAGGCAGTTGTCACTGGCGAGGAAAGGGGTATTGTTTCTGCACTTTCATATGAGGCTAAAGCTCTTGGTATTAAAAGAGGAATGCCGATATTTAAAATTGTGCGAGACTTTCCAAAAGTGATTATTCTTCCTGGAGATTATAAAGCCTACGTTCAATATTCTGGGAAAATGTTTGATATTGTTCGCAGATATGCTGATGATGTTGAAGAGTACAGTATTGATGAGTGTTTCGCTGACCTTACAGGGACTGAGCGTTTACTTAAAATGAATTACAAACAGATTGCTGAGAGAATTAAAAAAGAAATTAATGATGAACTAAATATTTCTGTTTCAATTGGTCTTGCACCAACAAAAGTGCTGGCTAAGGTAGCATCAAAATATGTAAAGCCAAATGGTCTTACAATAATTACTAAAGATTATATTTTGGATTATCTTACAAAAACACCGATTGAAAAGATTTGGGGTATAGGTCCAAAAACTTCTGACTATTTAAAAAAGAGAGGAATAATAACAGCAAAGGATTATATCTTAAAAAATATTTCTTGGGTTAGAGAGAATTTATCAAAACCCTATGAAATACTTTGGAATGAACTTAGGGGCGAGTATTTGATGAAAATTGATCCGGTTACAAAAACTGTATATTCTTCAATACAAAAAACGCGCTCTTTTCACCCAGCTACAAATAATAAAGTTTTTTTACTTTCACAACTTTCAAAACATGTTGAAGAAGCTTGTGCAAAAGCAAGGTATTATAAACTTGTTCCAAAAAAAGTTTCATTTTTTCTAAAAACAAAAGATTTCGTATACCACGAATATCAAATTTCACTTACTAACCCGACAAACGCGCCGGAAATAATAATGCCTTTAATTGAAGAAAATTTTAACAAAGTTTATAAAAAAAATATTTTGTATAGAACAGCAGGTGTGACCTTAAATGAGCTCATTTCAGATGGCATTACTCAAGGTGATTTGTTTGGAAATGATAATTTAGCGAAAAAATTTGAAACAATTCACAAACAAATAGATTCACTTGAAAATAAATTTGGCAAACATATGGTCTATCTTGCATCAACACAAAAAGCGATTAAAAGAAAAGAGAAGGGAACTGACTCAGATGATTTTGATAGAGATTTATTATTTTTATAATATTTTAATTGCAATATAATTATTTTATTGTAATATATTTTGTAGATGTCAAATTAAAAAACGGAGGTATTGAGCATGAAAAAAACTATCTGCTGTAATTTGTTTGCTGGTCCCGGTACTGGGAAATCTACAATTATGGCAGGATTGTTTGCCGAATTGAAATGGAGAAATATTGATTGTGAAATGGCGACTGAATACGCCAAGGACAAAGTATGGGAAGGGGCAACAGATATTTTTAATTGCCAGCATTACATATTCGGGAAACAATTGTTTAGGACGTTTCGCCTTAATAAAAAAGTACAAGTTATAGTAACAGATTCGCCGATCTTGTTGTCGATTATATATGACAAAAGTAGATCGAAAAATTTTTATAATTCTGTGCTTGAAGAATTCAATAAATACAACAATTTTAATATCTTTTTAAGGAGGGTGAAGAAATATAACCCCAATGGCCGTTTCCAAAATCTTAAGGACGCGATTAAATTAGATAAAGAAATTCAAAGTTTGTTGATTTCGGCGGATATACCGTTTAAAGCATTTGATGGAAGCAGGGAGACAGTAAACGCTCTTGCTGATATTCTCGAATACAGAGTTAAAAAACAATAAGTAAGTCAGTCAAACCCCAGCTTGTAATGAGCTGGGGTTTTATAATATTAATAATGATACGTCTCAAGTGGCGCTCGACTTGGCTGGGGAACAGGGACTCGAACCCCGATACCATGCGCCAAAGGCATGTGTCCTACCATTAGACGATTCCCCAATATCTGAAACGAATTAAGAATACAAGAAAAATCATTTAAATTCAAGTATAATTAAAAAAAAATTTGCGATAAATATTATTATCTGTATAATTAACTACTGTGAATATTATAGAAGTAAAAAATCTAGTTAAAAAATTTGGTGACTTTGTCGCCGTTGATGACATTTCTTTTGATGTAAAACGCGGAGAAATATTTGCTTTTCTTGGGCCAAATGGAGCAGGGAAGTCAACAACAATTAAAATGCTTACTACTCTTTTAAACCCTACTTCCGGTAGTCTACTTTTAGATGGAAATAATCCTGTGCTTGATTCAAATAAAGTTAGAAAATCATTTGGTATCGTATTTCAGGACCCGAGTCTTGATGATGAGCTTACCGCTTGGGAAAACATGGAATTTCACGGTGTTTTATATGATGTTCCAAAAAAGTTAAGAAGAGAAAGAATCGAATACCTTTTGAAGTTTGTTGAACTTTGGGATAGAAAAAATAGTTTAGTAAAAGAATTTTCTGGTGGAATGAAAAGAAGACTTGAGATTGCACGCGGACTTTTGCATCACCCAAAAATAATTTTCTTGGATGAACCAACACTCGGTCTTGACCCACAAACTAGAAATCACATGTGGAATTATTTAAAAGAATTAAATAAAAATGAAGGAACAACAATTTTCTTTACAACTCACTATATGGAAGAAGCAGAAAAAATCGCCCAAAGAATTTCAATTATTGATAATGGAAAAATAATTGCGTCTGGAACAGCTGATGAATTAAAAGCAAAAGCAAATGCGACATCACTTGAAGATGCTTTTTTAAGTTTAACCGGAAAAACAATCAGACAAGAAGATGCTGGTACAAAAGACGCCATGAGAATGCGACGCAGAATGTGGACTAAAAGATAAAAAAGATGAAAACAATATATATCCTCTGGATAAGACAATTAAAAAGATACGTTAGATCAAAATCAAGAATGATTGGTTCTCTTGCGCAACCTTTACTTTTTCTTGTTTCTTTGAGTTTTGGTTTTGGACCAATTTTTCAAAAAGCCGGAGACGGAAACTATCTGAATTTTCTTGTTCCAGGAATAATTGGAATGAGTATTATCTTTTCAGCCGTTTTTTCTGGTATGGAAATTATTTGGGATAGACAATTTGGTTTTTTAAAAGAAACACTTGTCGCACCAGTATCACGATTTAATATTATGTTTGGAAGAACTTTAGGTGGAGCAACAATGTCCGTACTGCAAGGTTTATTGGTTCTTGTTATTTCATTATTTATGGGTTTTCGTCCGACAAGTTGGCCATTGTTTCCAATATTACTTTTAATGATGCTTTTAGTTGCTGTTTTATTTACTGCACTCGGAACAATGATTGCGTCTTTACTTGAAGACATGCAAGGTTTCCAGCTCATTATAAACTTTTTAGTAATGCCTTTATTCTTTTTGTCGGGAGCAATTTTTCCACTACAAGGCTTACCAAAAGCCCTAAATATTATTGCTTCACTTGATCCACTCGCATATGGAATAGACGCCTTTAGAAGTCTACTAATAAATGTGTCACATTTTGGGCTAGGAACGGATATTTTGATTTTGTCTATAACATCATTAATCTTTTTGGGCTTGGGTAGTTATTTTTTCTCAAAAATTCAAATATAAACTAATCGTTTCTTATTTAACTTATTATATTTATGATATAATAAGTTGAGTTTTTATTAATTTAAATATAAAAAAATGAGCTTATTAAAAAAAATATTTTTATTATTAATTTTTATTTTTTGTGTAACTTTTGCAAAGACGGTTTTTGCAGATACTCCATCAATTTCTGTATCTGCTGATCCTAATAGTAATAATTCAGTTTTGATAAATGTTAGTGGAGATGCAAATACAAGCGTATTACTTTATTATTATTCATCAAATACATCTGGCCCACAATTACATTACTTGGGTAATACCAATTCAAGCGGTACTTTCTCTTCTAGCCTTGTATTAAGTGACTATAATATTACACAAAATAGTTCTGTATATGTAACGGTGAATGGAAAACAATCAATAAGTATTACTTGGCCATTTTCAAACACATCAACAAATACAAATTTTTCATTTAGTCAGGCAAGTATTGTAACCAAAATTGGCCAATCTATTGTGGTTACGGCATCAAATAGCGGTACAAGTCAAATATATTTAGCCAGTAACACAAGCCCACAAGTAGCAAATTTTTCTGTAAATGGTAATCAAATAACTGTTAATGGTTTAACATCTGGCCAAACTACAGCAAATTTTTGTCTTATCGCAACAAATATATCAACTACAAGTTGCGCTAATATTTATGCGATTGTTCAAAATTCATCCGCACAGTCTCTTTCTTTTAGCCAGAACAATACTTCAATAATTACAGGGCAAAATATACCAATTACCATAACTGGAGGAAACGGTTTTTATCAAATTCAAAATAATTCAAATCCAAGTATAATTAGTACAAATTTAAATGGTCCAACACTCACTCTTTACGCAAATGGAACGACTGGATCAACAACAATAGCTATTTGTTCTACAGATATGAATGCCTGCGGAACAGTAAATGCATCAATCGGAACCTATACAACATCTGGTAGTGGTTTATCATTTAGCACAAGTTACCCAACAATTGTTTCTGGGCAAACACAAATAGTAAATATTACTGGTGGTTTTGGAAATTATTATATATCTTCAAATTCAAATACAAATATTGTTCAAACTTTTATATCTACTAGTTCAATAACACTTTATGGAAACACTCCCGGTAATGCGACATTGGTTGTTTGCTCTCCATCTGGAAATTGCGGAACTATCAATGCCACAGTTATTGGTTCATCTGGTGGCACATTAACTCTAAGTCAAAATAATACTTCGTTACTTATTGGCCAAGTATTGAGTGTAAATATTTCTGGTGGTACAACACCATACTCGCTTCTTCAAAGTAATGATGGAAAAGCACAATATAGTTTAAGTGGAAATACAATAACAATTAATGGTGTTTCTTCCGGTATATCATCAGCGACTATTTGTTCTGCTGGCGGTGCCTGTGTTACACTAAATATTACTATCAGTAGTAATATTTCTACAGTTTCTGGTGTTCAACCAGTATTTAGTCAAAATAACCTTTCATTAAATACCAATCAATCAAGCTCAGTTTACCTTTCAGGCAATGGGGGATATTATATATCTAATAATTCAAATAGTAACATAATATCGGCTTCTATTAGCGGGAACAGTGTGGTGCTTTTAGGAATTTCAGTTGGATCATCAAATATGACAGTATGTCAAACCGGTGGGCAGTGTAATACTTTATATGTTACTGTAAGTAACTCGACGAATAGTAATATTAATTCAACACCAATTACTTTTGATAAGACATCAGTGAGTATTGATGTTGATGGTGTTGCAAACGTAAACATTTTTGGCGGTTCAGGTATGGGATATTATATTTCATATAATTCAAATTCAAATTCAATTGGGACTTACATTACTGGGAGTTCACTTATTGTAACCGGGAAAACAAATGGTGTGGGAACACTTTCAGTATGTTCATCGAGTAATGTTTGCGGATCAATTGCTGTCACAATTAATCAAAATATAAAAAATATTGTAAGTAGCAGCAATAATTATTTATTTACAAAGCCATTAAAACTTGGTTCCTCAGGAACCGAAGTAACAAAATTGCAAGAAAAACTTAAAACTGATGGGGTTTACTCTGGTCCAATAACCGGATATTACGGAAATCTTACGGTAGTTGCAGTAAAGAAATTTCAAAAACTCCACAAACTTAGTCAGCTTGGTTCAGTTGGACCTGGGACTAGAGCTGCTTTAAATAAATAATTTTATTTGTTATTTTAAAATGTACACAACAGATGAAGAACTGGTAAAAGTATATTTGGACGGCGATAAAGAAAATTTTGATGAAATTGTAAATCGTTATTTAAAAATGATTTATAATTTTATATATAGATTTGTTGGTAATGAAAAACTTGCCGAAGATATTACCCAAGAAACTTTTATAAAAGTCTGGAAAAATCTAAAAAAATTTGACACTACAAAAAGTTTTAAAACTTGGGTTTATTCTATTGCAAAAAATACAGCGATCGATTATTTGAGAAAAAGAAAAGATATACCAATTTCAATGTTTGATAATGAAAGTGGCAAAAATATTATAGAAGATACACTTACTGACGAAGAATTAAAGGCAGACGAAATCTATATAATGGCAGAAAACAAAAAACAAGTTGAAAGTGTGCTAACGAAATTATCAGCAATTCAAAAAGAAGTTGTAATATTAAAATATGTAAATGAGCTATCCTTGTCAGAAGTTTCGGAAGCCCTAAATATTCCAAGGGAAACTATAAAAAGTCATCACAGAAGAGCCCTAATAAAAATGAAGAAATTACTCGAGGAGAAACATGCACCCAAATTATCAAAATAATCGTATAAACTCTCAATGAAAGACAATAATCAATTATTTAGTGCAATAGAGCCAAAAAATGAGCTAAAAAAGTCCATTATTGGCAAAATCAAGGCTCTAGAAATGAGAAAAACTATCAATAAGGTAGTTTTTAGTTCATTTATTTCGCTTGCTTCAATAGCTTCTATTGTGATTTTTGTAATTAACATTATTAATGATGCAAGTAAATCTGGGTTATCGCAATATTTATCACTCATATTTTCCGACGGGAAACTAATTGCTTCATACTGGCAAACGTATGTTTTGTCTGTTGTCGAGTCGTTACCAATAATTTCTATTGCAATTGTGGTTGCTTCAATTTCTATTTTTATATGGTCACTTAATAAATTTTTGGAAAATATAAAAAATACAAAGTCGGTATTTTATAAAATTAATTAATTATTAATAAATAATATGCAAGAAATAAAAAATGTTTTGAAAAATACAAAAGTAAAATGTACAATATACACATTAGTATGTGTTTTTGTTGCACTCATTATTTTTCAAGCTGGTGTGTTTGTTGGTTTTAAAAAGGCAAGTTATTCCTTTAGAACGGGAGAGCAATATTTTCGTCAAATGAATGGAAAACCAACTGGAACTTTTATGGGAATTGGTAAAGATGACTTTACAAACTCGCATGGTGCTATAGGAAAAATACTTACAATCAAATTACCACTGATAATAGTTTCAGATAGAGATAATGTTGAAAAAACAGTTATTGTTAGTACAAGTACTGATATAAGAGAGATGAAAAATCAATTAACGGCACAAGATTTAAAAATTAATGATTTTATTACTGTAATTGGTGAGCCAAATACAAATGCAGAAATAGACGCCAAACTTATACGTATAATGCCAATACCAGAAAATTTACCAATTAATAGCACAAGTACAACTAAATAAATATGAAAAACTTCTGTAACAAAATAAAATTATTCGCAAAATTGCATAAAATTTGGTCAGCGATAATTGCTGTCATTATAATTATCGTCTTATATTTTTTGTACACAACAGTTTTCCCTACAGCAACCACAGTTCAATATACTTTTGGCAGAGTTAAAAAAGGGGACTTGGTTATTAGTGTCGCAGGTTCCGGACAAGTATCAACTTTGAGTAAAGTTTCTATCAAACCAAATACGACCGGCCAAACACAAACTCTTGGTCAAATTATTTCTGTTAAAGTACAAAATGGTGATTCAGTAAAAGCTGGGCAAATTGTAGCTATTCTTGATGGGAAAAATGCATTGCAAACATTAAATCAAGCAAAGGCGAGTGTCACGAGTGCACAAGCAAGCTACGACAAACTTGTAAACGGTCTTACAGATTCACAACTTTTATCACTTAATAATACTATCACTTCTGCCCAAACCTCTTTAGATAATACTAAACAAAACATATTAATTAAACTTAAAAGCGCATACACATCCGCTGCGAATAGTGTTTATTTGAATACTGATCCATTGATTTTAAATCCATTGAGTGTTAATCCCACCTTATCAGTAGATGGGGTGAGTTTTTTGAATCAGCAACTTGAAAACGATGTTGATCAGGGAAGATATAATGTCGGTTCAATTTTGGATAACTGGAAAAACAAGATTGATTCTCAAACAACTTCTGATGATTTAGTTTTATCTTTAAATACTGCAATTTCAAATCTAAATGTTGTCAGAAATTATTTTGATAATATGACGATGTTGTTTGGAGTATATAGTATTGGTTCAAATTCTACAGCACAGTCTGCAATAAATTCTGATAAAGGCATTGCGGCAAGTGCAAGAAGTAGTATTGATTCATCTATCAGTGATTTGACTTCAACACTTCAATCTTACAACAGTGCTGTGTTTTCTCTTCAACAAGCAAAAGATAATTTAGCAATTCAACAAAAACCACCTTTGGCTGATGATTTGGCAGTATCACAAGCTAACCTTGATAACACAAAGGCAAACTTAGCAAATGCACAAACTGCATACGATAGTAGAATTATTACAGCTCCATTTGATGGGCAGATTGGTGGTCTTACTGCAAGTATTGGCCAGCAAGTTTCCTCATCCGATTCATTGGCTACTCTTATTACTGCAGAAAAAGTTATTAATGTAACTCTCAACGAAGTTGATGCCGCAAAAGTATCTGCTGGAAATACAGTAGCGATTACTTTCGATTCTTTACCAGATCTTTCACTAACAGGAAGTGTAAGTTTTATTGATCCACTTGGTACTGTAACACAGGGAGTTGTTAGCTATTCTGTTCAAATTAAAATGGATTCACAAAATGATCAAATAAAAACAGGAATGACTGCGATAGTAAATATTGTTACGACCACGCATGCAAATACACTTATTATTCCAAACTCTGCAATAACAACCACTGGTGGAAAAAAATATGTTTTAGTTGCTGACACCTCTTCATCAACAATGCAAAATTTTGTCGGAAACTTTAATAATAGTTCAGCAACAGATACATTCAGCACTTCATCAAGAAGAAATTTTGCTTCATCTACTCTTGCATCTTCAACTGGAACAAGCACAGGAAGACAATTTAGAAATAGTACGCAAGGAATATCAATTCAATTTCCAGTTACTCAAGTTGAAATAACAACCGGCCTTTCAAATAATACAACGACGGAAGTTCTTACGGGTTTAACAGAAGGACAATTAGTTGTTACAAAAAAGACAACGGTTAGTGGAGCTACAGCAAAATCAACAGCTTCAACCGCGACAACAAATACGAGAGGTGGTTTGGGAGGAGGATTTGGTGGCGGTGCAGCTGGTGCAGTAGGCGGACTCGGCAGAACTCTTGGAGGAAACTAAAATTTATGATCGAATGCAAAAACATTAAAAAAACTTATGTAAATGGGGAAGCAGAAACCCAAGCTCTAAAAGGTGTAACCTTTACTATTAAAGACGGTGAATTTGTCGCTATCATGGGGCCTTCTGGTTCAGGTAAATCTACCCTGATGCATATTCTCGGTGCACTTGATACACCATCTGGTGGACAATATTTTCTTGATGGAGAAGATGTTTCGAAACTTACAGATGATGAACTCGCTGATATAAGAGGAAACAAAATTGGTTTTGTTTTTCAATCATTCAATCTTTTACCAAGAACAGAAGTTATACGAAATGTAATTTTACCTTTGGTTTATTTAAAAGTCCCTCCAGAAGAAAGAGAAAAAAGAGCAAAAGAAGCATTGAAGTCTGCTGGACTTGAAGAAAATAGATGGCATCATCTTTCAAACCAACTTTCAGGTGGACAAATTCAACGTGTTGCTATTGCGCGTGCACTTGTAAATGACCCTTCACTTATTATGGCAGATGAACCGACCGGAAACCTTGATACAAAAACCGGTGAAATTGTTTTAAAAACTTTTGAAGATTTAAATAAAAAACAAGGTCATACAATTATTTTAATAACTCACGAACTTGATGTTGCGGAACACGCTGACAGAATTATTCACATACGAGACGGGCTTATTGTAAGTGATGAAATAAATAAAAATAAAAGAATCGCTGATTTAACTAAAAATTAAAATGACATTCAAAGATATCTTAAAAGAAACTTCATCAGGATTGTTATCGAACAAAGTTCGTACTGGTCTTACAATGCTCGGTATTGTTATTGGTATTGCTTCTGTTATTGCAATGCTTGGTATAGGAAACGGAGCAACAAATTCAATTCAAGCAAGAATTGAATCAATCGGAGCAAATCTTGTTGTTATTTCTCCAGGAGCTCCGAGCACACCAGGAAGCCAAGTCAGAGCAAGTAGAGGCTCTGCAAACACATTAACAATGGCTGATGTTTCGGCATTGGCAAGTGGAATCACAAGTGCTAAAGCTGTCGCGCCTTCAGTTACATCAAGATTACAAGTTGTGGCTGCGGGTTTGAACACAAATACGTCTATTATTGGAACTACACCTGCTTATACAGATATAAGAGATGTTGCTATAGACTCAGGAACTTTTTTTACAGATGATCAAGTAACACAACTTGCGAGAGTTGCAGTTTTAGGACCAACAACACGAGATGATTTGTTTGGCGTTGGTGCAGATGCTATTGGCCAAAATATAAGAATAAATGGAAATATATTTACTGTAATTGGTGTGACAGTTGCAAAAGGTGGTTCGGGAGGAAATAGTACAGACGATCTAATTTATATTCCAATAACAGTTGCGCAACAATTTTTTACTGGCAATCAGTATGTTTCTGCAATTAATATTTCTGCACAAACTTCTGATTTAGTTACTGATGTGCAAAATCAAGCTACGGATATTTTGCTAGCAAGACATAATATTACTGACCCAACAAAAGCAGACTTTAGCACAATGAATCAATCAGACATGTTAGCAACCGCTTCTTCTATCACTGGAACAATGACAGCACTTTTAGCTGCTATCGCAGGTATATCTCTACTAGTCGGAGGAATTGGAATTATGAATATGATGCTCACAACAGTCACAGAAAGAACAAGAGAAATTGGTTTAAGAAAAGCGGTTGGTGCAAAGAAGAAAGATATTCGTTTACAATTTTTAACCGAATCAGTAATGCTCACAGCGATAGGTGGAATAATTGGAATTATTTTAGGTATAGGAATTGCATGGATAATTACTTTGACAGGACTTCTTACTGCACAAGTCTCAATAATGTCTATAATTTTATCTTTCGGTGTCTCAGCAATTATTGGAATTATATTTGGATATTATCCTGCAGCAAGAGCTTCAGATTTAAATCCAATTGATGCTCTAAGATATGAATAATGATTTTGGCCTACTAGTTGACAAAAAACTATATATAACCTATAATTGTCTTAATTAAGAAGTAAGTTGATTTTTGTAAGGATTAGTCGTCTTTCGTTTCAAGTGAGATCTTAAGGTTTATTAAGTGCGAGTAATATATAAAGAATGAAGAAATTATATGTAGGTGGTGTTTCTTATAGCACTACAGAGCAAGCATTATCAGACGCTTTTTCTAAAGCAGGAGAAGTTGCATCAGTTGCTATCATCATGGACAAAATGACTGGTAGATCAAAAGGATTCGGCTTTGTCGAAATGACAACAGACGAAGGTGCAAAAGCAGCTATAGAAATGTGGAATGGTAAAGAACTTGATGGTAGAAAATTAACCGTCAACGAAGCAAGACCAAGAGAGGAAAGACCAGCAAGATACTAATCTCAAAACTAGCTTAAAAACAAGATGACCCGCTAACTGCGGGTCTTTTTGTTTGTGCAAAAATTTTGTATAATGTATTTAATGAAAAATAAATTTAGTATTGTCTTGATTTGTATTTTAGTTGCAATGGGAATTTGCCTTTTTTATTTGTATCAAAAAAATTACAATAATAATTTATCAGTTTCTTCAAATGGAAATTCTGGCGTAATAGTTGGTGGCGACAGAGACATTCATGGATGTATTGGAAGCGCTGGATATTCTTGGTGCCAAGCAAAAAATAAATGTTTAAGAGTTTGGGAAGAAAAATGTGATTCCATTATTGTAAGTCCAGCAACAACTACAACAAATATAGAAAGTTTATGTAAACAGAAAAATGGTGTTTATTATTCAGCTGAGAAGCTTTGCGAGGTAAATCAGCTATCAAAAACACAATGTTTGGCTCAAAATGGTCAATTTAATGAGTGTGCATCTGCTTGTAGACACGATCCAAAGGCTCAAGTATGTAATATGATGTGTGTTTTAACTTGTACTTTTAAATAATATGTATAAACCATCAAAAAAGATTTTAGAAAATTATGCAAATGTATTGGTAAATTTTGCACTTGGTAAAGGAAAGGGAATTAAGAAAGGTGATGTTGTTCATCTTGTTGTAGATGAAATTGCAAAGCCATTATATGTTGAATTAAGGAAAGTTATATGGAAAGCTGGTGGACATGTGATTTCAGATTATCGTCCATCAAATGACAGTGAATACAATATGGATCAAGACTTTTATCTCCATACCGAAGGTCATCAGGTAGAATTTTTCCCAGCAAAATATTTAAAAGGAATTGTTGATGAAATAGACCACTCCTTACTTATTATAAGTGATACAGATTTAAAATCATTACAAAATATTGATTCTAAAAAAATTATTGCGCGAACTAAAATATTTAAACCATACAAAGAATGGAGGCGCGAAAAAGAAAATGCCGGTAAATTTACTTGGACAATAGCTTTGTTTGGAACAAAAGCATTGGCAAAAGAGTCCAAAATGTCAGAAAGGGAATATTGGCAACAAATTATTAATGCATGCTTTTTGAATGAAAAGAATCCAATTGCTAAATGGAAAAAGGTTGCAAATAGTATAAAAAAATATTTAGAAAAATTAAACAAGATGGAAATTGAGAGTGTCCATATAAAAGGACATGATGTAGATTTAAATATTAAAATTGGAGAAAAAAGACAATGGCTTGGTGGAAGCGGTGCAAATATTCCAAGTTTTGAAATTTTTACTTCTCCAGATTGGAGGGGCACAAATGGATTTATAAAATTCAATCAACCACTTTATACAAACGGAAATCTTATAGAAGGGATTGAACTTGAATTTAAAGATGGAATAGTTGTAAATAGTAAAGCAAAGAAAAATGAAAAACTTTTAAAAGAGATAATTTCTACTGATGGTGCAAACATGATTGGGGAATTTTCTATGACCGACAAAAGATTTTCAAAAATCACTAAGTTTATGGCCGAAACACTTTATGATGAAAATGTTGGCGGAGAATATGGAAATACTCATATCGCTATTGGTAGCTCATATCACGAGTGTTTTAGTGGAAATGTAACAAAAGTATCCAAATCTACGTTGAAAAACCTAGGTTTCAATGAGTCTGTTATACACTCAGATATTATTACGACTACAGACAGAATTATCACAGCATACCTAAAAAATGGTAAAAAGGTGGTAATTTTTAAAAATGGCCAATTTTGTATATAAATGAGCTTGACTTTAAAATGATTATAGAATATATTATTACTAACTTTAAATAGAATGTGTTGCGGGCGTAAAGTGCCATATTAGGCTAGATTAAGTTGCTAATCATCTTGCTTAGAAAAATAAGATAAAATTTAAGAGGAAAATAGAAACCTTGTGGATAGGGTTGTCTTTTTTTTATTAATTTTTTGGTCAAGTTATAAACAATCAAACTTGACATCGCAATTATTTTTTTGTGCGAGAGACAACTTATTAAGTTTAATTTTATTAATTATTATTAATTTAAATAACAGAATGAAAAAACCCGCAAATATTTTGACAGAGGTAGTACTCGGAGGTGAACTGAAAAAGAAATATTTCAGTAAATATAAAAAACCTCTTATTGATATGCCAAATTTGGTGGACCACCAAATGAAATCATACAAGTGGCTTTTGAAAGAAGGCATTGGAGATATTTTTAAAGAATTTTCTCCAATCAAAGATTACGCTGACAAAAAGTTTGAATTGTCTTTTACAGGATTTGAAGTAAGCCCTGCAAAGTATGACGAGTTCCAATCTAAAGAAAAGAAAATTTCTTACGAAGGTCAACTTAAAGCAAAAGTTAAACTAAAAAATAAAACTGTCGGATCAGAAAATGAACAAGAAATATTCTTGTCAGAAATTCCACTTATGACCGACCACGGCACCTTTATTATAAACGGTGTTGAAAGAGTCGTTATTCCACAACTTGCCAGATCATATGGTATCTTTTTCACATTAAATGATGCTAAAGGAAAAAATCTTTTTGGTGCAAAAATACTTCCATCAAGAGGTGCTTGGATTGAAATTGAATCAGAATCAGACGGTGCTATCTATGTAAAAATTGATAAGAAGAGAAAATTTGCGATTTCCTCACTTCTTAGAGTTTTTGGTGCAAAAACAGACAAAGAAATCTGTGCACTATTTAAAGACAACGAAGAATATCTAAAAGTTATTGAGACAACTATTCTAAAAGATCATGCAAAAACACAAGATGATTCTTATATTGAAATTTACAAAAGATTGAGAGACGGAGATCTTGCTGCGCTTGAAAACGCAAAAGAATATGTTAATTCAATTTTTAATGCTGATAGATACGACATTTCAAAAGTTGGTAGAGCAAAATTCAACAAGAGATTTAGCTTGCCTATGGATGAAAAAACACTTGAGAAGAAACATATTACTTTGGAAGATTTAGTTATCGTTGCAAAGAAAATTGTTGATTTGAACAATGACCCAGAAGCTCATGAAGATGATATCGACCACTTAGGTTCAAGAAGAGTTCGTTTCGTGGGAGAACTTCTTCAACAAAAAGTTCGTGTTGGTATGGCACAAATGAAAAGAAACATTCAAGACAGAATGTCTACTGTAGACCCTGACATAAAAATGCCAGTGCAGTTTATTTCTGCAAGACCACTTCAAGCAAGAATTAAAGAATTTTTTGCTACCGGTCAGATGTCTCAGTTTATGCAACAAACAAATATTCTTGAGGAACTTGAACACTTGAGAACTTTGTCAGCTCTAGGTCCTGGAGGTTTAACTCGTGAAAGAGCAGGGTTTGAAGTTCGTGACGTTCACCCATCTCACTACGGAAGAGTTTGTCCTATTCACACACCAGAAGGTCAGAACATCGGTCTTATTTTGAGACTTTCAACATATGCAAAAATAAATGATTTTGGAATGATTGAAACTCCATATGCAAAAGTAAAAAATGGAGTTATTACAAATGAAATAAAATATTTTAACGCTGTTGAAGAAGAAAACCATAAAATTGCTCACGGTGCTACCGCATATGACGATGATGGAAAAATCACTGAAAAAGAAGTTGAGGTTCGTGTTAACGGAGAACCAAAGCTTGTAAAAAGAGAAGAGGTGGACCTTATAGACGTTTCCGCAAATCAGGCATTTTCTGTCGCAACATCTATGATGCCATTCTTAAATCACGACGATGCATCAAGAGCTTTGATGGGAACAAACATGCAAAAACAAGCTGTTCCTTGTATTGTTCCTGAAGCACCACTTGTCGCAACAGGTATTGAAGCAACTGCCGCAAGATATACAGGTAGAGTTATTTATTCAGAAGAAGAGGGAACAGTTACTGCAGTTGATGCACAAAAAATAGTTGTTAAATCTTCAAAGACCGGAAAAGAAAAAGAATACCGATTGATTACCTTCTCAAGAACAAACGGATTTACTCCGTTCCACCAAAGACCAAGTGTTGCTTTGGGACAAAAAGTAAAGAAAAATGAATTACTTGCAGATACATCATCTACAGTAAATGGCGAAATGGCTATTGGCCAAAACGCACTTGTCGCATTTATGACATGGAGCGGTTCAAACTATGAAGACGCGATTATTCTTTCTGAAAGATTGGTAAAAAATAGCAAATTCTCATCTGTCCACATTGAGCCATTCGTGGTAAATGTTCGCGATACAAAGCTTGGACCAGAAATCACTACCCACGATATTCCAAACGTTGGGGAAACAAAATTAAAAAATCTTGATGAAGATGGAATTATTAGAATTGGAGCAGAAGTTGGCCCTGGAGATATTCTTGTTGGAAAAATTACACCAAAGGGAGAAACGCAACTTACTCCAGAAGAAAGACTTCTAAGATCAATCTTCGGAGAAAAAGCTCGTGATGTAAAAGATACTTCAAAGAGACTTGAAAGCGGAAAGAGAGGAAGAGTTATTTCTGTAAAAATCTTTTCAAGAGAAAATGGAGATAAACTTGAATCAAGTATTATAAAAAGTATTCACATTGAAATTGCACAATTAAGAAATATTTCTGTTGGAGACAAACTTGCAGGAAGACACGGAAACAAAGGTGTTATCTCAAGAATATTACCAGTTGAAGATATGCCATACATGGCAGACGGTACACCTGTTGATGTTATTCTTACACCACTTGGAGTTCCAAGCCGTATGAACTTGGGTCAGATTCTTGAACTTCACCTTGGACTTGCCGCAAACACATTAAATTATCAAGCAATTGTTCCTCCATTTATGGGAGCAACTGATAAAGAAATTAAAGAAGAATTGGTTAAAGCCGGATACAAAGAAAACGGAAAAATGAAACTCTTCGACGGAAGAAACGGCCTAGCATTTGAACAAGACATTGCTGTCGGTTATATGTATATCTTGAAACTTCACCATGAAGTTGAGGACAAGATTCACATGAGATCTATCGGACCTTACTCAATGATTACTCAACAACCTTTGGGAGGAAGAGCACAAGGAGGAGGACAAAGATTTGGAGAGATGGAGGTCTGGGCACTTCTTGGTTATGGCGCTGCATACACACTTCGTGAAATGCTTACAATAAAATCAGATGATATTGTTGGAAGATCATCAGCATTCGATTCTATTGTCAAAGGAGAAAGAATTAAATCACCAAATTTGCCAGCATCATTCAACGTATTATTAAATAGCTTGAGAGGTCTTGCACTCAACGTCGAACTCAAGAATGAAAAATTAGATGATGAAAGATAATCTGATAAAAATAACTAACAAAACAAACATATGATAAAAACTAAACAATCATCAGATCAAAATTTCAACACCATTTCCATTCGAGTTGCTTCACCAGAAGTTATTGCAAAATGGTCTTTTGGAGAAATTACAAAACCAGAAACTATAAATTATAGAACGCAAAGATCAGAAAGAGGTGGTCTTTTCGATGAAAAAATATTTGGGCCTGACAAAGATTACGAATGTTATTGCGGAAAATATAAAGGAATCAGATATAAAGGAATTATCTGTGAAAAATGCGGAGTTGAAATCACAAGATCAATAGTAAGAAGAGAAAGAATGGGACATATAGAATTGTCTACTCCTGTTTCTCATATTTGGTTTTTGAGAGGAATTCCATCAAGACTTGGTGCGGTTATGGGAATGTCAGTTGCAGATCTTGAAAAAGTTATTTACTTTGCCGGATATATTGTTACAAAAATTTCACAACCAGAAAAAGACAGAATCTTAAAAGAAATTGAAAATGAATTCAAAAACAAAGTAAAAAACGTTACTGATGACAAAACAAAAGAAGCTTTGAAAGAAATGGCACAAAATGCCAAGAAAGAAGTTGAAAGTATCGTTGAAGGAAAAGTTCTTGACGAAGCAAATTATCACAAATTCTCAATCAAATACGGTGCAGCTTTTGAAGCGGGTATCGGAGGAGAAACAATTTTTGAAATCTTAAAGAAAATAAATCTTGACGATTTAGAAAAGAAAATCGTCGCTGGACTTGAAAAATCAAATACAGCTGATACTGAAAAATTAAATAAAAGATTGAGCTTGATAAGAATGATGATCGCATCAAAATCAAGACCAGAATGGATGTTTCTTACAAAAATTCCAGTTATTCCACCAGCACTAAGACCAATGGTTCCGCTTGATGGAGGAAGATTTGCTACATCAGATGTAAACGACCTTTACAGAAGAGTTATAAATAGAAATAACAGACTTTTAAAATTAAAAGAAATCAGCGCACCAGATGTTATTTTGAGAAACGAAAAAAGAATTCTTCAAGAAGCAGTTGACGCTTTGATTGATAATTCAATCAGACACGGAAATGCATTATTCTCAGCAATGGGATCCGCTTCAAGCAAGAGACCGTTAAAATCACTTGCAGACAATCTAAAAGGAAAGAGAGGTTTATTTAGACAAAACCTTTTGGGTAAACGTGTAGACTACTCTGGTAGATCCGTTATCGTTGTTGGTCCTGAATTAAATCTTGATCAATGTGGACTTCCAAAAAATATGGCGCTTGAGTTATTCAGACCATTTATTATTTCTGAACTCTTAAAAAAAGAACTTGCTTACAATATAAGAGGTGCTGGCAGACTTATCGATGATGGTGCACCAGAAGTTTGGGCAATTCTTGAAGATGTAATTAAAGATAAATACGTTCTTCTAAACAGAGCTCCAACACTTCACAGACTTGGTATTCAAGCATTTAGACCCATTCTTATTGAGGGACACGCTATTCAAGTTCACCCACTTGTATGTTCTGCATTTAACGCAGACTTTGACGGAGACCAAATGGCTGTTCACGTTCCACTAGGAGAAGAAGCACAAAAAGAAGCAAAAGAAATTATGGCTTCTGATAAAAACGTTCTTAAACCAGGAGATGGAGATCCAACCGTTTCATTTAAACTTTTGGATATTGCACTTGGTTGTTATTGGATGACAAAAATTATTCCAGGCGAAAAAGGTGAGGGTAAATATTTTCAATCAACAAATGCTGCTATAACAGCAAGAGATTTTGGAATTATTACTTACAGAACAAAAATTCACGTTCTACCATCATCAAATGAAAAATATTCACAATTTGAAGGAAAACTTTTTGAAACGACAGTCGGAAGATTATTGTTCAACAGCATTCTTCCAAATGATTATCAATTCGTAAACAAAGAAGTTGATATAAAGCTTTTGAGAAAAATTATTGACGACCTTATTATCCAACACGGACCAGACAATATTGCTCCAATCATGGACAAAATTAAAAACTTTGGATTCAAGTTTGCAAGCGTTTCTGGTGTCACATGGGGTATTGATGATGTTCAAGTTCCAAAAGAAAAAGGTAGCGTTATAAATTCAGCAAAAGCAAAATCAGTAGAAGTTTCCGACCAATTCACAGAAGGTTTGCTTACTGATGAAGAAAGGGTTAGAAAAAATGTTGAAATTTGGCAAGGTGCAAAAAATGAATTGGAAAAACTTATTCCAAACACACTAGATCACAACAGCTCTGTATACGACATGTGGAAATCTGGAGCAAGAGGATCTTTAGGATCTCTTGTACAAATGGTTGGTATGAAAGGTATGATTCAAAATACTATGGGAGAAACTATTGAATTCCCAGTTATCAATTCATCAAAAGAAGGTTTTACTCCGATTGAATACTTCATTACCACTCACGGTTCAAGAAAGGGTCTTACAGATACTGCTCTAAACACCGCAAAAGCCGGTTATCTTACGAGAAGGTTGTTTGATATCGCACAAGATATAATCATTAAAGAAGAGGACTGCGGGACAAAAGAGTGCATTATTGTCAGCAGAAATGCTGGACAAGATACTGGTTCTTCTATTGCAAAAAATATTAGAGGAAGAATTTTGGCTGAAGATGCTATTGGTAAAGATGGAAAAGTTTTGTACAAAAAGGGCGCACTCCTTACAAAGAATGACGCACAAGCAATTGAAAAAGCTGAAGTTGAAAATATTTCTGTCAGATCACCACTTGTTTGTAAAACGCTTCATGGAATTTGTGCAAAATGTTACGGTATGGATCTTGGAAAAGGAATAATTATCGATGTCGGAGAAGCCGTTGGTACCATCGCAGCACAAGCTATTGGTGAACCAGGAACTCAGCTTACAATGAGAACATTCCATGCTGGAGGAGCCGCATCAGCAGGTGGAGATATTACACAAGGTTTGCCAAGAGTTGAGGAAATCTTTGAAAAGAGAAGACCAAAAAATCCAGCTATCATCGCAACAGTAAATGGTATAGTCACTTCAGTGAAAGATTTTGGAAAAGAAAAAATAATTACAGTTATTCCAGATCTTGAAGACAAAGGTAAATCAAAGAAATCAGGAGAAATTGAATACGTATTCAATCCAAAAAGAATTGTTCACGTAAAACAAGGAGACAAGATTACAAAAGGACAATTGCTTACAGACGGTTCTGCAGACGTTGATGAAATATTTGAATTTGCTGGAAGAAATAAAGCAATCGATTATATTATTACCGAAGTCAGCAAACCTTACGAATTACAAGGTGCCGCCGTTGCAAGAAAACACATTGAGATTATTGTTAGACAAATGTTCTCAAAGAAAGTTGTATCAAATCCTGGTTCTTCAAACCTTTGCGTTGGCGACATCATAGACGAGCTAGATTTGAAACTTGAAAATGAAGAAATAAAAGAGAATAAAGGTGAATTACTAGAAGCAAAGCCAGTAGTCATGGGTATTACCGAGTCATCACTTTCAAGAAGAAGCTGGTTGTCAGCCGCATCATTCCAACACACAGTAAGAATCCTTATTAATGCTGCAATCAAAGGCACAAACGACAGCCTTATCGGTCTAAAAGAAAATGTTATAATTGGTAGAATAATTCCAGCAGGAACAGGTTTCGTCGGAAGCAAGAAGTATGAAATGATTCAAGAAGTTCAAAAGCAATTTGAAGACGAATCCGATTATTAACCCGCTAGAGTTTCTTTAAAAGTAGGTGGGATAAGTAGGTGTCATTCCCGCGTAGGCGGGAATCCAGTGTGAAGTAAACTAATACTGGATCCCCGCATTTGCGAGGATGACAATTCAAAAATTATCTAATAATTTTTAAACATGTCATCTTCCGTAGAACAAATAAAAGAAAGATTAAGCATACAAGATGTTGTCGGCTCATATCTAAAATTAGAGAAAGCCGGTAACAGCTTGAAAGCAAAGTGTCCTTTTCACAACGAAAAGACGCCATCTTTCTTCGTGTCTCCAGACAGATCAAGTTATTACTGTTTTGGATGTGGCGCAAAAGGAGATATTTTTACGTTTGTTCAAGAATTTGAGGGAATAGATTTTCTCGGTGCATTAAAAATACTTGCAGACAAAGCCGGCGTCACACTAGAAAAATTTACATCAAAAACAGGCGATAAAAAAGAAAGATTGTATCAGCTCATGGAAGCTGTAACATTATTCTTGCAGAGAAATTTGCAGTCAGAAGAAATCCCACTAAGTTACTTGAAAAAAAGAGGACTTAAAGACGAAACAATTAAAAATTGGAGAATAGGTTATGTTCGAGACGAATGGCGCACAATTTCCGACCATCTAAAATCAAAAGGTTTTCTTGACGATGAAATTGAAAGAGCTGGAATATCAAAAACAGAAGGAAAAAATACTTATGACAGATTTCGAGGTAGAATAATGTTCCCAATTTTTGACAGCGCCGGTAGAGTTATCGCATTTTCCGGAAGAATACTTCACGATGATGGCCAGTCCGCAAAATATCTAAACTCACCTCAAACAGAGCTTTTTGACAAATCAAAAGTTCTTTACGGTTACGACAAAGCCAAACAATCAATCAGAAAATTTGATTTCTCAATCCTCGTTGAAGGACAGATGGATATTATTATGGCGCATCAGGCAGGATTTACAAACACAGTCGCTTCTTCCGGCACAGCGCTTACAAGCGAACATTTATCACTCCTAAAAAGAATTTCAAATAAAATAATTATGTCTTTTGATTCCGATAACGCCGGAGCAAAAGCAGCAGAAAGGGGATGGGCACTAGCACTTTCTTGCGGTATGGATGTCAAAATCGCAGAAATTCCAAAAGGTTTTGATCCAGCCGATTTAATTTTGAAAGACAAAGAAGAATTCAAAAATGTCATCAAAAACTCAATTTTCCTTATTGATTTCTTATTAAATAGAGTAAAAGCCGAGATACCAGACAAAAAGAAACTCTGGCAGACAATAAAAACGAAAGTTTTGCCTTATATTTACTTATTAGATGGAAATACAGAGAGAAGCAGATATGTCAAAAAAATATCAGAAATGATAGACACGAAAGAAGATTTTATTTGGGATGATTTGAAAAAAGTTAAGCTTGATGAAGAGTTCCAACCAAAAAATCAAACAGAAAATAAAACGATTGAAAAACAAATAGGTGAGGAAATATTAAAAAACGGTTCAGCAGAGAAAAATCTTGCCGTAATACTCGCAAAACAAGAAAGCTTGAAGATAAACACATCAAAAATACAAGAACAAATCAAAAATATCACCGGCGAAGAAAAATTTAATAATTTTGCAAAAGAATGTAAAGAAAAAATAGATGAATTAACTTTTGAAGCAGAGAGTTATTACAGTGAAGTAGAAGAAGAAAAATTAGCAAAAGAAACCGAGTACCTCATCTTAAATCTCCGCGAAGAATATTTTAAAAAAGAACTTGAAAAACTTCTCATAAATTTAAAAGTCGCAGAGAAAGAAAAAACGATAGAAAAAATAAACGCAATATCAATCCGCCTAAAAGAAATAATGCAAAAGTTGAGTGACATAAAAAAAGAGAAGCATGAATTTTATAAATAGTTTGTAAAGGTCAATTTATCAATAATTTAAACAAAATATGTCAAAAAACAAGAGTAAAAAGGTAAAGAAAGTTAAAGCCAAGCCAAAGGTCAAAAAGACCAAGAAAACCCCTAAAAAGGCCATTTCTAAGGCAAAAAAAGCACAAAAAACGCCTAAGGTTACCTTAAAACAGCGAGACCTAGACCTCAAGGCCGACAAGCTCATCTCAAAAGGACGAGAGCGTGGCTTTATTACCTATGACGAAATTTTGAAAGAATTCCCAAAAGTTGAGGACGATGTAATGTTTCTTGATGACCTTTACAACAAATTAGTTGTTGCCGGCATTGACGTGCTTGAAGGAGGTGGAATGCTCGAAGTTGATGAAGAACAAATAAAAAAATATTCTACATACGGCACAAGAAGTGCAGACGCTGGTTACGATTCCATCCAAATATATTTGAAAGAAATCGGACAATATCCTCTCATCAACGCTTCAATGGAAAAAGATCTTGCAAGAAAAATCCAGCAAGGTGATATGGAAGCAAAAAATCTTCTCGCAAAAGCCAACTTGCGTCTTGTTGTTTCTATCGCAAAAAAATATGTCGGAAGAAGCGCAGACCTTACACTTTTGGACCTCATTCAAGAAGGAAATCTTGGTTTGTTTAAAGCTGTAGATAAATTTGACTGGACAAAAGGTTTCAAATTCTCAACATACGCAACTTGGTGGATAAGACAAGCTATCACAAGAGCACTCGCAGACCAATCAAGAACTATTCGTGTCCCAGTGCACATGGTGGAAACAATCGCAAAATACAAACAAGTCTACAGAAGATTGTCACAAGATTTGGGCAGAGAACCACTTTCAGAAGAGATAGCAACAGAAATGGGACTTGATTTGGAAAAAGTTTATATGATTGAAAAAATTGACCAAGATACAGTTTCTTTGGAAGCCCCAGTTGGTGAAGATGATGATGGAAAATCAACTCTCGGCGACTTTGTCGCTGATGATAAAATACTTTCTCCCGACCAAGAATCTTCAAGAAGAATTCTTTCAGACCAAGTCAAAGAAATTTTAAATGACCTTTCGCTTAAAGAAAAGAAAATTTTAGAAATGAGACACGGTTTGAATGATGGTATCACTCACACTCTTGAAGAAGTAGGCCTAGAATTCGGCGTCACAAGAGAGCGTATTAGACAAATTGAGGCCAAAGCCCATGAGAAAATAAGACAACATGAGAAGATAAATAGATTGCAGAGCTATTAGAATTAAATTTAGATCTAAATTAAATGTTAAAAGGAAGTAATAAAGAAAGATTAGAGCAAGAGATTGCAAACCTTATTGTCTTTATATGTAATGGCAGAAGTTTTTTCTTTCAAAAAACTGGTTTTGATGTAAATTCATCAAATAATTGGCTAAACCATTGGAAATCAAAAGAACTTTTTCAAAAACATCTCGAATTAAGACAATTGGAATTAAACATCCAATTATTATACATAAAACTTTCAAGTTATTATCAGTTAATTTCAAGTAATAAAGTCCGAGATACAAAGAAACTTAGAAATGTTTTTGCACATGGGTTAACTAGTATGGTTTTTAATAAAAAAGCTAAATATAATTTTTTTCTTCATAAAGTTACAGAAAATTTCAAAAAAATACAGTTTATCTTTTACGAAGAAAATCCTGAACAGCTTGAAGGTTTAATAAAACCTTTAAATTTAAACTTGGATAAAATTATAAATGACTTTATTATTATTTGGACAAAATAATACACATTGAATATATAGATAATAGTGATACAATTTATATATGGATAAATGGATTAAAGAAAACAAAATAACTTCCTCAATTATTTTAATAATACTTGTTATTTTTGCTATATCAATTTTTTACAGTCAATCAGTCCAAACATCAAATAATTTTAACCTACAATCAAAATGTTCAAGTATGTCTGGTACTTTCTTTACAAATAAAAATTATAAAATAAGCCAAGGTGATGAATATAAGAATCATTATAATTCCAAGTTAGACAAGTGTTTTATTTTAATATCTTCCTATGATATAAAAACGGATATACTACTTATGGATTTGTATGATGCATTAGAAGGTGGACGTTATGGTTCTTTTACTGGTCATAATAATTGTTACTTTGCATCATCTCTTAATAAAAATAAGGATGTTTGTTGGTTAGACTCTGGTGATATTTGGCTTGGTGGTAATGACACAAAAAATGCTGACACTCATGTTGGTTTTCAGGGGGCTGCTATTGGTTCTGGTCTTGGCGATAATAATACCAAAACAGAATTTTTAAAATATATAGAGCCATTTATGAATGAATAGACTAACCAAAACAGACTTCATACTATACAGAGAATGTGCCAAAAATGTTTGGGTTAAATGGCATATGCCGGAAGAATATAAAAAATTCCCAATTTCGGAATTTGAACAATCTTTGGGTGTGATGGGAAATGAAGTTGAAAAACTTGCACGAGGAATGTTTCCAGACGGCTATCTGGTTGAAAAAAGAAGTGAAGGGGCGCAGGAGCTTACGAAGAAGTTGATGGGCGAGCATACGCCCATCATATTTCAAGCGGTTTTCAGTACCGACAAGTATTTGGCTGCAACAGACGTCCTAAAATGGAACAATGAAGCAAAAGCCTACGATTTGTATGAAATTAAAATGTCTTCCACCGAAGGCGAAAGCGATGAGATATTGGAAGATGGAAAAGAGCCAAAAGTAAATAAAAAGAAAGAACTTCAATACGAATACGACTTGGCCTTTCAAACAAATGTTGCAAAACTTTGCGGAGTAAATTTTAATAAAAAATATCTTGTTCGTTTGAATAAAAAATACAAAAGGGTAGGGGATTTAGATTTTACAAAATTATTTGAGATTACAGACAAAACAGAAATCTTAAACGAAACTTTTATATCAGTCGCTCTTACTGAAATGAATTCCGCTTATGAATATTTGTCTGCGAAGGAAACACCAATCGGCAAATGTTCTTGCTATTACAAAGGCCGTTCATCACACTGCACATCTTTTAGTATAAGCAATCCTGATGTGCCAGCATACAGCGTTCACGATTTAAACAGAATTGGAAATAGTAAAAAATTGCTCGGCGAATTGCTAAATGAAGGAATATTAAAAATTGATGATGTCCCAGAAGAAATGGTAAAACCAAAAAAAGCGAAAAAAGGTGAAGCAGACAAAAAACCTATCAAGCTCAATCAAGTCCGAGTTTACAAAACAAAACAGCCAATAATTGATATTGAATCTATCAAAATGGAGTTAAATTCGCTCAAATTTCCCCTATATTTCCTTGATTATGAGACATATCCGA
>Ga0209083_1000376_pt1 | contig 68300 bp, 46 predicted proteins | sample AM7aDNAmetaG_FD_184132 | JGI IMG/M metagenome (GOLD analysis project Ga0209083, IMG submission 184132) | Freshwater microbial communities from Finland to study Microbial Dark Matter (Phase II) - AM7a DNA metaG (SPAdes) (version 3) | ecosystem: Environmental > Aquatic > Freshwater > Lake ... | reverse complement strand
GAGACAGAAGGTCAGAAGACAGGAGGCAGAAGGGGAAGATGCTCAGGTTAGGTTGTGCATATCTGGGGCGTTGCGTGAGTCAAATCACTGGCCAGACAAAGGTGCGCAGGTTAGCGCGCACAGGTCGGGCGGAACACGTTCCGTTTTGTTCCACTTTGGTTCACTGCCTGTTTGGCAGGAGCTGGACCCTCGGAAATAAAAGTGGGACATTCTGGGACATTGCCTGCTGGAATGACCAATGCCCAAGCACCAATGACCATTGAATGACCAAGCTGCAATGACCAAGCAAGGCATGTGCGCTGGAACAAAGTGGAACATCACTAACTTAGTGGCGGTCGGCGGCGGTATTCGGTTGCCAAATAGCCGGGACGCGAAAAAAACAGGATCATCCGGTTTTCGCGTACTTCGTAGGCGGAGCAGTCGCGGCTTCGCCGTGAGATTTTCAAGGCATGGCTCAGGCGTCCGATAACGCGAAGTGTTGCTGGCGGCAATGGGCGTATGGTAGTCTGGCCTTGCTTGATGAAACGGAGCCAAGCTCTGCGGAGACGCAACCTGGCAAGGGATAATCAGACCGAAGGCGCGCCGCTAGCGCGTGCGGCCCTTGCCTAATAGCGAGGGCCGTTTCTTCTTCCTGATCGGCCGCCTGAGCCATGCCTGTGAAAATCCTTCCGCGCAGCGGCAATGGAATAGAAGTACGCGAAAACCGGATGATCCAAAAAACACGTCTCTCTATATATATGGGGTGATTTGGAGGCTGCCAAAAATGGAAGTTGAGGAATGACAAGGGGTTAACGGAATCCAAAAATCTTTTGAGTTTTTTGGCCCCCAGCCCCCCGCCGCCGAACGGCGGCCCAGAGCCGTCGCGGAACGCGACTGGGACCAAAACGGCGACCGCCGCGCGGGCGCGTAGCCCAGAGGGCGCTATAGCGTCAGCAAGCGCTCCACGTACGCGTGGTGGAAGCGGGGGCGGCCAAAGCAGGACGCATCGCCGGTGAGGGGAGCGAACCGCGGGCGTTCAACCACAATGAGATACCACACATACAGATCATCCGGAGCGGAGGAGGACGCGGTCGCCAAGTATGCGGCATGGCATTTTCCAACATGTCATAAGTATATGTACAAAATAGACTTGCGATCTTTCCGCGCGAATTGGTCGGATTTCTTGAGCGGGCTGCGCAATATTGCCGACCAAAGCGTGTAATCACTCGTGACTGCCGAGGCCTGCGAACGACAGTCCGAGAAAAAGACGCAGGACAACCCCGAAAAGGAGAATGTCATGAACGCAAAGAAGACCGGATGCAGCGTGATGGAGACCCTTGAGCCGCGGACGATGTTATCTACGTCGGCTGGACTTTCTAGTACGGGCGTGCTGACTGTGAATGCATCGAACTATGCCGACACGATCGTCATTGAGCGGTCGAACACCGCCGGCGACAAGATCAAGGTGGCACTCAAGTACAGCGCGTGGCTTGGAACGGTCAGCGAGAACTGGACGAAATCGTTTACAACGTCGGCAGTCAAGAGCATCGTTGTAAACGCTCTCGACGGAGACGATAAGGTTAGTATCGCCAGCACAATGACCATCTCGCAGCCCGTGACCGTTTACGGTGGGTCGGGCAATGACACCATTGACTGCCGGTATTCGAATGGGGCCAACGTCCTGCAAGGAGACGCCGGCAATGACACGTTCTACGGTGGCAAGGCAAACGACAAGATCATTGGCGGCGATGGTAACGACCTCTTGGAAGGCGGGGATGGCAATGACAGCCTGTATGGGGATGCCGGCAATGACACGATCCGGGGCATGGGCGGAAACGACACCCTGTCTGGTGGTGCAGGCAATGACAGCCTTGATGGCGGGGCGGGCAACGACTACATCGTAGGTGACGCTAACGGCGTCAACTATGGCGGCGTCGACACGTTCATCGGTGGTTCCGGAAATGACACGATGCTTGGCCAAGGCAATAACGACAAATGGTCAGACTTCAAGAGCAGCGAGGACAACCGCTCGCTCCTGTAAGCCGTTAGATCACCAACGGGCTTTGCATGCTCTTTCGTTGGTCGGGCGGAACGAACAACGGGGAACTGTTCGCCCAAGCGACATCCTGACCGGCACGGTGACAAGCACCTGTTTCGCATGATCGGCTGTCGGAGTGTCGTCGAAGGGCTGGTGTGAACATGGACCAGCGGGAGCGCTCCCCGCTGGCCCATGCCGTCGTTTCGGTAGCCCGGCCGGCCCGTTTTTTCTGGCAACGCACCAGCAAACGGGATAGGCTGCTGCACAAGGGTTTGTGTTGGGCGCAGAGGACACGATCTTGAGTAACGAAACGGAAAAGACTCAGAGCGGGTCGATAGCCAGGATGCTCCTGCTGGGCAAAGGCGGGCACACGCGGCTCTGGCGCGACGATGAACTGCAGTCGATCTGCCGTCACCAGCTTGCCGCGCCGATTGAGTTTGACCTGGACTCCCTCCCCCTCCGCCCCGCCCAAGGCAAGCAGGTGGCGATGACCTGCGCAGCGCAGAACCTGCTGATCCGGAGTTTCGCTGACCTGCTGCACCACCCGCACCCGCCGGTGGAACTGCTGGAGATGATCCGGCAATACGCCAAGGCTTGCCGGGCTGACCCGGAAGGCGCACTGCCGCCAGAGGTAGCATCAGTGTTATACTACGCAGCCATCCTGGTGGCGCAGATGCGCTGCCAGACACGCATCGGGTCACTGGGCGATGATGCCCTTAAGGCGGGAACGCGGAAACTGCTGAGCTACGCATGGCTGGACCAGCCCATGCGTGGATTGTTCGAGGAGGGGCTCAAGCATCTGGAGAGGGCGTAGGATCATGCCAGACAATGCACAGCCGCCAGGTCCACCCTCTGACGTTCCGGCGAGGTCACGCGGCTCTTCCCTGCCTGCATTCAGCTCGATGAACGCCGGCGACAGCAACCCTTTCCTGCCGCACGCATCACTGGGGCTCGAGGTACCGGGATACGCGATCATGAGTGAGCTTGGCCGGGGTGGGCAGGCCGTCGTCTACCAGGCCATACAGAAGTCCACGCACCGCCACGTCGCATTGAAGGTGCTGCGGGAAGGCCCATACGCCTCGGCATCCGCCAAGCAGCGCTTTGAGCGGGAAGTGGAACTGGTCAGCCACCTGAGGCATCCCAACATCATTGTCGTTTTCGACAGTGGCATCACGACCACCGGGCAGTTGTACTATGTGATGGACTATGTCCGCGGCGTACCGATCACGCAGTATGTGCGTGACAACAAGCTGAGCCTGGAGAAGGTTCTGGAACTCTTTGCCGTCACCTGCGATGCCGTGAACCATGCGCACCAGAAGGGAGTCATCCACCGCGATCTCAAGCCCAGCAACCTGCTGGTGGATACCGAAGGTAACCTGCGCATCCTGGATTTCGGCCTGGCCAAGGCGGTTGCCGATCGCCAGGACCCGTTGGTCACGGTTACCGGCCAGATCATGGGGACGCTGCCCTACATGAGCCCGGAGCAGACCAGAGGCAACCCGGACCTGATCGACACGCGGACGGATGTCTACGCCCTGGGTGTGGTGCTCTATGAGATGCTCACCGGGGCATACCCGTATCCGGTGGCCGGCGAGATGGCGGAGGTGCTCAGGCACATCGCCACGACCGAGCCCATGCCCCTGACCAGGAGTTGGACCAAGGAAAGCGGCATCGCCCGGTCACCGGGAACGCGGACCCGCTCAGGCTGTCCGATCAACGATGAAGTGGACACGATTGTACTCAAGGCCCTGGCCAAGGAGCGGGAGAGGCGCTACCAAAGTGCCGGCGATGTCGCGGAGGATGTACGTCACTACCTGGCCAACGAACCGATCGAGGCCAAGCACGACAGCGGGATGTACATACTGAGGAAAACGCTGCGAAGGTATCGCGTGCCGGTGGCGGTGGTGGGCCTCATTGCGGCTATTCTCGTGATCTCGTCGGTCGTTGCATGGACGCAGCGTAATCAGGCAGTGGCTGCAAGGGGCATGCTGCAGACGGAACGCGATCGCGCGAATGAGAATGCCAGCAAAGCGGATCGGAGTGCGTCCGAAGCCCGCGATGAAAGGAACAAGGCCGAGCAGCGCTTGGCGACCAGTCTGGTGCTGGAGGGCGATGCCTTCGTGAGGTCAGGACGACCATCGCAGGCCCGGAGTTCGTATGTTGATGCGCTGAAATTGGCGCGGCAACTCAATCTGCCGGAGTCTGCGGAACGGGGAGGTTGGCTGGAAAGCTGCGAAACGGGGATCCCATTGATGGGGAGTGACGGCAGCCGCCTTGGTCTTAGTGGCTTCTTCGGGCATCAGGGCGAGGTGACCAGCGTGGCATTCTCTCCAGACGGGCGCACTGCCCTGTCCGGCAGTGACGACAACATGCTGAAGCTGTGGGATGTTTCTACGGGAAAGGAGATACGCAGTTTCGTCGCGAATCAGTACGGGGTACACAGCGTGGCATTCTCTCCGGACGGGCGCACTGGCATGTCCGGCGGTTACGACCCGCCGCTAAAGCTGTGGGATGTTTCTACGGGAAAGGAGATACGCAGTTTCGTCGGGCATCAGTACGGGGTATACAGCGTGGCATTCTCTCCGGACGGGCGCACTGCCCTGTCCGGCGGTTACGACAAGATGCTGAAGCTGTGGGATGTTTCTACGGGAAGGGAGATACGCGGTTTCGTCGGGCATCAGGGCCAGATATGCAGCGTGGCATTCTCTCCGGACGGGCGCATGGCGCTGTCCGGAAGCCGGGACAATACGCTAAAGCTGTGGGATGTGTCTACGGGAGGAGAGATACGCAGTTTCTCCGGGCATCGGAACTGGGTAAACAGCGTGGCATTCTCTCCGGACGGGCGCATGGCGCTGTCCGGAAGCAGCTACGCGGAGCTAGAGTTGTGGGATGTGTCTACGGGAAGAGAGATACGCAGTTTCGTCGGGCATCAGTACGGGGTATACAGCGTGGCATTCTCTCCAGACGGGCGCACTGCCCTGTCCGGCAGTGACGACAACATGCTGAAGCTGTGGGATGTTTCTACGGGAAAGGAGATACGCAGTTTCGTCGGGCATCAGGACCGGGTACTCGGGGTGGCATTCTCTCCGGACGGGCGCACTGTCCTGTCCGGCAGTGCCGACAACATGCTGAAGCTGTGGGGTGTTTCTACGGGAAGGGAGACACGCAGTTTCGTCGGGCATCAGGGCTGGGTAGGCCCGGTGGCATTCTCTCCGGACGGGCGCACTGCCCTGTCCGGTGGTGACGACAGCATGATGAAGCTGTGGGATGTTTCTACGGGAAAAGAGCTACGCAGTTTCGTCGGGCATCAGGGCTGGGTAGGCCCGGTGGCATTCTCTCCGGACGGGCGCACTGCCCTGTCCGGCGGTGAGGACAACATGCTGAAGCTGTGGGATGTTTCTACGGGAAAGGAGATACGCAGTTTCGCCGGGCATCAGAACATGGTATGCAGCCTGGCGTTCTCTCCGGACGGGCGCACTGCCCTGTCCGGCAGTGACGACAAGATGCTGAAGGTGTGGGATGTGTCTACGGGAAAGGAGATACGCAGTTTCGTCGAGCATCGGGGCCGGATATGCAGCGTGGCATTCTCTCCGGACGGGCGCATGGCACTGTCCGCAAGCTGGGACCGGACGCTAAAGCTGTGGGATGTTTCTACGGGAAGAGAGATACGCAGTTTCTCCGGGCATCGGAGCTCGGTAGACAGTGTTGCATTCTCTCCGGACGGGCGCACTGCCCTGTCCGGCAGTGACGACAACATGCTGAAGCTGTGGGATGTTTCTACGGGAAAGGAGATACGCAGTTTCTCCGGGCATCGGAGCTCGGTAGACAGTGTTGCATTCTCTCCAGACGGGCGCACTGCCCTGTCCGGCAGTGGCGACAATACGCTAAAGCTGTGGGATGTTTCTACGGGAAAGGAGATACGCAGTTTCGTCGGGCATCAGGGCACGATACACAGCGTGGCATTCTCTCCGGACGGGCGCATGGCGCTGTCCGCAGGGCTCGACGACCGGGCGCTAAAGCTGTGGGATTTCTCTCGCATGGACCGTTACCTGGAACTTGAGCCGCGCGTGGTTGCGGCCCGAGAGGCCCTTGCGAAGAATCCTGACGACCCGCAGGCGTTACTGGCCTTCGGCGAATGGTGGGCGTTCCGCGGCTTTGACGACTGGGCGGTCGAGTTCTTCGAGAAAGCTCGCGCCAAAGGTGGCGATGTCTCGGCTATGGCCATGGCTCGCTGCTACTGGAAACTCGGCAAGCTCACCGAAGCCCGGCGGGAGTTCGACAACGCGATCGCACGGAAGGAGGCCCCGGAGCAGTATCTGGTGTTCTGCCGCGATGCTGTCCAGAGAGAACTGGACAAGGGCATGCCAACCACGGTTCCGGTGGCCGGGGGGGCGCAGTAGCCGTGGCCCGCTTCCTGCGGAAGCGGTGGGCGTGTGGTACGGCCCGTTTTCGCTATTGGCACCGGCGTTCCGTTGGTTGCCGCCATCGCTTCCACAGGAAGCGATCCACCTATTGTCATGCCCTGCGGTGTGCACCAGGTGGCGGAAGCTACACCGTGGTGTACGATGTCTGCGGATATCGCTTATGCCCAGAGACGGATCGGCACATTCCGGCGCGTTCCCGACGACCAGGTGGACCTTCATCGAGTCGGCGGGGCGGGAGACCGTTGGGACGCAGCGCGCTTGGCTTGGCGTGGTTCTTCGCACCTATTTGCCCCTTCTCGTCCGCCATGTGGCACGGAAGTTCCGAGTTCGCGAGGATGAAGCCGAAGAGATGGTGCATGCATTCGTAGCGGACAGGCTGGTCGAGCGCAACATCATCAGGCATGTTGACCGCAACCGCGGCAGTAAGTTCCGCTCGTTCCTGCTGGCATCGCTGGATAACCACATTCGCAACCGTTTCCGGGCGGAGCGGGCCAGGAAGCGGACACCCGGTTCCGGCCACGCGCTGGACAACGATGACTCTCGCGCAGAACCGATTGACACCAGCGCCGGCCCGGAAGCGACGGTGCATGCCGAGTGGGCTTCGCAGATCCTGGGTGAGACGTTGCAGCGCATGCGCGCCCAATGCGAAGCCGACAACCGAATGGATCTATGGGCATTCTTCGACGGCCGCTTGCGCGCTCCCCTGATGGAAGGAGCACCCGAGGTCCCCTATGAGCAACTGGTTGCCCAATTGGGCCTCAAGTCGCCGCAGCAGGCCGCCAACCGCCTGATCAGCGCCAAGCGCATGTACGAACGCATCCTGCGCGAGGTCATCTCCGAGTATGCCGGCGAACACGTGGACGAGGAGATCGCCGACCTCATTCATACGGTGGGCGGAGTGTGACCGGAGCGTGTTTGCGAGGGACGAATGGGATTCGGGATTGAGGAGAATACGGTTTCGTCGCTAAAGCTGGAGCCGTGCGGTATTTGATGTTGCTTTGTCTGCCGGTAGCATTGTCAGGAACAGGGGACAAAGGACCCCGAAGCACTTTCACCCCGAATGGGAAGAACGCTCCATGGAGTTGAGCGATGAGTAAGGCGCGGAAGACTGCGATATAGCCTACGCATTCTTATCACGAGATCAATTGGTGATAAGATAATCATATCAGCCACCGATACGTTCCCACTGGGCAGCGGTCTTCCGCGGTGGTGCCCGGACCCGTCTGCGGGTCCAGGGCGGGAGCGGAGAAAAGCGCAGATCATCCAGACACCTCCCCGCCCACAATGGCCACTGGTAATCGCTGGTCTTCTGCGCCATCAGCCTGTGCGGCCGGGACGGCCGCGGCACCGCAGGCGAAGACGCCTGCGCCACGGTTGGGCAGTCGTCGTTCCCCGTTGCCGGACGGAGTCAAGCGCTGGCATGCCTGAGTGATCTGGCGTTTTGCGGCAAAACCCGCCCGCCGCGGCGGGGCGGCTCGTTTGGGAAGAGCGGGCGCGGGCGTCAGGCGGGATTTGCGGTTGTGGCCGCGGGCACGGCCTGCGCCACGGGGAGAAAGACACTAAAGACGGAGCCTTTGCCCTCTTCGCTGCAGACGGTGATGTGGCCGCCGTGTTCGTCGACAATCCGCTGCGCCATGGCCAGGCCCAGGCCGGTTCCACCTTTGCGCAGGCTGTAATAGGCCTGGAAGATCTTCTGGCGGACTTCGGGCGACATGCCCTTGCCGGTGTCGGTAACGTCGATGCGGCACTCGGGACCCTCGCGGGAGGCGGAGAGGATCATCTCGCCACCCCTGTCGCCCATCGCCTGCAGACCATTGAGCACCAGGTTCAGGATGGCCTGCTTCAACAGGCGCGGATCGGCCGCGGCGTGAACGGGAGAATCCGCCTTCTTGAGGCGCAGTTGCACGTGCTGGAGCTGAGCCTGGGGAGTCATGAAATCGACCAGTTCGTCCAGGAGAGAGAGCAGTTCCACGGGTTGTGGCTTGAGTTCGATTTTCCCGGCGAAACGAAGGAAATCATCCAGGATTTCCTTCACGCGGGAGCCCTCGCGCTGCACCGTGGCGATTCGGTTGGCAATCCGGCCGTAGACTGGATCCTCCGGACGAACATCTTCAAGCAGAAGTTGCAGATTGAGCTGGATCGTGGAGAGCGGGTTCTTGATTTCGTGCGCCAATCCGCCGGTCAGGGTGCCCAGTTCGGCAAGGCGCTCGTTCTGGCGGGCGCGCTCCTGCAGGGCGGACATGCGGCGATAGGCCCGGCGGGCAACCAGGGCCGTAACCAGAAGGCCAAGCAGACTGCCAATCGCGAAACCAAGGAGCAAGAGCGGCATGCCATTGAAGAGTAAGGGCAAGGCGCGGCTTTGGCAAAGAGGGATGCTAGACTAGCCGTCAGCGGCATTGGGGGCGGGAGCCCGCGGCAACGCCGGCATCCGATCTTTGGAGCGGGGGCGCTTTTGCCAGGGCTGAGGCGGGTACGGCCAAACCCGCCCGCCGCGGCGGGCGGCTCTTTAGTGCATCGCGCAGTTCGGACGGAGCGGAGCCGATCAATTCGAAGCGACGGCACGCTGGCCCATCACTCGGTGAACGGCGGCCGGGGCGAGATTGAGCCTCCGAACGCAGTTGGCAAGGAGGCCTTTATCTCCCTGCTTGTAGTCATACTCAACTTCCTCGCCATCGCGGAGGGCTCGGAAGCCCTCCCCTTCAATAACGCTGAAGTGGACGAAGATGTCCTTCCCTTCAGGCCCGACAATAAAGCCGTAGCCTTTCTTCGAATCGAACCATTTGACGGTTCCCTGATACATAACCGTCCTCCCGAACAACAAAGAGATATGTCAAACCGGCCGCCCGAGGGCGAGGAAGCCCTGAAAAGGGGCGACCCACTACACAAAAACAGAATTGTGAATGCTCTTGTACGAAAGCAAAGGCAAGGGTTCAACATATTTCTGCGCATTTTGTGCGCCGAGACTCAATTACGACACTTTGGCGTAGCGTAGACTTGCAGCGAAAGGGACGAGGCGCATCAGGCTAGCATTTGTTAACTTAGGCGGGCACGGCAGCCAAAAATACAAAAAGCCCTCAGGGTATAAACCCTGAGGGCTCTTGTTTAACGCCGGCAGTGACCTACTTTCCCGCTGATGCAGTATCATCGGCTCGCAAAGCTTAACGACCGTGTTCGGAATGGGAACGGGTGTGACCTTTGCGATCTAGCCACCGACAAAGCCCCGGGTCGGGCTGTAAACCCAACCCGGGGTGTTTGATCGTGTAATACGAGGTTCTCGCGATGGTTTCGTCGAACTACTCTTTTCGTTTTCCGCATCGGATCGCGCTTATCGGATTGCTCCGCGTGGTGCGATTCGAGTTGGACGATGATCGATAAAAGTGATCAAGCCAATCGACCATTAGTACTGGTAACCTGAAGACTTTTCGGTCCGTACAGCTCCAGCCTATCAACCACGTAGTCTACGTGGGGTCTCATGGGAGTTCTCATCTTGATGGAGGCTTCACGCTTAGATGCTTTCAGCGTTTATCCTTTCTGGACATAGCTACCCAGCCGTGCCGCTGGCGCGACAACTGGTACACCAGGGGTCCATCCTTCCAAATCCTCTCGTACTATGGAAGGGGCATCGTCAAAACTCCTGCGCCCGCAACAGATAGGGACCGACCTGGCTCACGCCGGTCTGAACCCAGCTCACGTACCACTTTAATTGGCGAACAGCCAAACCCTTGGGACCGCCTTCAGCCCCAGGATGTGATGAGCCGACATCGAGGTGCCAAACCGCATCGCCGCTATGGACGCTCGGATGCGATCAGCCTGTTATCCCCAGGGTACCTTTTATCCGTTGAGCTATGGCGTTTCCACACACGACCACAGGATCACTTTGGCCGGCTTTCACCTCTGCTTGTCCTGTCGGACTCGCAGTCGAGCAGGCTTCTACCAATGCGCTCGCCGTCCGATTGCCAACCGGACTGAGCCTGCCTTTGCACTCCTCCGTTACTCTTTTGGAGGAGACCGCCCCAGTCAAACTAACCACCTAGCACGGTTCCTTACCCAGATTCATGGTGTAAGGTGAGATGACGAATGCAAACAGGGTGGTATTTCACCAATGGCTCCCTCTCGGCCAGAACCGAGAGATCAACGCCTCCCACCTATCCTACGCAGTCCACAACCGGCATCAGTACCAGGCTATAGTAAAGGTCCATGGGGTCTTTCCGTCTTGCTGCGGGTAGACGGTATCTTCACCGCCACTTCAATTTCACCGAGTCTGCGGTTGAGACAGCGCCCAAGTAATTACGCCGTTCATGCGCGTCGGAACTTACCCGACAAGGAACTTCGCTACCTTAGGACCGTCATAGTTACGGCCGCCGTTTACCGGTGCTTCGGTCGCTAGCTTTGGGGCGAACCCCTGACCAACTTCCTTAACATTCCGGCACCGAGCAGGCGTCATTCTGTATACAGCGACTTACGTCTTCGCACAGAACTGTGTTTTTGATAAACAGTTCCCCAGGCCGATTCTCTGCGCCCTCTCCCGAAGGAGGAGGGACCCCTTATCCCGAAGTTACGGGGTTAGATTGCCTAGTTCCTTAACCGCAGTTCTCTCGAGCGCCTTAGGATACTCTCCTCGCCTACCTGTGTCAGTTTTAGTACGGGCGGCTGTGTCGTCACCTCAGAGCTTTTCTCGGATCTTCCTCCACAGACTTCGGCCCATGCGGGCCTCGATCTTGCGAAACCTCCACAACCAATCGGAGGCTCTGCCTTGGAAAATCGCACTCTGAGGTTCAACCTTCACAGTCGGTGCAGGAATATTAACCTGCTGTGCATCGGCTACGCCTTTCGGCCTCGTCTTAGCTTCCGACTAACCCTGGGCGGATTTACCTTCCCCAGGAACCCTTAGGCTTTCGGCGTGCAGGATTTTCACCTGCATTATCGTTACTCATACCGGCATTCTCACTTGCATGCGCTCCAGCGCTCCTCACGGTACACCTTCACCGCAGCATGCAACGCTCTCCTACCACGACGCTTGCGCGTCATCCATAGCTTCGGTATACTGCTTATTCCCGATCATTTACGGCGCTAACCTGCATAGGCCAGTAAGCTATTACGCACTTTTTAAATGGTGGCTGCTTCTAAGCCAACATCCTGGCTGTCAGGAGCAGATTAACTTCCTCCCGAACTAAGCTGTATTTTGGGACCTTAGCTGATGGTCAAGGTTGTTTCCCTTTCGACCGCGGACATTATCGCTCGCGGACTCACTCCCGAGATAGTCACGATGGCATTCGGAGTTTGGTAGAGGCGTGTAGGCGGGTAGCCCCACGTCCTCTTTCAGTAGCTCTACCTCCATCGTGTAGTGGCTCGAGGCTGCCCCTAAAGGCATTTCGGAGAGAACCAGATATCTCCCAGTTTGATTAGACTTTCACTCCTCCCCGCAACTCATGCCAGAACTTTTCAACGTTCACGGCTTCGTGCCTCCTCCTCATTTTACTGAGGATTCACACTGGTCACGGGTAGATCACAAGGTTTCGGGCCGTATGCCAACGACTTAACGCCGTATTAAGACTCGCTTTCGCTTCGGCTCCGGGTCTAAGACCCTTAGCCTTGCCGTAGACATACACTCGCCGGTCCATTATGCAAAAGGTACGCAGTCAACCATTCCCCTTGCGGGGCATAGGTCTCCTACCGCGTTGTAAGTGTTCGGTTTCAGGTTCTTTGAACTCCGCTTGTAGCGGTTCTTTTCATCGTTCAATCGCCCTACTAGTACGCTATCGGTCATGTAGGAGTATTTAGGCTTGGGCGGTGGTCCGCCCGGCTTCGCACGGAGTTCCACGAGCTCCGTGCTACTCTGGTACCTCTAGGCGCCTCGCAACTTTCACTTAAGGGGCTGTCACCCGCTTTGGCCGGCCTTTCCATGCCGTTCAGTTAGTCGCTCAGCTACCATATTGAGGCCCGCAACCCCGGGCCGAAGCCCGGTTTGGCCTGTTCCGCGTTCGCTCGCCGCTACTTGCGGAATCGATTTCTCTTTCTCTTACCTCCAGGTACTAAGATGTTTCAGTTCCCTGGGTTCGCTCCATACCGGCTATACATTCACCGGCAGGTAATACGGGGTCACCGTACTGTGTTTCCACATTCAGAAATCCTCGGATCAACGCTCGTTTGCCAGCTTCCCGAGGCTTATCGCAGGCTACTACGTCTTTCATCGCCTCTACATGCCAAGACATCCACCGAACACCCTTAGTAGCTTGATCACATTTATCGATCACCGTCGAAGAGACAGGAGTTGGTCGCAGCGTTCTTGGCCGGTTAAGGCTTCGATCGCTACTTCCTTGATTGTCTCACCGCAGGGCATGCGGGACAGTTGGATAGTACTTGTGAGTTCTATCCAGATGGATAATGAATCATCACCGAAAAGGTGCTCGACGATACCCGCCCGACGGAAAAACCGCGCGGCTTGGTGGCCGCGTCATTGGCACCGGGTTAAGGGTGCCGCAGAGGCGGGCATCGCAATTTAGATCTGATCTATCAATACGACTCACATCGAACCGTATCGACTGACCATACCTTGAACCTCGTATTCACTTGTCAAAGAGCCGACTGTTTTCACAATCGTCCGCCGAACGCGGATGGGCATATTCCTCTGCAAGGAACAGGCCGATTCGAATTCGGCGACGCAACCAAACGTTGCATCTTTTCAGGCATCACCGGCTTTACTTGCCGGGGCCAGGGTTAGCTGGGGGTCCGGCGATTAGTGCCGATTGCGGGTTGGTAACTGATTTCGGGTCAATCCCTTTGTTCCGTTTACCTTTCCGTCACTTCTTCGTTTCCCGCACTCATCGCTGAGTGGGGGAGGCAGATCATACTGCACATTTTGCCGGTGTCAACCCTTTTGTTCGTTTTTTCTTCACGACACTTTTGGGTCGACTGCAAACTGCGTTGCACATTCGCACCTGCCACCCCATCGCGTCAGGCGTTAGCCGTCAGGAGGGAGCGGGGAATTTACCGAAGCCCCCGCGAAATGCAAGGGGCAGGATGGAAATTCCTGGCTTGAGTTTGGCCGCGATGTTCGTAAGTGGCTTACGAAACAGTGGTTGCGCTGTAAAGGAACCGCGCGGCTTGGGGGCGGCGTCATCAGCGCTGTCCTCGGGCGTGTCCTCGGCAAGTACCAGGCTGGACTGCGACAAGCGAAGTATTGCGCGTTTCCCCTAATGGGTGGCTTGTCGTGGGACCCGGGACGAGTTTAGAGTGATGAAGACAATGAACACGGTCAAACGAGTCATTCCCCCGCCGTTACCGCCGGTTGAGGCCTCGGATCGAAAGCGAAGGGTGACGGCATTTGTGGTGGCGGCGGTGTCGGATGTCATATCGTTGGGAGACTGGATGTTCCCGCCGGTGCAGATCGTGGTCGATGTGGCGACGGCGCTGCTGCTGTGGATGCTCATGGGCTGGCATTGGCCGCTGCTGCCAGCGCTGGTTGTAGAGGCAATTCCGGGGCTGGAACTATTCCCAACCTGGACGCTGGTGGCGGGGGCATACCTGATCTACCCGCGGCGCTCCCCTGCCGGGGAGAATGTGCAAGGCTCTGCGCCCGCCATAGACGAGGGCGAGCCGCCGAAGAGGATCACTTGAGGGAACTACTGACCGCGGGTTTATCGCGACAATTCAACACGGTATAGCATCCATTGCCGCGGGCTGCTGTCGATCCGAGTCAGGTGCAACCCATCACCAAGTCGCTTACTCCAGAGGGAGAATGCGGTCGCGGCGCCTGAATCCTCCATGTCCGCCGTCAATAGAAGCACTTCGTGCCCGCGGCCCAGCCGCTGTGCGATCTCCTGACGCAGAATGACATTGAGCTCGTCCTGAGTGCGATCGCCGAGCCTGTCGAAGAACCGCTTGGCGCGGAGCTTGTTAAAGTCCCATTGGCCCGGGAGAGTAGCGTTGGCAGCGCGTTTGGCGACCCAGGAGGCGTCAACATAGCTGGGGTAAATCACGTCACAATTCGTGGCAAATCGGAAGTAGTAAGCCAGCCAGTAGTCGGCGATCACCAGGGAATCCGGCCTGGTTGATTCAGGCATCAGTGCGGCAGCTTCGCGCACCATGTCGGCCATCATCCGATCTCGGCGCAAGGCGAACTCGGTCGTCGGATAGACCCGCCCTGCTGCCGCCAATGCGCACAGCATCACGGCCATCAGGCCGGCCAGCCAGCGGCTGCGGGTGGCAAGCGCCTTGAGAACCAACGCTGCACCAATCAGGATGCCCGGATAGATTCCCAGCACCAGGCGAAGATAGAGCTGAGGCTCAGGGGATATCCAGTAATATGCGCTGTACAGGAGCAGCGACGGCACGACCCAGAGCAAGAGAAAGCCGACCGGGTGTGTCGATCCACGAGCACCAGGTCGCCCTACCATCCACGCAATCGCCCACACGATCAGCCCAATCGCCGCCAGCGGGAATGCGCCGCAATGTCCGAATCCGCTGGTATTAAGTCCCACGATCAGCGGGCCGATATGTTTGGCAAACCACTGGGCAGAGAACGCCGCCGATTCACCGCAGAACGAGTAACCGGTGGTGAACGGCGAGCCAAAGGCCTTCCACTGAAAGATCATGAGCGGGGCGATCGCCAGTACCGCCGCCCCGAGCATTGCCGCCACTTCCGACCACCATGCTCGCGTGAAACCTGCGGCTGGCAATGCCTGTTGGGAACGATCGGAAGGCTGGCGTGCCCGGCACAATGCAATCCAGACGACCACGAGACCGAGCATCGCTTCGGTGTAACGGATGCAGGCGGCGTAACCCAGTAGCAGCCCGGCCGGGATCGCCCAGCGCATGCCACCAGAGCGGCCCCACCGCCACAGGCACCACATGCCCCAGACAATGCAGGCGGTGTCGGTAACATGGCTCATCGCTCCAACCGAGTGAAACAGCAACAGTGGGTGTATTGCCAGCAGAATCGCCACCAGCACCGCCCAGCGGCCGGCCAATTCTCGCGCCAGCAATACCGTGCCCACGATACAAAGGCACCCAAACAGCGGATTGACGAGAAACGCGCCGGTGATGCCGTCAAGTTTGTACCCGGCGGCCAGCAGCAGCGGGAACCCGATGGGATACTTCTGCTCAAATACACCTGGCCGGACTTCGACCATGCATTCGGATACGAACAAGAGCGGGTTATCGCAGCGGAAACCGGATTCGCCGCGTTGGGCAATGGATTTGGCGGTAAGGAAGTAGGCCGACTCATCTGACCCAGCGCTATACGCCGGAACGTAGTAGATCATGAGCTGCATGACGAACACGTACAGGGCGATGCCTGTACCGATCAGCAGCCATAGCATTGGGGCCCGTCGAACCTGCATGCGCTGGTCTCCCGTTACGATGCAAACGCGAGATTTCGATCATAAGAGATGTGGCTCTGGGCTGAAAGGCAGCGCGGTCGGGATGGGTACGTGGTACGTGGTGACGTAATACGTTGGCCGACATTGGTCATTCGTCCATGGTCATTGGCCGGGCTGACCAAGGTTCTCAGGTTAGTGCGCGAACAGTCGCGCCGGCGAGACGCCAGCGGTCCCGTCGGTCCCGGCCGACTTTGTACCGCCCGGTTCATCCACTTCATTCTGTCGGCACAATGAGTACTGGCTGTCCCCCGGGCGTGTGGACGGTGGTAATGTCGGCCGCCTCGGATAGCGGTATCCACTTCCGGTCGCCAGGACGTTTCACGAGGGTGCCCTGCGATATTGCTTTCTGTTCCTCTGGTGTGGGCGACCTGCCTTCGGCCTTTGCCTGCTGCAACGCATCCTTCGCAGCCCTGTCATACTCCATCAGGTATGCGACGAATGGGGCGCTCGGATTGTTGGGCGACGCAAAGACAAATGCTCGAACCGCCAAACGGCCGCCGATCTCACATTGCGGGATACTATCTGCCGAACCGGCAAACCAGGTCCGGCCATCGTCGGCGGTGAAGAAGCACCGCTGGGCTTTCTGCTGATCCGGAGAACTGGTCATGGTCTTCGTCGCCTTCGTGTTCTGCGGAACAGATATCGCCACGGGCAGCGCCGCAAGGATGGAACGTGTGCGCGGAGCATTGTCCGGCGTCGAATCGCGTGTGGCCTGGGCGAGGCGAGCCGTGGTGCCGGTCACTTCCACCTTCAGGAGTCGCTGGCCGGTACTCATCTTGTCAACGACCAGTGCAACCACCATCTGGCCGCGAGCCTCAGCCGAGGAGTCTGATGAGGCGGGTGGCTCGCGATAGACGACACCTGCTCCAAGGATTTCTCCCGACCTTTCGCCGCCCGTGACAAACGCTTCGAATGGCTCAAGCTTGCTCGCCGGCTTCTTAAGCCACTCTTTGTGACCATCCCACGTGAACAGGTTGATGTGCCCTCCTTCGTTCAAGCCAACAGTGGGGATGCTGCCGTTCATCGTTAGGTCTGATACGATTGGCCAGTTTTGCCTCTTTGGAGTAGTCCCGCCGGACATTGCGGCCTCAAGAGTGATTCCTCTGGTTATCGCATTCCCGACTGGCTCGCACACCTGTAATAGCCTACGGCTCGAAGAAAACCGATTGCCCGCTCCGTCATCCAGTTTCTGCGTCCATATGCTGGCGCGGTACCACGGCGAGGTGATCTCGCTTAGCTGGATAAAGAAGATCGCGTGGTCGTGAACATCCCAAGCGAACCTTATCACGGGTGGATTGTGGCATATTACATCGAGTGGGATGGGGATGTCTTTCCTCTGCAGGTCCTTCAGGTTGACGATTGCCAGATTCAGAGAGCGCACCCTTATGGCAGCCGGTTTGTAGCCTTCTGTCGCGCCGTTGTGTTGAATCTGGTAGAGACTTCGTCTGACCGATTGCAGTTCCGAGCGCAACTCTTCAAAGCCAGCATTCTCCGTCCAAGCATCGCCGAGGGCGTAGAGTGAATCCTCAACAGCAACCACTTTCACAATCCTTGGTGGCATCGCTGGCTGTTGTTTATCCTGAGCTGCCGCAGGCAGCGGACATCCCAACCCTAATAGCAGGCCGGTGACGAACAGTACACGTCGGATCATCATGTATCCACCTCGGTTGTTGCGTCAGAACAGGAGCGACGGTGTATCTGCGATAATGTCATCCGGCTGATCCAGGCTCTTGGCGTAGAAGATCGTTGCTCCAGACACCTTCCAGAATCCCCCTATAACGGCGGCGTCCATCTGCTGAAGAGTTGAGTATGTCTTTCCGTATGACGGATCATAATACGTCTCGGAAATGCGCAGCACCTGATGGTTCTCAAACATCGCCAAGGGATCATCGTTGTTCTGTCCGGGAATATGGTTGGTCGAGTAGGTGACTTCCGTCTGTAGATACGGGAACGCACTGTCTCCGCTGGTCCCATTGCCCGAGAACACCCAGTTTCCGATGAGGAATCCAGTTGCACCCACGATGCCCGGGCGCACGGTCACATAGTGGACCCCTGTTACACCCGAACACTTCAGTGTGTCAGCAAAGAATAGCGCCCACGCACCGCACTGGCCATCCCCAGAACCTAGCAGGCTTGCAGTATTGATGCTCTGCGTGTTCACCGAACCATAATATGTCAAGGCAGTGCCGTCGACACGGTGCACGTTGGCGGGGCCTGATCCACTTGAGAACTTGCCCCAGATACCGCTGACGACACTGGTCTGCTGAGTGTCGGGATTCAGGCCCTTCGCACCGTCACAGCACAAGTCCAATACCGTTTCGAAAGCGCCGCTCGCCGGCGCTCCGGTGACGTAGATCTCGTTCTGGTTCTCCCCGAGGTAGAACCAGGTTGAACCGTTGTCGGTGGACATTTCCCAATCGAATGTGGCGTATTGCTTGTCGATCACGTTACTGAGCGGCGTCGTGGCGCTCACGCTGATCTGCGGATCAGACGAGCCCGAGACGCCGGATTCCGCAAACACCTTATCCGCTCCGCACGCGCGAACTAACCAGCCAGAGTCCCATGTGCCTTGGTACTGCGTCCAAGCGCGAAGGGACATAAAGGAATCGGCTGCCGACGTACTGCGCAGATAACTCACCGGATATCGATGTTCGAGTTCGCCATAGATATCGATGGTGTGGTTTGTGTAGGCGCTTGACTCTCCGGCAATCTCACCATCGCAGTTCTCGTCCCACCATTCAGGCCAGGCATACTCCGATTGACCTTGAGTGAAGTCTCTCCTGATGGTTTGAACTAACGAGCCCGTGAATCCAACGCCCTGCAATGCAATCCTCGATCCCGTCGTGGTGACCGGCAGGCTCATAATCGCGATACCGTGATCCTCCTCCGTCGAGACTATCCGATACTCATACGTCTTACCCGCATAATCGCTGGGCAGATTGTGCGAAGCCGTCTCGACGTTCCCTACGGTGCATAGGTCGTTCCAATCGGTCTCGCCGTACTCCCGCCAGTCCAACTCGAATCCCGATTCCCCGGCTTGCGGAGCGATCCAAGTCAGTTTCACCTGATCCCTGGCATCGCCCAAGGTCGTCGCGAAATCCTCCGGGGCCGGAAGAACCATCGTGTTGATGTTCACCGAATCCGTCAGCGCCGTCTCATCCCAGTAATAGTGGCCGTTGGCATAGATAAGCTCGTTCACCTCCATGGTCACCGTGCTGGTCCCGGCGGCCATGCCTTCCACCCATATCGTCTGCGGCACCGAAGAGCCCCAGAGATAGGAGCTGTCCAGCGGCTGTGTCTTGAGATCATCACGCCACAGCCGCAGGCCGCCGCCAGTAGTGCTGAAGGTTACGCTCGCGTACTGCGATGGAGGGTCCTGGGGCAGAACCACGCTCAATGGTTGCAGCTCGTCATCCGATGCTGCGCCCGTTCCCTGCTGGCCCTCGAGATAATCCAGTATCCCGTTGCCATAGTCATCATCGCAGTTCAGCGCCACATATCCGCCAGGGTCGATCTCGTTAGGGGTGTCCTCATCTTCTTCATCGAGATCCTGATAGAGCAGCCCGGCATCATCATCGCGGATGTAGGTCGTAGCGACGTTTCGGCCAATGTGCGTGCCGTTGGTCACCGCCAGGATGATTGCCGATTCCTTCCACTCAACGATACTGTCATCACTCACCGGAAGGTCCACAATCTTACTGCTCTGCCCGCCTTCGAGATGGACCTGCGGGATCGAAAAGTCTGAGGGGTAGGCGGTGCTGTCGCCCCTTCGCTGCAGCGTGACATCCAGTGGTTCTGAGATGTCGCCCCCGGAACGCGTGACGGTGACGCAGATCGGGTGGGGGTCGCCGGTCAGCGGATCGATGGTCTCGGAGCCATCGCTGTACGGCGCTACATCCACAATCGGCGGGTCATCCGTGATGGTGAAGTGAATATGGGTTCGCGACCCGGGGGGCTGCGGCCATCCCATATGACCCTCAGAGACACTGGTCAGCCACAACGTGAATGTTTCATCACCTTCGACGATATTGTCCCGCAGGATGGGGAACTCGATGCCCACCGAGTCCGTGTAGCTGCCATCGCCCGTCAGCAACACCTCTCCAGATGCGTCGTCGTAGTCATCGGGACAAGCCGTGCCGGGGATGTCCACTCCCCAGGTCGCGGTGATGTGGGTGCCTGGTGAGATATTCATGCAATTGATCGCCGCATGGCACATGTCACCTTCTTGGACGGTGACGCTTGGTGCGCCCAAATAAGTATAAGAATCAGCATCGAGCAATTGACGTTGTTCCAGCATCTCGCACACGGCCGCCGCCGCGCGGCGAATCTTCTTACCTGTCTTCTCGCCCCCCCCCCATTTTACCAACGCGCAAATCCATGATTGTTTTCCTTTCACCTTAGTTCAATTGCTCGCGAGCCCGAGCGCGATGCGCTGCCGAGGGCCTGGCGAGCGGAATCCGAGAGATCAAATCGAGGTGCCCCTACAACATCACATCAGGCACCCACTACCCGCGGATCAGCCTAGCGAGACACATTGCGATATGCAAGAAGAATGTTATCAATAACTACGCACAAATCTAATGTCAGATAGTATATGGGTTTACGATAGACGCGCGGTTGGCGGCGGCAGTGTTGTGTCTAGCCAATGCTCGCGCCGTGGTCATAGTTGAGTGCGGCCGCTGGTTCGCGTCATCTTCGGGATTTGAGAGGGGAAAGACAGCCTGAAGGCTGTACTCCGAGCAAACGAAGGGCTCGGGACAAGTCCCTCGCAGAAAAGCGGCGATCCACCCAGGCGGATGTGCCACAAGTCGCCGCACTCCAGTGCTCATGTGATGGGTCGGCACTTGCGGGAATGGGGGTTTGAGGCTGCGGCCGGGACGGCCGCCTTACTGATCAGGCGGGCATCAGCATGAAGAAGATCAGTTGCGTGGCGTTGAACAGGGCGTGGGCGAAGATGGGAACCAGCAGGCTGCCGGTGCGGAAATAGGCCAAGCCAAGGAACAGGGAGAGCACGAAGACGCCGGGCTGGATTGTCCAGGGCTCATGGACCATCGCGAAGGCTAATGAGGCCAATAGAATCGCGACGAACGGGCGGCCGGTGAGGCTCTGGATCATCCGCTGCAGCAGGCCGCGGAAGACGATCTCTTCAGCGATCGGGGCGGCCACCGCGGCGGATAAGAACGCGACAACTTTCAAAGCGGTGACGCCGGCGGGTTCGCCTTGCCAGACGGTGAAGAAAACGTGTTTGGTGCTGGGGTTGCCGCCGGTGAAACGGACGATCCGCTCGACGATGACACCGGCCAGGCAGACCCAGGGGATAACCAGGAGCCAGGTCAGTGCGGCATGACGGATGGGCCTGCTGCGCATCTGAGGCCAATAGAAGAGCGCGGGAAGCAGGCGCAGGTTTGCCAGCAGGATGACAGCGATGCCCGCGCCGGCAAGCTGGGCAAGCGGCTGGATGAAGACCATCTTGCGGACCCCGGCGGGGGATGTCAGGGCGGCGTGATCGAGGTGCAGAACAGAGGCATAAAACGATAGGACAGCGATAAAGGTGAGGATGGCCGCTGCAATGATGGCCAAGAGCACCGCCGGCATCGTTGAGGAAGGGAGCGTAGGAATCGGCGGGACTGTGTAGAGCTTGCGGCGATGAATGGCGATGGCCGAGGGAATGAGGCCGATGAGGCACAGGATCTCCAGAGTCGCCACGATAGCGACAACGGCGGGGCTGGTGGTGGGCTGGGTTTGGGCGAGGAGCAGGAGGTTTGACATCATTCTGGAGGCGTTTAGAGTTCCTCAGCCGTTGGGAGTAGCCCCGTATAGGGCCACTCGGGTCGAGGGTTCGCCCGCGACCGTGATTGAGTCTTAACCACGGATTCTATACTGATGAGCGATATCCTCCAGCAGATCGTCGCAACCAAGAAAGTGGAAGTGGCGCAGCGCAAGAGCCGCAAGGGGCTGGATGAGCTGATCCGTCGGGTGAAGGACCTGCCCAGGCCCAGGAATTTCCACCGGGCAATCACGACGCGTACAGCCAAGCGGCTGAATGTGATCGCCGAGGTCAAGAAGGCATCGCCGTCGGCCGGTGTGATCCGGGCGGACTTCGATCCCGTGGCAATTGCGCAGGCATATGAGCAGAACGGCGCCGATGCACTGAGCGTGCTGACCGATGAGAAGTATTTCCAGGGGAAACTCGAATATATCGCGCTGGTCAAAGAGCATGTGAAGCTGCCGGTGTTGCGGAAGGATTTTATTATCGACCCGTACCAGGTTTATGAAGCGCGGGTGGCGGGGGCGGATGCGATCCTGCTGATCGCGGAGTGCCTCGATATCTCACAGCTTTCCGATCTGCAGATCCTGGCAACGGAACTGAACATGACGACGCTGATCGAGGTGCATGACATGGAGAACCTCATCCGCGTGCGCGACCATGTAATCGGGATGCCGCTGTCGCGGTATAGCCTGATCGGGATCAACAATCGCGACCTGCGAACCTTTAAGACGGATCTGGGAACAACGCTGCGGCTGGCGGAACTTGTGGCCGACCGTAGCGTGCTGGTGAGCGAGAGCGGGATTCGCGAGTATGCGGATATTGTCAGGCTTGCGAAAGCCGGCGTGGCTGCCGTGCTCGTCGGTGAAAGCCTGATGCGAGCGCCGGATATTGGGGCGAAATTGCGGGAACTGATGACTGGGAAGTGACTCTCTGGCGTTCGCGGCGGAGGCGCATAGGATATGGGCGGCTGGCCCGAAGCGCCATGGAAGGTGCCATGATACTCCCGCTTATTCTGCTCACGATCGCGATCCTTAGTGCTGCAACCGCGGTGTATGGAACACTGCCGCAATGGTCACTGTTTCACAGCGGAATCCATGTCATTGAGACGACCCGGCAACTGCAATGGCCGCTGCTGACGCTGTCGGTGCTGATGTGCGTGGCGATCGTGGTCTCGATCATCATTGGCAAGCGGCGAGTGTGGTGGTTGATTGGATTTGCCCCGGTGCTGGCCCTGTTCGCACAACTCTTCGTCACCGGCACATTTGCCAATCTGCAGGTGGTGGATCATCCGCCGGCGGTGAGCGCTGCGGATGCGACATCGTTCATGAAAGATGATGAGTACGTGGTGGGACTGGTGGCAGATGAGCAGACGTATGCGTTCCCGTATCGACAGCTTTTCAGCCATCCGGTGGTGGTGCTGCAGGTACGCGAGAAACAGGTCGTGCTGATGTGGAATGCCTTCGCGAACCGCGCGGTGGCACGCAGCATGGGACGGCAGGTAGTCCCTCGCGAGCTTGAAGTGGTGTCGATGCCATCCAACGCCCTGCTCATCTACAACACGCGGGTTGGACAGTTTATCAATGGACTCACCGGGCTGACGCCCGAGGGTACCGTACCGGGAGGATTCCATGCCGCTGTGCCGACGGCAAAGATGACGTGGGGGCAGTGGCGCGGCCGATATCCGCAGACCCTGGTGATGTCGATGCCGGCGTTGAACAAGGCTCCTGCAGGACCGATTCGGCCGCGGTATCCGATGCGCGTGGACAAGACCGCCCTGCCGCTCCCGGCGGAGACGCAGGTGCTGGTGTTCGCGACGACGCGGCCGGTGGCCGTCGCCGAGAACGCCGTGACCGAGCAACCGATCAACGTATCCGTTGGCGATGAGCCGGTCGTTGTGTTCCGCGATCCCGCGAGCGGCCGGGTAAAGGCCTTTGAGCGGACGTTCGATGGCCGCAGCTCACGGTTTCTGGCTAATCCGTCGTTGCTGCGGGCGGTGAAGGGCGTATTCATGCTGGATGCCGCGACCAACAGCGGCTGGACGAGCGCGGGGGTGGCGGTCGATGGCGAAAAGGAGGTCATCGGCAAACGGCTCCAGCCTGTGGCCATCGAAGAAGGACTTTACTTCGGCGTAATGCGCGAATGGTATCCGGAGATGGAGCTCGTAGCGCCGTAGTGATCATTTATTATTGCGTAACAGGACTCGACCTTCACGCCTCTCGCACGCACTTGTGGAAGGCTTCGATCAGTCTGCGGGTAATCGGGCCGACCTGGCCGGTGGAGATCTGGCGGCCGTCGATCTTGGTTACGGGGATGACTTCGGCGGCGGTGCCGGTGAGGAAACATTCGTCGGCGGCGTAGATGTCAAAGCGCTGGAGGGTCTTTTCGACGCAGGGGATACTGAGTTTGCCGCAGAGGCGGAGGATCACGCTGCGCGTGATGCCTTCGAGGATGCCGTCGGAGGTCGTGGGCGTCTGCACCTGGCCGGAGCGGACGACGAAGATGTTGTCGCCGGTGCATTCGGCGACGTTGCCTTCGTGGTTCAGCAGCAGCGCCTCGGAGACGCCAGCGTCGTTGGCCTCGATCTTGGCGAGGATGTTGTTCAGGTAGTTGAGGCTCTTGACGCGCGGGGGGATGGAGTTGGGGTGGCAGCGGGTCACCGAGGCGGTGATGATCGCCATGCCTTTCTCGTACATTTCGCGGGGGTACATCTCGATGGTGTCGGTGATGCAGAACACCGCGGGCTTCGGGCACTTCGTGGGGGAAAGGCCCAGGTAGCCGGCGCCGCGGGTGACAACCAGGCGGATGTAGCAGTCGGTGAAGCCGTTGACCTTCACGGTCTGGTACATGGCGGCTTCGAGCTGCTCGGCGGTGTAGGGGATTTCCAGACGCAGCGCGCGGGCGGAGGCATAGAGGCGCGTGAGATGGGCCTTGCACTCAAAGACCCGGCCGGAGTAGACGCGGATGCCTTCGAACACACCATCGCCATAGAGCGTGCCGTGATCGTAGACGCTGAGTTTCGCGTCGGAGTTGTCAACCAGTTGACCGTCGATCCAGACTTTCATTGCCATGATTCTTTACTCCAAACCGTTTGTGCCCGCCGGGTGGCGGGGCGGAAACTGTATCACGAGGTTGCGCGGACCTCCAGTCAGTAGGGCCGGTGACCTCACCGGCCGAACATCAATGTCGATAGAAGCGGCCGAATACTTGTTACCTCCGCTGGTGGAGGGTGCCGAAGCTCAAGCGCTCCTTGCTCTGACTCTACTCGGCCGGTGAGGTCACCGGCCCTACTATGCCAGCGTGCCGTAGCGCATTTCGTGCAGGGCAGCGCCGGCGGGGACCATTGGATAAACGTTCTCTTCGCGCTCGACCTTCACGTGCAAGACGGCCGGGCCTTCGTGCTGGAGCATTGCTTTGATGGCGTCGTCCAACTCACATGAGGCGCTGGCGGCAAAACCGGCAGCGCCGTAGGCCTTGGCGATCGCACAATAGTCCACGGGCATCTGCTCCACGCCACTGTAACGGCGATTCCAGAAGAGCTGCTGCCACTGCCGCACCATGCCCAGATAGCTGTTGTCGAGCACGATGAACTTCGCCGGCTGCTGGTAGCGGACGGCGGTGATCACTTCGTTCATGGTCATCGAGAAGCTGCCATCGCCGTCGATGTCGATGACGGTGGCGCCGAGGTTGCCGAACTGAGCGCCGATGGCGGCCGGGACGCCGTAGCCCATCGTGCCCAGGCCGCCGGAACTGATGAACTGGCGCGGGCGGCGGAAACCGTAGTACTGGGCGGTGAACATCTGGTGCTGGCCGACGCCGGTGCAGATGATGGCATCGTGGTTGGTCAGGCGAGCAACCGACTCGATCACCTGCTGCGGCTTAATCGTGCCATCGGTGCTGGGGGCGTAGCGGAACGGGTATTGTTGTTGCCATTGGGTGACCTGGGTCATCCAGGGGCTGCGGTCGGCGCGATGCAGCAGCGGTTGCAGGCGCGCGAGGATCGCGGCGGCGTCGCCGGCGAGTGGGATGTCGGCACGGACGGTCTTGCTGATCGAAGATGGGTCAATGTCGATGTGGATGATCTTCGCGTGCGGGGCGAAGGTGGCCAGGTTGCCGGTGACGCGGTCGTCGAAGCGGGCACCGACGGCGATCAGGCAATCGGAGTTCTGCACGGCGTGGTTGGCGATGGCCGAGCCGTGCATGCCGAGCATGCGCAGCGAGTACAGGTCGGTCTCATCCATTGCGCCCATGGCCATGAGGGTGGTGGTTACCGGGATCTGCGCCTGGTGGGCGATCTGACGGACCAGGGCGTGAGCGCCGGAGGCGATGACACCTCCGCCGACGTAGAAGACGGGACGCTTCGCGGCGTTGATGGTGTCGGCGGCGAGTTGGATCTGGCGTTGCGGCGGGATGCCGGCCGGGCGGTAGCCGGGCAGAGAGATGGCCGCCTGGTGGTCGGCGGGCAGCTTGGCGGTGGTGGCATCAACGCAGATGTCGACGAGCACGGGGCCGGGGCGGCCGGTGCGGGCGATGTGGAAGGCCTCGCGGATGGCGCGGGGCAATTCCTCGACCTTGGTCACCTGGCGATTGTACTTGGTGATCGGGCGGGTGATGCCGGTCATGTCGGCTTCCTGGAAGGCATCGTTGCCCAGCAGGTGGCTCTTCACCTGGCCGGTGATGGCGACCATGGGAACTGAGTCCATATTGGCGGTGGCGATGCCGGTGACCAGGTTGGTGGCGCCGGGGCCGCTGGTGGCGATGCAGACGCCGACCTTGCCGGTGGAACGGGCGAAGCCGTCGGCCATGTGGGCGGCCCCCTGCTCGTGGCGCGGCTGGATGCAGCGGATGGTGGAGTCGTAGAGCACATCGAAGAGCGGGATGACGGCGGCGCCGGGGTAGCCGAAAACGAGGTCGGCCCCCTGCTCGCGCAAGAGGGCTTCCAGGACATGGGCGCCGGATTGGCCGACCAGGGGTGACTTGGGGGGTGTGGACTGCGATTTCTCTTCGATTGCGATGCTCATACGTGCCTCTATGACGGAAACTGACATTTGGGTGCGATTTGGCGATCTGGAGACAACCTGACCCGCAGGGATTCGAGGGGGTTACAGGCTACCGCGCGGCGGGCTCGATGGGGTCGAGCGCGGCAGCCTAGGCTACTACTACGATAAGGGCGAGGCCAGCGGCCGGGCGGCCGAGGCTTAGCGAAGTCATGTTGCCCTGCTCGTAATGCATCTTTATTAGAGTGGAATGTATCCGAGGGATGGGGAAATGCAAAGTGACAAATGGCAAATGCAAAATGGGGGAGGGGGAGCATGCGCGATGGGCGTTGTGGATAAGTGACAGGTGCGCAGGTTCTCGGTGGGGGTACCCACATGGCGCTAGGTGGCGTGTTGACAAGGGTTTATAAGCAATTCGGGGGAGGAGGTGCGCAAGTTCGGGGCGATTGTGGATAAGTCTCCTGGCGGAATGACCAATGCCCAAATCCCAATGACCAATCAATGACCAAGACCCAAGCCTCAATGACAAAGGTGCGCAGGTTGTGTGCGCATGTTTGGGGTTGTTGGTGAGATAGGTCACCGATAGACAAAGGTGCGCAGGTTCGATGCGCAGGTTCAGGTATTCGATTGTCAAATAGCGTGGCCGGGAGGGTGAAAAACATGTCCCTCATAATAGGGGGTAGTATGCAAGATTCGATAAAGGGAGATTGAGGTTTGACAAGGGGTTATGAGCGGCGGGAAAAATTCGCATTTCTTTAGGGGAGGCGGGGCATGCGGATTGCCTGCGGGGACGGAGGGGTTCGCCGCTAAGGCGCAACGTCGGCAAGGATCCATATGATGACCTGCAAAGCGTGACTCTGGCGCAGATTAAAGGTTTATTAGGGGTTCAGGTCTTCCTGGCGTACTTGGCGACGCCGGTGAAATCGAGGAGGACGCAGCGTTGGTCGCCGACGATCCAGGCATCGTGTCCTGGGGGCATACGGAAGAAATCGCCTGGGCCGTACTCGACCTGAGAGCCATCATCCATCTTCACGGCCATCCGCCCTTCCAAGATGCATCCGGTATGGGTGGACTGGCACGATGGGGTGCCGGCGATGGGCTTGACGTGGAGCGACCAGCGCCAGCCAGGCTCAAACTCTCCACGGCCGACCGTGGAGTCACCGAGGTGGAAGACATGCATCTTGCCTTTGCCATCTTTGAACGGCCGGGTCTCATCTGGGGAACTCTGCACTTTGCGAAGCAGCGGATCTGACATTGGGTTATCTCCTTCCCAGTTTGCGATCTGAGGGCCGGCGAGGGTCGTCGGCTAAAGCCATGGTAGGCAGCGGTCTGAAGCCTGTTTCAAGCGGGCGGGAGGGTCACCTTGGGCGACAAGGGCATTTGAACATCGAGGCAGCGGAGGTAGCAGAGGAAAGAACGCAGGGGCGAGATTGGGCAGAGGCGACGCGAATCACACGGTCCAGACGAAGCCAAGAATGGCCGCAGGGGGCTCAGAGAGCACAAGGAGTCGATCCACAGATTGCCACCGATTTGCACAGATTCGAAAGCGGAAGAAGGCACGCAGAAGAACATGCCGGGCAGGCGCGGAGGCATCTGTCGGATGCCGTTTGAGGGACGTGCGTGAATGCTCTGAAAGCATCGGGTAAAATGGGTGTTTTTCCAGATTACTATTCACGTACCTGTATAACGCTCTTTGCAAGATTCGATAAATAGAGATTGAGGTTTGACAAGGGGTTATGAGCGGCGGGAAAAATTCGCAGATTGTTAGGCGGACTCTGGCATGGGGATTGCGGGCGAGCAGCCGGCCATCGCGGCGGGGCAAGCGTGGGTGGCGTCGATAGCACGGAGGATGCCGATCAGGTGTTCACGATACTACCAGCGCGACGAATTTCCTTGCAGCTTCCAAATCTGCGCCCGCAAGATCCTTTTCGAGCACACTACTGACCCACTTGGGGCCATGGTTGCCCACCGTCCTGTCAAATCCTTCGAGTTCTCCCACGGGAACGATGTAGCAACCTACGTTCTTAAGGGCAGAATCGAGACGGGCGAATGCCTGCGCTGCGTCGCCGGGTGGAATAAAGGGGACCCCCACCTGTTTCGCCATTGCCCATGGAGACGCCTTCCTGAGTATGGTTTCTATTTCCCGTGTGGCACTTTTGGGGAACTCCTTGCCCTTGATATCCGACAATACCTGCTCGATATCAGCCTTAACGCGGTCTGCAGGCAGCTCTGCCTGCCGTCCGCCCACCGATTCTTTGACAAGCCGCCAGTCTTTTTGGATTTGGTCCCATCTGCCCCCCAGATCTTCGTAGATGTCTCGAAGCGGGTGCTCATCACTTACAACATCAAAGTCGCAGATCACGCGCACCGGTACGGCGAGAGCCTTAAGCGCGCGGACCACGGTTTTGACACGTGCTTTGCCTCCGCAGGGCACAAACAGGACATCCTGTGGCGTTCTCACATCTTTGTCGCATATATCTTTGATCGCCGAGTAGAATCGGCAGTCGGCATCGCCCTCGGCCACGATGGTCATTTCATGAAATAGTCCGTCCAGAACGTTGGAGTGCCTGAGCAGTGGATCACTCCAGAGATTCCTGATCTGGTCATTATCCAGCAATCGCACATGATTGGTATTCTGTTCTCTGTGAAGCCTGAGTATTCGCACTCGTCCCTGATCTGCTTCGACCATTGCGCGAACAAAATCACCACTGTGAGTAGCAATGAACATCTGCCGGTCCGCTGGTGTCTCGCGAGCCAGCGCGTGAGCAAGTTGTCGAATCTGCGGGGGGTGCAGGAAGGCCTCCGGCTCGTCAATCAGCAGCATCGAGTAGTGTACTGTCAGTGCATACAAAAGGACTCCGACAAACGCCCGGATGCCGTCCCCTTGCCGATGTACGGCGGGGAGCTCTTGCAGGCCTTGCAGGTACTCAAACGATACCCGATCTTTGCCTGGAGGCATGATTGGCCTCTGACCGCAGTGGATAGGCACTTTGCTTCCGGCGTTACGGTGCACGATTAGATCCATGCCGAATACTCGCCGAAATACCGTGCTTATCTTCGCCTCAAGCCTATCGTCTGCCTGTAGGTGATGGATAGGATGTGCTAAGGGCTCGGATGTCAGGGATATGCTCCTTGGAGGGTCCGATGCTGCCAGCCTGCGGTCGGCTGATAGTCGGAAGCAGAAAAAACCTGCTAGATCCGCGAGATGAGCTTCGGTCGGCCGCCAATAGAGTTTGGCACTGTTTCGGAGTACCTTGCAGTCGTCGCCCTGAGAGTACATTACGTCGTTCGTACCGGAGGGCACCTTCACAGAGTTCGCCTCTAGCCATGCCAGCAAGGCTTCTTCGGTTCCTTCTCGTTTTATTGTCAAGGCCGTAACTACAGGTGCGGGGCCCCAGCTTTGCCTCAGACGTTGCTCAATTCCACGGAGCACTTCCGTTTTGCCTGAGTTGTTCGACCCAACGATAACGACGATGTCGTCGCGACCAAAGGAAACTCGCTTACCATCCGAGAACGTCGCACTATCGATCCATGCCGAGGGAACAGGCATCGTAACACTCCTTTTCCATGGCCCAGGAGAACTCGGTCCCACCCATCGCCGTTGGTGGATGCCGTATGCGCAGCAACAGAGGCCATGTTAGCACAGACTTGCCCGAGCGCGTAGACTACACATCAAAGGAGCAATCGTGCAACGACTACGCGAGATGCTGGAGTTCGAGCAGCGGTCGCTTTCTGCCCACTCTGGTGCCATGTGCCTGTTCAGTGAAACTGGTCCTGTTGGAATATCGCTCATCCGCGACCTTGTTCGCGTGATTGGTGATCAGGATATGCGCATTAGGCTCTTGGAGAGACAAATCGAGGAGATACTTCATTCACCAGCGAATCCATCAACCCATTAGCCGTCCAAGAACTGCGTAGTTCACATGCGTTGGGATGCTGCTATCGCATGTCCGATGCCGTTTACGTAAATGCCCTGAACACACCGGATCAAACGGGCGTTTTGCTAGACTCCTATTTGCGTTTCCGTACTAAGTCCCTGACTGCGTCAGTTCGGTTCCCGATCGCAAGCGGGAAACAGGTCCAGTTGTGCCGGAGCCTGCGACGTCGATCCGGGCGGGGGCGGATCGCGAAGGATCGTTGCCCGCAAAAACGGTTTCATCAGAGGGTCGGCGAAGCGAATACCGTCGTTGTTGCGGCTTACGTACAAGATCCTCCTTTCCTGCTGCAGTCGTACCCAGGCATGGTCGAATTCCGCCGCGGTCATCGATCTCTTTTGCTCTAGACGCCGCTGCAACTCAAGTCTTGCCGGCTCCGGGTCATCTACTGCCACTAGTTCCCGGATCACTGCCATCTCGGCTTCGCCCAAACCCTCAACTGCCTTCTGGTACTTTCGTAGCTCGGAGCGGTAGGCACGCTGAACCGCTCGCCTGATCGCACGCTCGTAGTCCTGTTCGATGACCTGCCTCGCGTTCTTGTCACGCGCGAGCATGGCGTCCATGCACTCCAGCCCCACTAGGTGAACGAAGTAGGGATAGCCAAGCGAGTCGCGGGCGATACGGTGCTTGATGTCAGCTACGAAGGAGAAGCTCAGCTCGTCCTCGGCTCCCGACAGGAAGTCCAGGACGTCCTCTGTTCGTAGCGGACGCAGGTAAATCTCTCTAGCACTTCGTTCGATGCTGTCATGCCTGCCTAAGAGCGCGGCGGCCGACTGCGCCACACCAACAACCACAATGTGCACATCGGAATCGCTGCTGCTGTTATCGGCCGCGGCCTTCATAAGCTCTGCCACCGCCGAGTGGAAGTCAACGGCTCCGGTCGGGATCGTGTCATATTCGTCGATTACGATCGTGAGCGGTTTGTCCAACTGCTTGCACCATTGAAACACTGTCCAGGAGTCCAGCCGGCGGTTATCCACTTCGACTCCGATTTGACCGAGAATTGCCCTCGCCAAACCGTCGAATGTGAGGCGGCGATTGCAGGTAACCTTCGCCGCAACCCCGCCACGATCTTGCACAGCATGGTGAACCACGGAAGTCTTTCCGACGCCCCTGTTGCCAATGACAATCGGGTGGTGACCGGATCGGCGGAGGCCTCGCATTAGGTCTGACATCTCCTGTTCGCGCCCAAGCAAGAATTGCCTCAATCTGATTGGGGCACCTGGCGTAAAAACGCTCTCATATTCGGTAATGTCGCACATGCGAATCCTCCCGCTGCAGTCCTACATCGCTTTGTCGAGCTTCACCCTCATTCGCGCGCTCTGCAGTTCCTTGAAAAGCCTCAGCTTCCAATCTTCGCTGCCATCCTCCATTGGGATGTAGATGACGCCGGCAATGTCTGTTGGCAATTCTAGCCGACCCGAATAGAGGGCGCAGACGCGCTGCCGGCCAAGCTTCCCCACAAAGTACCCTAGCTCGAACACGACGTTCTGGCGGGCACGGGGCGATAAGGTATCCCGATCTGACGCCAGCGCCCCAACATCGTCCGGAGTCAGAAGAACTACAGCAAAACCGACTGCTGAGTGCTTCTCGAACTTCTCGATGATCGTCTTGCTTCCGTTGCTTGGCCGCTCGCTCAGTATGACAGCATCAAGGCCCAAGCGCTCCAGGTATCTGGCGACCGCTTGTTTCGCGCCCTCATCTCGGCCGTGCACCAGAAACACCTTACGCACGTTGGCTCGTTTCGGCACTACCGAATGTCGCATTGGCGCCTCAGGGATCAGCTCAAGGCGAGAGAGGAGCGATTCAAGTTGACCCAGCGTGTGATCGACGGCATGGTAGAGATCATCTGCCAATATCTCGAGTGCGGTGTGGTGGCTGCGACCAATCTCAGGGCACCCTGTTATCTCCTCTGCCTCAGCGCTGTCACCCAGCATCTTGTCGATCAACTCCTTCGTGTACGCACGCCACTGAGTTATCTGCGTCTGTGCGCATCGTAGTTGTGAACGGCTGCTAATGCGAAGTTGCCGGAGTTGTCGACCCCGCTCGATCTGGGTGCCAAGTAATGCCGCAGCCTGTTTCCGCGCCATATGCAGGAAACGCGATGCAGGCTTTGTCCGTATTCGCCGTTCCATAGCACCTCCATCAGAGCCGCACTTGGCGAGCCATCGAGCAGGGCTGACCTCGCGATGGTAGGGCTAATTCTCCGGGGTCAACGGGAATCTGGGAGCGAAGGAGAAAACGGCTCCAACTCGAACCATTAAGACAGCCCATCTTACCACCACGGAGACCCGGGTCAGTCCAATACGCTGTTTTTGGTTGCCGGAGAACAGTTCTCCGACTTTACAAAGCAATGTACCACCGGCCGGTGCTCCAGCAAGAGCAAAAGTGAGAACAGATACCAGTCAGACCACAGGATGCAATCAAGGACCCGATTTGAATCAATGTCCCCCGGAATTGACAGCGCAGATGGTGGACTCGCTAAGAGTCTTCCTTGCCGCTGGAATCATGCTGATCAAGCTACATCAACCGCATCTTCCGATCAATCCTGCTCAAATCGAATTGCGTCCTCTTACTCTTACGAAGTAGTTCAGCGATCTACGGCCTTGCGATGGTTCTGGGGTGGCCGCCTGCAAAGCGACCCCACGGAAGACCAATGCTCGGTTAGCTTGGCGGCTTGGCAGGTGAAGATGAGTTGACAGATCAACTGCCGATAACGCTTACCCGCAACCAGATCACTCCCGTGGGAGAACGTTGGCGACAAGATTGTCGCCACTACGGGGTGGTACAATGGGTGTTGTGAGTGTACCGCTGCCGATTCATGGGAGAGGGGCGGGGTCGAATCCGGCGAATCGGTTCGAGCCTGTGGAGATTGTGCGCGAGTATGACCATGACCCGGAACTCGATCCAGCGCCGCGGACGGTGTTTTTGCGCGACCGGTCGCAATCGATCATCTCGAGCAATGACTCGCCGGATATCCCCTACAACTTCACGCTGAACCCGTACCGGGGGTGCGAGCATGGATGCATTTACTGCTATGCCCGCCCTACTCATGAGTACCTTGGCTTCTCGTCGGGACTGGATTTTGAGACGCGGATTTTGGTGAAGATGGATGCACCGGAACTTCTGCGGAGGGAGTTGTCCAGTTCGAAGTGGAAGCCGGAGCCGATCGCAATGGCCGGGGTGACGGACTGCTATCAGCCGGTGGAGCGGAGGCTGGAGATCACGCGGAAGTGCCTGGAGGTGTTTGCGGAGCTGCGTAATCCCCTATGGATTACGACGAAGAATCATCTGGTTACCCGGGACATCGATATCCTGAGGAAGCTGGCGGAGATTCGAGGGATCAGCGTGCAGCTTTCGATCACGACGCTGGACCAGGAGCTGGCGCGAGTGATGGAGCCGCGGACGAGTGTGCCGCGGCTGCGGCTGGAAGCGGTAACAAGGCTGCGGCAGGCGGGGATACCGGTGGGAGTGCTGGTGGCGCCGGTGATTCCGGGGCTCAATGACCATGAGATTCCGCAGATCCTGGCGTCCGCCCGCGATGCCGGGGCGGGACATGCGTATATGCAGATGCTGCGCCTGCCGTATGCCATCAAGGATCTCTTTGTGGACTGGCTGCGGGGGCACTATCCGCTGCGGGCGGAAAAGGTGATCGGGAGGATCCGGGATATGCGGGGCGGGAAACTGAACTGCAGCGAATTTGGGAAACGAATGAGCGGCGAGGGTATCTGGGCGGAGCAGATTGCACAGCTTTTCGCCCATAGCCGGGAGCGCGTAGGGCTGGGGGAGCATGGGCCGAAACTGACGACGGAATTCTTCCGCCGGCCGGGGGAGCAGATGAGCCTGTTTTAGTAAGTGTTACTTCTCCCCTTGCAGTGGTTGGCTCTTGCGCTGAGGGCTTTCCAGGACCACTTTGCCTTGGAAGCGCAGGTAACTGGCGTCAAGGGCGTAACCGGCCAGGCGGCGGCCGGCGGGGTCGGTGCGGTACCAGATGAAGGGGCTGTCGGAGGAGAATGGGGCGCCGCTGTCGACGGGCAGGACCAACTGGCGGGACCAGGCGATGTGGTCGATTGATCCATCGGGCAGGACCATCTCCAGATAGTGCAGAGAGCCGCCGCCGGATTCGCGGCACTGGCGGATCTGGTACTTTGGCGGGGCCTGATCCCTAAAGGGCGCCAGCAGGACGGCCGACCAAACGTCTTCGGGGCGGTCTGCGCGGTAGCGAAATTCGATCCGGGGCGCGGGCGCGGAATCATTGCCATGCGAGCCTACCCAGCCGGCGATGGGGTCTTTACTGCCTTCGCGGACCTCCATGGTTACCTTGCTGGTCTGACAATGGATCATCTGCAAAAGCAGGTTGGTGTCTTTGTTCTTCGACCACCAGAGTTGCTGTGCGACATCGTCCGCCCAGGCGTCCATTGGGCCTAGCTGCCAGATGTTTTGAATCTCGTGGCCCTTATCCGCGCTCATTGAGTCGAGCACGAGCAGATACTCGCCTTTGATCCAGAACGCGATGCGGTCGTGGCTGCCATAAATGCCTTGGCCCCTGCCATCGCGGAAGTTCCAGTAGTACTTGCCCTGCCAGTAGCCACCGTCGTATCGGGCGTGAATGAGGGCGGTCTTGTCCGTGAAGTCGGCCCGCAGCAGATGCGCATCGGCGCCCGACTGGTTCAGGCCGTCGATATTGAGCGTGCTGTGGGCGCGGGTGCTCTTGCCGTACTCGGCCATCGGGTCGGTCATCTCGTAGCTGAAGATTCCCGGATCGGCCACAAGCATGCGCCCGCCGGAGCGGAAGGCGAAAGACAGGCGACTCAGATGGCCGTGGCCGCCGCCCCAGGTACTGGCATCGAACGCGAGGTAATCCGCGCCGGGCTTCCAGGCTGTGCGGGTGAAGACCTGGCCCGCGGCGGGGAACACCTGGTCAAGCGGGGGCGTATCGGGTATCGCCGTGCCGTCTGAACGGGCCTGCAGGCCCAGCTTTCGCAGGATCTCCCGTCTTTTCTCGACGGATGCGAGTTTGTCCGGGTCTTTGTGCGGCGCTGTCGAGTCGTTTACGCCGAACAGGTCCGACTGCGCTGAATAATCCAGGGCCCGCACCAACAGATCCGGATTGATCCTGGCATCTGCCTGTGGAAACACCTTTGCCAGGAGGCAATAGCTGCCGGCCACTTCGGCCATCCAGTGGTGGTATCCGGGCGTCCGCTCGATATGGACGCCATCAGGGAGGAACTGGGTTGCCACGGCGGCCGCCATGCCATCGGTGCCGAGCTTCAGCAAGTCGTCAGCGCCGGGCAGGAACGGGAAGCGCAGTGCGGTGAAGACCAGGGCATCAAGCTGCGAGATCCGCCAGTTGCCGACGGATGTCAGGTGATGGCTGAGCCACTGGGCTTGGCGCGCGATCGAAGCCAGGAGCTGCTGGACGAAGGCATCGTCGAAGGATGGGCTTTTGAGGAAGATTGGCAGCGCGCCACCCCATCCGGCGAATTCGCTGGAGCCCAGGCGGATGCTCATGTTGAGCGTGTTGTCTCCCGGCCGCAGGTCCTTGGCGGTTACATAGGGGTCGCCGCGGATCCAGTCTTCGATGTAGGCGCGGGCGGCTTTGGCGTACTTCTCGTTGCCGGTCGACTGGTAGGCGGCCGCCAGCGGAGCGAGGTGGAAGAAGCGGTTGAGCTGTGCCGGCCATTCCTGATGCTTGATGTGCGAACCGGTCCAGTCGATGTCCTTCAGGCCGACGTTGACGGGGGTGCGGCCATAAAAGAAGACGGTGCCTTCGGCGATCTGGTCGGCTTGGCGCAGGACTTCGGGCGTGGCGGCGGGGATGCGCTGGCCTGGGAAGTCTTTTAGTGCGGCGGCACGCTCTAGAATGATCGGTCGAATCTCATTCATCGCGAATCCTCTTACAAGCGAATTGGCTGGCAGCGATGTGGCGGAAGAACTGGAGGGCGGATCAGCAGGCTGGGCGCCTGAGGCATCCGCCAGGTGGATGCTGAAGAGCATTACCAGGAATGCAAGCTCCGATGCAGCGCGCAGCTTCATGTTCTGTCCTGTCCGGCCGTGTTGTGTCGAATGCCCGGCACGGTAATACGTCGATTCGCTTGTCGCAAGGCGGGCGGGAGGGCGGAGAACATGGCGGGTGAGTCTTGAGCGCGGCCGCTCGTTGGGCGATGATTGTTGGTTTGGCAAGGCGGTGCTACGGCTGAGTGTGAAGCTGGAGCGTCGGCCGGAAGCCGTCATGGACGAGCCAGAAGAGGTAATGGAGATGTCAAGCAGCATTGCGGATCCGGCGTTGAAACAGCCCGCTGCGAGGGTGCTTTCCATTGATACGCTCCGCGGTTTGGACATGCTGATGATCACGGGGCTGGGGTCGCTGATCTTCCTGTTGCATGGAGTGACCGGCCGGCCGTGGGTCGATGCCCTGGCGATGCAGTTTGAGCACCCGCAGTGGAACGGCTTCGCGTTCTACGATTTCATTTTTCCACTGTTTCTCTTTGTGGCCGGCCTGTCTCTTCCGTTTTCGCTGAACAAGGGACTGGAGCAGGGCCTGTCCAAGACGACGCTGTATAAGAAGGCCTTTAGGCGGATGCTGATCCTGGTTGCGTTGGGGATCCTGGACAAGAACGCGCCGGTGCCGATTTTCGACTGGCCGCAAATCCGGATTGTCGGCGTGCTGCAGCGCATCGGCTTTGCCGGATTCATCACCACCATCCTCTACCTGAACTTTGGCGCCAGAGGCAGAGCGTTCTGGATCGCCGGCCTGCTGCTGTTTTACTATGCCGTGATGTTTCTGGTTCCCGTGCCGGGATTCGGCGCGGGCAACCTTTCGCTTGAAGGCTGTCTGAACGGGTGGATTGACAGGCACTTTCTCCCCGGCCGGTTGTTGCAGGGAAACTATGATGAAAATGGCATCCTTACGCAGGTTCCGGCACTGTGCCTTACGGTGATGGGAAGCCTGGCGGGTGATCTTTTCAGGAACAGGAGCCTTTCGCAGCGCGCGAAACTGGGCAGGCTGTTGTTGTGGGGCGCCGGGTGCCTGGGGATCGGCCTGGTGTGGAGCTTGCATTTCCCGATCAACAAGCACCTGTGGACCAGTTCATTCATCATGCTGACGGGGGGAATGGCTCTGTTATCTCTGGGCCTGCTGTACTGGATCATCGATATCCTGGGATATCGGCGATGGACATTCGTCTTCACGGTGGTGGGGATGAACAGCCTGACCATTTACATGGCCTACCGGTTCATCGACTTTGGGTTCACGTCGAACCTGCTGTTCAAGGGCGTGTACCAAAGCAGCCCTGAAAAGTGGCATCCGGTGTTTGAGGGGACGGGCGCCCTGGTTCTGGTGTGGGTGTTCCTGTACGTACTGTACCGGCTGAAGGTCTTCATTAAAGTGTGAATAAGAGGATTCCATGGATCGTATAGACATCGAGAATGGTTTGTTTGAAACACTGGAGCAGATGCCGGTCATTGACTGCCACGAGCATATGTTTCCGGAGAAGGTGAGGCTGGAAACGCCGGTGGATGCTGTCACCTTCTTCTGCCATTACAACCGGTTTGATCTCGTGGTGGCGGGGATGAAACCGCCGAAGGATCCGTGGGCACCGGTGATCCCTGCGGATATCCCATTTGAGAAACGATGGAAGATGATCAAGCCGTATCTTCCACTGATCAGGCATACCTCCTACGCCAAAGCGGCCTTCATGTCCCTGAAGAAGTTCTACGGCTTTGATGATTTCAATGATGCGACGGTAAAGCCGATCACCGAGGCAATGCGCAAAGCCAACAAGAAAGGCATCTATGACCGGGTCTTTGACGCCTGCAATATTAAACTCGCGCTGACTCAATGCGCGAGCACAAGACTGAACCACAAGCGTATGGTGCCGGTGATGCCGCTTCGATTCGAGACGGATACGTGGGAACTGCTCAGCAGGCAGGAAGCCTGGTTCGGGAAAGTGAAGATCAATACGCTGGATGACCTTCTTGCCGGGATCGACAAGTATGTTGGAAGAGTGAAGAAGGAAGGCGCTGTCGGGATGAAGATGGTGATAAACCCGTACGGCGAGCCGGACAGAAAAGCAGCGGAAGAGCTGTTCAACAAGCTCAAGAGAGGGGAAGAGAAAGTATTGCGCTATCCCAACGCGCTGCGCGACTATGTTGCGGATGAAGCAGTGAAAGCGGCAGAGAAACACGGGCTGGTGATCGCCGTGCACACGGGGTACTGGGGTGACCTGCGGCTGATGGACCCGCTGCATCTGATACCTTTCCTGGTCAGGCATCCTGATGCACGTTTTGATGTGTACCATCTGGGGTTCCCGTGGGTGAGGCAGTGCATACAGCTTGCGAGGAATTACCCGAACGTGTGGCTGAACCTGGCATGGAATGCCATTGTTTCCGAGAAGGTTCACCTGCAGGCGGTTGACGAGCTTATTGACCAGATACCCAGTAACAAGATACTCGCTTTCGGCGGGGATTATGCTGTGCCGGTGGAGAAGATCTGGGGCCATCTGACAATCGCTAGAAGAAATTTCGCAAAGGTCTTCGCGGGCAGGATTGCTGATGGGGATATGACGGAAAAGCAGGCGGTGATTGTGTTGAAGAAGTGGCTGTATGATAACCCGATAGCGCTGTACGGACTGAAGAACAGGATTTGATGGGCCTCCAGGCCAATACAGGATTTTGGCGATGAATTCCAGAGAGCGGGTGATGGCCGCCATCAATCACCGGGAGGCGGATCGGGTGCCTTACGACTTCTGGGGCACCAGCGAGGCCGTGGAGAAACTCAAGCGTCATTTGAAACTCCCTGACAAAGAAGCAGTTCTGGACAGGCTTGACGTTGATCTGCGGTATATCGATGGCCCGGAGTATGTCGGCCCGAATCTAAAGAGCGGCGATATCGATGAGGATATCTGGGGCGTGAAGCGGCAGAAGGCGGTGACCGGCGAGGGAGATAAGCGAGGTACGTACAGGATGGTGGTTGAATCACCGCTGGCGAATATCTCGACGATCGACGAGGCGGAGGCCTATGACCACTGGCCAAGCCCGGATTGGTATGACTACAGCGTGATTGAGGAGCAGTGCGAAAAAGTCCGCGAGAAAGGGAGGATTGTCGTTTTTGTCGGTGATCGCACGAACCGCGTCGCGCAGTTTAAGCCGTACATGTACATCCGGGGGATGGAGAACGCGTATGTGGATATGGCGGTGAATCCGGAGCTGTTTGAGTACATTACCGGCCGGATCAGTTCGTTCTATCTGGAATATCTCAAGCGCATTTTGGCGGCGGCGAAGGGGAAAATCGATATCTTCCAGACGGGCGATGATTTTGGTGGCCAGACGAATCTGCTGTGCTCAAGAGAGATGTGGCGGCAGTTCTTAATGCCGGGGTTCCAGAAATTCATGGAGGTGATTCGCGCGCACAAGGTTACGACGATGCATCACACGTGCGGATTTGTAGTGCCGATTATCGATGACATGATTGAGTGCGGGCTGCATATCCTCAATCCAATCCAGCCGTTTCTGCCGGGGATGGAAGCAGAGATGCTTAAGCAGCGGTTCGGAAAACGGATCGTTTTCCACGGTGGGATCAGCATTCAGAAGAATCTGCCGTTTGGGTCGCCCGAGGCGGTGCGGCAGGAAGTTCAGAGCGCGATGCGGATTCTGGCGCCGGGCGGTGGGTATATCCCCTGCACAGCGCACAATGTCCAGGCGGATGTTCCGATCGAGAATATTCTGGCACTCTACGATGCGTATCGTGAATTTGGTCGCTATCCGGTGAATCGATCCTAGAGTTCGGCGATCATCTCTTTGGTGGCAACGGCGAAGCCGCAAGAGGCGAAGAGTTGCTCGGCGGGGGTGTTGGTGGCGACGACGTCGAGGCGGATTTGCGGGACGCCGATGGCGCGGAAGCGGGCGACCATTTCCAGGATCAGGGCCCGGCCGACGCCGTGCTGGCGGGCATCTTCATCAACCCAGACATCGTGGATGAAGCCATACTCCTTGACGGTGTAGATGGGGATCTCGGGATCCACGGTGGCAATGAGGAAACCGACAATTCGCTGATCCAACTCGGCGAGGAGAAAAACGCTGCGCGGCTGGGGGATCTGGCTGGCGAGCCAGCGGATGTAGCCCTTTTCGGGCTCGGGGCGGAATGGATACTTCGCGGGCGCGATGCGCTGATGAAAAGCGCAGGTTTGAGCGACCATGGGAAGGACGAAGGGAAGATCGTCGGTGGTGGCGGAGCGGATGGTGAGGGTATCCATGAGGGGATTGTAACAACCAGCGCGGCCGCGCTATAATGTGGATATCTATAGCTAGGATGACCGCTATGCATACTGTGCAGATGACATTGGATGAGAAGTTAGTCGCGGCCGTGGATGCGGCCGTGAAGGCGCTGGGGACCACACGATCGGCGTTTACGCGTGATGCCCTGCGACTGGCGCTGGAACAGTTGCGGGAGAAGGAACTGGAGCGCAAGCACAGTGAGGGGTATCGGAAGAAGCCGGTGACGAAAGGTGAGTTTGACGCATGGGAAGCTGAGCAGGCGTGGGGTGATGAATGAGGCGCGGCGAGGTGCGGTGGTATCGATTTGCGCCTCCGGACAAGCGACGGCCGGTGCTGATCCTGAGCCGCGATTCAGCGATCGAGGTGCTGGGCGAGGTGACGATAGCACCGATCACATCGACGATCCGGGATATTCCGTCGGAGGTGGTTCTGACGCGGAACGAAGGCATGGAGCATGATTGCGCGGTAAACCTGGACCACGTTCAGACGGTGTCGAAAGGGAAGATCGGGGCGCTAATCAGTGCGCTGTCGGCAGAACGAATGGAACGGGTAAGAGAGTGCCTCCACTTTGCACTGGGGTTTCGGCGATAGGTGAAACACTCGGTGCGGGCGAGGCCGTGATACCGGTTTGCTGGTTGAGAGGCTGTGGGTATAGTGCGAACCGACGTGGAAGAGCAGTCGCCGATTCTTGAGGGGTTGAACCCGCCGCAGCAGCAGGCCGTCAGGCAGATTGACGGCCCGGTTCTGGTTATCGCCGGGGCGGGGTCGGGTAAGACGCGGGTGATCACCCGGCGGGTGGCGTGGATGATCGACCAGGGGATACCACCGTGGTCGATCCTGGCGATCACGTTTACCAACAAGGCGGCCGGTGAGATGCGCAATCGGGTGGCGACGGCGATGGGCCGGCCGCTGCGCGATTTCGGCCGGCTGGTGCATGACTCCCCTACCATCTGCACGTTCCACTCGCTTTGTCTGCGCATCCTGAAACACTACGCCGAGACCATCGGACTGCAGAGGAACTTCAGCATCCTGGATGTCTCGGACCAGCAGAAGGTGGTCAAGCTGGCACTGGAAGCGTGCAAGATCGACCCGAAACGATACAGCCCATCGCATTCGCATGCGATGATCTCGGCGGCGAAGAACAAGCTGATCACGCCGGAGATGTATGCGCAGGCGGCCGGGTTTGTGGAAAAGCAGTTTGCCCCGGTCTATGCGAAGTATCAGCAGCTTTTAAGGCAGAACAACGCGGTCGATTTTGATGATCTGCTGATGATGACAGCGCTGGCGTTCCGCAAGCACAAGGCGATCCTGGATGAGCTTTCGGAGCGGTTCCAGTACCTGCTGATCGACGAGTATCAGGATACCAACCACGCGCAGTACATCATCGCACATGCCCTGGTGATGAAGCATCGGAATATCTGCGTGGTGGGCGATCCGGATCAGTCGATCTACGCCTGGCGCGGCGCCGATATCCGGAACATTCTGGATTTCGAGCAGGATTATTCCGATGCGGTGGTGGTGCGGCTGGAGCAGAACTACCGTTCGAGCAAGCGCATCCTGGATATCGCTTCGCAGTTGATCAAGCGCAACGTGGACCGCAAGGACAAGACCCTGTGGACGCAGAATGATGAGGGAGAGAAGGCGAAGCTGCTGCTGTGCGCGGATGAGCGGGATGAAGCGCAGCAGGTTACGCAGCAGCTTAAGAGCCTGCATGAACAGCAGAAGATCAACTGGAACCAGATGGCGCTGTTCTACCGCATCAATGCGATGAGCCGCGTGATGGAAGATGCGCTGCGCAGGAGCGGCGTGCCGTATGAGATTGCCCGCGGAGTGGAATTCTACAACCGCAAGGAGATCAAGGATGTCTTGGCGTATCTGCGGGTGATCGTGAACCCGCTGGATGAGGTAAGCCTGGAGCGGATCATCAATACACCGACGCGCGGGATCGGCGATAACAGCATCCGGCTGATGCAGGCGCATGCGACGGCGAATCAACTGGCGCTGATCGATGTGCTGGGGCGGGCACTAGAGGTGCAGGGGCTGAGCAAGAAGGCCTCGGCATCAGCCGCGAACCTGGCGAAGCTGTTTGCACGCTGGCGAGGGTTGGCGGGGATTACACAGACGGCCGAGCTGGCGACCAGCGTGCAGGCGATCATCGAGATGGTGGTGCGCGAGAGCGGGCTAGAAGATCACTATAGAAAGGAAAGCGAAGAAGATATCGAGGGTGGGCCGATCGAGAACATCAACGAGTTGATCAACTCGGCGGCCGAGTTTGATGATGAGAACCCGGAGGCGAACCTGGAGACATATCTGCATCAGGTGAGCCTGGTGAGCGATGCGGATCATCGTGGCAGCGAGGGCGCGATTACGCTGATGACGCTGCACGCGGCCAAGGGGCTGGAGTTTCCGGTGGTGGCGATCATTGGACTGGAAGAGGGAATCCTGCCGCATGAGCGCGTGAAGGAAGACCCTTCGCAGCTTGAAGAGGAGAGGCGGCTTTGTTTTGTGGGCGTTACGCGGGCGCAGCAGCAGCTTATCCTCAGCCGGGCGCAGAGCCGGGCCTATCGCGGCATGGTGCAGCGGCAGATGGCATCGCCCTTTCTGAAAGAGATGCCGCAGGGGCAGATCGAAGTGATCTCCTCGCCGGGGCTGGGTGGAGGCAGCGGGGAAAGGTTGTCATCCTGGCATCGCGACAGCGAGGAGAGCCAGGTGCAAGCGGAGCCCAAGCTCAAACGGGGCCAGCGCGTGCAACATCCGACATTTGGGCAGGGAACGGTGGCCGATGTCACGGCAATGGGGCCGAATACGCGGGTGGTGATCGACTTTGCCAAGGCGGGGAGAAAGACGTTGATCCTGGAGTATGCGAGGTTGACGGTGGTCGGGTGATCCCGGCGCCTCCCGCACTCGGGCACGCCAGCGCAGCGAACCGATCATTCATGCTCTGCCGTCTTGCGCCGAGTGGTGACCTGTTGCTTCAATCGCTCCATCCCATCGACCAACGTGATCTGTGCCTCATCCATCTTGGCGGCGAATCCCTCACGATCCTTCTGCGTCCACACAGGGATGCTCCATCGCCAGTTGGCCAGGAGCTCAGGCTTGGCTCCGGCCGCCAGCGCCGCCCGCAGCGCCAAGATGCGATAGGGTTTCTGGATAGCGATGCCTCCCTCCCTGCCATACGCGTGGTCGAGCTGCGCCATCAGTGCCGCGGCGGCCGCGATCACCGGTGTCGACTCCGCCTCCGTCGGCAGGTCCGGCGGGCCATACACGCAGGCTCCCATTCCCACACGTGGCAGCTTATCAAACTGGCTCTCCGGGCCTTCTAAGCGATCAAAAAACACCGCCCCGAGGATCGTCACAAAACTGCCATTACGCTGGATTCTGAGCCAGTACTTTCCCTCGCTCACCACAAAGGATTTGTACACGCCATACCAGAAATTCCGCACCCGCGTTTGCGCCAGAGGTGCAGTACTGCTGGCCTGGTCGAGTTGGCGCGAGTACGGAATCAGGTCGAGCTGGTAGTCCCGGCGCTGATTCGGCCCGGATTGTCCATCCTTGTTCAGGAAATATAGGCTGACGCGGTGAATGCCTGCAGGCACCTCCACCATCAGCCACAGATCCGGTCCCTCCCACGAGGGCGGGTACTTCTCGCCAGCAAAGCTCCCGTCATTCCACTCGCCGATTCGCCGCGTATCGACGCACGGATCGTAAAGCCAGCGAGGATCATCGCTGCGCTCCGCTTGCAGCCAGCTCCACGCCCCTTTCATTGGCCCCTGCCGATGCAACCCGGTGCAGACCGCCAGGCTATACGGTTCCCCATAGCCATAGTCGTGGTCCATGGGATTCTCCGCCCCGCACAATACCGCACGCTGCCGCCCATAGCGGCAAATCCAGTCGCCCTGCGTTGACCAGTCATCGCCCAGAAACCCGGCGACGCTTCTGCTCACTGGCAGGCTCTCAACTCGCTGGAGCATGGTCTTGAGCTGCTCCACATCCGGAGACTTGGCGGGAGATGGATGCGCCACCACACCCTTGCCTGCCGAGGCCAGCGAAGCTGTGCCAACCTTGGTAAGGCCGCCATCCCACAGGGAAACGCCTCCACCATACGTGCCCACAGCCGCTCCGGCTCCAGGCAGCCACATGGCGCAGTTCACGGCCATATCGCAACGCGCCATAACCTGCTCGACCATCTTCGATACCGAAACATTCACCAGCTCGCACCCCCCTCGCCGATAACCCACCAGAATCGTTCCCTCCGCCCCTTGAGCCAGTGTGCTCACCCAGTCCTCCGCCAGTATCGCCCTCGCCGCATCGCCCTCGGGCGACTGCGGCTGATACCGGCCGTTGACGTTCTCCTCCCAATCTCGCCCGCGCACAAACTGCCAGCTCTCACCCTTGTCGTTACTCCACGCCAGGCCGCACTGCGTGCCGACGTAAATCGTGCCATCGCCGCTCACCAGCATGCAGTTGATCGCATTACTCGGCAGGCTCTTGCCCACAGGTGTGTTAGGCATTCTCCCCGGCCCCTGAATGACCTTCCACGAACGATAGTTGTCTCCCGGCCGGGCAATCGCCACCCCCTGGTACTGCGTGCCACCGTATAATGTGCCATCAGCGCCAAACGCCAACGACGAGAATTCATCCGTCGGCAAGCCGTCTCCCCGCGTGTAGTAGGACCACACATCGCGATCCGGCGAATAACGGGTCAGCCCAAGGTCCGTGGCAATCCAGACACTGCCATCGGTTGGGCACAGCGCCATCGCCCAGACCCGCGCGCCCAGTGGGCCGGTCATGCTGTCATAATTCCGCCAGGTTTCGCCGTTGAACACCGACACGCCATGCGAAATATGCCCCGCCCACACCCGGCCAACGCCATCGCTCAACAATGCCGTGACATTCGCCTCGCCCAAACCGCTGTTCCCGGGCATATACGACCGCCACGCCTTGTTTGCCGCGTCATAGCGATACAAACCGTTTTCTTCCGTACCGAAGTACAGATCGCCGCATGGAGCTGCCGCCATGGAAAGAGCGAGATCCACTTGTGGTGCCGTCTTCATCGCCGTCGCGAAGTCCAGCGGTTGCACGGGGGGACCACTCACAGCGTTCTCTGCAGCCAAACCTGACGAAAAAGCCGTTGTGCCCAGCAGCAGCAACATCCCAACCAGCAAAACTCCACGCCCTGTGCGACTCCCTGAACCGTCACGCATGATGCTCCATAGTTAAATGACGCGCCGCCGCCAATTGCCACCATCCACTCTACCTTGCCGATAACTCTGTGGCAAAAAGAATGAACCGGGGCGCAGTTGGTTAGCGTAACTACATTCGGCCCTTTGCCATTTCGCATTTTGCATTTCCCGCGCGGGCAAGTAGCCTTGGGGTGATCCTTATGGAGGATTGCTTTGGCCCAAGTCGATCCAGTCGTGTTGGAGCATGTGCCTGCCGCAGCCCAGGAAGCTGCGCGGAAGCGCGGGCGGTTCTTCCTGGCGCTGACGGTGGCGATGGTCGGGTTTGCTCTGTCGCTGCAGGTGGGGCTGAACCCGAACTTTGTGGCGCAAACGATGGCGATCAGCGGCGAGCAGCAGGGAATGCTGGAGGGATCGCGGGAGAGCTGCGGCATTATTGCGTTGGGGATTCTGGCGCTACTGACGGGGATGAGCGAGCCGCGGATCGGCGTGATCATGCTGGTGCTGATGTCGGCGGGGCTGTCGGCGTATTCGGCTGTGCCATCGTTCGGGTGGCTGGTGGCCGCGAGTTTTGTGTGGAGCCAGGGGTTCCATGTGTGGATGCCGCTGCCGGGATCGATGGCCATGGCGCTAGGAGACAGGGGAAGAGAGGGCAAGGCGATGGGGACGCTGGGGGCGGCCGGGGCAATCGGATCGGCCAGCGCGATTGCGCTGGCGCTGGGGCTGCATTTCCTGGGAATGACGGTTCGGCCAATGTTCCTGCTGGCCGGAGCGGCGGGGCTGGCAGCGGCGTTCTTCTGCTCGCGGATTCCGAAGGATATCAAGGCGCCGGGGGCGCGGCTGATCATTCGCAAGAAGTACTGGCTGTACTATGTGCTGCAGTTCCTGGAGGGGTGGCGAAAGCAGATCTTCATCGCGTTTGCGGGGTTCATGCTGGTGCGAGAGTATAAAACGCCGTTAGGACTGATGTTGGTGCTGGCGCTGATCACCCAGACGCTGGGGTGGTTTGTGGCGCCACTGACGGGGCGGATCATCGACAAGCTGGGCGAGCAGAAGGTGCTGCTGTTCTATTACGCAAGCATGGCAGTCGTGTGCGCGTGCTATGCAAGGATACACCATGCATATGTGCTGTATGGACTGTACGTGGCGGACAGTGTGCTGTTCTCGTGCAACATGGCGTTGACCACGTATGTCGGCCGGCTGGCGCCGCCCGAGGAGCATACGGCGACATTGTCGGCCGGTGTGGCGGCGAATCATGTGGCAGCGGTGCTGATGCCGCTGGTGGGCGGGGTGCTGTGGAAGCTTTATGGGTATGAGTGGGCGTTCTATATGGGGGCGGTGATGGCGGTGGTGACGCTGGTGCCGGTGATGATGTTGCCCAGAGCGGATAAGGTACAGCGGTAGTGATTATTGATTATTCCGGAACGGCGGCGGTGTATCCTTGACCTCGACAAATCCGCCCTCCGGCGTGAAGGTGAAGAGCTTGTCCTGGATGACCTTGTCCTTGTTCCAGATCGTCGCTTCGTACTTGTAGCGGATCTGCCAGTTGCCGTTGTCGAGCTTCTGGACTTTGCCCCATTCGAGCGTCTTGCGGGCGGTGATGTCGCGGTAGTTGGCGGAGAAGAAGTCTTCGACGAATCCCTGGAGCACCGCCTGCATCTGGTCGACGGTGAACTTGGAGAAGTCGGGCTTAGGCGGATCGGTGGGGTTGCCGACCTTCAGAATGCAGGTGCCACGAACCACTGGCTGCCGGCCCTCCTGCGGGTTGTACTGGCCCTGGTAGCCGTTGAGTGCCACGAGATAGAAACCCTCCTGAAGCTCGCGCGCCGGTGTGACGGTCATGGGGCCATCAGCCTTCGGCGCAGTCCCATACTGGATTGTCCGCCCATCACCCGGGAACCCCAACACGCACCACTGCCCAAGCCTGATGTCATTCATCGCACGCCACAGGTTCTGCTGCGGATAGGCGTCGAGATGGGATGTCAGCACTCCAATCACGAAAAGGCCCAAGTAGTCGATCTTCGGCTCGGCCGGAAGCGTCCATGTGAACACGGGGCTGGCGCCGGGCCGCATCGCAAACACTGGATACTCGCCGCCCGATTGTGCCGGAACGAGCTTCAGCGCAATGGCGTCCGCGGGAATGCTTGCAGCGATCCCTGCCGCTATCCTCGCGTTGAGTGCTTCGATGATCCGCGCCGCCTCTTCCTTCGTCATCTTCTCTGCGGAGATGATGCCTGAGCGGCTGATGACACTCTGGATCGTGGCGGTTGAGATCACCTTGCCATCGAGCGCGCATGCCACCATCTGCTTGAGATGCGTTGAGGTCAGCTCCTTGAACTTCGCTGCACCGGCATCATCGAATCTGAATCCGACGGCCGGAATGGCCATGTCGTTGGTTGTGGCAAACACCTTGGTGAGACCCCACGTGCCGTCGTAGAGCATCGTGTGCTTGGGATCGTTGGAGAGCAGCACGTAGTGCTTCCCCTGATGGTCGACGATGAGGAGCGATGGCTCGGATACGGCAGCTTCAACCCAGATCAGATCGGATGCCGCATCTGCTGGTACATCGGGGCCATGCTGGAGCAACTGCTGAAGCATATCACGCCTCCGCTCGGGCGAGATGCCGGTGGTGGCGACCGCAATCCGGAAGTCCAGCCGGCCGGTTGTCGACGCCGGGCGCGTTGCCGCCTGGGTCGTAGTTGCACGAGGGGCCGTAGGCACGGGCGGTGCAACCGGATCTGTTGCCACAGGTTGGCCTGCCACCGAAGAATCCAGGCGACCATCTGGATCAGCCTGGGTCGTCGTGGGTTGTGCCTTCGGCTTAAGCACGATTCTCTGAACACTGTCTTCCCATACCGTGATCGCTTCGCCTTTATATGTGACTGTTGCGCTTGCCGAAGACGGGGTTGCCCCGTCGCTGGGAAACACTCGTGTCAATTCGTAGGTATCCCCCTGGTCACTGGACCCCACGAACCGATATGACACCTTCGAGACAGCGCCCGGGTGGCCACATTCGCCTTCTCCGGACAATCCCACGTCAATCGTCATTCCATTTGTTGCGCCGAAGCGATGGTTGTTCACAAGCAGAACGACATTTGTATACCGCCTTGTCTGCGAACTGGTCAGGTTTCTCTTTAGCAGTTGAATCTGGAACGAGCGAATCTGCTGTAGCGTCACTCCATCAAAAACGGCTGTGTCTTGACGGATCTTCCCGCCTTGACCACCTCCAGAAAGGCGACCAGGATGCAACTCGCCATTCTTGCCAACTGCAACAATACGGTGTTCGGCATCCAGGGCTTCATGCGACACTGTAATGACGGTAGCTCCGTTCTTTTCATAGGGTTCCGCAAACGTGAACACGAGACCGTTCTTGCTGATGAAAGCAGGTCCGACTGGCATAGCAATCTCAACAAGTGCTTGCCACGACTCCGCCTTGGGCTGGACATTCTGCCCATTGGCCGCTCGCAGCATTGCCAGCGGCACGGCGAGCCCCGCCAGCACAAGCAGCACGATCACGCCGGTGATGAAGGAGACCCGCTTGCGGCTGCGGGCGCTGTCGAGAATCGCCAAGAGTCTTCCCTCCAATGTGGTCGGCCGGGCCATGGCGATGGCGGCCGCCGCGAGAAGCGCATCCGAGCGCCCGGCGGTGGCGATCGCCATCAGGTGCTCGGCATAGTTCGAGGCCTGTGCGCCGCGAGCCAGTACGGCATCATCGCATGCCCGTTCGCTTTCGCAGAGCAGTTGCCGGTATGTGATCCACAACAAGGGATTGCACCAGTACATCGCCCGGGCCAATTGCCCCAGCAGTTGCCACAGGCAATCGCGGCGGCGGATGTGCGCCAGCTCATGCTCTAGCACTGCCCGCACCCTTTCCTCCGGCCAGAATTCCGCCTCGTCGGGCAAAACCACTCGACGTCGCAGAATCCCGTAGGCCATCGGCATGTGACAACGCGGCGACAGGAGGATGGCGATGCTGGATTCGTAACCGTAATAGGGTCGCTTCCGATGGCACACGCGGGCAATGGCCAGACGGCCGATCAATAGCGGCAGCAGACACGCGGCGACTCCGATTCCCCATGCAAGCATCGCCCACTGTTGCCAGGATAGCCCGCGCCACCACGCCGGATGCGCCGGCAACTGCGGAGCAGCAATTGCCGGGGCCGCGTTCTCTATCGCGGGTAGCGCAGGAGCATTCTGCCACGCCCCATCCGCGGGCGCGGGCGGCGTTAGCCGAAACTGCGTCGGCGTGGATGCCACGGGGATCTGGGGCTGCTGAGCACTCCAGTTGGGCAGCACCCGCCACTGCGGCAGGGCCAGCGATAGCAGCGGCATCAAAAGGCAGGCGCAGAGCATCGCCGCCCACAGCAAATGACGCCGGGCGGCCGACATCCGCCGCATGATGAAGAGAGCCCCCAGCCAGCCGGCTGCCAGCAGCACCGCCGATTTCACGGCCGCATCGATTATGAGAGCGACCCAGATCGACTCGTATTGCATCACTTCACCTCTCCTTCCCGTTTGGCCTGGCGGATCAGTTTCGCCAGCCGCTTGAGTTCAGCATCGTCGATCTGCGATTGGTCGTCCGCCAGGTGGGCGGCCACCGCCTGTTCGAGCGAGCCGCCGAAGAAGGTCTGCAGGACCTTGCGCAGCGCTGACTGGGCGGCTTGTTCGCGGGGACGGGTGGGCGCGTAGATGTAGGCGCCTGACTCTTCCTGATGGGTCAGATGTCCCTTGCGCTCAAGAATGGTCAATAGTGTCCTGACGGCGGTCTTTCCCGGCGGATCAGGCAAGTCGGCAACCACCTGGGCAGCCGACGCCCGGCCACGCGTGTAGATGACCTCCATGATCTGACGTTCGCGACGGCTGAGAGATTCCACGGCAGGCATAAGCATCTCCGGTGTAGCCAAGAATTTAGCCTATGCCAAGAATTTAGCCATCATGCATAGGCTTGTCAATTCTTTTTTTGGATTCACTCTTCACCCCGGGCTCTATTCCGTCCGCCAAAGCGGCGATGGCAACAAGCAAGCGGCGGGATTTTGCTACCACTTGCGCCCAGCGGAGTTAGAATCAGCGGGACTTTCTTATCGCGATCTCGGTTCAGAATGGCGTGATAAGGTGATGTACTGGCCGCGGGTTTGGCGGAAGGAGAAGCATGGCGGTGAGATTCCTTGGACTACGCCCGATGCGGGTGCTGTCGGATCGTTCGCGCGATCTGGGCAATGGACTTGGTACGGCGACTCTGGCTCCAGCGAGCATCTTCCGCACTACGGATCTGCGCAAGGGGTTGTCGGCGAGTCTGCTGAAGCGGTATGACCTGCTCTCGATCGTTGCGGTTGGCAGCAGCGTGTATTCGCCGGCAGAGTTGGCGGCAATCGAGGGGTTTGTGCGCCGGGGCGGGACGCTCGTGCTGGCGTCGAACGCGGGGCAGTATGGGTTGTCCGTGGGTGAGCCGGATGCCAAGGCATTGGCACAGAACGCCGTGGCCGGGCTCTTTGGGTATCGGTTCCTCTCATCACAGAACCTGCCGATGGATCAGGGCGGCGTGCGCGGGTTTGAACGTGAAGATATCGAGTTCACGGAAGTGGGAAGAGAGTTGGGGCTGCAGGTTGGGGACGTGCCGTTGAACCGGCCAGGGGCGTTGGCGGTTCCGGCTGAGGCGGCGGTGCTGTTGGTGGGTGGGCGGGACAAGCTGCCGGTGGCCGCCTGGTCGCGACACGGCAAAGGCAGGGCGCTGGTGGTGCATGACACGGCCATGTTCAGCGGGTGGAATGGTTTCATCGCCGGGCATTTCATCGCGATTGTGGATCCGCCAGCGCGGGTGGAGTTGAAAGATTGTCCCGTGGCGCTGATCGACCATCCGGATGTCCATAGGACGGTGGGGAAGATCGCTTTGACCATGAGCCGGCCGACGCAGGAGCACGCAAAGCGTGTGCTGTCGATGGCGCAGCGGCTGTTGCCGGTGGTGACGAAATTGCTGCCAACGCATAAAGGGGTGAAGCAGTGGCGGATCTGGCTGGAGCCGGGCGCGGCCGGGCGGAGCGAATGGGGCGATCCGGACCGGATCAAGTCGCACATCGGTGTGGATGCATCGGATGCAGCAACGGCGGCGATGCTGGTAACGCATCTTGTTGAGCGACTGTTGTGGGCGCGATTCGGGTATGAGCCGCGGGCGGCGGTTCGGGCAATGGTTCCGTTTGTGGTGGATCGGGTATTGCGCGCGACCGGATATGCTGATCAGGCAGATCTGCTGCTAACGGCAATTCGGACGCACCCGACCTGCGCACAGAAGTTGGATTTTGCCCGCGTGTATTCGGAGGTGGATACGCCGGCGAGCTTTAAGCAGTTCTGGTTTGATGTGGCGGAGAAATATGGCGCGGATGTGCTGACGCGAGCGATGAAACTGCTGCCGGAGAAGGATGCGTATAAGCATGTGGCCTTCCGGCTGTGGTCGGAATTGGATGTGATGGCGTGGCTGCTGGCGCAGGTGGTGGGCAAGGGCGTGTATGGACTGCTGCGCGGGTGGGGGCATACGGTGCGCGAAATGCCGCTGAAGAAGCCCGGATCGGAGGCATTGGGCAAGGCAATGCGGGCGGCGATGACGAAGCTCGTGGAGAAGAGCGGTGAGATCGAATCGGATCGGTATGATGCGGCGTGTTTCCTGGCCGACCGGATGGGTGAGGATCTGAAGGAGGATGACAAGGTTGCACAGAAGGTGCGGTCGGCAAAGGTGGCAGAGGCACTGGCGGCCGGCATTCGACTGGCGCAGCGGCGCGATATTCGCGCGGTAGGAGCGTTGGAGCGGTTCCTGAGCAGTGCGGACGGGGGATTGCGCGGGATTGCAGCGTTAACGCTGGTAAGCGAATGCGGCGAGGAGAGCGCCTGCGATGCGTTGCTTGAGTCGGCGGGCGCATCGGATGCGCGCTTTGCCCTGGCGGCAGGATACGCCCTGGTGCAGCTTGGGGATGAGCGCGGGAAGAAGTACGCATTTGCGAATCATCCGGCGTGCTCGGTGAAGGTGCAGGGACGGGGGCAGATTCGAGCCAATCCGTGCGTCAATGGATATGAGGTGTGCAATGTGTACTCGACGCCGGTAATCCGGCCGACGCAGCATGGCGGCGGGTTCTCAGTGTACTACGTGGACTGGGTGCACACTGCGCCGCGCTGGCGGCGTCGCGGGATTGCACGGGTGGGTATGGTGGCGGGACTGGACTGGCACTGGGACCGCGACTGCGCGATGACGAGCCTGCACACGGGAACCCGGAACGTGGCGCATGCGCTGTACCGGGATTTCGGGCTGAGCGACTATTACCGCGGGGTGAGGTTCGAGAAGGTCCTGCGGGGTGAGTCGCCGGTGAAACCGCCCAAGGGCGTGAAGGTGGTGCTGGCAGATTGCGCACAGAAGGTGGAGCTGATGGCGTTCGCCAATGAGCAGTGGGTGGTTCGTCCGGACCACGTGCGCGAGGTGGGCGGATGGCCGGAGACACGCGTGGCGGTGTGTGCGCGACGCGCGGGCCGCATCGTTGGTTTTGCCGCGGCGAATGTGAATGATGAAGGGAAGGCAGCGGGTTTGGAGTGCCTGGCCGTGGCGGAACCAAAGGCGCCCAAAGAGAAGAAGGCCAAGGCAAAGCAGAAGGATGACAAGAAGAAGCCCCCCTACTCGCCGCGTGAGCATGTTGGGCAGGCCTTGCTGTGGAAGCTGCATGCGGAGCTATTGCGCAAAGGCGTGCAGAAGATCGACACGCAGTACTGGCGACCGATGGGTGAACAGGAGACGCCGTGGCTGCTGCGCCGGGCGGGATATGGAACTCAACTAGGCGGCGGGGTGGAACTCTATCGGATCAACTCGCTGGCGCAGTATCTGCGCGAGGCGCTGCCGGCATTTGAGGGGCGGCTGGCAAAGGCCAAGGGATGGGCGAAGTGGTGCGGACGGATCACGCTGCGCTCAACCGAACAGGCCGCTACGCTGGTGGTCGATCATGGGAAGATCGCGGTGGTCAAGGCGCTGTCAAACCCGGCGGCGCCAGAGATCACGATCAGCGGCTCACCCATGGCGATTCAGCGTCTGGCGCTGGGGACGACCAGCGCGTTTGAGGAGTGCTACCAGATCGAGACGGCCATCAGCCCGATGCTGAACCAGCAGATGACGGATCTGCTCGATGCGCTGTTTCCGCGGTTGACAATGGAGTTGTAGCGGGCACATGCAGGGCAGCGATCCGCAAACGCGAATGGTGCGGCATGTGTCGTTGCCTATCATCTGGGGAGAAAGCGTTGCCTGACAATGTGTCTACGGGGAGCACACCCATGGTAGCCTTCAGTGATGCGTACAGTACCGGTGAGGTGACAGGCAGATCGAATGTCGCGCCTCGACAAGAGTGGCAGGTCAATGTCGGTATGGCCGAACGGATCGCGGCCGCGATGGCAGGAGGGGCGATTGCCTATGCGGCCGTTGGCAGGTCCACGATAACGAGGACGGTGTTGGGGGCGATCAGCGGATCGCTGATATACCGGTCAATCAGCGGGCACTGCCCAGTCTACGAGCGACTGGGCATCAACACCGCAGGCAAACGACGGCCGGAACTACGTCGATGATGAGGCGCGACGCGAAGGTGTCGGGGCACGACCGTCGCGTAGCTGGAGGCCAAGGATATCTCATGCACTTCCGCTCAGCCTGCCAGCAACTCTCCGCTCCAAAGGCGATCCAGGAATCTCCTCCATGGCAGAACCTCGATGCCGGGCATCTTGCGCGGTTCGCTTTCATCGCACACAACCAGAACACTGGCCGGCCGATGCTCCTCCATAAGAGCCCGCAGGCTTCGCAGGTCGCCATCGTGAACGCGCCGGCTGCTTTTGGCTTCAATGACCACCTGCATGTCGTTCAGGATAAAATCGACCTCGAAGCCGCTGGCGCTGCGCCAGAATGTGATCTCAAGTTCCGGATCGGCATAGGCGCGGTAGGCCATCAGTTCCATCAGGATGAACTGCTCGAAAGACTGCCCAAACTCTGGCGTGCCAGGCGCGGGTTTCCGACGTGAGATGAAATTCGTCACCCCAACGTCGAACAGGTAGAATTTCTCGGTGGTTATCAGGCGACGATCCTTGGTCTTTCTCCATGGTTCCAGGCGGTATCCGAGCATGGTGTCTTCGAGGATCTGGAAATAGTCCCGCACCGCCCGTGCTTTGACTCCGGCTTCCTGTGCCACATTCGTGTAGTTCAGAAGGCATCCACTCGTGATGGCGGCCACGCGCAGGAACTGTGCAAACTGGGGCAAGCTTCGCGCTGCCGACTCGGCGGCGATCTCCTCCGCCAGGTAGTCGCCGATATAGGACCGCAGCAGTGGGATCGGGTCATCCGCCAGATAGTGCGATGGCAAAAGGCCCGAGACCATCACGCGTTCCAAGTCGATCCCAGTTGTCTCAATATAGCTCAGAGGCGCCATTTGATAGCGCAGCGCCCGTCCCCCAAGCAGGTTGGCGGCGCCCCGGCGGAGTTTGCGTGCGCTGGAACCGGTCAGAAGGAAGTGCCGATGTGTGTTCTCGATCATCCAATGGACTTCGTCCAGCAACTGGGGCAACTTCTGGACTTCGTCAATGACGATCAGCCCGTCGCCCTCAGAGTACCGTTCCCGCAACAGGGCTGGCCGGGTGGCGAAGTCAGCAAGAACGTCGGTCTTGAGCAAGTCGATCAACGTCGCGTCGCCCAGGTGGTGCCTGATCCAATACGTCTTCCCGACTTTGCGTGGACCCCAGAGAAACGCTGAACGATGGGAGGAGAGATCGGGCCGAAACCGCCTGGTGATAATCTTACGCATGGCGTCAGTTTATCATGATATAACTCCGGTGCATAGATCATTATCTCCGCGCCGGGGCGTGTCAGCAATGCATGTCACAGCAGCGCGGCGAGACGGCGCTGCTGTTCGAGCTGGCGGAGGGCGACGCGGCGGGTTTTGCCGCTGATGGTCTTGGGCAAGGCGTCGATGAACTCGATCTGACGCGGGTACTTGTAGGGGGCGGTCACCTTCTTGCAGTGCGTCTGGATCTCGCGGGCCAGCGTGTCGGAGGGCTCGATGCCCGGGCGAAGGACGACGAATGCCTTGACGACCTCACCACGCATCTCGTCGGGGACGCCGATGGCGGCACACTCAAGGACGGAAGGATGGGTCAGGAGCGAATCTTCGACTTCAGCGGGGCCGATGCGGTAGCTGGAGGAGTTAATGATGTCATCGGACCGGCCGGTGAACCAGAAGTAGCCGTCGGCGTCGAGGCGGGCGGTGTCGCCGGTCAGATAGAAGTCGCCGATGAAGCGGTCGGCGGTCTCCTCAGGGTTTTTCCAGTACTCGACGAACAGGCCGACCGGCCGTTTGGGCTTGTAGCGGACGGCGATGTTGCCCTCCTCTCCGCGCGGCAGGACATTGCCGTGGTTATCGACGATCTGGACATCGTAACCGGGCATGGACTTGCCCATGGAGCCGGGACGGATGGGCAGTTTGTGCTGGCGGACGTTGCCGACGCAGCAGACGGTCTCGGTCTGGCCGTAGGCTTCGTAGACGTCCAGGCCGGTGCCGTGGTGCCAGGCCTCGTAGACGGGAATGTTGAGGGCTTCGCCGGCCGAGACGCAGTGGCGCAGGGCCTTGAGGCGATAGGATGGGAGGTCCTTGCGGACGAGGAGGCGCAGCGCGGTGGCGGGGGCGCAGAAGGCGGTGATGGGGTATTTACAGAGCGTGGCGAGGATGACGTTGGGGTCGAACTTGCCACGCATGTCGAGGACGAAGACGCAGGCGCCCATCAGCCAGGGGCCGAACATGTTGGACCATGCGGTCTTGCCCCAGCCGGTGTCGGCGAGTGCCCAGATGGTGTCGGTGGGCTTGAGGTCGAGCCAGTAGCCGCCGGTGATGGCGTGGGCGAGGCCGTAGCTCACCTGGGTGTGGAGGACCATCTTGGCATCACCGGTCGTGCCGCTGGTGAAGTAGATCATGCCGGGGTCGGCGGCGAGAGTGGGCTGGGGCACGGGCATGTCATCGCGGGCGTTGGCCAGGGCGTGGTCGAAGTCAACCGCTCCGGGCAGGTTAGCGCCTGCGACGATCTTCAGGCCGGTGTATTCCTGGAACTTGGGGGCATTGTCGATGTCGGTGATGATGGCCTTGGATTCGGAGAACTCCAGGCGATAGCGGACATCCTTCCAGGTGAGCAGCGGCGTGCCGGGGATGGGTATGGCGCCCAAACGGATCAGGCCCAAGACGGCGAACCACCATTGGGGGATGCGCTGCATGATGACGATAACGCGATCGCCTTTGCGGATGCCCAGGTCGTGGAAGAGCGCGGAAGCTTTGCGGGCCTGGGCGGCGATCTGGGCGAAGGTGTAGCGCTGGTCGGTGCCCTGCTCGTTTACCCACCAGAGCGCCAGAACATCCGGCCGGGTCCGGGCGAGGTTCTCGACGCAATCTACTGTGAAGTTATAGCACTGGGGCAAAGCCTCCTGCCCCGTAGCCAGCGCACTGAAGTCCATCGGGGTCGGATTGTAGCGGGATGGTGGGAGGGGTAAAGGAAGCGCCCTACTGCATTCCGGCAAACATGATGCGCGAGGCCTCGGCCAGGTCGAATGCCACGGGCACACCCTTGGGCACATCGGCGCGATGCTTCTGGCCATGGCCGGTCAGGACGACGATACCGTTGCCGCCGGCACTGCGGCCAAGCTCGGCATCGTGAGGATGATCGCCAACGGTCCATGATTGTGTGATATCCAGGCCGTAGCGCTGCGCGGCATCGACCAGGAACTCCGAGCCGGGCTTGTGACACTTGCAGCAGGTGCCTTTGGCTCCGGGGCAGGCATAGAGCTCTTCGATGCAGATGCCATCGCGATGCAGCTCGCGGAGCATGTGCCCGTTCACCAGATTCACCTGCTGCCGGGTGAGGGTGCCTTTTCCGACCAGCGATTCATTGGTCAGGACAAACAGACGGAATCGGCGCTTCAGGGCTTGCAAGGCCTCAACGACCCCCGGGAGGAAGTGGACATCGGCCGCACAAGTCAGGACCCCGTGATCCTCAAGAATCGTCCCATCCCGATCAAGGAAAATAGCGGGTGTCATATGGGGTCGTCATTCTACCGCGCGGACGGGGGTGGCCGGTAGCGACAGGTGGTTTTCGCGTCAGGTTGTTGTGGATGAGTAGCAGGTGCGCAGGTTCTCGGCGGGGGCACTCCATATACGCTAAGTGCTGTGGATACAGGTACTTGCGTCAAAAATGAGGAGGAGGTGCGCAGGTTCCGGCGGCATAGTGATTATTGATTATTCCATAACGGGGCAAGGGGCGCAGTCAGGACATGGGTGGCGCAGATGGTTCAGGACATGGGTTACATCTTATTGGTTCAAGGTAAACGATGATTGCCGGTTGCAGGGGCGAGGGTCACCTTATACATCGCCTCTGACCTTTCGCCAATCAACACCACGTCCAGCGGCTATATCTTTCTCCGCCACCTTGATCCGCTGCCGCAGTTTCGCAACAGCGGCAAGATGCCTTGCGGCCGGTTTCGATTCCGGGGCATCAAGAAATGCAAGAAAACTGGCCGCGACTCTTAGCCGTGCCGGAGGAAGGGCCTCAATCATCTGTTTGGCGTGAAGACGAAGTTCCGCTGTGCTCATTGGTTATTCCATGCTGGTGATCGTTGCACTATAGGCAAAATGACTGTCCCCACCATCCGGAAAGAACGGGCGAGCTGGACGAGGACTGGCTGGGGCTGGATTCGCCGGGAGCTGCGTTTTTCCCCGAGATTCCGTGATTGTTGATTGACGTTGCGGCGTTGCGTCGTGGCGCGAGACGGTTTGCGCTGACGGGCGGGGTCGCCCGTCCTACTTGAAGACGAAGAGCGCGGGCGCGGGGACGGTCCCTGTGAAGGTCGAGGGCGGTGTGCCGGATACGGCACCCTCATCCCCGGCCCTTCTCCCAGAGGGCGAAGGGAGGCAGGCGGGGATGGAGGTTTGAGGCTGCGGCCGGGATGGTGGCGCTACTGGGTATTGCAGCTTGCAAAGCTTGGCCTTTCCCGATTAGATGCAGCGCATGCAGGAAGAGCCCAAGAACGATGCGCTGGAGAAGCAGCCGGCGAGGTTGGCTGAGGCCTCGGAAGCGTCGGGGCTGTCGGCGGCGGCCGAGGCGCTGCCGGGGTCGGACCAGGATGACTCGCTGCAATCGGCGGATTCGGCGGCTTTGCCTTCCGTGAATGAAGATGGTGTCGCCCTCCCCCCTGCCGAAGAGGGATCGCTGGTGGCAGGTGAACTGGCCCCCCAGGCGCCCGATGTCGCGGATGCCAACAGCGAGCAGCCGGATGGGCAGATCGAGCCGACGGCCGAGGATTTGGCCGCTGAGGCCCAGGCGGTGGACCCGAAGATCGATATCGGGCTGCTGGAGGCGTATCTGTTTGCGACGCATTCGCCGCTGACGGGCGGGAAACTGGCGGAGTTATTCAACCTGGAATCCACCAAGCCTATTCGCAAGGCGGTGCGCCTGCTCAATGAGCAATACGAGCAGACTGGGCGGTGTTTTAGGGTGGAGCAGGTGGCCGGCGGATTCCAGCTCCTGACGCTGCCGAACTATGGCGAACCGCTTAAGGCGCTGCAGCAGAGGGAAGCGGATGCCAAACTGACCAAGGCGGCGCTGGAGACCCTTGCCATCATCGCGTACAAGCAGCCGATCCTGCGGGCTGACCTGGAAGCCATCCGCGGTGTAGCATCGGGCGAAACGATCCGATCGCTGATGGAAAAGCACCTGGTGAAGATCGCCGGCCGGGCTGAAGAGCCCGGCAGGCCCATCCTTTACGGGTCGACCAAACGGTTCCTTGAGGTATTCGGGCTGAATTCGCTTAAGGATCTGCCTCAACCGGATGCGCTGCAGGGAAAGGCCAACCAGCAGCGCCTGAGCCACCTGATCACGGAGCCTGATGCTGAGAATGCTTCGGAATCGGCCGAGGCGACAGCGGTTGCAGAGCCGGCGGCGTCCGATGTGGCCGCCCCGGAGCCCCCTGCCCAGCCGGCCGGCGAAGCGGACTCTGCAGGACCGGCTTCTGATACCATTTCTGCTGAAACAGCGCCTGAGGCACCAGCAACTGACGATGCTGATCCCGATCGGCCAGTCTGATGCTGGCCGAGGTCCCGGAGGCCCAGTCCTTCACGCACGCCTTCCGTGACGGTACGATGCTCTTAGAACATGCGCGTCTACCTCGATGCCTGCTGCTATAATCGGCCCTTCGATAACCCGGATATCGACCGGAACCACCTCGAGGCCGAGGCCGTCGTGGCCATTCTTGGCCATGTCCAGCAGGGGACGTGGCTCCTCATTGGCAGCGAAGCGCTCGATCGCGAGCTTGGCGCCGCGCCAGATGCAGACCGCTGTCAGGCTATGCTCGGCATGGCGTCAGCAGCATCCGAGTCGATTGCCATTACGCAGAGGGAGTATGATCGCTCGGAGGCCCTGATGCGATTCGGGTTCGAGCGGCTCGATTCGTTGCACGTTGCCAGTGCGGAGTCGGCCAAATGTGATGTCTTGCTGACGACAGATGATCGACTCGCCCGAAGGGCGGCAAAACATGCCTCCCGTCTAGGTGTTGAGGTGCGAAACCCCGTGGATTGGCTGTTGGAGCAAAAACGATGAGTCCGATGCAGATGACAATTGATGAGATTCAGAGTCGGGGCTTCGCCGCGCTGATGAGAGAGCTTGGCCCGGTCGGCTATGTTCGCTTCATGCAGCAGATCGTGGGGCGCAAGGGCGACTATACAACTGAACGGGCGCAGCGCATCGGGAAGGTGGACGTATCGGACCTCGACCGCAGATTCGGCAAGAAACCCAAGCGGCGGAAGTGAGACCTGCCTCACCCGGCCTGGCCCATCGATTGGTGGCTTGGAAGGCAGAATTCGCCATTTCCTTGACGGTGCTTGGCCCGCAGGCCATTTGCGGTCATAATGGCCGCCCCTTATTGTGTCCACTGGACACATCGCGCCCATTAGATGAGAGATTAGGAGAAATGACTTTGACGAACGTGAATATGCTGACTCTGAACCTGCCGCTGGCACAGACTGCGCCGGCGAGCGTTGAACAGACGACCGCGGCACCGGGAACAACGGGACCGGCAGAACCAGCGAAGAACCCTCAGCCGGCCTGGGTGGGCTTTCTGCCCTGGATACTTATTGCCGTGGCGTTCTACTTCTTCCTGCTTCGCCCGAAGAACAAACAGGAAAAGCAGCGCGTGGCAATGCTTAGCAGCCTGAAAAAGGGCGACCGCATCCAGACAATCGGCGGCATTCTGGGCACGGTGGTGGAATCGCGCGATGATGAGGTCGTGGTGAAAGTCGACGAAACCAGCAACACGAAGATCACCTTCTCGCGCAGCGCGATTCATCGCGTGCACGAAGAGGTCAAGAAGTAACAGATTGGGGCTTTGGTCTAAAAGAGAATCGGTATCGCCTCCTCTACGCTACGTTTGAGACATTCCTATGCCACAGAAATACGCTAACCGTGTGATCCTGATTCTCGTGGTGCTGGTCCTGGCGCTCTATGCGATCATGCCGTTCCCATCGCTGTTTGACCGCTCGCTGCCATGGAGCAAGAAGCTGGCCTTGAGGCCGGGCATCGACATGGCCGGCGGCACCAAGCTGGTCTATGAGATCAAGACCCCCGAGGGCGGCGCTGAGGCGAATCTGGCCGAACGGGTGATGGAATCGCTGAAGAAGCGCGTCGACCCTGACGGCACGCGAAACCTGATCTGGCGTCCGCAGTCCGGCAACCGCCTGGAAATCCAGATGCCGCTGTCGGCCAACTCGGAGTCAGCGCAGAAAGCCCGCGCGGACTTTAGCGCCGCCCAAGCTGCTCTGGATCAGACCAATGTCCGCCGCTCCGATGTGATTCGCGCTGTGGAAAGGCTTAGTAGCGATGCCCGCCGGGCCCGCCTCAAAGAGCTGGGCATGGGATCGGAGACCCGTGAGACGCTGCTGGGGGCTCTGGCCTCGGCGTATGACGGGGTGAAGAACGCCGAGAAGTCGGGCAATACGCTGCAGCAAGCCGAGGCGGAGCTGACCTACGAGAAGCTTAAGAACCAGATCGAAGACACGAATCTGAGCTCTTCTGAGCTGCAGGCCACCATCGAAGGCCGTGCCGACACCCGCCAGAAGCGTGTTGATGAGTTCCGGGGCCGCGCCGCCAATTTTCCCGCGCGCCTGGCCGCAATCGATCGGTTTGTCAAAGCCTGGGATGCCTACGCGGGGGTGAAAGGCCAGCTTGACGATGCCGGCGAACTCAAACGTCTGCTCCGCGGTTCGGGCGTGCTTGAATTCCACATTCTCGTGCAGGGGCCGGATCTGATGAGCCCTGAAGCCCAGGCCATGAAGGAGCGCTTAAAGGCCGGGGGCAAGGGCGTTATGCCTCAGGCCAATGACGAGATGCGCTGGTATCAGGTCGATCGCCCGGAAGATGCCGGCAACACGAACCTCGTCAGTTACAATGACAAGCAGTGGGTCCTCGCCTGGACTACCCCTGAAAAGTCCATGGTCAATCGTGCCGGCCAGGCGGAATGGGCCCTGGAAGCGGCATTCCCCTCGAATACCGACCTGGGAATCAAGGCGGTCGGGTTCCGTTTTGATGCCCGCGGCGCCACCGCATTTTCTGAATTGACCAGCAACAACCTCAAGAAGGCGATGGCGGTCATGCTTGATGACAAGGTCATCAGCACGGCGACCATCCAGAGCGTGATCAGCCGCTCGGGCATCATCAGCCGTGAATCCGGGTATGCCGACTCGGAGTTCAAATATCTGATCTCGACGCTCAACGCCGGGTCGCTGCCGGCCCGACTGGCCGATGAGCCAATCAGCGAACAGACGGTGGGCCCGCAGCTCGGACAGGACAACCTGAATCGCGGTTTGATCTCTTGCGTGCTGGGCCTGGTCGTGATCGGGATCTTCCTGATCGGGTACTACCACCTTGCCGGTTTGGTGGCCTTTGGCGCTGTGCTGCTGGATGTGGTGCTGATCCTGGGCACGATGGCGGCCTTGAACGCGACCTTCACTCTGCCCGGCATCGCGGGCATCGTGTTGACGATCTGTATTGCGGTTGATGCCAACGTGCTGATCTTCGAGCGACTCCGCGAAGAACAACTTCGTGGCATGGGAGTACGGCTTGCCTTGCGCAACGCATATGACCGGGCGTTCTCGGCTATCTTTGACTCCAACGTGACCACTGCGATCACGGCGATGATCCTGTATGGCCTGGGTTCGGAGGAAGTGAAGGGGTTTGGCATCACGCTGCTGTTCGGCATGCTTAGCTCGATGTTCACGGCCTTGTTCGTCACCAAGACGGTCTTTGGCCTGATGGTCGACCGGATGCACGTGAAGAACTTCGGCAGCCTTCCGCTGACCCTGCCGGGTTTGAACAAGTTCCTGCATCCGAAGATCGACTGGATGAAGCTGTTCCCGTACTTTGCGGCGTTCAGCGTGGTTTCCATCATCATCGGCCTGGTGGCATTCACCGTCCAGCTTCGTGCGCGCCGCGTGTTCGATATCGAGTTTGCCTCGGGCACCAGCGTCCAGTTTGACCTGCGCAAGGACAAGCCGATGACGATCGAGGAGGTCCGTGCCAGGATCGAGGAGGCATCCAAAAAGAACCCCGACAAACTGCCCGCACCCTCGGTGGTGTCGCTGGGCACAAGCAACCTCGAATACGAGGTCGTCACGCCCAATCCCACTGCCAAGGAAGTGAAGGATGTCGTCATCCAGGCGATCGGCGACAACCTCAGCACCGAGCGCGAAAGTCATTTCGATACTGAGAACACTCCGATCAACGTTGCCATGGAAAAGGGCGCTGTGGTCCCGCTCACGGGCGGCGAACTGACGATCCCGGGCCTGCTTCCGATGGATACCTCGGGCTTTGAAGGCGGCGCCGCGATTGTGTTGAAGAATCTCAATCCGATGCTCACCCCGGCGCAGATCCGCGAACGCTACGATCGCCAGCGTCTGGTGCCGCAGGCCGGTGGAAAGATGGTGCCCTCTCGCGACATGGAGATCCGCATCGCCGAGGCCGGCCCGGGTGAACTGGCAAAGACCGCGGTGCTTCTGGTCGTCGACGCCAAGTTCCCCTATGACCGCGACGCGGGACGCTGGAATGACGAGGTGGCCAACCCGACATGGCAGTTGGTCAACGACGCCATCACCACCCAGGCACAGATGCAGAAGGTGACGAACTTCGACGCCCAGGTGGCCGGTGCTGCCGCTCTGAAGGCGATACTGGCCCTGATTGCCTCGACGATCGTCATCATGCTGTACATCTGGTTCCGGTTCGGCGACATGAAGTTCGGTTCGGCCAGCGCCCTGGCAACCCTGCACGACCTGCTCATTATGGTCGGCGCCATCGGTGTATCGCATTACCTTGCGAACAGCGCCATCGGCAATGCCCTGATGATTGAGCCGTTCCGCGTGAACCTGACGATGGTTGCGGCGATCCTGACGGTGCTGGGCTACTCAATGAACGACACCGTCGTTGTGTTTGACCGCATCCGCGAAATCCGCGGCAAGCACGGCCTCGTGAGCCGAAACATCATCAACGATGCGATCAATCAGACGTTCTCCCGAACCATGCTGATCTCCCTGACCTCGATCGTGCTGGTCGGGATCATGTACATCTTTGGCGGTTCGGGCATTCATGGCTTTACTTTTGCCCTGCTGATTGGCATTATAGAGGGATCGTATTCGTCTATTGCGATCGCTTCGCCGTGGCTTCTGCTGGGGACGAAGGCGCAAAAAGAGAAGGCATCCGCCCCCAGAGGTGCGGCCGCCGCGACGGGTACGGGTAAAAAGTGAACTTGCATACACTGCGGTAAAACGCGTGTGCCTGTCATCCGCAAAGCTCCTGGGGTGTTCCCGGAGACAGCGGGTGTAGCGCATCTCGCCTTTGCCGCACAACCATGAAAACGGGAAAGGAGTCCCAACATGGATACAAAAGCTCGCATCGGTCTCTTCGCAGGTGGGTTGGTCCTCGTCGGAATGGTGGCTTATGTGATGATGCCGCGCGCTGCCGCCCCGCAAACGGATGGCGCCACGGCTTCCACGGATGCCACTCCTGCAACAGGTGATTTTGCCGCCGCCGCGCCAACAACCCGGCCTGCGGCGACTCAGCCGGTCGCTGTCACCGACCCATTCGCCGCGCCTGCGGTGACGACGCTAAGCCCCGGAGCCGCGCCCGCACCGGGAGCCGCAGTGGCGGCCGTCCCGGCAGTCGATGCCAACGACGCCTGGGCTCGCGCCTTGGATACGGGTTCGGCACAGCCGCACTCTGGCGGCAGCCTCGCCGGGAGTTCCTCGCTCCTCGCTGCAGCCAGCACGTTGAGTGCTCCGGCGGCCGGGGCTAGCCAGAAGACCTACAAGGTTGCACAGGGCGATTCGCCGGTGTCGATCTCGACGAAGGTGTTTGGCAATTCCAAGTACGCCAGCAAGATCATGGCCGCCAATCCCAGTGTGGACGCTAAGCATCTGAAGATCGGCCAGGAGCTCAAGCTGCCTGACATCGCCGCCGAGACGCCGGCTGTCGCTTCGGCATCGGCCGACCACACTGCGCTGCCGGCCGTTGCTGCGGCCAAGACCAGCGAGAAGACCTACAAGGTGCAGTCCGGCGATACGCTCACGAAGATTTCGACAAAGCTCTTCGGCAAGGGCGATCTGTGGAAGAAGCTCTATGCCGCCAACAAGAGCAAGATTGGCGCCGACCCGACGCACCTTCGCGCTGGGATGGTGCTGCAGATTCCCGATAACGTGCAATAAGGCGGCTCTGCCCGCAATCCAACGGCATTTGCCCCGGGACGTTCGCGTCCCGGGGCTTTTCATTTCTGCTGCCATCGCGTAATACAATTCACAGTAAACCATGCTCTATCCAGATGAACTTGCCGTTGGGCTGAAAGAGTGGGACTGCGTCTGCCAGGCTCTGGTCCAGGGCCGGCAGATTCTGATGCTCCGCAAAGGGGGCATCCATGAATCGGGCGGGGAGTTTGAGCTGGAGTTTCGCCGCTTCCTCCTGTTCCCCACTTTCCTCCATCAGGATCAGAAGATGATCAAGGATTCCGCCCAGGATCTATTCACCTTCACCGGCCCGGAGCCCAAGACGATCCAGATCAACGCCTTTGTCGATGTGACCGACATCATCCTGATTCGGAACATGAGCCAGATCGCCGCGGCCGATGCTCACCACATCTGGACGGAACGGTTTCTGCAGATGCGCCTGAACTACCGGCCGGAGAATCCGCTCTACTTGCTGCTTGGCAAGGTTTGTCGGTTGCCTGAGCCGGTCATGATCGACAATCACCCTGCGTACGGCGGCTGCAAGAGCTGGGTCGGCCTGAGGAAGATGATCAATGTCAAAGGCTCCACGCCGGTTCTTGATCCGCCGACCTATCAGCAGCATCGTGACGAGATCATGATGCGGGTGCAGTCCGCGGCGAAATCGGATAATGAGTAGGTTGAGATTCCCCGACACAGGAGTAGTTCGGCAATGGCTGTTACCTATCAAGCTCCCGATTACGGCACGTACAAGATGATCTATAACGACCCTCACCGGACGATCGAGCCGCTGGAGAAGGAGATCGCGATCGTCGATGAGGCCCTTCAGGTTCTGATGGTTCAGGGCATCATTCCCCATCGCAACTATGACCATGCCAAGCTGCTGGCTCATCGCGCTGCTGTAGCGGAGAACTTTGAGATCCCGTGGACGGCGATTACCCATCGCATGCAGCGGCTGATCTGGGCGATCAACGCAATCCAACGCCCGCAGGTGATGATCGCGGCGGGCGTCTTCTGCGGTAACACCTTCATCTCCAATGCCGGCGCTGCCGTCGGGCCTGGCGCGGTCTATATCGCGAAGGACCTGGTCGGAATCGAGATTAAGCCGGAGGAAGCTGACCGAGCCCGCCGGAACGTCCAGAAGCTTGATAAGGCGCGCATCTGCCGCATCATCGCCGAGGACGCGATCGAAACCGCGCGCGACTACAAGGGCCAGATCAACCTGCTCTATCTCGATGCCGACGGCGATCGCGGCCGGGGCAAGGGCATTTACTACGACATCCTCCAGGCGGCATGGGACAAGATGCCCAAGGGTTCAGTTATCCTGGCACACAACTCCGGCAATGCTGCGTCCAAGCTGGAGCACTACCTGACGTTTGTCCGCGACGCGAAGAACTGCGCTGCCAGCGTCAACTGCCTGCTCGATATCGAGGGGCTGGAAGTGACGAAGAAGTAGCTCGCTTGCACTATGCTTTGCGCGCTGCGGCCAGTTTCGGCAGCAGCATCGACTTCACTTTCACGATGAACGGCTTGGAGCGCAGGGCGGCGAGGACGGTTTCGCCGGGCCTGCTGTCGGTCTTGAGCACCATTAGCGCTTGTGCGGTGCCATCGGGCTGGAAGTCGCGGCTGATCACCATGTCGCTGATGTTTACGCCGGCGGCGCCGAAGGTGCTGCCGACAGTGCCGATAACGCCGGGCATGTCCCTATTAATGATCATGACCATGTCACCTTCGGGGATCATGTCCATGTTGAAATGGTCCACGCGCAGGACGCGCGGCAGGCCGTCGGCGTAGACGGTGCCGAGGATGCGGTGGGTTTCGCCGCTGTCGCTCTCGACGCGAATGCCGACGATGTCGCCGACGAGGCCCTGTGGCGGTGAGGGTTCGTGGACCTGCATCAGTTCGATGCCGCGGCTCTTGGCCATCTCTTCGACGTTGATCACATTCACGTGTTCGGTCAGATACGGCTTGAGCAGTTCCACCATCGCGACGCGGGCGAGAGTGTTCATGAGCTTGGGAGCCTTGGTGCCAGAGGTGCGCATGATGACGGTCTTGTAGCCACCGTCGCAGTAGTGGGCGAGCATGGCACCGATGCGGGCGGCCAGTTCAACAAACGGGGCCTCATCGTGAGGCAGGTCGAGCTTGATGCCGCCGGCGTTGACAGCGCCGCGGATCTCCCCGGTCTTCAGGTACGCCAGAATCGCCTTGCAGGCATCCACGCTCACTGCCGTCTGGGCTTCGTCGGTGCTGGCGCCCAGGTGCGGGGTCAGCACCGCATTCTCCAGGCCAAAGAGCGGATGATCCTTCGCCGGCGGTTCGGTCTGGTATACGTCAATGGCCGCCCCGGCGATCTTCTTCTCTTTCAGGGCATCGGCGAGGGCAAACTCGTCTACCACTTCGCCGCGGGCATCGTTCACCACCAGCAGGTTCGGCCGACATTTGCCAAAGAGACGTTCGCGGTTCAGCAGGTGCCTCGTGGCATCGCCGCCGGGAACGTGGAAGGTGATGATGTCGAGTTGTTCCAGGAACTCA